>Ga0160496_1000419_pt1 | contig 19528 bp, 23 predicted proteins | sample DIDPMG_2_FD_108231 | JGI IMG/M metagenome (GOLD analysis project Ga0160496, IMG submission 108231) | Enriched soil microbial communities from UW Madison campus, WI, USA - DID2937_E24_FP MG | ecosystem: Environmental > Terrestrial > Soil > Grasslands | place: USA: Madison, Wisconsin | collected...
ACAGATGTTCCTGGAGTTAAGGGGGCTTGGTTATGAGGGGTCGTATGACCGTGTGGCGGCCTTTAGCAGGCAGTGGAAGGCGGGTCAGTTAGAGAGGGTTAAATCGGCGAGCAAATCAACAGCATATGCTTCAGATGACACGTGAATACTGAATCGTGGCACTTGTAGAACACATCGCATATAGGAAATTGCGAAATCGAAAGCATTGGCTGCGTCGCCGAACTCATGACAAATTTCGGTAATGAAAGCATCCCCGACCTGCCCAGTTTTCGGATAACGTTCAATCCGAGATAGCTCGATTCGACGAATGGACCGGCGCATTTCTTCCACTGTTCGACGGAACTGGAAGTATTTTCTCGCCGGGGCGCCTTCTTCAGGCCCTGCGTGCTTGATAAGCAGTGCCCAACTACTGAACCCATGAGCGTTCGCTATCTCGTCGAGAGCGGTCGTGCGGCTGACGTCGTTATTGCGGGAGTTAAACTTTGCTTGAAGCTTGAGTTGCTGGATTTCAGCAGGGGAAAAGGCTTTCTTGGCCATTTGGGCTCTCCGAACTGCTACCAACCTTTAGCGCGCCCACACACCAAGACAGTAGCCAGTTAGGGAAAGTCCAATGATATACGACACGTTGCCTGATTGCGCTTCGCTTTGTGGGCGGGCTAGCCGACGTGTAGCGGCTGGGTGATACGTTAGTGGATTACGCCCGTCATGTAAAGCCCCAGTAACCCACCGCCTGTTGCCGGCGGTCACCACTGATGCCGTGGAGCTACTGAACGCTATGTTGGCTCTGCTTTTGAAGGGCCCAAATCACCAAATCTTTTCATTGCGGAATAATGCACGGAGGGGAGTCCGATTGTAATGGGCCAGTGCGGAATTAGGACTAGTAGCGGAGCGTTTTTTGGTCTGAGATGCAAGCTCTATGATTTAAACGGGGGAAAGGCAGCTTTGTCCCTAGTGATTCTATGCTCTGTAGAGCACCGTACATGACTGCATAAGAATTTCCTATCAAAAAACCCGCTCCCCTAAATTTCTCCCTTTATACGGGCGGTTTTCTCACGATATGCAGCCATCTACACTTTGACAATGCCGGCGCACCAAGAAAATCCGCCATCGCAATGAACGACCAAGCTATGTATTGAGGAAGGCAGTTCTTGGACAAACTCCAATATGGCTTCAGCGTTTTGCCTTGTCATGACGGCCAGCAGCTTTTCCGCAGCTCGTGCGGAGAGCTCTCCGAGAAAATCTACGTCGGCGAAGCTGAGGCCTAAGAGGTATTCGTATGCGGGAGGCTCGGCTGGCGCTTTTTCGGGCGGATTTGAGGTCGACAAAGCGCAACTTGAGAAGGCCAATTCGTCGATAGTGAAGGTTATGTTGGCGAAGGGCCGATAGGGACGGCTGGGGGCAGATAGAGAAGGGCGGAGGGGGGCTGTTACAAGGTGCCCAAGGGTCGTTTTTGGAGTATCTTTGGTTATGACAGATAAATGGCCGAGTCGCCCAGCTAGGGCGGATTTCCAAGGATTTAGGGGGGTGGAAATCCGCCCTTTTAGTGAGATGCCAAGTAGGCTATCTATTTACCCAATACAAGTAGTATGTTATAGGTAAATGAAAGCGTCGGTTTCGTCTACCTTCCAGTGTTCAAGCCATTGATTTCATTTGTATTTGAGGCTGAAACCGAGGGTTCGTCGGACGCAACTTACCTATATCTTTAAGAAAAACCGATGCCAAAACAATGATAGCGTCGGTTTTCAGGCCAGGCTTGGGATTGCCGCCGAAAAAGGGTATTTTGGCCTATAGTTCACCACAGATTTCCTCGCGTACCTGGCATTTGGCACCACCAGATCGCCCCCCCCTCTAATCGCGATTACACCTCGCGTCGTCTATCCTTCTCTGCAGCTGCAACCCGCCGTTCGAAATTTCGAACCTTCACCATCGTACCGCTCGCCTAACCGCACACGAACTCCTTTCTGCTTGCGCCAGCGCTTTCCATATACCTAGACTGGCGATATTGAAGCTTGACCGGCGTCACGATGAAAACCCTCGAAGACATCTCCAACTTCCTGAGGTATGAGCTGAGCCAGTACGGGTTCAGCTACGCCCCTCTGGATTCCGACCTTGGGCTGGCCGAAGGCACCGTCGCGCGCATCCTTGACGGCCCCGGCGATTACTCGGTTAGGGACCTTATGGTGCTCCTGGAGAAGCTTGGCTTCGAGCTCGACATCTTCGACAAGGAAGTGTTGAGGAAGATGAGAGAAGGGCCCGTCGGCCAGGCAAACGAGTCCGCCATTAAAACCGGGGTCCAGCTCGCAGTGGAGCGTGTCCGAGTGGAATCTGTAGCTTCATCCGAAGCTGATGCCAACACTGAAACCTCGGATTCACCCAAGCGGCTGGTCTCCGCATCAGATTTGACCTCGACACCCCCGCGAATGGAAGAAGACATCCGTCGCGCATTCGCCGAAGGAAGAGTTGCCGAACTGAAGCCCGACCAGGCCTAGTCGAGCCTGCTGGAAGGTATGGGAGGAGCTATATGGCCATCAATGTGCACGGGCAAGTAACCATCCCGAAGAACATCCAGCGTGCCCGTGACTGGAAGGCTGGTACTCCAATCAGTGTCATCCAGAGCGATGACTCTTCTTCTATTTTGCGCGCAAGACAAATGCCTCAGCCGAAGCCCGAGCTGCACTTCGCAGCCTTAAATCCAGCCAGCGACGCTTATGAGCTGGAGCTCCAGGTGCAAGCCGGGACGCTTCTCCGCCTCGCCGAGGGTATCTACGCCCCCCTCATGCCGGAAAATGAGCTCGCTGCACTCGTTCGACGCCAGTGGCAACAAGTAGCCGGCGCTATCGCCCCTGGCGGTGTTCTCTCGCATCTCAGCGCCATGAAAGGCGGCGTGCTGGAATCTGGAGTCCTGGTCCTCTCGCACCCTACGCACCCAGAGGGCGAAGTGGTCTTGCCTGGACTGCGGCTCTTTATTGTTTCCGGCCCGGGGCCGCTGGCTGGCGACATGCCTCTTGGCACATCAGGACTCCACTTTGCCGGACGCGCACGCATGTTGCTCGAGAACCTTGATCGCTCAGGAATCGTGCCTGCATCAGCATCCGATGCTGAAACCCATCTCGTCACACTGCTCATTGCCTCTGATGGATGGGCCCTTAAAGTCCTTCTTGGCCAAGCCGGGGCAATCGCGCTCTCGCTTAGAGCCGAGCAAGCGCTGCGCGAACTCCACGCCATCATCTGCGCCTTGCTGGGAAAGCGGCCTCACAGCACGTTACGAACTGTTGCCGGGCGAGCCGCCGCGCAGGGTATGCCCATCGACACCGCCCGCTTAGAGCTCTTTCTCGTCCTGGCCGAACACCTCCGGAGCAAGTCGCTGCCGAGAATCGACGCTCCTCCTCGGCTCGCAACCCTCCATGCGGCCTTCATTGAGGCCTACTTCTCAAACTTCGTTGAAGGGATCAAGTTCAACATTGAGGAAGCGCGCGGTATAGTCTTGTCTGGCCAGGTGGACGAGCGCCGGCCAAAAGATTCTCACGACCTTCTTGGAGTGTTCCGCCTTGCCTCTGCGGCGCCATACCGAAATAGCCCGCCAACGCCAGGGCCTCAGTTTCTCGATGATTTGGCGCAGTGGCACGCTGAAATGATGGAGATGCGCCCGGAAGCAAATCCTGGCCTACCGAAGGTAGACGCCAACTATGCCGGGACCACGCGGTTCGTCGACCCTGCCTTCGTACGCGGCACCCTTGCTGAGGGCTCCAAGCTCGCTGATGACATCCCAGAGGGCCTTGCTCGCGCCATCTTCTACGCCCTCCTCATATCGGAGGTGCACGCCTTCGTCGACGGCAATGGTCGGCTTTGCCGCCTCGTTATGAACGCAGAGCTATCGCGGTCCGGATGCAATCGCATCATCATCCCAACGCTGTTTCATCCGCAGTACGTTGACTGCGCGAGAGCACTCACGAGAACTCAAAGTCCAGGTGGCTTCATCCGCTGCTTGGCCAAGATGGCGCAGTGGTCGAGCCAATTCGACTATAGCGACCTGGACAAGCTCATCCCAATGCTGAAGACCACCAATGCTTTCGAGGAGTCACCTGCTGATTACCGTCTGATGAACACAGATGGAAGTGTGGCTGCGTGAGGCCCTAATGCACTCTTTCAGGCTGTACAGCCAGGTAACGAGGGCCAATGTCTCCGTCATTTGAACTCATTGAGGATCTCTCCATACCGTCGAGTGTTCACCCGGGCGAATCCGTGCACGTGTGTATTCGCAACGACCGAACCGTTCGCCCTGGCCGCCAGTTGAACGGCTCGTATCTGGTCCATCTTCATGTCGGGCAGTCAAATCGACACGCCAAGCATTACGCGGGGATGAGCCAGCGAGATGTCACCGAGGTGGCGCTTCGGTACGTGTTGGAGCATGTAGGCGGAGTTGCTTTGCATAAGTGGTAGGGGTGACGGGAGGATGTGCGCCGGCCGAAAGACTCACACGACCTCATGGGAGTGCTTCGCTTCGCCTCCACGGCGCCATCCCGAAACAGCCCGCCAGCATCTGGCGCCGGGTTCCTGGATAGCTTGGCCGAGTGGCACGCCCAAATGATGAAAATGCGCCCGGAGACCAATCCGGGAACGCCGAAACAAGAAGCCAACTATGCAGGCCCAACAAGGGGCGTTGATCCCGCCTTCGTACGTGGCGTCCTTGCTGAGGGCTCCACGCTGGCCGAGGAAGTCCCCGAAGGATTAGCATACGCCATCTTCTATGCCTTTCTCATTTCTGAGGTTCACCCATTCGTGGATGGAAATGGTCGCCTGAGCCGCTCAAAGTGTTTCTCTCGTGTCTGATGAATGATGCAAAGCAGTCAGAGACTTGGAAGTGATTCCGGCCTCCGCGTGGGAGTGTGACCGCATTGTAAAGTGAGATTAAAATTTGGACGCCAGTAGGCGGCTAGAAGCGGCCCCGCCGTCAAAATTATCCCGGCTAGACCGGGCTATCTTTTCGCGAGAGAAATGACATATGCCAAAAACACCGAAACATTGGAATTATTTTTTAGCCGTCGAACTGGAGCTGCTCGGCACCGCGCGGTTCGTAGAGTTCGCTCCCGCGAACTACGGATGTTTTTCAAATGAATTTGCTAAGCTGATTGTATTGGCAAGCTCCGAAGTCGACTCTATCTTTTCCGAGCTTTGTCGTCATATCGCTCCACAAGAATCTGCAGGGAAAATTACAGACTACTATCCGATATTACTCAATAAATATCCGCGCCTAATCGACTGTCAACTAAGCATTGATCGCTATCAAATAACCTTGCAGCCTTGGCAGCAATGGACGGAAATAAACCGGCCGGACTGGTGGTCCAAAAGCTATAACAAACTCAAACACGAGCGTTCGGAACACCTTGAGCGCGCAACTTTAGAGGCAGCACTCAACGCAGTTGGTGCACAGTTTCTCGCATTGCAATTATTTCATCATGCCGTGCATGGAGAGCATGTATCTGTTGATTTATCGCTTCGCAGCACTCTATTTGCTCCGAAAGCAAAGGGCGAATTCCGGGGAGGAGCCTATTGGTCATATGGCGACCCATTTGACCATCTCTTATCTGACTAATCAGGGGAAGGGCGAGAGATGGGCATGAGAGGAAAAGATGCGCCGCAAATTTATTTGGACTGTATTCAACAGACAGTCCAAAGGCTTGATGGCTGCGACGAATTCTTAAAGCGATACCAGCACACCAATAATTTATTCGAATTGGAGGCGGCCGTTTTACAGCTGAGGAAGGCTATGGAATCAATGGCTTTCGCAGCGATAGCCCCAAACAAAGAACAATATGCCGCTTTGAGAAAGCAAGCGGAAAGGCCGGTTGACTTTGGTCAAGACTGGAATGCCAAGTCTATCTTTTTGTCCTTAGACGCCCTCAATAAATACTTCTATCCAGCCCCTTTGGGCGAGCCGGAGCTTGAAGAGGGAGTCACGCACTTTAAGCAACTTGAGGGAGGCTATCTCAAGCGCCGGGAGTTTGAAACCTTCTACAACAGGATTGGTATGGCCGATTGATTATTTCGAAGCTGCACCGAGCTTAAGTATCAGCGTTCCCATTTGAAGTAAATTTGGATTGGACATTGCTCGTCCAGGCTTTCATACTTTTTCTGCAGGGCGTCGTATCGTTTAACCGTAGCATTCAACTCCTTGTCTTCGTCAGGGGAGGCGATATATCCCTTTGCCTGAATCATACGCAGGAGATTGCACTGGGCCCTATGCGTTGCAACAATTTGGCGTGCGATCTTCCGCTTTTCTGCCAAAATCTCTTTGATACCCATCGCCTCAAATATTTTTCCCTCCTCCCTGCCGGACAAGGTCTTGCGCCCATTCAGCAAATCGCTCAGCTGCTGTGGTGAAACTCCTTTTTCTTGGCACCAAGCTGCGTGGCTGGGGGCTTTGTTGACGAGATTCCCCAAATACTCAAGGGCTGAAGCTTTATCGTAGTAGTCAGAATCAGAGTTCATGTTTGAATTCTCCAAGGAGTCAGCGGTTACGCATCGGCTGATGTAGGTCGTACACCGATTGATGTACAGCGTACACCGATTGATGTACTTTGTACACCGAGAAGTGTATTTTTATCCTTGCCGTTCAAAAATGACTACACGCGCTACAGTTTGCGTTTTCGTCGTTGATTTGTCAGTTAGAGTGGCGGGTTATTACGCATCAACGCACCTTCTGCAGCGTGATGTCATGCGCGTACTCGGTCATGTTATTGAATTGATTTGGACCGGAGCGAACCTGCATATTTGCTACGCGCCATCCCAGTGACTGCATTTCATCCAGGGAGGTGGGCCCAAGTCCCTGGCAGTTGATACGGACATGGCCAGGCAAATCTGATTGGTTGCTTGCATTGTCTTGGCAGAAGACGCTTGCACCAACTTTCTCCTTTGCGCTGTTCTTCACTCGCGCCCGGGCATCATCGCCAGCCCTATCAGCTGCAGCAAATTTCTTGCTTTGGTCATCGTTCTGCAGCTGCCCATTGGTTTGATACCATTTCTCGTTCTGAACTCGAACATTGTTCCACCACTGACTATCCTTCTCGCTGGCGACCTCGAAGGTGTCCGGGCCATCCTTTTTCAGCTCTGGAAGCGCTTCCAACCCCTTTTTATAGCTACTCTGCGGGTCCTCAAACATTTTGGTGCGGAAGTTGCGACGCGGAGTCTTGGCGATTTCTGGGTGCGTACCTGTCATCAGGTCAGCGCTCTGGCTTTCCAAGGGCTCACAATCCTTGTTGCGGTCGCATGCAAGCCAATGCAGGGTATCCGCAGGAGCAAACACCTTCGCGCCATCGGCCATCGTGATCACCGTCGTGTACGTCAACTTTCCCGATACCACGCCGCCACTCTGGGTCTTAACACTCTTGATGCCCTTCGCGTTGTAGGCTTTTCCGTCTGCCTCCAGCGCGATGAATTTCCCAGAGGCCTGGCTGCCCTTGCTGGGCCATGAGTACAACTGCTTGGAAAGCAAAGTGACGCTGTTATCCGGGTAGACCTGCAGGGTTGACTTGAGCAAGGCGGCGGCCGCCTCCGGAGTTGCCGGCTTTTGCGTGGTCGCGGCACATGCTGTCAAGGTGAGGGCGATGACCGCTACCGCGGGAGAAACGAACGATTTGGTTGTGCTCATAGACCTATAGATATAGAGAATTGTCCATGTGGGAGGCGTGGAGTCAAAGGTTCAAGCGTGCGCGTACGGTTCCGTACCCTCAAGGGACGAGGCGTGGCAATGAACGTCGTCGTGACCACTCAATGGTTCAAACAACCTTCAACCCAGGATTCAGTTAATTTCGGTTTTACGAGAGGAGGGCGTTGACTTGCACAGCGTTAAGTCATATTCCTCGTTGGCAATTCTACGTATTACGTAGAGAATTCTCAAGCCGATCCTACGATTATCGTAGGATGTCAAAAAGAGCCCCATCAACGGTATTTGGAATGCGCCTGCGGAGTGCCCGGTTGCGCGCAGAGATTCCACAAGACCGTTTGGGAGTTATGATCGGACTCGATGAGACCACAGCGAGTGCTCGAATCAGTCGCTACGAGACCGGTATCCACTCGCCACCGTTTGAGATCGTGAAAAGCTTGGGAGCGGTGCTTTCAGTGCCACCTGCATACTTTTTCTGTGAGGACGAAAGCTTGGCGGAGCTCGTGAGCTTTTGGGGGACTCTCAAGAAGAAGGAAAGAGATAAGGCTCTTCAATTGCTGAAAGAAGCGCTGGATGCCGAGTAGCTGTTCAGGTGGCGGGTTCGGTTAGCGTCGAAATCAGACCATTGAGCAAGCTCTTCGCCCAAGATTTTTCGTTGAGCGAAGAGACGGTAATTGCGCGTCTTGGAAGGGCGCGCAATTGCAAATTACTCTGCCATACGCTCTCTACGTTCGATACTGACGGTTGCTGATGACCCGTGCATATCGTAGGCCGTAAGCAGGTACTCAAACTTAGTCGCTATCCATCCAAACGTCATCTTGCTGGTGTTGAAGGAGAGGCGGTTGTATGGCTCCCGCAGGTTGGTGCTGAAGGTTGCTGAGCCATACTCCGTCGAGAGCAAGGTCAGCTTGATTTCGCTTTCAGGGTCGGACCATCGACCGTTACCTTCACGCGACCTCGTCGTAAAATTGCCATTTGCAGAAAAATGCACCTTGTCGACCGGAAACCAGGGAGACTTACGGTGAATCTCCTGCTGCTCTTTCTCGATCAGCATCTTGCTGTTTTGTGCCTTGAGACTTTTCAGCTCAACGTCTGCCGATTCCAGCTTTGCCGTGAGCGTGCGGATTTCATCAATTTTTAGCGCGTTGTCTGCCTTCAGCTCTTTGTATTTGCTTGTCCATCCAATCGGCTGGCCTAACATTTCAAACTGCTCGCCTGTTTCTGCGCTGAAGTAGGCGATCAAACCTCCAGCTCCCAGCAACATCCCGCACACTACCCCCGCAGCGGCAGGCCCCAACTTAACAGTAGCTAACATCTAAAGTTCCCCATGGGCAATAAGAGTTGTTAATTCTAGTAAGGAAACGTATTGCGTGTTGGCAACTTTGTACATTTTTTCGAATGCAGAGTGACCGCACTGAATCTCGCTTGGCTTAGATGCTCCACGTCAAAGGTTTGAGGCCACCCGATGGGTGGCTTTTTTATATTCCAACCTGCGCCTTTACGCACTTGTTTGAACCGTCTTAGTGAGTCTTTACGTTCTCGGCACACGATAACAAAAAACCAAGTATATTGATGAGCTTACAAACCGCTGACGTAACTATTGCTTAACAGAATCGTTAGGAATTTACATGGCGACGTTGTTAAAAATGCAATTGCGGAGTGGCCTACCGCGCGCGGGAGAGCACGAAAAAGCATAAGACTTCGGAGAAGCACGTGACAGAGCACCACAAAATAGACATTGAGCAGAATAAGCCCGCACGAATTGAGCTATTACGCGCCCAGCGCCGTTTTTACGGTCGGGCCAAGATGTGGCAGAACCTGTTCTCAGGGCTCGCGCTGCTACTGCCTGCGCTTGGTATTTACTTCAGCACTACCTCACCCGAGGTCCGCCCATTTTTAGGCCTGGGCTCAATCGTAATCCTGCTCTTGGAGGTGGAGGTTATCTCACGGCTACAGCGGGAAAACAGTAAGCGAGGTGCCAAGGTGCAAGAGCAATTTGACACTGAAGTGCTTGGCTTGGAATGGAATAAGTTGGTTGCGGGTTCCAGGGTTGATCCGGAAGACATCCGAGCGATCACTACCGGATCGCTCTCTGAGGCAGAAAGATTGCGTCTTCTGAACTGGTACGAGCCACCAATTGCTACGCTACCTTTGTCGTTTGGGCGCCTAATCTGCCAACGTACCAATCTCACCTACGATTCCCGTGTTCGCACGCGATACGCCAACTTCTTGCTTTGTTTCGCAATCTTCATGGCGGTGGGACTGATCGGGTTCGCGCTATGGAAAAAGCTCCCAATGGACGATGCGATTCTTAACCTGTTCCTGCCGGCGCTCCCTCTCGCTGCCTTTGTTCTGAGAGAGCATCGCAAACAACGGGACACCGTTGAATCGTTGACGACGCTCAAGAGCGAAGTGGAGAAATTGTGGGATAAGGCCACAGGGGGAGCCTCGTCTGAAACGCTGACTACTGATTCCCGCGCTCTACAGGACGCTATCTATCGCCATCGTGCCTCCAATCCTTTGGTGTACGACTGGCTGTACGACTTGCTTCGCGATAGGGACGAGGACCTCACCCGTCACGCCACCGAGAAGTTAGTTGCCCAAGCCCAAGCAGCACTGAAAACCAGGGAAACGAAATGAAGCTGCACGACTTGTTTAAGACGTTCTTAGCGGACCATGTAAACCTGAATAGCACGCGCCTGGACTTGCTTGAGTCAAGTATCGCCGCTGTGGAAAAAGCAGTCCGGGACATGGAATGGGGGCCGAAGATCAAGTATTTCGCGCCTCAGGGGTCTTGGGCTCACGAAACCATCATCAAGCCGCAGTCGGGAAAGCCCTTCGACGCAGATTTGCTGGTGTACGTCGAAGCCAAGGATGGTTGGGCCGCCAAGGACTACGTCAATACTCTCGCCACGAAGCTGGAAAATTTACCTACCTACAAAGATAAAGTTAGACGCTACTCCCACTGCGCCACTATTGAGTACGCTGGTGAGCGCAAGATTGATATCGCACCTTGCGTAGTCGACAGGTGGTATCCCGGTTCGTATGAGGTGTGCAACCGTTTGGATGACGAATTTGAAACATCTGCGCCGTTGGACTACACGAACTGGGTAAAGGATAAGAATAACGTGGCAGGCGGCAATGACCTGAAAAAAGTCACCCGCCTTATCAAGTACATACGGGACATCAAAGGTACCTTTTCCTGCCCCTCGTTCCTTCTCACCACCCTGTTGGGACTCCAGGTGCGAGAGAGTGACCGTGGAAGCGCACAATTTGTCGACCTAACTACTACCTTGAAGACGCTCGTAGGTCGCCTGGACGACTGGCTGCAGGATCGCCCCAGCGTACCTGTTGTACCTAATCCCGTACTCATTCTTGAGGACCAGGCTAGCGGATGGGATTCTACGAAGTATTCAAATTTCCGGGACAAGATCAATCTCTATCGAGGTTGGATTGATGACGCATATGATGAAACCGACCGGGATGAAAGCATCGGAAAGTGGCAGCGTGTTTTCGGGGACAAATTCGCCGCTGGCGAGGCGAAACGTGCTGCGGAATCTGTCAGTGAATCAGCGAGCACCGGTTCCATTGTTCTGGCCGGACACTTCCGAGATTTGGTCGACATGGTCAAGATGCGAGGCGCTGAAGTAATTCCAGCATCCTTGAGGAAATTGCCTCATGTGCGACGTCCAACTTGGCGAAAGGCAACCGATACGCATACGGTCCGAGTAACAGCAGAACTGCGTGACAGTAACAATGAAAGCACGATACGTTCGGTGCGCTCTGCTGAGGCGCTGCAGGCTGGCTACTGGATCAAGTTCACAGCATCTGGTGCGATGGGGGTTCCATTCACCGATGACTACAAAGTGGAATGGCGAGTGACGAATACCGACAAGGTCGCATCTAACGAAGGGGCCTTGCGAGGTGATTTCTATCTTTCCACAGAACGATTTTGGCGTACGGAGCAACTGTCTTACCGGGGCGTCCACTTCGTGGAAGCGTTCTTGATCCGCAAAAGGGACAATCGGCTGGCTGGGCAATCGGACCCCTTTTATGTAGTTATTGAGTGAAGTTGAAGAGGGCTTTTGATGTACCGCCCGCAGATTAGCAAAAGGACTGAAATGGGGACGTATCAAGTCGCGCAAGTTTGCCCGAATGGGCATGTGGCCACGACCGCAGCAAACCTAAACCATGAGTTAAAAGAGGCGTTCATCTTGGATCAGCTCCCTTCTGAAGGGCAGACCATTATCGAAAAGCTGGAAAAATATACTGCGGAAGTGAGGTTCGCCGTAGTATTGGCTACACCTGACGATGAGGGTTTCCGCGCCGGCCATGAAGACGAAAAGGCATTCCGTGCTCGCCAAAATGTAGTAATGGAGCTCGGTATGATGCTTACGCAGCTCGGTCGAAAAAATGTTGCGATTCTTATGAAGCAGCAGGACAACATGGAGCGTCCATCAGATATCCAGGGGTTACTTTACATACCTTTCAAGGACAATTTGCAAAAGGACGCAGGGCCACTTTTAGCGAAGGAAATGGCGGCGCAGGGCTATCCAATTTCGCTCGCTAATCTCTAACGGTTGAGGCTGAAAGATATGTTAACAATGGACCTTACAAAGGTTGAAAGTAAAGCGATTTCGCTGAGTATTGTGGCTGGCTTGATCGGGGTTGCTTTGAGCATTGCCGTGCAAGACGGAACATGGTTTGGTCGTTCCGGAGCTATTATTTCTATTGTGGCGGTGTGGTTTGCTTCGCGTGAACTCAAGTCTGGTCTGCAATCAGCTGCTGGCGTGATCGAGGGGGTTCTCGAGGAGCAGAAGGCGGAATTCATCAAAGATGCGGAGAAGTACCGGTGGACCGAAGAGCAAACTCGGAAACTCTGGGAGAAAATTGAAAGAGATTCTCGTGCTGCGTTTGCAGATGCCAACCGCTCCGTTATGCTTCGCGTCCACAAAGTTGAACTTTATTTGTTCATCATCGGCACGTTCATTTGGGGGTTCGGTGACTTGCCGTTCGCGCTGTACTATGGCGCGGCACCGTTCGCTGCCGCGTAGTCAAGATTCAAGCGGAAAGAGGGCGGGCTCGAACTCTCGAGACCGCTCTCTTTTTTCATCCGCTCGAGCCGGGATAATTAATCTTGCGCCAAGATCAAAGTAACGGTCGGAGGTCGGTGTGAGCGGGCGCATCAATTTTAATAGCCGCTCGGCTTCGTGAGGGATGTGCGACTATTTTTGTAACGCATGCCGCCGGCTGGGGACGTTACGGCACATTCGTCCATACACTGCATTCAGGATTGATTGAGCTTATCGTCACAAGCCTTAGCAGGGCATCACCTGTAGGCCTATGTTTGGGACGAACTCAATCTGTTTTCGCGCAACATGTGGAGCTCGCTCTACTAGCGCCGTTTCGACGGCAGCTCGTGCAGTTGGCTTGATTCTGAAACCGAAGATTACCTCTTTGATCGCCTCGGGCGGAACCTCGAACAAATGGACTGGCCGCTTATTTGGAATCTGTATCACTTCGTGTGCTTGAGGAAGATACTTAATGACCCTCCATTCTTCTTCGTAAGCCCAGCACTCCGCCTTTGTGAAAAATAGCTCCTTGGGATAATCAATCTTTCCCGGATCGACATAAGCAACGGGTGGTGTGTTCGTATAAGTGACCTTCAGCAGTTCACCGCAATTCTTTGGCTCGCCCTCCTTGGGGCGGAAGAAGGCGCTATCGGAATCGAAACCTACAGCAAGCCCTTCGTACATGTTGGCGTAGTGAGCCCACATTGAAGCGTTGTTTGGCTTCGTTGTCAGTGAAAGAACACCGACATTCTCATTGGTCACCTTCATGAATGCGTCGAAATGTTCACGCTCCTTCGCCTTTAGGTCCATCGAAGCTTCCAGTTTTCGTGCCGCATCTGTATAGCTGGCCCGTATTGCCTCTATCGAAACATGAGGGTTCGCGATCTGATATCGCATAATGGCCGACTCGAGGTTTCGATTGGTAATGTCGCGAGCGTACTTTTTTGGATCACGAAGGCGAATTATGGGCACCAATTCAAGTGGATCATTCAGGTCTTCTGGTGGGGTGGCGCGAAGCTTGAAGTTCGAGAAGAACATATTCGTTGGCATGTACTTATAGACCAGCATTGCGTTAAAAGTCCTTAAAAAGTAATGGCAAAATATTGAACTTCGATTTTTTGAGATGCATAGAAGCAAAGCCCATTGCTCCTAATTCATGCTGCATTCTTACTGCCAATCCGCACTCTAGCGCTATGTTTCTTACTTGATGCGGGCTGTGGTGCGCTTGTCCCAAGTCTCAAGGACAAAAGTAACCACGGTATGGGCTGCGTTCACCGCAAGGCGCGCATGGCGTGGCTCAAGGTTGTAACCCTTGCGACCTTCGCTATGTGCGCTGCTGGCATGAGTGCGAAGTGCCCCGATCCCATCCACGACAGAGAAAAGCCCGCTGATAATGCGTTGAAGGTCTTGGTCTCCAACGCTGCCGGGGTCCAGCCCTAAGTCTTGTCGCACAACCTTAAAGACCGGTTGCAGGTCTTGTTTGTCCGGCATGGGTAGGTTGTTGTCTTCGATATAGACCTTAAACACCGATTCCAGGATGTTTGCTGCGGCAGAGACCGCCTCTCGAGGCTTGGACTCGACAGATTCAAGTGCACGTTCGAACTCACGGTGAATAGCTGGTATATCCCGTCCGTGAATGAGTTCGCGCAAGGTTTTGCTCGGCGCCAAACCGCCGTCAGTAACATAGCCTCCCATCTGATATCGAAGCCCATACCTCGCCAAGCAGGCTTCAATCTTTCGAACAGTCTCTCTTTTCTTTACGGTTCCCTCCGGCTCGTCGCCCCAACCGTCATAAACATAGTCAGCGGCGACCTCCGGGTCTTCCAGGTAGTGTCCGAGGATTCGTCCAAGTACAGCTATCGGTTCGGGGTGATCTTTGTTCGTTGCTCGCAGCCAGCTTTGCGCTTTCACTGGCTTGCTGCCAGGAGGCGGATCACCAAATGCCTCTGCGTACATGAATAAGCTATCGAGGCTGGCATGTGTCTCCATGTCAGCGCAGAAATCTGCTACCAGAGCTATCAGTGGTGCGGGGATTGGCTTATTCATGACAGCCCTTCGTCTCATTCTTTACTACATTCATCTGCAAGCGTAGTGTCGATTTAAGGTCTTTGGTAAGCATCTTCACGGCCATGCCGGCTAGCGAACCCACATGGATTTTCTGAGGGCCACTTGGCCCGTCCACCTGGAAGCAGAAGCGGTATTCATTTTGATGCTCGTAGGTGCTTCTCTTGTTGAAGGCGGCTTTCATGCCGTCAAAATCACCGTGGAATGTATCAGGATCGTAGTATTCGACCAATCGACTTTGGCACGGAATCCCTTTCTCTCTCGCAGTGCTCCGCACTTTGTTGACGAACGTCCCGACATCATGGATCACAACTGCATATTTCCCGAGAGCAAAGACGTCATTATGGATTTCGCATTGAGTTTGTAGCAGGGCATTTATCTTCTCAATTTCTCGAAGAGCTTCTTCTGCGCTCTCGAACGAATTGGGTATTTTTTCGCTTCGCATGGCGTACATGCAAAAGAGATTCAGGTGATCCAGCCATGTTTGTTGCATGATGAGGGGGCCAGCCATGTCCTCCGGATTCAGTTCGATTGTGCGAATGCTTTCATCTGGAGAGGTGATCTGAAGGGTTATCGATGAAATCTGACTGGGCTGATGCCAGGCGGTAACGCCTTCATATGGGTCACCTCTATCGGTATCCCCTTCAATACGCTTGAAGTCTCCTAAGGTCCTGCAATACATTTCGCCTTGATCGAAGAACGCGTTCGCGTGTGCTTCTTCTTCGAAAATTTTTATCAGTATGTAGATGACTTTTCCCGCCATTTCAACACCCCCAGGTTTAGATGGTTCTCTACATAGTATCTTCCTTTGCGCGGAAGTCGAAAAATGAGGTGGCTCTATGAGTTCGTGGGTGGTGTCAGATTTAAAATGGACACCGATGGTAAGATTCTCCATCAAGCAAGGGGCGGAAATGGACGAGGCGTGTGATAAGGAAATCGTAGTGCAGAAGGTGGTGTACTCGTTTGCCACAACGAGTATGGCCAAGGCATTCGAAGCGTGCTTGAGCACTGGCACGATTGATACATGCAAGGCGAGCTGGCAGCCGCGAGCGGTCTATCCTCCGTCGCACCTGGATGCCACCATTCTGAATTAACCTTCGGCGTTGGTAGTTTAGAAAAGGGAACCAGTTTCCGGTTTGTTTTTCTCGGAGCTCTGTTCTAATTTCTTCTTAGGAGCTGCTTTCGCTTTCGATGCAGCCTTCGGCCGCGGCGCTGGCCATGCTTTCATTTGTTCGGCCGGGTAGAGCGATAGCATCTGCCGTGCCATCTCAGGGTCTTTGACATTCAACCACGCCTCGTACTCCGACCGCGGCACAATGACCAAGCTGCGCTTTTCATCCCCCAGCTTGTGAAAACGCTTCATCAGTGGATGTTCATCCGCATTGATGGTCAATTGCGTGAAGGAGAACGAGAAGGACCCTTGTTCCTCGGGCCATTTCTTCCATAAGCCGGCAACGCAGAATGGCTCGCCGTCGGCCATGCCAATGGCCCAGCGTTCCGCGCTGCCGGACTCCCAGTTGGGTTCATAGAACCAATCCATTGGCACCAAACATGTTTGCGTCTCGCGCCATTGCTTGGAGTATGTGCGTTTCTGGCCGATGGTCTCGGCGCGCGCATTCATCGTAGTCAGATTGAGCCCTTCCTGCATCTTCCGCTTGGGCACCATTCCATAAGTCCCGACATGGAGCTCAGGCTCACCTTCTTGACCGGCACGCACCACGGGCGCCGAGTAGTCCTGCCAGACCTCTTCGGGCCAATTAGGTGTGTAGGAGGTATCTGCTCCGGTGAGGGCGGACACAACTTCCTTTGATGTCGGCTTGTAGTTGACGCACATGTCGAAATGTCTCGTGCTGGGTTATGCTTTGGATAAGAACATAACATCAAGTAACGTCGGCTACAGGAGAGTCTATGGGGCGCGAACTAACAGGCAGTGACGATGCAGTAGAGCCCATCTCTACTGCTCCTCCTTCATTTTCAGTTCAGGCTCGTGGATTTGGCGACACCGAAACGGCGACCCAGCTTGCGACTCTTGTAGGCGAGATTGTTCGAACGCTTGGGAGGTATATAGAACTCCAGACGCTGGACGGAGTGACTGTTGCTTTTGATTATGATCAGGCGCTTCTCGAGCTCGATAGGGGCTATGAATCGTCCCACCAGTTGCAAGCTAGCAAATCTCACGTAATTGGCGTAGCCATGACGCCTTCGGTGATCCGTGAAGGTGAGCTGAAGTCACATATATTTGTACGAGCGCCCGTTTTGTTGCCTTTGCTTGATAATGCAGACGAAGAAGGCATCCGCACCGCCATCCATGTACTCGCTCACGAATGTGGTCATGTGGAAGTCACGAAGCAGTTTGACCGATGCTTTCCCAATGTGATTTTGAAACGTCAGTTAACGCTGCTCGACACCTTTCGTTGGGCCACAATTTTTGCTGTGTGGGATGAGTACGCGGTGACCTGGATATCGGCCACTTTTGGCGCCGACCAAACTGATGGATACAACCAGACTCTCCTTGCAGACCTCCAGACTCTGGATGACCGTAACAACGAGCTGATCCGCGCCTATCGCATCCATGGGAACGTTGACCAGATTTTGGCAGAGATTTATCGTAGCTGTGGAAATCTTCTGAAGTTTGGTGGCTATTGCATAGGGAATTTGCGAGGCAAAGAGATTCACTGGCGGGAGCGCGATGATTTAACCGCCGTACTAGTTGGCCACTGGTTCGAACCATTTTTTCAACGTCTCAGTGAGGTGTGTAGCGGGCTTGCCGACAGCTATGGCAAATGGACAGACATGGATACCTTTTTATCCATCAGCGAAATTTTAGACGAGCTCGTTTGTCGAGCTGGATTGAATGTGACATTGCAGTCTGATGGAAGTGCTTATGTCGATATACCCTTTGCCATTCAAACTATGCCCGAATAACCATGCTGCCGGTTTGGTGATGCACTGTCTCGGAAACTGTCGGTTAATGCTTTCGGCCAGAAGTGGATATCGTCAGGCCGCGGGTCGCGAATCACGGTGAAAAACGAATAAGGGGCGGAATGGCAGAAAAACCATCAGAATCTCGGGATTCGCTCGAGTCGATTTTGCAGCTTGCGGCGCTCAATGAGGCGCGCATTCCCTTATTGCGAGCTCCCATGTTCAAGATGATTGCGGATGTCCATGACGGAATGATGCTTGCCACAACGCCGCCAGTCTATGGTGATCAGGTGCCTACCTTGTTGGTACTGCAATCTCAGCAATATTTTCTTGGTGCCACCCGCCTTGCCCTGGGGGGAATGCTATCGCCAGTGTTTCCACTGTTGCGAGCATCGCTTGAGAGTGCCGCTTATGCAATCCTTGCTCAAGGCAGCGAGGATCGCTGCATGGAATGGATCAAGCGAGACGAGAACGATGCCACACGCAAAGCATTCCGAGCAAAATTCACTTTCGCGAACGCTGTGAAGAAGCTCGCTGAACTGGATGAGGAGTTGGCGTCTCACTACGATTATCTATATGAGGCGTCAATCACCCATGGGGCACATCCGAACTTCGCCGGTGTTATGGGTAGCATTACCAGCAAGCGGAACCATAGTGGTGACGAAAACATAAAAATGCGCGTGATTAACGATGGCGGCTCGACTCCTGTTTTTCACGCGCTCGACGCAGTAATTCGTTTCGGTGCGGCCGCCGGTGGTGGGTTCCGATATGCAATTCCGAAACACCAGCCAGCTGTTGCGGCCTATCACCTGTTTCTTGGGCTTTCCAACAAAATGGCCGAGGATTGGGCCGGGATTGTTGCGAGCGCAAAGGAGCAAAGCGAGCGATAGGCGGAAACTTGAAGCCGACGAATGGAAACTTCGGAGCGGATAACCCATCATTAGCTAGGTGCGGCGGCGATGATACCTCTGTTGATCGGCGCGGTGCTATCGTACGTCTGCTTTGGACCGGCTGTAGAAGCGCTCCCGGCACTTGCCATGGAATGGATGCGGTGGGCCTTCCTCACTGGTGTGGGGCTTCTTCCACTGGCGGTCGCCTGTGTGATCTCTCCGTTGCACGCAGAAAAAGACAAGCACCTTTCGTCTTGGTGGGTATGCCGAAGTGCAAAGCATTTGGGTATGGAGGCAATTGCTGCCCCTGTTTCAATTACCCTGTCAGCCATTTACAGTGGCGGCGCTTGGGACTTGGTTAAGGCAGTGACGGGATTCAACCCATGAATGAATCCAATAGGACTGCTGTCTCAGCGGTCTAGGTGTTCGGGAGGGGCGGTTGCTGGAACGCCGGCCGGGTTCATCTGAATGGCTTGCTCTTGGGGTGGGGGAGATCGAAAGTTGAACTCGCACTATGTAATCTATAACCACTTAGGGAATCACAGAATGGCTCATGGTGCACTGTCCTTTTCGTCTAAATTCTCGAATAATTCGCTCGTCATCATTGATTGTCTTGGCGGGGCAGATTTACAGACCGCGATTCATCTGAGGGATGAGATAGACGATGCTATGTCTGAGAGTCGTCCTGGTTATTGTCGCTACTTTAAAGTGACAAGCGCATCGGGTTTCTTCGATATTCTTGAATTGATCAACACAGAAGCCCAAAGTGGCTTGCGACCGATTCTCCATATTGAATTGACCTGACCTGAAAAAACTGGTCCGACTTGAAATTTCATATGCTATTGAAAAGGAGAGTCAGACCATGCCCAAGAAGCGATTCACATCCGAAGACATCATCCACAAGTTGCGCGAGGCAG
>Ga0160496_1000420_pt1 | contig 19470 bp, 18 predicted proteins | sample DIDPMG_2_FD_108231 | JGI IMG/M metagenome (GOLD analysis project Ga0160496, IMG submission 108231) | Enriched soil microbial communities from UW Madison campus, WI, USA - DID2937_E24_FP MG | ecosystem: Environmental > Terrestrial > Soil > Grasslands | place: USA: Madison, Wisconsin | collected...
GTGCAATACGTCGAGGTGCGCTGCCTCGACATCGATCCCGAACAGCCCGCCGGCCTCGCGCCCGACACCGCGCGCTTCGTCGACGCGTTCCTGCTGTACTGCGCGATGTCCGACAGCCCCTACTTCACCGAAAACGGCTTCTGCCAGCGCAGCGCCGACAACTTCTCGGTGGTCGTGAAAGAAGGCCGCAAGCCGGGCCTGATGCTCAACCGCGAATGCCAGCCGATCGCGCTGGCGCAATGGGGCAACGAGTTGCTCGACGCCATCGCGCCCTACGCCGCCCTCTACGACGCGGCGCTCGGCGGCGATGCCTACGCGCGCGCGCTCGAAGGCCAGCGGGTCAAGCTCGCCAATCCCGATCTCACCCCGTCGGCGCGCCTGTTGGCCGCGCTGCGCGATGGCAAGCAGACCTTCCACGCCTACTCGCTGGCGCAGAGCCGCCGCCACGCCGACACGCTGCGCGCGCAACCCTTGCCCGCCGCGGAGGCCGAGCGCTACGCCCAGGCCGCGCGCGAATCGAGCGCCGAACAGGCCCGCATCGAAGCGGCCGACACCATCGGTTTCGACGAGTACGTGGCGCGCTACCACGCGGCCCTGAAAAACCCGCTGCCGGCCCGCGAAGCCGGCTGAAACACCGCACGCCAGGCCGGCGCCCGCCCGCGCGCGCGCCGCGCCGCGCCGGCGCGGTATTCTTGAGGGGTGACACCGCCGCGGCCTGGCCGCGCGGCCGGGCGCCCGCCAGGGCGCCGCCACCAAGGAGACTTTCCATGCTACGCAATGCCGTCCGCCGCGCACGCCTGTGCGCGCATGCCTGCCTGGCGCTCGCCGGCGCCACGCTCGGCGCCGCCGCCGTGGCCGCCCCGCCCGTGCAGACCGTTCCCGCCGTCGACCTCTCGCGCTATGTCGGCAAGTGGTACGAGATCGCCAACTTCCCGATGTTCTTCCAGCGTCAGTGCGTGGGCGACACCACCGCCGAGTACGCGGCCAATCCCGACAAGACCGTGTCGGTGACCAACCGCTGCCGCACCAAGGACGGCAGCATCGACTCCGCCCACGGCACCGCCACGGTGGTCGAAGGCAGCAACAACACCAAGCTCGAGGTGTCGTTCTTCAAGCCGTTCAAGGGCGACTACTGGGTGATCGGCCTCGACCCGGAATACCGCTGGGCGGTGATCGGCACGCCCGACCGCAAATACCTCTGGATCCTGTCGCGCTCGCCGCAACTGCCGAAGGATCAGCTCGACCTCGCCCTCAAGGCCGCGAGCGACCAGGGCTACACCTTCGAAGAGCTGCGCTACACGCCGCAGCAGTAAACCGCAAACGGGCCGCACGCAGCGGCCCGTTGCACGTCCGGACCCGCTCAGCCGGCGTAGTCGCGCGCCAGCCGCACGACGGTCACGCCGGGCTTGAGCTGGCGCAGCGACGGCATGATGAGGGTGCAGCGGTCATAGGGCGTGACGAAGGCTTCGCCATCGGCCCAGCCCAGCACCGTGCCGGCCGCCTCGAAGGTCTCCAGGCCCTGCCAGTCCTGCGCGAACCGCACGTCCATCGACGGCGCCACCACCGGGGTGGTCACCTCCAGCACCCGTTGCGCCTCGGGCGCGGGCTGGCGCCAGCCCGCCGGCAGGTCCGCCTCGTCAAGCAGGCCCGCCGCCGTCAACATGCGCGCGCACATGTCGCGCGCCACGGTGCGCGCCGCCGGATCGCCGTGGAAGCCGCACTCGATCAGGAGCGCGCGGGCCTCGCCCTGCGGATCGCCGAACTGCGCGTAGTCGCGCATGCGCACCCCGTCTTTGTGGCCGGCGTCCACGACCACGTGACGCGGCGCGCCCAGCCCGCGCGCCAGTTCGATGTTGCGCGGCAGCGTGCCGGTGAGCAGCAGCGGCTCGCCCGGCTCGTGCATCGAGTGCAGGTCCAGCAGCCAGTCGGCACGCGCGATCCACGGCGTCAGTTCGCAGGCGCGGCGCCGCTCGCGGGTGATGGGATCGGCCAGGCGCGCCGCGCTCCAGACCCGGTTCATGTCCTCGTCGACGAAGCGCGAGGCGTCATGCCGCGCGGGCTCGAAGCGGTCGAACGCCTCCAGGTTGCCGAACACCAGTGTCAGGCTGCCGCGGCGCGGCCGCAGGCCCGTGGCGAGCAGGTCCTTCAGCGCCCAGGCGCCGCACAGTTCGTTGCCATGCACCAGCGCGGAGATCGTCAGGTTGCGCCCCGGCACGCCCGAATCGAAATGCCAGACGCCCGGCGTGCCGGTGTTGCCGGCGCGCTCGGCGCCGAGGTCGGGTTGGGTGAGTGTGAATGCCATGATGCGTGACGCCGCCGGGCAAGCCACGGCGGCGTCGATTCCTCGGTAGGTTGAAAGCCGGCGCGCTCGCGCCGGTGATGTCACTGCGCTTCGATGTGGGCGGCCTTGACCAGCGCGCCGTACTTCGCGGTCTCGGCGGCCTGGAACGCCACCGGATCGAGCCCCGGGCGCGAGAGCTCGCCGCCGGCCTCCTGCATCTTGGCGCGGAAGGCCTCCGACTGCAGCACCTTGCCCAGCGCCGCGGAGAGCTTCTGCGCGACCGGCTGCGGCAGTCCCGTCGGGCCGTAGAGCGCGAACCACACGTTGATGTCGACGCTCTCGAACCCCGGCGTCTCGGCCAGCGCGGGCACGTCCGGCGCCACCGGCGAACGCTTCTTCTCCGTCACGCCGAGCGCCACGATCTTGTCGGACCGCACCTGCGGCAGGCCCGAGGACAGCACCAGCATGCCGAAGTCGAGCTGTCCGCTCATCAGGTCGGTGACCAGCGGCGCCACGCCGCGATACGGCACATGTTCGGCGCGCGTGCCGGTGGCCTGGTTCACCATCTCGCCCGCGAGATGCAGCGTGGTGCCCACGCCCGACGAGCCGTAGTTGAAGGTGCCGGGCGCCTTGGCGCGCAGTTGCTCCAGATACTGCGCAGCCGTGGTCACGCCGGAGGCCTTCGAGGCCGCGAGCAGCATGGGCTGCGAGGCGATCACGCCCAGCGCGGTGAAGTCCTTGGCGCCGTCGTACTTGACCGCGGCGTTGATCATGCGCGCGATCACCATTTCGTTGGTCGACCCCAGCAGCAGCGTATAGCCATCCGCCTGGGCGCGCGCCACCCGCTGCGCGCCGATGGTGCCGCCCGCGCCGCCCACGTTCTCGATCACGACGCTCTGCCCCAGCTCCTTGGACAGCGCTTCGCCGAAGAGCCGGGCGGTGAGGTCCACGCTGCCGCCCGCGGGATAGCCCACGATGAGCGAGATGGGCCGGTCGGGGTAGTCGGCGGCGCGCGCCAGTTGCGGCGCGAGCGCGGCGGAGACGCAGGCGGCGGCGAACGCCGCCCGCAGAAAGCGCGGAACGAACATGATTTATTTCCCTGTGGCGACGCGGCCTGCTTCGGTCCGCGCCTGTTATGAAGACGGATTGCCCAGGAATTGTGCGCCGGCGTCTTCCGGCCTCAGGTGCCATATCGGCACGCTTCGGTGCCGATATGGTTTTGCCACGGCCGCCTCACTGGCCGCGCTGGGTCGCGTCCCACACCGCCTCGGCCAGGTCGGAGAGACGTGCGCGCGGCCGGTACAGCCGCACCTCGAAGCTGACCTCTTCGGCGCGGCCGCCCAACACCGCCAGCGCGCCGCGGCGGCAGTCGCCGCCCACCATCGACCACGGCAACCAGCCCACGCCCAACCCCTTCTGCACCAAACCATGCGCCGCATCGAGCGAGTCGCAACGGATGAAGGGCGTGAGCGCATACGGAAAGGTGTCGAGCCGGTCTCCCACGATGCGCGCCATCGACAGCCCGCCGACATAGGTGATCAGCGGCACCGGCGTGCCGCCCTCGGCCAGCGCGTGGCGCGGCCGGCCGCGGCTGTCGACCTGGCACACCGGCACCAGCCGGTCGGTGCCCAGGGTCATGTAGCGGTAGCGCCCCGGGGTGAGGTCCACCGACAGCGCCGGATGCTCGTAGCCGCACAAGAGGTCGGCGCGACCCAGCTCCAGTTGCTGCGTCATGTCCTGCATCCGGCCGGTCGAGATCTCGACCTGCGTGCCTTCGCCCAGCACCTTGGGCGAGCGCAGGCGCAGCCGCGCGATCCAGTCGGCCACCAGCGTGCGCGCCAGGCTGCGCCCGGTGGCAATGCGCACCACCGCCTCGCCGGCCGGGCCGCTGGAGCGGATCCGGCTGCGCACCAGCCCGACGCGTTCGACCACCTGCGTGGCGGTCTTGAGCAGGGCCTCGCCCTGCGCCGTGAGCCGCACCGGCGCCCGCTCGCGCTCGACCAGCGGCGCGCCGGCCCAGGCCTCGAGCGTACGGATGCGGCGACCGAACGCGGGATGCGTGACGTGGCGCAATTCGGCGGCGCGCACGAAGCTGCCGGTCTGCGCCAGCGCGATCAGGTCTTCGAACAGTTTGAGATCGGCCATGTCGGGCTTCCGGAATGAGGGCACGCGGGCGCGGCACGTCTACAATCGGCCGCGAGCCTGCAAGCCCGCTGTATAGCACACGCCACACCAGGGAGACGTCCGTGAGCATCGACCCCAACCTCAAGCGCATCACCACGCGCCAGCTGCGGCAGTGGGATCCCGCGCGGCCGATCGTGGCGCTCACCGCCTACACCGCGCCGATGGCGCGCCTGCTCGATCCGCACTGCGACCTGCTGCTGGTGGGCGATTCGCTCGGCATGGTGGTCTATGGCATGGACACCACGCTGCCGGTCACGCTCGACATGATGATCGCGCACGGCCAGGCGGTGATGCGCGGCTCGCGCCGCGCCTGCGTCGCGGTCGACATGCCCTTCGGCAGCTACCAGGAGGATCCGCGCCAGGCCTATCGCAACGCGGCCCGCATCATGGCCGAGACCGGCGCGAGCTGCGTCAAGCTGGAAGGCGGCGTGGAGATGGCCGATACGGTGCGCTTCCTGGTCGAGCGCGGCATCCCGGTGGTGGGCCACATCGGCCTGAAGCCGCAATCGGTGCACGGCCACGGCGGCTTTCGCACGGTGGGCCGCGGCGACGAGGCGCGCCAGGTCAGCGACGACGCCCGCGCCATCGCCGATGCCGGCGCCTTCTGCATCGTGATCGAAGGCACGGTCGAGCCGCTGGCCCGCGAGCTGGCGCAGGCCCTGCCGGTGCCCACCATCGGCATCGGCGCATCGCCCGCCTGCGCCGGCCAGATCCTCGTCACCGAAGACGTGCTCGGCCTCTACGCGGAGTTCACGCCGCGCTTCGCCAAACGCTACGCCGAGATCGGCACGGCCATCGACGCGGCGGTCGCGGCCTACGCGGCCGACGTGCGCGCGGGGCGGTTCCCCGGGCCGGAACACTGCGCGCCCGCCAAGCCGGCGGGCTGAGGCGCACAAAGACGCCTCAAAGCGAAATGCCGCGCGCGCCTCGCGCCGCGGTTGCGCTGGCCGTGTCCCGGTTCAACCCGGGCACAGCGCCGCCTTGTGCTGCTCGAGATAGCGCGCCGATTGCGTGCGCAACCAGGCCAGCGGCTCCGTGGCCGGATCCGCCGGATAGCTGTTCATCGGCTTGCCGAAGTACAGGTCGATCTCGCGCCCCGCCAGCTCCTTGTTGCCTGCCGGCGGCTGTCCGGCCTGCTCGCGCGCCCGCCAGGCCTGCAGCGCGGACACCCCGGCAGCGATGGCGGCGGTGTAGCGCCCATGATTGAACCCGATCATCGCGTCGCGCTGCTGCTGCGACAGGGTGTGATTGAACAGCTCGCCGGACAGCGCCTGGCCGTTGGCGGCGAACCAGCGCAGCAGGCCGTCCCATTGTGCGCGGCGCGCCTCGGTGGGCCGCGCATTGCGGTCGACCGTCTGGAATGCATCGGCCTGGGCCGCGTCGAGCCGGCGGATCGCGGCCGTCACCGGCTGCGTCAGCCCCCCGGCCGCCACCGCTTCCTTGAAGTCGAACAGCATCACGTAGACCGGGTCGCGACTGCCCGGCGCCAGGCCGCCCGATTGCAGGTCGCCGATGGCCGTGAAGAGATCGTAGTATTGCCGCGCCTCGCGCGTGCCGGCGCTGGTGAACCAGTCCAGCACCTCCTGGTACTGGGCCTCGTCGAGCTGCGCCACCGCCCACAGCAGCGGCGCCATCTGCGCCTGTTGCTGCGGCGACGCACGATCCGCGCGCGCCTGCTCGATGAAACCGGCACGCAGGGTGTCGTAGTAGGCGCGGTAGGCCGGCACGAAGTAGCGCGCCGGGTCGCGCCCCAGCGCGCATCCGCGCGCCTGCAGGGCCTCGACCAGCCCCGGCTCCACCGCCGCCGCGATGCGCGTGTCGTTCCAGCGATCCATCAGCCTGCTGCTGCGATCGGCCGCATCGAAGATGCGCTTGGCACGCGGCGGCGTGTGCGGCACCACGATGCGCGTGCCGGCAGGCGCCGTGACGCTCGGCGCGGCCTGGGCCTGCACGACAGCCGGCGTCGCGCCGGCCAGCGCGAAGGCCAGCAGGCCCCACACGCCCCTCCAGGTAATGCCGAAACCCGATACCGCCATGGCGAGACTCCCGCACCGTGCAATGGTTGCGGCATCGTAGCCGATGCGGTTGCGTGCGCCCAGAGATCCGGGCGTCACTTCATTGCAGGCACCACGCGGCACCCGGAACGACGGGAATCTCCGTCGCGCTTTTCAATGGCGGGATGGATACGGGATGCATGACGGACGACGAGGGAGAGAATCGCGCAAGCCCCGTCGTTCCGGCTGAACCCCTTTTTTCCTGCCTATCCAAATAGACGATCGCCACGTCGTCACCGGAGGCGGAAACGATCATCTCACTGGGTTGTGCTGACAGGTGCCAGATCGTGCTGGAACCGTCGGGCGTGGTGCGGATGAGCCCAAGATTGCGATTGGTGGCAAGCGCTCCCCACGCGTACAGGTTGCCGGACTTGTCGACACTCGGCAGTGTCGTCGTTATGAACCCAGCGATCACCACGGGTACGAGCGCGCCAACCTCGTCCCGTCGAATTCGATAAATCTCGCTCGAGGCGTATTTTTTTTCGAAGTTTGCGTCTTCGAAGCGCGGCGATCCGCCATAGGTGTGAAACAAAATCTCCTGACCCGACAAATACTGGATCGGTCCACCACCGAACATGCCGATTGCTTTTGGCGCGAACCGTTCATCTGAACGCGCCCCGCACCTGTACTCCCAGATCTCCATGTCGGAGAAGGGGATGCGATGATTTTCAGGATGCATGCGATTTGCGCGCCAGTAGGCGACTTGGGACTCGTCGCGCGACATGAATGCCGCCAGCTTGATGCCGGGGCGCAACGGCAATACCTGCAGGCCACTGCCGTCGGCATGCATGACAAGAATCTCGCTGGCCGCCGCCCCTGCTCGCAGAGCCGCGGGTGAACCATCGGCAAGAGGTTGGCGACTGACGAGGATGAAATTGCCCGTGGGTGAGTACGTGGCCACGTCATAGCGGTATCCCGCTGGAAGCGCGTACCGATACAGGCGGCTCGAATCGAGGTCATATCGCATGACTTCGCAAGGACGGCGCTGCTCTTCAGCACATTCGACGAACAGCCAACGCGTTCCTACGGGATCGAGGCTCAACGAATGGATGTACCGCCCTCCACGCGGCAATGCGGCGCCCTGCGCCGTGAGATCGACCGACTGGATTTTCTCGGATCCCGCCACCGCAGCATATGAAGGGGCGAACGCAACGATGCAGATCGCTGCGAGGGATCGCCATGACCGCCACCTATCTCGGCTTATCACGATGGTCTACTCCAGCACCCGTGTTCAGGGCAGCATAGCGATGGTAAGTCGCGCTTGGATTGGGAGAGAGACGGCCCCGCGCACTTCAGACCGATGCGGGTCAGACGCGGCAACGACGGCCGTGGCACGCCGCTGCGATGCATGCACCGGCGTGCGGCCAACAGGGTGGGAGGGAGCGATACGAGCGCGGATGGCGCGGCGCCAGGACCGGAAGCGGCGCACGGGGCGGGAGGGATGCGAGGGAGGAGGCATCTGCCGCGGCGCGTGCCACGGAGGGAGGCGGGTGTCCGGCGGGCCGCGCGCCGCACTGGCATGCGGGGGGCCCTGCGCCGGGATCGAGCTCGACGCTTCAGGCAAAGCCGAAACGCAAACCCGACCGAACTTACACCCGAATCATCGAAATTCTGGCGCGCCCGACAGGAATCGAACCTGTATCAAGAGCTTCGGAAACTCTCATTCTATCCATTGAACTACGGGCACAGAGAGGCGGTATTGTACCTGCTTTTGCGGGTCGTGCCTGCGCGTCTCGCGCGGCGGCATCGGGGAATGCCCGCGCATACGGGTTTCGCCCCCGATATGACGTTATATAATCCAGCGTTTGCTTTTCAGGTTGGCCCGGGTTTCCCCGCCGCGGCCTGGAATCTGCATGAAGGCGCCCGTTCAAGAAGCGCTGTCTGGGCCCCCCTCGTAGTGTTGTTGTCGAATCTGGTTGTCGCAAGTCTGCTGCCGCCGCAAGGCGCCCCTGTACCCGATTAGCAGGATTTGGTCATGAGCAACGAGCAGGAACACGTCGAAGAACACAACTCGCCCATCAAAACGCCCAAGCAACTGGCTGTCACCGTCGTTCTGGCGTTCGTCATTCCCATTCTCCTCATCCTGCTGCTGGTCAGCATGGTCGCCTCCGGCACCAAGGTCGGCGCGGGATCGGCCAGCCTGTCCGAAGAGGCCATCGCGCGGCGGATCGCACCGGTGGCGGGCTTCGAGCTGATCGATGCCAACGCGCCGCGGGTGTTCAAGACCGGCGAACAGGTGTTCCAGTCGGTCTGTATGGCCTGCCACGCCGCCGGCGTGGCAGGGGCCCCGAAAGTGGGCGACAACGGCGCCTGGGCGCCCTTCATCAAGACCGGTTTCGAGGCCATGATGAACGTCGCGCTGCACGGCAAGGGCGCCATGCCTGCCAAGGGCGGCAACCCCGCCCTGTCCGATTTTGAAGTCGCGCGCGCGGTGGTCTACATGGCCAACAAGTCGGGCGGCTCGCTCCCCGAGCCGGAAGAGCCCAAGGCCGAAGGCGCCGCGGCGCCCGCAGCCGCGGCCCCGGCTGCTGCGGCGCCGGCGGCAGCCGCCGCACCGGCCCCCGCACCCCAGGCCCAGGCGCCCGCCGCTGCGCCCGCTGCGCCCGCTGCGCCCGCCGCCGCCGACGCCGCCCCCGCCAACACCGCCACCGCCAACGCGGCCGGCGAGAAGCTCTACAAATCCACCTGTTTCGCCTGTCACGGCACGGGCGTGGCCAACGCGCCGCGCTTTGGCGACAAGGCCGCGTGGGCGCCCTACATCGCCACCGGCATGGACGAAATGCTGAAGGTCGTGCACACCGGCAAGGGCGCGATGCCGCCCAAGGGCGGCGCCGTCAACGCCTCCGACGACGACCTGCGCGCCGCCGTGCAGTACATGGTCGACGCCGCGAAGTAGGCGCACCAGGAAGCGCCCGACACGGCCCCACACGACGCCTGCCCCACGCGGCAGCGCGCACCCCGGGTGACAACGAAAAACGCCAGGCAATGCCTGGCGTTTTTCGTTGCGCGCGCAGCCTTCAGGCAGCGTGGTCGGTCAGCAGCGACAGCCCGAGCTGCACGCGGCGTTGCAGCCAGAGGCTGGGGCGATAGCGTGGATCGCCGGTCACGCGCTGCACGTTACGCAGGATCTCGAGGATGCGCGCGGCACCCAGCGCATCGCCCATGGCGAGCGGGCCCTGCGGATAGCCCAGGCCGAGCGTGACGGCACGGTCGATGTCGGCAGCGGTGGCGATGCGCTGCTGCGCGATGTCGGCCGCGATGTTGACGATGCAGGCCACGATGCGCTGCGCCACGAAGCCGGGCGAATCGTCGATCACGGTGACGGCGGCGCCATCCTTGGCGAACAGCGCATGGGCGGCGTCGCGCCAGGCCGGCTGCGTGGCCGGCGACACCATCACGGTGCGGCGGCGCGTGGGTTCGAACGCATGCAGCGCGTCCACGCCGACGGTGCGCGCGCCGTCCAGGCCCTGCTCCGCCACGCTGGTGGACACATCGTCGCCGAACGGCGTGACCAGGATCAGCGCGTCGGCCGGCGCGGTTGCGCCCTCAACCGGTTCCACGCCATTGGCCTGCAGCAGCGCGCGCACGCGCGCCTGGCCCTCGGCATGGGCCGGGCTGACCCAGACCTTCAGGCCGGCCGGCAGCGCCGGCACCGCGGGCTCGGCCGGCACCTGCTTCTGGCCGTCGCGATACGTGTAGAAGCCTTCGCCCGCCTTCTTGCCGATCAGGCCGCCGGCAAACCGCACCGTGGTGATGGGCGAGGGCTTGAAGCGCGGTTCGTCGAAGAACTGGCGATAGATCGACTCCATCACCGGATGCGAGACATCGAGCGCGGTGAGGTCGAGCAGCTCGAACGGACCCATGCGAAAGCCCGCCTGCTCGCGCATCACCGCGTCGACCTGCGCGAACGTGGCCACGCCCTCCTGCGCCACGCGCAGGCCCTCGGTGTTCATGCCGCGGCCGGCGTGATTCACGATGAAGCCGGGCATGTCCTTGGCGCGCACGGGCGTGTGGCCCATGCGGCGCGCCAGCGCCATGAGCGCATCGCCCACGGCCGGCTCGGTGCGCAGGCCGTCGATCACCTCGACCACCTTCATCAGCGGCACCGGATTGAAGAAGTGATAGCCGGCCACGCGCTGCGGCGTCTTGCATCCCGCCGCGATCGCGGTGATCGACAGCGAGGAGGTGTTGGAGGCCAGGATGCAGTCGGGGCCGACGACGGCCTCGAGCTGGGCGAACAGCTCGCGCTTGATGTCGAGCCGCTCGATGATGGCCTCGATCACGAGGTCGCAGTCGGCCAGCGCCGCCACGTCGGCGGCCGGCACCACGTTGGCCTGGGCCGCGCTCACCTGCTCGGCGCTCAGCTTGCCCTTGGCGGCCAGCTTGGCCCAGGTGTCGGCGAGCGCGCTGCGGGCGGCCTCGACCGCCTGCGCGCTGGTGTCGTACAAGCGCACGGTGAGGCCGGCCTGCGCCGCGATCTGGGCGATGCCCCGGCCCATGGCGCCGGCGCCCACCACGCCCAGCGTTTGAATCTCTGCCATCGTCTCTGCTCCTGCTTTATTGGAATGTTGCCTGGCCCGGGCTCAGTCAGCGCCGCGCGCCAGGGCGTCGATCTCGTCGTCGGACAGGCCCAGCATGCCGCTGAGCACCTGCCGCGTGTGTTCGCCCAGCACGGGCGGCGCACGGTGATACTGCACCGGGCTGCCGGAGAGCTTGAGCGGGCTGGCCGCCACCGGCACGGTGCCGCCCAGCGGATGCGGCAGCTCGCGCTTCATCTGGCGCGCCAGCACGTGCGGGTCTTCGTAGACCTGGTCGACCGTATTGATCGGGCCGGCCGGGACGCCGGCGCGCTCGAGCTCGGTCAGCCAGGTGTCGCGCGCGCCGCTCGCCATGCGCTCGGCCAGCAGCGGCACCAGCACTTCGCGGTTGCGCACGCGCTGCGGATTGATCGCGAAGCGCGGGTCGTCGGCCAGCTCGGGCAGGCCGATCACGCGGCAGTAGTTGCGGAACTGGCTGTCGTTGCCCACCGCCACGATCAGGTGGCCGTCGGCGGCCGCGAACACCTGGTAGGGCACGAGGTTCTGGTGCGCGTTGCCGGCGCGCTTGGGCGCCACGCCCGAGGTCATGTAGTTGAGGTTCTGGTTGGCCAGCATCGCGACCTGGCAGTCGAGCAGCGCCATGTCGATGTGCTGCCCCAGGCCGCTGCGGTTGCGCTCGTGCAGCGCGGCCAGGATGCCCACGGTGGAGTACATGCCGGTCATGAGGTCGGCCACGGCCACGCCCGCCTTCTGCGGGCCGCCGCCGGGCAGGTCGTCGCGCTCGCCGGTGATGCTCATCAGCCCGCCCATGCCCTGGATCATGAAGTCGTAGCCCGGGCGGCTGGCGTAGGGGCCGGTCTGGCCGAAGCCCGTGATCGAGCAATAGATCAGGCGCGGGTTCACTTCCTTCAGGCTGTCATAGTCGAGCCCGTACTTGCGCAGGCCGCCGACCTTGAAATTCTCGACCAGGATGTCGCTCTGCAGGGCCAGCTCGCGCACCAGCGCGGCGCCGCGTTCGGAGGCGATGTCGAGCGCCACGGAGAACTTGTTGCGGTTGGCCGAGAGGTAATAGGCGGCCTCGGAGGTGTTCTCGCCCGCCTCGTTCTTGAGGTAGGGCGGGCCCCAGGCACGGGTGTCGTCGCCCGACCCCGGGCGCTCGATCTTGATCACCTCGGCGCCGAGATCGGCCAGGTTCTGGGTGCACCAGGGGCCCGCGAGCACGCGGGTCAGGTCCAGCACGCGAATGCCGGTCAGGGGAGCGGGACGTTGCGACATGATGGGGTCTGCGTAAGGCATCGGGAATCAGGCATATTAGCCCCGGGGCCCGCCGGATGTGTTCCGTTTTGTGCACGAGATTGTGCAGCCGGCGCACATCCTGCGCCCCCGGGCGCGGGGCTCAGGCGTAGGCCTTGAGCGCCTCGCGCGCGATCACCAGCTGCTGGATCTGCGTGGTGCCCTCGAAGATGCGGAACAGCCGCACGTCGCGGTAGAAACGCTCGACCGCGTACTCGGCCATATAGCCTGCGCCGCCGTGGATCTGCACCGCGCGGTCGGCCACGCGGCCCACCATCTCGGTGGCATACATCTTGCAGCAGGCGGCCTGCATGGTGGTGTTCTCGCCGCGGTCGCGCATGCGGGCGGCGTCGAGCACCATCGAGCGCGCCGCATAGAGCTCGGCCTGGCTGTCGGCGATCATGGCCTGCACCAGCTGGAATTCCGCGATGGGCTGGCCGAACTGTTTGCGTTCGAGCGCGTAGCGCACGGCATCGCGCAGCAGGCGCTCGGCGATGCCCACGCACAGCGCGGCGATGTGCAGCCGGCCCTTGTCGAGCACGCGCATCGAGGTGCGGAAGCCATTGCCTTCCTGGCCGCCCAGCAGCGTGCTGGCCGGCACGCGGCAGTTGTCGAACACCACGTCGCAGGTGAGCGCGCCGGCCTGGCCCATCTTCTTGTCGGGCTTGCCCAGCGTCATGCCGGGCGTGCCGGCCGGCACCAGGAAGCACGAGATCGAATCGGCGCGGCGCTCGGGCGCGGTGCGCGCCATCACCGAAAACAGGCCCGCGATCGGGGCGTTGGTGATGTAGCGCTTGGTGCCGTTGATGACGTAGTGGTCGCCGTCGCGCTGCGCGGTGGTGCGCAGCGACATCGCATCGGAGCCCGCGTCCGGCTCGGTGAGCGCGAAGGAGCCGATCAGCTCGCCGCTCGCCAGCGCCGGCAGGTATTGCTCGCGCTGCGCGTCGGTGCCGGCCAGCACGATCGACTGCGATCCGATGCCGATGTTGGTACCCGCGAGCGAGCGGAAGGCCGGCGAGGTCTGGCCCAGCTCGAACACCACGCGCACCTCCTCCTCCATCGTGAGGCCGAGCCCGCCATACTCGGGCGAGATCGACAGGCCGAACAGGCCCAGCTCGCGCATCTCGCGCACGATGTCGTCGGGCACCGCGCCGCTGCTGGCGAGTTCTTCCTCGGCCGGCACCAGCCGTTCGGTGACGAAGCGGCGCACCGCGTCGAGCAGCAGCGTGAGGGTTTCTTGATCGAGAGCCATGATGCTTACCTTTGCAGAATGCGGGAGCGGCGCCTCAGGCGGCCAGCAGCCCCCGGGTCAACAGATCGAAATAGCCTTGGGCGATGGCGCGCGCGCTGTCGCGCTGGCCGGGCTTGTACCAGCGCACCATCCAATTGAGCATGGACAGCACGGCGCGGCCGGTGGCGGCGACTTCCTGCGCGCGGAACGCGCCGCTGCGCACGCCCTCGTCGAGAATGCCGCGCAGGCGCTGCTCGTAGGCATCGCGCAGGCGCGCGGCGTCGGCCTGCTCCGGCAGTGCCATGCCCGAGTAGCCCACCAGCATGGTGACGAACTCCGGGTGGTGGGCCTCGAAGTAATCGGCATGCGCCAGCATGAAGGCGCGCAGCTGCGCCTGCGGCTCGGCCGCCTGCGCCACCGCGGCATCGACGGCGGCGCTCAGGCCGGCCAGCACCTCGAGGATGATGGCGTCGTAGATGTCCTGCTTGGTGGGGTAATAGTGATAGATCGCCGCCTTGGAGACGCCCAGCGCGCCGGCCAGGTCGGCAATCGAACTGTTTTCGTAGCCGCTCTGCGCGAACAGCCGGGCGGCTTCGGCGAGGATGCGCTCGCGCGCGGCCGGAAGCGTCGGGGGCCGGCCGGCACGGGCGCGCTTGGGCGGGGCTGCGGAGTCTGCGGACATGGGTTCGGGCGGCTGCGGGCGCGCCCGCATTGACACGGATTCGCGGCTTGCCGTTAAATGATTGGGTTAATTACCGGACGACCGGTAGGTAATTATAGGCAGACTTGTTTCACGGGTTCAAGCGCGGCCGCGTCCGGGGTTACCCTCGGCGTCACGCCCGCGCTGTCCACAACCTCTCTTCCGACCTCTTACGCACAGGTGAACGCCCCATGAATGCCCGCGCCGAGACGACTCCGCACGCTTTGGTCAACGATCTCTACGGCCGCCTGCGCCTACCGGTGATCGCGTCGCCGATGTTCATCGTGTCCAATCCCAAGCTGGTGATCGCGCAGAGCACCAGCGGCATCATGGGCTCCTTCCCCGCGCTCAACGCCCGCCCCCAGACGCTGCTGGCCGACTGGCTCGCCGAGGTCCAGGAGGGGCTGGCGGCCCACCGCAAGGCGCATCCGCAGGCGGTGGTGGCCCCGTTCGCGGTGAACCAGATCATCCATCAATCGAACGACCGGCTCGAGCACGACCTGGCCGAGTGCGAGCGCCACAAGGTGCCCTTCATCATCACCAGCCTGCGCGCGCCGGGCGACCTGGTGGCCGGCATCCACAACTGGGGCGGTAAGGTCTTCCATGACGTGACCACGCTGCGCCACGCGGAAAAGGCGCTGGAGGCCGGCGTCGACGGCCTGATTCTGGTGTGCGCGGGCGCGGGCGGCCACGCCGGCACGCTGAGCCCGTTTGCGCTGGTCAACGAAGTGCGCCGCTTCTACGACGGCCCGCTGATCCTGTCGGGCGCGATCACCTCCGGCGCCGACGTGCTGGCCGCGCTGGCCATGGGCGCCGACTTCGCCTACATGGGCACGCGCTTCATCGCGAGCGCCGAGGCCAATGCCTCCGAGGGCTACAAAGACGCCATCGTGCGGGCCAGCGCCTCCGACATCCTGTACACGCCGTTCTTCACCGGCATTCCCGGCAACTACCTCAAGGCCAGCATCGTCAACGCGGGCCTGGATCCGGCCAACCTGCCCCAGCCCGACCCGGGCGCGTCGAACTTCGGCAGCGGCCGGGCCAAGCCGTGGAAAGACATCTGGGGCGCGGGCCAGGGCGTGGGCAGCATCGCCAGCGTGGAGCCGGCCGCCACCATCGTCGACAACCTGGCGCGCGAATTCGAGCAGGCGCGCGCGGCCCTCGCCGCCCGGACCTTCGCATGAGCGGCCCGGTGCGCCAGGCGCGCGACGGCGCCGTCCTCACCCTCACCATCGACCGGCCCGAGGCACGCAACGCGCTCGACCGCGCGGCCTACGATGCGCTCACGGCCGGCCTGCGCGAGGCCGCGGGCGACCCCGGCGTCGCGGCCGTCATCCTCACCGGCGCGGGCGGCCACTTCACGGCGGGCAATGACCTGCGCGACTTCCAGGCCGACCGGCCCGAGGGCGACAGCCCCGCGCTCACCTTCCTGCGCGCGCTGATCGACCTGGACGCGCCCGTGCTCGCGGCGGTCGAGGGCAATGCGGTGGGCGTGGGCGTGACCCTGCTGCAGCATTGCGATTTCGTCTACGTGGCCGAGGGCGCCGTGCTGCGCCTGCCGTTCGCGGCGCTGGGCCTGTGCCCGGAGGGCGGCTCCAGCCTGTTGCTGCCGCAGATCGCGGGCGCGCGCCAGGCCACCGAGTGGCTGCTGCTGGGTGACAAGTTCGGCGCGCGGGAGGCGCTGGCGCACGGCCTGGCCAACGCGGTCACGCCGGCCGGCGGCGCGCTGGCGCGGGCGCAGGAAACCGCGGCCCGGCTGGCGGCCCAGCCGCGCGCGGCGCTGCGCGTGTCGAAGGCCCTGCTCAAGCGCTCGTTGCGCCCGCAACTGCACGAGACGCTCGACGAAGAGGCGCGCCAGTTCCGCGCGCGCCTGCAGAGCGACGAGGCCCAGGCCGCCTTTGCGCGCTTCTTCGCCGCGCGCAAGGGCTGACCGCGTCTCAGAACGGCGCGTCGGTGCCGAACGCGGGCGGTCGCTTTTCGCGCAGCGAAGCCACGCCCTCGCGCACGTCGGGGCCGGCGAAGCCCATGAATTCGAGCGCCAGCGAGGTGTCGAACGTGGGGCCGGCCTGGCGCAGCCAGTTGTTGAGCGAATACTTGGTCCAGCGGATCGCGGTCTGCGATCCGGTGGCCAGGCGCGTCGCGATCTCGAAGGCCTTGGGCAGCAGCTGGTCCTGCTCCACGCACAGCGACACCAGGCCGATGCGTTCGGCCTCGGCGCCGGTCACGGTTTCGCACAGCAGCAGGTAGTACTTGGCCTTGGCCATGCCGCACAGCAGCGGCCACACGATGGCCGCGTGGTCGCCGGCCGCCACGCCCAGGCGGGTGTGGCCGTCGATGATGCGCGCATCCGGGGTGGCGATGGAGATGTCGGCCAGCAGGCCGGCCACCAGTCCCGCGCCCACCGCCGCGCCATGCATGGCCGACACCACCGGCTTGCCGCAATTGATCACGTTGTAGACCAGGTCGCGCGCCTCGCGCCACACGCGGGCGCGCACGTCGAAGTCGTCGGCCATGTCCTGCACCAGGCCCAGGTCGCCGCCGCCGGAAAAGCCCTTGCCCTCGCCGCGGATCACCACCGCGCGCGTGTCGGGATCGGTGTCGATGTCGCGCCACACGTCGGCCAGCTCGCGGTGCATGCGGTGATCGGCGGTGGAGAGCTTGCCCGAGGCGTCCTTGGCGCCCATCACGAGCTCGAGCACGCCGTGCGGATGACGCCGGAACTTGAGCGCCTCGTAGCGTGCGTAATGATCGAGGCCGGGCAGGCCCGCGTCCGGGTTGGCTTGCGTCATGCGTCTCTCCCGCGGGCGCGCCGCGCCCGGTCTGTGGCGGCCTGCGGGCCGCGGTCGTTTTGGGGCACTATAGTGGAAAGCCCACGATGCGCCAGCCCGGAACGTTCATGCCGCAAACACCCTCGCCCGCCGCCACGCCGATCTCCCGCGACGACTTCCCGGCGCTGTTCGCGGCGCGTGCGGCCGACGGCCACAAGGGCACCTACGGCACGCTCGCCGTGGTGGGTGGCGCCGCCGGCATGACGGGCGCGGCGCTGCTGGCGGCGCGCGCCGGCCTGCGACTGGGCGCGGGCAAGGTGCTGGTGGGCCTGGTGCAGGAGCCCTCGCCCCTGCCCTGCGACCCGCTGCAGCCCGAGCTCATGGTGCGCAGCGCGCGTGACCTGCTCGACGCCGGCCTGCCGGTGTCGGCCTGGACGGTGGGCTGCGGCATCGGCATGGGCGCCGAGGCCGTGAGCGCGCTGGCGGCGGTGTTTGCCGCGCGTGGCGACGCGCCGATGGTGCTGGACGCCGACGCGCTCAACCTGCTGGCGCGCGGCGCGCTCACGCCCGCCTGGGGCGACGGGCCGGTCGTGCTCACGCCGCACCCCGCCGAAGCGGCCCGGTTGCTCAACTACACGACCACCGAAGTGCAGAATGGCCGCCCCGACGCCGCCCGGGCGCTCGCGCGCCATTACCAGGCCTGGGTGGTGCTCAAGGGCGCGGGCACGCTGGTGTGCGCGCCGGACGGCCAGCGCTGCCTCATCAACACCTCGGGCAATCCGGGCCTGGCCACCGCCGGCACCGGCGACGTGCTGGCCGGCATGCTGGGCGCGCTGCTGGCCCAGGGCTTGCCGCCCGCCACCGCCGTGCCGGCCGCCGTCTGGCTGCATGGCGCGGCCGCCGACGCCCTGGTGCGCGCCGGCATCGGCCCGATCGGCCTGACGGCCGGCGAGCTGGCCGACGCCGCCCGCGCGATCCGCAACGGCCGCTGAGGCAGGGCCGTCGCGGCGGCGTCGGCCGCTGCGCCACGCCGGGACGACGGCTGGCGCCGCCCCGCCCTCCCGGCCGCCTCCCTCCCTGCTCTCTATATAGACAACCGCCCTCGCCCGGGGCGCGGTGCCGCCTGCGCGGGCCACGCGCGTCCCTCCCATGCCTGACTTCGACCTGTCCCTAAAAGCCTCGGTCACCGGCCAAGTGCCTGTTTCGCCTCGAGAAATGGCTATTTACAACATCCCTAGGGAAAACCCCTAGAATGTTCTTGCGATGGACTAGGGTTATCCCTATAATGGTTTCTACCGAGACGACACATCACTGGAGCACACCATGACCGACCTGACCCTGAACCAAAACGCCCGCCTGACCGACTCGCTGGAACGCGACCTGCTGCGCGGCGCGATGGAATCGCAACCCGACGCCCACCCCCTGGCCGCCCTGAAGGCCGCCGGTGCCAAGATCGCCCACGCCGTCGCCGTGTTCTTCGACTTCGTGGAAGAAGTGAATGAATCGATGAACCGCGCCCGCGCCCAAAGCGCCCGCTACAGCGGCTCGCAGTGGTAATCCGGTCGACCGGTTCGAACCGAATTTCCTAGGCAGTACCCCGCCTCTGGCGGTTGCAGTACCGGTGGCCGATGCCGGCAGCATCGCATCAGCCACCCCGGCGCGCCGCACTCTCCGGCGGCGCGCGGATGAGTGGCAGTACCCGCAGTCGAAGTGCAGTACGCAGTCTGAAGTGGCATTACCCGCAGGTGCAGTAAATCGCTCCCAGCAGTTGAAGTGGCAGTTCGCATGACCCGCAGTTGAAGTTGCCGTAATGCAGTACGCCGTACCCGCAAGACGAAGTTGCAGGACCCGCAGTACGCAGCACCGCAAGTCGCAGTGGCAGTAAACGCAGTCGCATCAAGCAGTACCTGTTGTTGTAGTGGCATGACCCGGAAGTGCGTGCAAGGCGCCCCGGCAGCAGTTGCAGGACCCCGGGACCGTACGCGCCGCTGCGCGAAGTCCCGGGGGTGGTTCCCATCCGTTGCAAGGTCTGCGCAACACACCCGGCCCGGATGGCGCGGTTGCCGCTCTCTCCCTCCACGGCGCCGCCCGCGCCGCACCCGGTGATCGCCGGGTGCGACGCCCCTCTCCCTCCCCTCTCCCTCCCCTCTTGCGTCACCTTTTTCTTGCGCCAAGCCGGGGTTTCCCCTGATATGACCCCGTTTTCCTCCTATGAGGACGGATTCCGGGTGTCCATGCCGGGGGTGCCGTGCGTTGACAACGTGTAAATGGGGTATCGATAATCCGGGCCTTGTATACCCGGAGTGTCTCCCTCATGAAGTTGCGCACCACCCTGGCCCTGCTGGCCGCGGGCGTCGGCATCGCCACCGTGCCCGCCGGCGCGGCCCTGGCCCAGTCGATCAAGATTGCCCTGTCGTCCGA
>Ga0160496_1000422_pt1 | contig 19384 bp, 18 predicted proteins | sample DIDPMG_2_FD_108231 | JGI IMG/M metagenome (GOLD analysis project Ga0160496, IMG submission 108231) | Enriched soil microbial communities from UW Madison campus, WI, USA - DID2937_E24_FP MG | ecosystem: Environmental > Terrestrial > Soil > Grasslands | place: USA: Madison, Wisconsin | collected...
GGTGCCGCCGCCCGCCGCCTGCGCGCCGGCGCCGCGGTTGGTGAGCAGGACCGCGCTGCGGTTCGAGGTGGGCAGCGCGTCGGCCTGGGCCAGGGCATCGCGCACCTCCTGCGCCAGCGCGGCGCCCCGCTCGGCCACGCCCAGCGCGGATGCCACCTGGTCGATGCGGTCGTAGAGCGACTGCACCGTGGGCGCGTCGGACACGCGCGTGACGGTGAGGCCGACGGAGGCCAGGCGCGCCAGCGCATCGGGCGGCCCCGCCTGTTCGGAGGCGAGCACCAGATCGGGCGCCAGCGCCAGCACGCCCTCGACCGGCACCGCGCGGTAATAGCCGACGCGCGGCAGCCGCGTGGCAGCCTCCGGATAGAGGCTGGACTGATCGTCGGCCACCACGCGATGGCCCTCGCCCAGCGCGTAGACGATCTCGGTCACGCTGCCGCCCAGCGTGACGATGCGCTGCGGCCCGGCCGCGGCGGCACTCAGCGGAATCAGCGCCGCCAGCGCGGCAATGCAACCGAGCCGCATCATTGCGCCAGCGGCTGCGTGCAGTAACCGGACAGCAGCGCGCGCCACGCGGCCAGCTCGGGCACGCCGGGCTTGCGCGCGCCGAAGAACTGCACGATCAGCTCGCCGCTGGCGGCGTAGAGCTCCAGCGAGGTGACCCAGCCGTCCTCGGTGGGCTTGTTGACGATCCAGGCCTGGTCGATGGCCGTGGTGTCGAGGTGCAGATTGAAGCGCGGGTCCAGCACGTTGAACCACGGGCCGGTGCGGCGCAGGTTGTCGACCGGGCCGGTGTGGATCTGGATCATGCCGCGATTGCCTACGAAACACATAATCGAGAGCTGCTCGGCCGCCGCCTGCGTCAGCATGCGTTCGGCCGTCTCGGCGGGCACGCGCTGTGCCAGGTCGCCGCCGGCCGCGCGCAGCGCGCCGAGCCGCGACACCTTGTTCTTGCGCAGCAGCGGGAAGAACTGGTGCGTGTCGGTCATGGCGAGCCAGGCCGCGCGGAACGCGGCCGCGTCGGCTACCTCGGCCTGCTCCTCGGCGGCCGCGATCGGCTGCGGCGCGGGCCACACCGGCGCACCCGTGAAGCGCGCCACCAAGGCGGCCCAGGCGTCGCCATCGGTGGCCTCGGTGCGGTAGACCTTGTGCACGGCCACGCCGGCGCGGTCGAAGAACTGGATGCTGTCGCGGCCATCGTGGCTCACCGCCCAGGCGCTCTGCCAGCAGTCGAAAAACACGCGCAGGTCGATGTCGGGCCCGAGCACGATGCCGACGGCGCCGGTGGCGTTGATGCCCTCGTAGCGGCCGTGGCGCTCATGCACGCACCAGTCGTTGCGGGTGAGCGCCATGACCTCGCCCAGCGTGCCCAGCTCGCGGAACAGGGCCTGCATCTCGCCGCCCAGCGGCGTGACGCGGGCCCCGCCACAGCCGGCGGCCACCAGCTCGGCCTCGCTCACGCCCAACGCCTGCGCCTGGTTGCGCGCGCGCAGCTTGGGCTCGCGCTGGGCCAGCTCGGCGGCCCGGGCCCGCAGCGCCTCGGCGCGGGCTTCGAAATTCGATTCGGTCATGACGACTCTCCTGGAGGATTGGCGGCCGGAGGCATCCGGCCGCCGATGACGGCCGATGGCCTCAATATTGATAGGTGAAGGTCACGCGCAGGCTGCGGCCCGGTTCGGTGTACCAGTCGACGGGCCGCACCGTCTGCGCGACCCCGGCCGTCGGCACGTTGATCGCCTCCCAGTACTTCTTGTCGAACAGGTTGTACACGCCCACCTGGAATTGCATGCCCTTGACGGTGGCGGGACGCCAGTAGGCGGACAGATCGACCACACCATACCCCGGCGCTTTGAAATCGGCATCCGGTTGTTCGGCGGTGCCTTGCGGATACTCGACCTTGGTGCGGCGCATGGCGGCGGTGAACATGGCGTCGACGCCCCACTGCTCGCGCTCGTAACCCAGACCGATGATGCCCTTGAGCGCGGGCACCGAGTTCAGGTATTGCCGCGTGTCCTGGTCGCGGCCCACGGCCCAGGCCACCGAACCCCAGGTGCGCCAGCCCGGCGCGAAACGCCACTGCCCCGCCGCCTCGGCGCCATAGATGCGCACGCGCGCGCGGTTGACCGCGCCCGTCACGCCCAGCGGATACTGCGCCGCCCAGCCCGGCTGCCACTGCGGCGAGCCGGCATCGAGCGGCACCTGCTTGTCGATGAAGTTCTGGTAGCGGTTGTCGAAGAACGAGAGCGAGCCGCCCAGCGCGTCGTCGCCGAACTTGCCGCCCAGCTCCCAGCCCTTGCTGGTCTCGGGCTTGAGGTAGGGGTTGCCCACGCGCAGATAGGTGCCCGCGCCGCCATAGTTGGTGTAGAGCTCGCTGGCCGAGGGCGCGCGGTAGGCGTAGCCATATTGCGCGTACAGCGTGACGGCCTCGGCCGCCTTCCACGCGCCCAGCAGCCGGGGCGAGAAGCGGCCGCCCGACGACGAGGGCGGCAGGCCGCTCGACGCATTCACGTTGCTGTCGTAGGAGTCGCTGCCCTGCGGCTTCTGCTCGTAATGGTCATAGCGCAGCGCGGGCGTGAGCGTGTAGCGGCCCTCGGCAAAGGCAAACTCATCCTGCGCCCACAAGGCAAACTGGCTGCCCTTCACATGTGGCATGTCCGACTGGTTGGTGTGCAGCATGTCGCACGAGCGCGGGCCGAACGGCGCGGGCAGGCCGGCCGGGATGGTCGGGCAGTTGTCGTAGCCATCGGAATACTGGCGCGTGCGGTTGCCGACCCACTCCGCGCCCAGCGTCACGGTCTGCGCCACCGCGCCGTCGAAACGCCGCTGCGCCTCGCCGCTCACGCCGAACAGCGACTCCTGGATCGAGTTGCTGCGGCCGTAGTCGCCCGAAGGAAAGCCGTAGCGGAACGGGTCGCCGGGGATGATGCTGGCCCGCGCGTCGCGGCCGCGCACGCCCTCGAGCGAGTTCTCGAGCTGCATGCGCTGCCAGTAGACCACCGCCGTGGCGCGGTCGACCAGGCCGCCCGCCTCCGGCGCCACATACGAGTAATCGAGCGAGACGCGCTCGCGGCGGGTGTTCTTGATGGTGGAATTCTGGCCGTACAGATAGCTGGTGCCGGCGCCCTGCTCCCACATGCTGTCCTGGTCGACATGGCGCTTGAAGTACTCGCCGGTCAGGCCGAAGCGATGCCCGCCGTCCACTTTCTGCTGCAGCTTGAACAGGAAGTTGGTCTGCAGATAGTCCTCGGGCGTGGGCTCGCTGCGCGAGGCGCCGTAGCCGCCCTTGTCCGCCCGGTTGTCCAGCGCATGGCCGCGCCGCATGCCGGCCTGCAGCAGCCACGAGGTGTTGTCCTGCACCAGGCCGGCAAGCGCGGCGGTGCTGCCCCAGCTGCTGTCGGCCGTGTCGTAGTCGGTCTTGGTGAGCGCGCCGAAGCGGCGGCCGTCGGACAGCAGGTCCGAGGGATTGAGCGTGCTCAGGTTGGCGGCCCCGCCCAGCGCGCCGCTGCCCGCCGACGTGGAGTCGGCGCCGCGCACGATGTCCAGGCGCGACAGCGTGTTGAAGTCCACGGCGTCGAGCCCGCCCTTCACGCCGCGCGCGCCGTCATCCAGGTACGGCAGGCGGATGCCGTCGATGCGGGTCACCACGCGGTTCTCGTCGAGGCCGCGGATGTTGATGCTGTTGTTCTGGCGGTTGAAGCTCACGCCGGGATCGAGCCGCTTGCCCACGTCGCTCCAGCTGCGCGACTGCGTCGCGTCGAGCTGCCGGCGCGTGGTGGCGCTCACCCAGGCGGGCTCCTGGCGCGGCGCCGCGCCCTCCACCATGACCGGCGCGAGCTGCGTGACCGCGCCGTCGCCGGCCGGCTGCACCACGAACGTGCCGTCGCCCTGTTGGCGCGCGCTCAGGTCGCTGCCGGCGAGCAGGCGCCGCAGCCCTTCGGCCACCCCGAAGCTGCCGGACAGCCCCGGGCTCCGGCGGCCGGCCACGCTTTCGGGCTGGTACAGCACCGTCACGCCCGCCGCGTCGGCAAAGCGCGCCAGCGCCTCGCCCACTTCGCCGGCCGGAATCTGGAAGCTGCGTGCCGCATCGGCCGCGGCCGGCTGCGCCTGCGCGGCGGCGCCGAACACCAGCAGCGGCGCGGCCAGCGCCACCGCATAGAGCGCGGCGCCCAGCGCCTGGGGCAGCGCGCGGCGCGCGCCGGGGAGGACAGTGATACGTGCGTGAGCCATGGGGTCTTTCCGATCAGGTAGGGGTCGGCAATTGCTTGCCACTGCTACCCATGACCCGCCACGACGAGAAACCGGACACCCTGCGACAGCCTTTTTTGTAACCGCGCGCCGATCAGGCCGACTGCTCGCGCGGGCCCACCACCACCCACCACGCCGTGCGGGTGCGCACCTGCACCGGCAGCAGGGCCGGCAGCGCCTGCAGGATGCCGTCGATGTTGTCGAGCTGGAACGTGCCCGACAGCCGCAGATGCGCCACCTCGGGGTCGCAGCGCAGCACGCCGGGCCGGTAGCGTGCGAGCTCCGCCACGAAGGCGTCGAGCCGCAGATCGCGCGCCTGCAGCACGCCGCGCAGCCAGTCCGGCGCCGCCGCGTCCGACGCGCCGGCGCCCGCCGCGCCGAGCGCGTGCACGCCCTGGGCATCGAGCCGCGCCCGTGCCGGCGCCCGTGCCGGCGCGGACAGGCGTCGCGGCGGCGCCGTGTCGAGCTCGGCGTAGGCCGGCCGCAGCGTCACCTCACCCTGCGACACGTCCACCAGGCATTGCTCGGCCTCCTGGCGCACGTTGAAGTGGGCAGCCCGCGCGGCGACGCTGCCCTGGCGCGTGCGCACGGTGCAGGCCGCCAGCGCCTCGACATAGATCTCGCCGGCGCGCAGTTGCACCAGCGTGGCGCCGCCCTCGGCCCAGTCGCGATACGACACGTCGACCGCGCTGCCGGTGTTCAGATGCACCCGGGTGCCGTCGGCCAGCGTGATCGCGCGCCGCTCGCCGGCCGCGGTGCGGTACTCGGCCAGCCAGCCCTGCTCGCGCGCCGAGCGCCAGCCCGCCCAGCCGAGCGGACCGGCCGCGATCAGCAGCGCCAGCGCCTTGAGCGCGCCGCGCCGGCCGGCATTCGGTCGCGCCAGCGCGCCGCGTGCGAGGTCGGCCGGCACCTGGCCGAACAGGGTGTTGATGCGCTGTGCCCGCTGCCAGGCGCGCTCGTGCATCTGGCTGCGTGCGCGCCAGTCGGCGCAGGCCGCCTGCATGGCCGCGTCGCTGCCGCCCTCGCCCATGCGCATCAGCCACAGCGCGGCCTCGCGCGCGATGCGGCGATCGATCGGGTCGGCGCCCAGGGCATGTTCGGCAGCCTGGGTCATGGCGCGGCCAGGATGATCTGTTCGTAGGCGCGCACGATATGGCGCTGCACGGTGCGCACCGACACCCCCATGCGCGCGGCGATGTCGGCATACGGCATCTGCTCGAGCTGCGCCAGCAGGAAGGCGTCGCGCACGCCGTCCGGCATGGCGTTGAGCAGGCGGTCGATCTCGTCGAGCGCCTCGAGGATCAGCAACTGCTGTTCGGGCGACGGCGCCAGCGGCTCGGGCATGGCGGCGAGCGCTTCCTCGAAGGCCCGCTCCAGCGAGCGGCGGCGATACAGGTTGGTGACCAGCCGGCCCGCGATGGTCACGAGGTAGGCGCGCGGCTCGCGTACCGACGGCAGTTCACGCCGATGCCGCAGCACCCGCACGAAGGTGTCCTGCACGAGGTCGGCGGCGTCGAACGTGCTGTCGAGCTTCTTGCGCAGCCAGCCGTGCAGCCAGCCCTGGTGTTCGGCGTAGAGGTCGCGGACTACGTCCGGCGTGGCGGTGGATGACGGCACGATAGCCCCAATCAGTGCAAATGAGATTGGCTATCATTCTAGATTAAAACCGCGAATGTTCAAGAATGTTGTTACACATACGGTCATATGCAGGCATGTGGGGATCGCCTGCACATCGCGCCAACGCACGCTTGTTCGCAGTTTTGCGACCACTTCGATGCCCGTCGGCGGGGCGGCAGCGCTGTCATCGTCAAGCCTGGTAAAGCCGCTGCGCCAGGCGGCGTGACGCTTGATAGAGTGCCTCGCATCGGGCCGTCGTTGCGCACGGCCTCCTCGGGGGAAATCCATGACCGCCACCCTGTTGCGCCTCGACGATGTGATCGTGCAAGACCCCGCCGGCCAGGCCCGCCGCGTGGAGCGCTACCTGCTGGCCAGCGCGCTGCTGACCTTCGGCAGTCCGGCGTTCGAACCCGCCTCGGACTGCCTGTGCCGGGTGCCCGACGGCTCGGACACCCTGACCTGGCTGGGCGCCGACCTGTACCGGGACGCGGCCGGCAGCCCGTGGCGCGCCGCGCCCGCGGGCGCGGCCCGTGCCGCTCAATACTGATAGCGCACGTTCAGCATCACGCCGCGCGGCTGGCCGTAGTCGTTCTGCCGCGCCGCCGAGCTTCTCGTAGTGCTTGCGATCGAACAGGTTGTCGACCGTGAGCGTGGTCTCGAGAGGGCGATCGAAGCGATAGCCCACCTGCGCCGACACCGTAGTGTCGCTGCCCTGGTCCCAGCGCACGTCGCCGCTCCGGAGGTCGTCAGCGCTGCTGAACCGCAGTCCGCCCCCCCCGACGCAGAAGCCGGCCAGCCTCCCGACAGCCACAGCGCCCCTCGCAATGCACTCGCGGCACATGCGCCAGCCCGCGCCTGCGGCCATTCCCCTGCGTCAGAAACCTTCACTCGGCCCCCTGATCTGCGTGCCCGACGGCATGCTGGATGGACCGCGTCTGGCGGCCTCCGCGCCGTCCGTCCAGGCCCGGCATCTCCGACCCATCCTGACTTGGCGCTCGCAGACAGAGTAAACATAAATGTGTACTATCCATTCAACGCATTGCCGAGGCAGGCGATGAAGCAGAGCGCGTTCAGGCGATGGCTTGCCGCGCGCGGCGCGGTGTTCGTCGAAGGCGCGCGCCACACCCGTGTCTATCTGAACGGGCGCCAGTCCACCCTGCCCCGGCATGGCGGCCATGAGATCGGCGAAGGCTTGCGGCGGGCGATCCTGAAACAGCTCGGGTTCGAGCCCGAACGTTGACGGTTCGTCGGCTTCCCTCCGCCACCCTCGGCCGATCCGGCCGCCGCCGGTTTTTCGCCGGTTTTTTCGACCTCTGGCATCCCCTTTTCACGGCCCGACATCATGCTCAGATACCCCGCCACGATCGCACCCGACGGCGCCGGCTTCATGGCCTCGTTCCGCGACATCCCCGAGGCCCTCACCGGCGCAGCCACGCGCGAGGCCACGTTGCACATGGCCGCCGACGCCCTGGTCACGGCGCTCGATTTCTACTTCGACGACGGCCGCGCCATCCCCGCGCCATCCAGGGCGCGGCCGGGCGACGTGCTGGTGGCGCTGCCGGCCAGCGTGCAGGCCAAGGTCCTGCTGCTCAATGAGATGGTGAGCCAGGGCGTGTCGCGCGCCGAGCTGGCGCGCCGGCTCGGCACGCACAAGCAGGAAATCACGCGGCTGGTGAATCTGCACCACGCCACCAAGATCGACACGCTCGCCGACGCGCTGCGCGCGCTCGGCCGCGAGCTCGACATGCGTCTGTGCTGATGCGCCGCGACGGGCGGTGAGAGAAAAGTTGCGCGCGCAACGCCTTGCGGGCGGCGCCTGCTTCAGCCGCGTTCGACCAGGGTAACGCGCGCGTCGGCCGGCGCCAGCGCCTCGCGCACGTGCGCCAGCGCGATGCGCGGATCGGCGGCGCCGCACATGAACACGTCCAGCGCCGCGTAGCCCACCTCCGGCCAGGTGTGGATGCTGATATGCGATTCGCTCAGCATCACCACGCCGGTCACGCCGTTGCCGGCGGGGTCATCGTGGGCCGGGCTGCCGTCATCGAAACGATGGAAGTGCGCGCCCAGCACCTGCGCGCCGGCCGCCACGGCTGCGGCCACCAGCACGCTTTCCAGGCGCGCGGCATCGGCCAGCAGCGCCGGCGCGATGCCGTCGAGATCGGCCAGCACGTGGCGCCCGCGCGTGGTGTGGCGGGCCCGGGCGGCCTGCGCCGTGCGCTCCAGCACCTCGCTCATTTGTGCGATCCGCCCGAAGACCAGCCCGAGTGGCTGGAGCTGCTGCCCCAGCTGCCGCTGCCGCCCGTGCTCGAGCATGAGCCCACGCTGGACGACAGCATGATCACGAACAGCGCATAGAACGCATACAGAAAGCGGCCCACCTCATTCTCCCTTCTCGATGCGATCGGCGACCAGCGCCGGCACCCACAACGCGATCACGCCGATGATCATCGACAGGATGGCGCCGCCGCTCATGAGCCACAGCGCGATCGATCCGAACAGCGCCATGTTGGTGTACTTCACGCGCTTGCCCGATCCGCCGCCGCTCCCGCCGCGCCTGGCGAGCTCCGGGCGGTTGAACCATTGCGCGATCTCGGCGCCGCTCACCTTCTGGCTGGCCGACCAGCCGAGCTCCTGTTCGGCGAGCTCGCTCGACAGCTTGCTCCCCTGCGTCGCCTCGTAGTCGGTGATGAGCGTCTTGTCGCCCACCTGCACACGCCAGTTGAACGCGCCCAGCGCCACGTCCACGCGCGAGGTGTAGTCCCATTGCTTGCGATACACCTTGCCCTGGTAGCGCATGCCCTGCCCGGCGGCGACCGGCCAGGTGTCGCACACGCGCACCCGCTCCCAGCCCTCGTCGGTCTCCACCAGCCAGAGGAAGCCGGGCTTGGGCGCGTACAGCAGATACTCGATCCAGGTCGAGCCGTCCTCGGGATCCGGGTCGGTGCACTTGAGCATGCCGATCACGGTGTACTGCGCACCCGTGATCGTGGCGGTCTGGCCGAGCGCCAGCGTGCCGCGGATCTTGTCCACCCGCTTGCTGGCGTCGATCACGACCGCGGTGTCGCCCGCGCAATCCACCGACGAGCCGCAGCTCGGGCAGACCACCTGTGTGGCCATCGCTGCCACGATGCTGATCGTGCCGCCGCAATTCGGGCAGGCCAGCGCGCTGATCCGGCCGCGCACGCGGCCCGCCTGGTCCAGCACCTGCTCGCGCGTGAGCAGCGTGGCCGCGTCCATGCCGGCCAGGTCGTAGGCCTTGCCGATATAGATCTCGGGCGTGTCGGCGTCGGAATAATCCAGCGTGAGGAACGCGTCGACGCTGCGGTAGTCGGCCACGCGGGCCGTCCAGCCCTGGCCGAACGTGAACGGCAACTCGCCTTCGGCCGAGGTCGCCGCGCAGGTCCGGATGTCGGCCGCGATGTACTCCTGGCCTTCCGGCTTGAACACCGAGCCCGGCTTGATCGCCTCGAACTGCGGCACCTTGGGCTTGCTGCTCTGCGCGCGGCGGCGATGCGTGATCGCATACTGGCCGCTCGCGTCCGACAGCCAGCCGGTCTGGCCGTCGTCGAACGCGATGAACCATTCGTTCCAGAAGCCCGCCTCGTAGCGCAACTGGATGCGCCCCACCACCGTGAAGCGCAGGCGCTCGTAGGTGCCGGCCGCGCCCAGGCAGATCGGGCTGTAGTCTTCGAGCAGATCGCCGACCTCGCCGATGCGGCGCACCGTCTCGGCGTCTTTCATGAGCGTGCTGCGGCAGGCGCCGCACACCGCCATCACGGACGCGGTCGACTGGAAGCTGACCGGCGCGCCACACTGCGGACACAGGACCTGCATCATCGGGTTCTGCGCCGCCTCAGCTCGTCAGTTTCTTCAGGATTTCGGCCTTGGCAGCCTCATATTCGGCGGCCGTGATCAGGTTCTGATCGGCCAGCGCCTTGAGCTGCTGCAGGCGCTGCACCGGATCGGCAGACGCGGCGCCCGCGGCCGCACCGGCAGCACCGGCAGCACCGGCAGCACCCGCCGCTGCGGCCCCGGGCACCAGCGGCGCCGCCGCCTGGCCCAGGCCCTGCGCCATGGTCTGGCCCAGCGCCGCGCCGGCCGCCAGGCCCGCGCCGATGCCGGCGATGCCGCCTTCGTTCTGCGCCGCCAACGGAATCGAGCTCGCGGTCTGGTACTGCGTGAACTTGCCCAGGTCGCCCGCCATGCCCAGCGAAATGCGGGTGTCGAGCGCCTTCTGCAGCTCTTCCGGCAGCGACACGCTTTCCACGGTGAAGTTGTCGAGCTTCACGCCGTAGCGCTCGAACACGGGCGCCAGGGCCTGGCCGATGCGCTCGGACATCAGGCCCTGGTTGGCGGCCATGTCGATGAACGGCACGTTCGCGTTGCCCAGCGCCGATGCCATCGAGGCCACCACCATGTTGCGCAGCTGGGCTTCGAGATCATCGACCGTGTAGACGTCGCGCGTGCCGCTGATCTCGCGATAGAACAGACCCGGGTCGGCGATCTGGTAGGAGTACACGCCGAAGGCGCGCACGCGCACCATGCCGAATTCGGCATCGCGCACCGTGACCGGCTGCGCCGTGCCCCAGCGCCGTCCCAGCTGCAGACGGGTGCTGAAGAACACCACGTCCGACTTGAAGGGCGACTCGAACAGCTTGTCCCAGTTCTTCAGGTACGTGAGCACCGGCAGCGTCTGGGTCGTGAGCTTGTACATGCCGGGGCCGAACACGTCGGCCACCTTGCCCTCGTTGATGAACACCGCCATCTGCGACTCGCGCACGGTCAGGCTGGCGCCATACTGGATTTCGAAGTCCTCCATGGGATGACGCCAGGCGAGCACGCCGTCGCCTTCCTCATTCCATTGGAGGATGTCTATGAACTGCTTGCGAATAAAAGAGCCCAGGCCCATGACGGTTCTCCGGTGATCGGTTCGTGTCTACGGTTCAGGTCAGGCAGCCGGCATTCACGACGCCGGCGGCCAGCGAGATGGCGCCCAACAGCGCTCCCATGGCGAGATTGTTTTCTTCGATGGCCTCGTTCATGCCGCGCACGCAGAAGCTGAGCAGCGCATAGACCAGGATCTGGACGGCCATCGCGGCCACGCCCCAGACGAGGAACATCGTGAAGGTGGCGTGCACGGCGATGCCCACGCCCACGGTGAAGCTGAAGCCCACCAGCGCGCCGCCGAACGACAGGGCCGCGGCCATGTTGCCCGCGCGGATGAGGTCGAACTCCTTGTGGCGGGTCACCGCGGTATAGATGGCGCTGAACGCGCCGAGCATGATCAGGCCAGTGACGATGTAGAGCAGATATGCCAATGCAGAATGCATAAAGTCTCTCCAAAGAGTGGCGGCAGTATATAGCCTCGTTCGATATACTGCGCGCACTTGTCACGAGCACTTTCATGCGCGACCGCGTCCTCATCCTTTCGGTTCTGATCGTCGCTTCCTGCGGCCTGGGCTACGAGCTGGTCAGCAGCGCGCTGGCCAGCTACCTGCTCGGCGATTCGATCCTGCAGTTCTCGTCGGTGATCGGCTGCTACCTGTTCGCGATGGGGATCGGCTCGTGGCTGTCCAAGTATATTCCCGACGACCAGGTGCTCGAACGCTTCATCGACGTGGAGCTGCTGGTGGCGCTGCTGGGCGGCGTCTCGGCCGCCGCGCTGTTCATGGTGTTTGCCTGGCTGGCCGCGCCGTTCCGGGCCGCCCTCTATGCCGGCGTGTTCCTGATCGGCATGATGGTGGGCATGGAGATACCGCTGGTCATGCGCGTGTTCCATCAGCGCCGCGCCGAGTTCCGCGACATCGTGAGCCGCGTGCTGACCTTCGACTATCTCGGCGCCCTGGCCGTGTCGCTGGTGTTTCCGCTGCTGCTCGCGCCGCGCCTGGGCCTGTTGCGCACCTCGTTCCTGTTCGGCATGCTGAACGCCGGCGTGGCGCTCTGGACCACCTGGCTATTTCGTAACGAAGTGCGACGCCCGGGCGAGCGCGCGATCCGCGCAGGCATCGTCATGGGCCTGCTCAGCCTGGGGTTCGCCTATTCCGGCCACATGACCGGCTGGGCCGAGAAAGGCCTCTACGGCGACGACGTGATCCATGCCGAGACCACGCCCTACCAGCGGCTGGTCGTGACGCGCTGGCACGACGACATGCGGCTCTACATCAACGGCAACCTGCAGTTCTCCTCGCACGACGAGCATCGCTACCACGAGTCGCTGGTGCATCCGGGCCTGGCCGCCCTGCCCTGGGCCCGCCGCGTCCTGGTGCTGGGCGGCGGCGACGGGCTCGCCGTGCGCGAGATCCTCAAGTATCCGCAGATCGAACACGTCACGCTGGTGGACCTGGATCCGGCCATGACCGGGTTGTTCTCGACCTCCGAGCCGCTGGTCGCGCTAAACCACGGCTCGCTCAAGGATCCGCGCGTCAAGGTCGTCAATACCGACGCCGGCCGCTGGCTCGAGGAGCATGCCGAGGTCTACGACTTCATCGTGGTCGACTTCCCCGACCCGTCGAACTTCGGCCTGGGCCGGCTCTACTCGGTGCCGGTCTATCACCTGATGAGCCGCCACCTGGCCGAGAAGGGCTACATCGTGGTGCAGTCGACCTCGCCGTATTTCGCGCCGCGCTCGTTCTGGAGCATCGATGCGACGCTCAAGGAAGCCGGCCTGCACACCTGGCCGTATCACGCCTACGTCCCGTCGTTCGGCGACTGGGGCTTCATCCTGGCCGGCAAGCGCAACGACTACGCCGTGCCCGCCAAGGTGCCGGTGGCCACGCGCTATCTCGACCCCGTGACCACGCGCGAGCTGTTCCACTTCCCGGCCGACATGCCGGCGCTCGCCATGCCGCCCAACCGCCTGAACGAACAGTCGCTGGTGCGTTACTTCGACGAAGACTGGCGCAAGGTCATCCGCTGATGGACCGCCGCCGCCTGCTGCTGGGCGCGGCCGGCGCCGCCACCGTGGCGCTGGGCGGCGCCATCGGCTGGCACCGCCGCCGCGTCGTGCAGCCCGCCGCGCAACTGCGATATCCCGGCATGGAGGCCGGCCACGCCCTGCGCGACGGCGCGGCGCTGCCGCCCGCCGCCGGCACCCATCGCACCGGCATCGCCATCCTGGGCGCGGGCGTGGCGGGCCTGAGCTGCGCCTGGAAGCTGGCGCGCGAGGGCCGGCGCGATTTCGTCGTGGTGAGCGGCCCCGAGTTCGGCGGCAATGCCGACGCGGGCCTGCACGGCGGCCTGGCCTATCCCCGCGGCGCCCACTACCTGCCGTTGCCCTCGCGCGAGTCGGGCCACGTGCGCGAGATGCTGGCGGACTTCGGCCTGATCCAGCGCGGCGCCGACAGCGCCGAGCCGTACTACGACGAGCGCGTGCTGGTGCACTCGCCGCAGGAGCGGCTGCTGCGCAACGGACGCTGGGAAGAGGCGCTGCTGCCGCTGCACGACGTGTCGCCCGAAGACCTGCGCCAGCACCAGCGCTTCGAGGCACTGGTCGACCGGTTGCGCGCGCAACGGGGCAGCGATGGACGGCGCCTCTTCGCCGTCCCGCTCACGCTCTCCTCGGCCGACCCTGAGTGGCGCGCGCTGGACGCGCTCACGTTCAGCGCCTGGCTCGACCGCGAAGGCTATCGCGCGCCCACCCTGCGCTGGTATCTGGACTACTGCTGCCGCGACGACTACGGCGCCGGCACCGACACGGTGTCGGCCTGGGCGGGCCTGCACTACTTCGCCAGCCGCGACGGCCATGCCGCCAACGCCGCCGGCGGCGCGGTGCTCACCTGGCCGGGCGGCCTGGCGCCCCTGGTCAGCATGATGTGCGACGCGATCAGCGCCGCGCTCGGGCATCGCGACTGGCTGCTCGACGGCCTGGCGGCGCGCGCCGAGGTCGGCGATCGCGGCGCCCGCGTGCATTGCGTGGACGGCGCGCGCGGCTATGCGATCGAGGCCGCGCGCCTGGTGAGCGCCATGCCGCTGGCCGTGGCCGCGCGCGTGCTGCCGCCGCTGCGGCGCTGGGGCTACGACGCGCGCGACCACGCCAGCCCGCACGCCGCCTGGCTGGTGTCCAGCTTCATGATGCAGAGCTACCCCGTGGAGCAGCCGGGCGAGCCGCTGGCATGGGACAACGTGGTCTACGAAGGCCAGGCGCTCGGCTATGTCGTGTCCACCCACCAGTTGCTGCGCGTGGCGCCCTCGCCGCGCACGGTGTTCACCGCCTACCAGGCCCTCTCGAAGATGAGCCCGGGCGCGGCGCGGCAGTGGCTGCTCGCGGCCGACGCCGAGACGCTGCGCGAGGCGGCCTCGGCCGACCTGATCGCCGCCTACGGCGAGGCGTTCTGGCGCCACGCCGACGCGCTCGAAATCACCGCGCGCGGCCACGCCATGGCCACGCCGGCGCCGGGCTATCTCTCCAACCCCGGCCTGGCCGCGCTGCGCGAGGCCGACGGCGTGGTGCAGTTCGCCCACGCCGACCTGTCGGGCTACTCCGTGTTCGAAGAGGCGGCGTGGTGGGGCGTGCGTGCCGCGCACCGCCTGCTGGGCGCGCCGGCGCCCGCCTGAGGCAGACGGCCTGGCGCGCGCCGCGCGCGCTTCCGGCGCCTGCCCGCTAGCGCACCAGCGCCGCGTAGAGCTCGGCCGGAAACTCTTCGGCCGGTTCCCCTTCGGCGCGGGTCCAGTGGACCTCGGCATCGTCGAAGTACAGATCGCCGGCCAGCGCGCGCGCCAGGTTGGGCAGGCATTCGCCCATGCAGGGCACGTCGCCGACCGGCCGGCCAAAGCTCACCGAGGCGGCCGCCGAGTACACGTGGATGTTGCGCAGGTACGGCGCGCTGCCCGGTTGCTTCTCCTGCAACGCGTAGTCCAGGCCCAGGTAGGGCGCGCGCGCCAGCTCGTCGTCGCCCGCGCCAGCGGGAGGGGTGTAGCGGTCGCCCCAGGTCGCGGCCTGGGGCGCGATACGGGCCAGCTCGGGCTGGGCCGACGCGTCCGCGAGATAGCCGGTGCCGGCAATGATGTGGTCATACGCCAGATCGGCGCCGTGATTGCGCAGGCGGATCTCGCCGCCCTCCTCGCGCACCGCCTCCCAGCGCGCGCCGAGCTTGATGGCGAAGGCCGGCTGGGCCGCCAGGCGCAACAACGCGTCGCGCGGCGGCGTGGTGCCGCTGCGCCGGGCGAGCAGGTTCATCTGCCACCGCACCGCGTCCGGCAACGCGGCGAAGTTCTGGACCGCGCCGGCATAGCCGCGCAGACGTGGCGTGGCGAGGTTCGCGATGGCCGGCCGGCGCGAGTACAGGTGCACCGCCGCCGCGCCCTGCTCCAGGGCGGTTGCGGCCGCATCGAATGCGGAGGCCGCAGAGCCGAGCACGGCCACGCGCTGGCCGGCAAAACGCGCGTAGTCCTGGTGCTCGCTGGTGTGGCTGTAGCGCGTGCGCGGCAGGTTGTCGCGCAACACCGCCGGGATGTAGGCGCCGCCGAAGCCCACCACGCCGGTGTTCAGCACCACCTTGCGCACCGTCTCCACCGTTTCCTTGCCGTCGACCGACAGGCGCAGCCGCAACAGCTCGCCCTCGGGCTCGATGCCGGTGAGCGCCGTGCCATAGCGCACCGGCACCTCCGTAATGGCGCGGAACCAGTCGAGATAGTCCGCCCAGTCCAGCCGGGCGATGAAGCCGATGGCGTCATAGGCGGCCTGGCCGTGACGCGCCTCGTACCAATGGCGAAAGCTCAGTTCGGCCACGCCGAGTTCGGGGCCCACCAGGGTCTTGGGCGTGCGCAGCACGTTCATCCGCGCCGGCGCCCGCCACACGCCCACGCCTTCGGGCGTGGCGGCATCGATCACCGTCACGCGGTGCACGCCGAGGCGGCGCAGCGCGAAGGCCAGGGCCACGCCATTCTGCCCGCCGCCGATGATGGCGACGTCGTGGTCGACACCCGCGCGCGGTTCGACCCATTCCGGCGGCACCGGGCCGAGCCATTGCAGTGCACGCAAAGCCCGCGCGTCACGCTGCGGGTCCACCAGGTTGACGATATCGTTCATGGCGTTGAGAGGAAAAGAAAGGTTGGAAGGACTCAGCGGCGCAGGCGCGGCGCGGCCTGCACCAGCGCGCGCGTATACGGATGGACGGGCGCGCGGATGATCTGCTGCGGCGAGCCGCTCTCGACGATCCGCCCCTGGCACAGCACCACGATGCGGTCGACCAGGGCGGCCACCGAGCCCAGGTCGTGCGAAATGAAGAGCTGTGCCAGGCCGGCATCGCGGCGCAGCGCGCCGAACAGCTCCAGCACGTGCGCGCGCGCGGACGCGTCGAGCGCGCTCACCGGCTCGTCGGCGATCAGTAGCCGAGGCCGGCTGACCAGTGCCCGGGCGATGGCCACGCGCTGGCGTTGCCCGCCTGATAGTTGCGCGGGCAGACGCTCCAGCAGGGCCGGCGCCAGGCCGACCCGGGAAAATGCCTCCTCGACCCGCGCGCGGCGCGCGGCGGCGGCGGCCTCGCCCTGCATGAAAAGCGGCTCCTCGACCGAGCGGAACACCGTCCATTCCGGATCCAGGCTGCCCAGCGGGTCCTGGAATACATACTGGATGGCGCCGCTGCGGCGAAAGGCACGTGCCTGCCGGCCGTTCAGCTGCGACAGCTCGAGGCCATCGAAGCCGACCGTGCCGGCCTGCGGCCGCACCGCGCCGAGGATCACCTTGGCCAGGGTGGTCTTGCCCGAGCCGCTCTCGCCGATCAAGCCCACGGCCTCGCCGGCCGATATCGCGAGCGAGACGTCCTCGAGCACGGTATGTGCGGCGCGCAGGTGGCCGTACGCCACGCGCAGGCCTTCGGCCTGCAACAGCCGGCCCGGGGCCGGCGCAGCGGTGGGCACACCGGACGCCACGCCCGCGGGCGCAGCCAATGTAGCGTCAGACATAGGCGTCCAGACCATATTGAAGATGGGTGTCGATGAGCAGGCGTGTGTAGGGATGGGCCGGCTCGGCCAGCAGCGCGGCACGCTCGCCCTGCTCCACCACCGCGCCGTCCTTCATCACCAGGATGTGATCGCACACCTGCGACACCAGCGCCAGATCGTGCGACACCATCAGCATCGCGAGGTCGCGCTCGGCCTTGTGCCGTGCCAGCAGCGTGATCACCTGATGCTGCACCACCACGTCGAGCGCAGTGGTCACCTCGTCGGCGATCAGCAGCGCCGGCTGGCCGCACAGCGCCATGGCGATCAGGACGCGCTGCTGCATGCCGCCCGACAGCTCGTGCGGGAAGCGCCGTGCGACCGAGGCGGACTGCTGGATGCCGACCGCCTCGAGCAGCGCCAACGCGGTGGCGTGCGCGGCACGGCCGCCGACCCCCGCGCGCACGCGCACGCACTCGGCCAGCTGCGCACCGATGCGGGAGGCGGGATTGAGATAGGAACCGGGGTCCTGGAAGACCGCGCCGATCTCCGCGCGCCGCAGCGCGCGATACGCGGCGGCAGGGGCGGTGCGCAGCGACTGTCCGCGCCAGCGGATATCACCGGCGCTGATGCGCAGACCGGGCGGCAGCAGCCCCAGCACGGCGCGGCAGGTGAGCGACTTGCCGCTGCCCGACTCGCCCACGATGCCGAGCGTCTGCCCGGCTTCGAGCGCGAAGCTCACGTCCTGCACCAGCGTGCGTCCGTCGGCCGCCGCAATGGCCAGTTCATCGACCACGAGCAAAGCTTGAGACCGTGCGTTCATGGGCGTCGCCTGCGTTGTGCGTCGCGCAGCGTGTCGGCGAGCAGATTGAGCGCCGCCACCGTCACCACGATCAGCAGGCTGGGAAAGACGGGCGCATACGGCTTCTGCGCCAGATACTGCAGGTCGGATGCCAGCAGGCCGCCCCAGGTCGGCTCGGGAGGCTGCACGCCGATGCCCAGGAAGGTCAGGCTCGACACCACGATCAGGCTGTGCCCGGTGATGGTTGCGACCGCAATCGACACCGCCGGCAGCGCCTTGTGCCAGACATGGCGCCGCACCACCCACCACACCGATGCGCCCATCAACACGGATGCCTGCAGGTAGGGCTGGCCGGCCACCTCCAGCGCGGCGGCCCGCGCCACGCGATAGAAGAACGGCGCGACCAGCACGCCCACCACGAACATGGCCTCGCTGACCCCGTTGCCGATCAACGCCGTCACGGCGACGGCGAACACGAGCGAGGGCAGCGCGATCAGGGTGTCGATCACGCGCAGGCTGCCCCACTCGAAACCGCAGCCCAAAAACACCGACAGCATGCCCGGCACCACGCCCAGCGCAAAGCCGATCGCCACCACCTGCAGCGCGCCGATCACCGACAGCGTCGAGCCGTGCAGCAGCCGGCTCAGCACGTCGCGGCCCATGTAGTCGGTGCCGAGCCAGTGCGTGGCGCTCGGCCCCAAGAGGATGTCGAAGGCGCCGTCGTAGGGGTCGTAGGGCGCCAGCGCCGGCCCGGCCAGGGCCAGGAACAGCACCAGCGCCAGGATCAGCACCGAGAGCGCGCCGCCGGGGCGCCGCAGTATCGCGGTCCCCATGTCAGTACCCCCGTCCCGAGGCTGGGTTCAAGCGGATCTGGACCAGGTTGACCAGCACGCTGAACACCAGCACCAGACCCACCGCCACGACCAGCACCGCCTGCACGGCCGGCACGTCGCCGCGCAACGACGAGTCGGCCGCGAACTTGCCATAGCCGTTCATATTGAAGATCGATTCCGTGACCACGGCGCCGCCCAGCAGCGCGGGGAATTTCAGGCCCAGGATGGCCACCGCCGGCCCGAGCGCGTTGGGCAGCACGTGGCGCACGAAGATGCGCAGCTCGCCGTAGCCGCGCGCGCGGGCGCCCAGCACGTAGTTTCTGCCATAGGCTTCGATCATGGAGGCGCGCAGCTGGCGGCCGAGGTCGGCCGCCGTGTCGAAACTCAACGCCAGCGCGGGCAGCAGGATCGTGGAGAGCCATGGCCACCAGCCGAACTTCAGCGGCAGATAGCCGGCGGCCGGAAAGATCGGCAGCGCCACCGAGAAGATCGCGATCAGCCCGATGCCGATCACGAATGCCGGCAGCGTCGATGCCGCACTCAACACGGCGGTGATGACGCGGTCGAGCCAGGAGCCGGCACGCACGGCGGACAAGGTGCCCAGCAACGTGCCTGCCGCCATGCCGATCGCCAGGGCCAGCAAGGCCACCGACAACGTGATGGGCGCGCGCTGCACCATGATCTCCGCGACCGGCGAATCCGAGTACCACGAGCGACCGAGGTCGCCGCTCAGCACCCGGCCCAGCCAGCTCGCGTACTGCACCACGAACGGCCGGTCCAGCCCCCACGAGGCCTCGAGCTGCGCCACGGCCTCGGGCGTCGCTTCGTCGCCCAGGATCTCGGCGGCGGGATTGATGCCGCTGATGTCGCGCAAGGCGAAGGTCACGAGGCTGGCCAGCACGAACACCGGCACCACGATGGCCACGGTGCGCAGCAGCCAGCGCACGATCACACTCCGGTTCATGGGCGCGCTCCGCGATGACCGCTCATGCCGGCACCGGCACGCCCA
>Ga0160496_1000425_pt1 | contig 19284 bp, 18 predicted proteins | sample DIDPMG_2_FD_108231 | JGI IMG/M metagenome (GOLD analysis project Ga0160496, IMG submission 108231) | Enriched soil microbial communities from UW Madison campus, WI, USA - DID2937_E24_FP MG | ecosystem: Environmental > Terrestrial > Soil > Grasslands | place: USA: Madison, Wisconsin | collected...
CTGTCGGAAGCCGTGAAGGAAGCGGCGCTGGCCGTCGACAAGCGCACGCTGAACTTCTGATGCGTGTCCGGGCCACCGGCGGTGCAGACCGCCGGCGCCCGGTGCCGCGGGCGCCTGCCCGCGGCCGAATCGGGGCGGATCGCGCGATCCGCCTTTTTGCTTTCTGGAGTGCTGCTCTCCGATGAACGTCCGCGAATACTACGAACATGCCCTGGCCGAGCGTGGCTACAAGCCCGATGCCGCGCAGGAACGCGCGATCGAGCGCCTGCAACGCTATTACGACGACTGGGTGCGCTTCAAGGCGATGCGCTCCAATGCGCTGAAAAAGCTGCTGAATCGTCCCGACGTGCCGCGCGGCGTGTACCTGTGGGGCGGCGTCGGACGCGGCAAGAGCTTCCTGATGGACGCCTTCTACGCCACCGTGCCGGTGGTGCGCAAGACGCGCCTGCACTTCCACGAATTCATGCGCGGGGTGCACCGCGAGCTCGAGAACGTGAAGGGCATGCAGGACCCGCTCGACGAGGTCGCCAAGCGCGTGGCCAAGCGCTACCGCCTGATCTGTTTCGACGAGTTCCACGTGTCGGACGTGGCCGACGCCATGATCCTGTACCGCCTGCTGCTCAAGCTGTTCGAGTACGGCACCTCGTTCATCATGACGTCGAACTACGAGCCCTCCACGCTCTATCCCGACGGCCTGCACCGCGACCGCATCCTGCCCGCCATCGAACTGATCAAGTCGCGCATGGACGTCATGAACGTCGACACCGGCGTGGACTACCGGCTGCGCTCGCTCGAGCAGGTGCAGTCGTATCACCATCCGCTCGACGACGCCGCCCAGGCCGCGCTGCAGGACGCCTTCGACCGGCTCTCCGACACGCCGGCGCAGGATCCCGTGCTGCACATCGAGCATCGCGAGATCCGCGCGCTCGCGCTGGGCGGCTCGGTGGTGTGGTTCGACTTCGCCACGCTGTGCGGCGGCCCGCGTTCGCAGAACGATTACCTCGAGCTGGCCAACCGCTTCCACACCGTCATCCTGTCGGGCGTGCCGCGCATGGGGCCGCGCCAGGCCTCGGAGGCGCGCCGCTTCACCTGGCTGATCGACGTGTTCTACGACCACAAGGTCAAGCTCATCATGTCGGCCGAGTGCCCCGCCGACGAGATCTATACCGAGGGGCCGCTGGCCAACGAGTTCCACCGCACCGTGTCGCGCATCCTCGAGATGCAGTCGCGCGAATACCTCGAGGCCGAGCGCCGCAAGAGCGCCACGCTCTGAGCGCGCCGCCCCGCCGCACCAAGACCGCGCATTGCGCGGTCTTTTTTTTGCGCGTCAGCGGCGTGCCGGGCGGGCGCGCGGCAGCGTGAGCGCCCAGAACAGCAGCGCCATCAGGCTGAGCGCGGCGCCCAGCGCGCACACCGCGGCCCAGCCGCCGTAAGCGTAGGCACGGGTCGCGCCGTAGCCGCCCAGCCCGCTGCCCACCGCATAGAACAGCATGTAGACCCCGATCAGCCGCCCGGCCGCGTCGGGGCGGGCGCGCAGGATCAGCGATTGATTGGTCACGTGCAGCGCCTGGCCGCCCAGGTCGAGCAGCAGGATGCCCACGACGAGGGGCCACAGCGACGCCTGCCAGTGCGCCAGCGGCCACCACGCCAGCAGCAGCAGCGCGAGCGCCAGCGCACTGGCCTGCTGGGCGCGGCCGCGGTCCGACCAGTGCCCCGCCCGCGCCGCGGCCAGCGCGCCGGCCGCGCCCACCAGGCCGAAGGCGCCGATCGCCGCATGGCCGTATTCGTAGGGCGGCGCGCTGAGCGGCAGCACCAGCGCGCTCCAGAACACGTTGAAGCTGGCGAACAGCAGCAGCGCCAGCATGCCGCGCACGCGCAGCACCGGCTCGTCGCGCAGCAGCGTGAGCATCGATCCCAACAGTCGGCGGTAGGGCAGGGGCCGCGCCGGCGGCGGCAGCGCGGGCAGGCGCCGCCACAGCGGCCAGGCCAGCAGCAGCATCAGGCCCGCGGCACAGACATACACCGCGCGCCAGCCGGCGAGCTCGCTGATGGCGCCCGAGTAGACCCGCGCGAGCAACAGCCCCACCACCACGCCGCCCTGTGCCGCGCCGACCACGCGGCCCTGTTCGGCGGGCGCGGCGGCGGTGGCCGCATACGCGATCAGGCCCTGCGTCATGGCCGTGCCCAGCATGCCCACGGCGAGCATGCCGGCCAGCAGCGGCAGGGCCGAGCGCGCCCCGGCCACCAGTGCCAGCGCGGCCGCGAGCGCGAGCAGTTGGGCCGTCAGCAGGCGGCGCCGGTCGGCCCGGTCGCCCCACGGCACCAGCAGCAACAGCGCCAGCGCGCAGCCCGCCTGGGTGGCGCTGACCACCATGCCCACATCGGCGCGGGCGATGCCGAAGTCGCGTGCCAGCGCGTCGAGCAGGGGCTGGGCGAAGTACACATTGGCCACGCACAGGCCGCTGGCGCAGGCCAGCAGCAGGACCTGGCCGGGGCGCAAGGGCGCCGGCGCGACGGAAGCGGGGAGGGAGGCGGACGCCTGCATGAAGGGCTCCTTGTGGTTTCAAATAAAAACCAGTTGGAGCATAGGCATTCCGGTTTTAAAATGCAACCACAAAGCGGTAACGGGTAACGGCGGGCGCACGGGCGCCCCTCACAAGGAAACCATGCCATGGCACGTCGCTCCGACGCCGCCGCGTCGACCTGCCCGGTCGCGCGTTCGGCGGATCTGCTGGGAGACCGGTGGGCACTGCTGATCGTGCGCGATGCCTTCGACGGCATGCGCCGCTTCAGCGATTTCCAGCGCAGCCTGGGTGCGGCGCGCAACATCCTGGCCGACCGGCTCAAGCGCCTGGTGGAGGCCGATATCCTGGCCCTGCAGCCGGCCTCCGACGGCTCGGCCTACCAGGAATACGTGCTCACGCCGCGCGGCGAGCAGCTGTTTCCGCTGGTGGTGGCGCTGCGCCAGTGGGGCGAGCGCCATTTGTTTGCGCGCGGCGAGCCGCACTCGTTGCTGCTGGACGTGCGCAGCGGCCGCGCGCTGGCGCCGATGGTGCCGCGCGATGCGCAGGGCGAGGTGATCGCGCCCGCCGATACGCGGGTGCGCAAGCCGCGCTAGCGCGTCAGCGCAGCGTGGCCACGTAGCGCTCGGCCACGGGCTGCAGGCGCTCGGTGGCGAAGGCCTCTTTCATGGCCTCGGTTTCCTCGCCGGGGGTGCGGCCGAAGAAGCGCTTGAATTCGCGGTTGAACTGCGACGGGCTTTCGTAGCCCACGCGGGTGCAGGCGGCCGCGGCCGTGATGCGTTCGCGGATCATCAGCAGGCGCGCCTGGTGCAGCCGGGTCGACTTCACGTACTGGATCGGCGAGGTCTGCGTGACGGCGCGGAAGTGCAGGTGGAAGGCCGCCACGCTCATGCCCGCTTCGTCGGCCAGGCCGCTCACGTCGAGCGCCTCGGCATAGCCCGTGTGGATGCGGCGCAGCGCCTTCGCGATCTTGCCGAAATGGCCGTGCTGCGCGAGCGCGGCACGCACCGCGCCGCCTTGCTCGCCCATCAGCACGCGATAGCTGATCTCGCGCACGATGGCCGGGCCCAGCACCTCGGCCTCGAGCGGATGCGCCAGCGCGCGCAGCAGCCGCAGCGTGGCGTGCGCGAGCGTGTCGTCGAGCGGGGTGGAGAGGATGCCGCAGGGCGGCGCGGGCGCGTGATGGCCCGACTGGTCGATCGCCAGCACCAGGTCGGCCACCGCGGTCATGTCGAGCTGGATCGACATGGCGAGCAGCGGCTGTTCGGGGCTCGCCTGCGTTTCGGTACAGAAGGGCAGCGGCACCGACAGCACGAGATAGTGCTGCGCGTCGTAGATGTAGATCGAGTCGCCCAGGAAGCCGCGCTTCTGGCCCTGGAACACGATCACGATGCTGGGCTCGTAGAGCACCTGCGTGCGCGGCAGCGACCGGTGCGAGCGCATCAGCTTCACGCCCGGCAGCGCGGTGAGGGTATAGCCCTCCGTCGGCGCGAGCTGTTTGACGAGCGCGACGGTCTGGTGCGTGAGGGCGGGATCGACGTGGGCGGCCATGCTGGAATCTGCTGACATGAGGAAAGTAGCAATAGACCATAAATCTGCCCCGTGATGGTGCTTGCTCTCAAAAAAATGGAGGAATAGGCAATAACGGGAGAGTCCTGGATATTTCCCCAGTTGCGGGGGATCCCTAAGATGTCGCTCAACGTCGGGAAGGTCCCGGCGGGTGTCGTACCTGAAGGAGTCCAGCCATGAATATCAAGAATCCCGCGCTTTTCTCCCGAGGCCCACGAAGCCATTCGGGGCGCCGGGGCGCGGCGCTCCCGGTGTGGGGCGCGCAGGCGCTGGCCGAGCGTGGCGTCGATCGCGACGCGCCCGGCGATCCCGATCGGTTTCTCGGCACCTGGGTCACGGCCGATGGCGCGGCGCGCCACGAGCTGCAATCCAATGGCCGCTATCAGGAGGCCCGCAACGGCCAGTCGCGCCGCATCGGCGGACGCTTCTGGATCGAGGGCAACTACATCGAATACCGCGACGACAGCGGCCACGCCGCCGATGGCGTGTTCCGCGACGGCAAGCTGCACCACGCCGGCTTCGTCTATCACCGCATGGAGGCATGAATGGATGGCGTCGACGTGATTGCGGATTTCTTCAAGCCCACGCCGCCGGCCCGCCCGCCGGCGCCGGCCATCGCGCCGCTTCCCGCCGAGGTCGAACCCACCGCCCCCGACGCGCCGCCGGCGCCGGACCTCGAGTCCGCCTGACCGGGCCGCGGCGGCCGGCGCTCAGGGCGCGAGCGCGCCCTCGTGGCGCAGCAGCCAGGCCTTGGCCTCGAGCCCGCCGGCAAAGCCGGTGAGCGTGCCGTTGCTGCCGATCACGCGGTGGCACGGGGCGATGATGGAGATCGGATTGCGGCCGTTGGCCGCGCCCACCGCGCGCACCGCGCCCGCCGCCCCCACGGCCTGCGCGATCTGCGCATAAGTGCGCGTCTGTCCGTGCGGAATCGCCAGCAGCGCGCGCCAGACCCGCTGCTGGAACGGCGTGCCGGCGAAGTCGAGCGGCACGTCGAAGCCGTCACGCCCCCCCTCGAAATACGCCTGCAGCTGCGCGCGGGCGCGCTGCAGCGTGGGATGCGCGGGCGACTCCTGCAGCGCCGCCAGCACGACGCGGCGCGGCCGTGCGGCATCCTGCGGCCACAGCACGGCGGCCAGCGCCTCGCCGCGCGCCACCAGCGTCAAGCGCCCCACCGGGCTTTCGAACGAGAGACAGGGCAGGGCGGGAGCGGTCATGGCATGCGGCTCGGTGGCAGGGGGCATGCCGGCATTGTAGGCAGGACGGCGGCGCCGCCGCCTCCCGGCGCTTGCGGCCGAATTCGTCCTGTCACCGCCTGAAATCGATAAAAGTCGCGCGCGCAACGATACGGGTGTCCCGTGTTTAATTAAGAATGATTATAATTTGCGGACGTAGCGCGATCGCGCCCGGTTTTCCGGGTTTCCGCGCCCGCCTGCGTGCACTGCCGCCGGGAGATCGCCCGGTCAGGCATCCCAACGAGACACGGGGCATGTGCGCGGCCGCCAAGGGGGGCGGCCCGCATTCCGTATCACCACAAGGAAAGCAATATGCGCATCATCAAATCCGTCGCAGCGCTCGCGCTGCTGGGCTGGACCAGCATGGCTTCGGCCCACTTCGTGTGGCTCGAGCCCGCCGGCGATTCCAAGGTCCGCGCCTACTTCGGCGAGTGGGCCGACGACCAGCGCGAGAAGGTCGACGGATTTCTCGGCAAGGTGATCACCGAGCCCAAGGTCAACGGCAAGGCCACCAAGCCTGCCGGCAAGGGCGCGGATTACTTCGAGTTCGATGCGCGCGCCGATGCCCGCCTGGGCCAGGCCGTGCTGTTCAAGGAAACGCTGGTCGACTACAACGCCCGCCTGGGCCGCCAGGACACCAAGGGCGAGCTGCCGCTGGAGATCGTGCCGACGGCCGCCGGCTCGAACACCTTCGTGCTGACCTTCGAAGGCAAGCCGCTGGCCAAGACCGAAGTCACCGTGTTCGGCCCGCCGAAGTGGCTCAAGCAATACCACACCGACGAAGCCGGCAAGTTCACCATCGAGACCCCGTGGTCGGGCCAGTACGTGCTCGAAGCCGGTCACAGCATTGAGAAGACCGGCGAACACGACGGCAAGCCGTTCAAGAAGGTTCGCTACGTCACCACCCTGACTTTCGAACAAGCCAAGTGAAAGCGCCCGTATCCGGCGCAGGCATGCTGCGCTACCGCTTCATCGTTGCATCGCGCGCGATAGCCGCCATCGGCGGCGGCTACGCGCTGGCCTCGGCCGTGGCCGCCTTCCTGGCGGTCTGGCTGCCGATGAGCCGTCTCGACGCCGTCGTGACCGCACAGCTGGCCTCGTTCGTGGTCTACGCCTGCGCCGTGATATGGGTATTTGCGACGCGCACCACGGTGCGCGCCTGGGTGGGCATCATTGCGCCCACCCTGGTTTTCGCGCTGTTGTATTGGGTAGGACGGGCATGAGCACGGTCGCCGAGAATTTGCCGCTGGCCAAGAAGCCGGTTCCGCAGGGTGAAGGCCTGCGCCAAGCCATGTCGTGGCTGCACACCTGGTCGGGCCTGATCTTCGGCTGGGTCCTGTTCGCGATGTTCCTGACGGGCACGCTGGCCTTTTTCCGGCCCGAGATCACGCGCTGGATGCAGCCCGAGATCGAGGTACAGAAGGTGCCGCCCGCGCAGGCGCTGGCCATCGCCCAGAAGTATCTCGGCACGCACGCCGCCGATTCGAACCGCTGGTTCATCTCGCTGCCGTCCGATCGCGAGCCCGCGATCCATCTGTCGTACCAACGCGAGAAGCCGCCGCCAGGCGAGCGCGCATTCAAGCGCGTCACGCTGGATCCCGCCACCGGCGACGTGCTGTCGGCGCGCGAGACGCGCGGCGGCGATTTCTTCTACCGCTTCCATTTCGAGCTCGAGATGGGCTTCCCGTGGGGGCGCTGGATCGCCAGCATCGCCGGGATGTTCATGCTGGTGGCCATCATCAGCGGCGTCATCACGCACAAAAAGATCTTCACCGATTTCTTCACGTTCCGGCCCAAAAAGGGCGGGCAACGCGCCTGGATGGACGGCCACAACGCCCTGTCGGTGCTGGGCCTGCCGTTCCACCTGATGATCACGTTCAGCGGCCTGATCCTGTTCGTCTTCATGCTGATGCCGGCCAGCATCCTGGCCGCCTACGACAACGATCGCCAGTATTTCGACGAGATGTTCCCGGCCTTCAAGGTGACCAAGCCCACCCGGCAGGCCGCGCCGCTGGTCGACCTGAACACCGTGCTGGCCCAGGCCGAGGCCGGCTGGGAAGGCGGGCGCGCCGGCCGCATCGTGGTCAATCACCCCAACGATGCGGGCGCGGTCGTCACCGTCACCCGCTCCATGACCGAGCGCGTGTCGTTCGGCCGCATGGCGCCGACCAACACCTACAACGGCGTGACCGGCGAGCTCGTGAGCGAAGCCGAGGCGCCCAGCGCCGCCGCCGTCACGGCTGGCACCATCGTGGGCCTGCATCTCGGGCTGTTCGCCGAGCCGCTGCTGCGCTGGTTCTATTTCCTGGTGAGCCTGGCCGGCACGGCCATGGTCGGCACCGGCCTGGTGCTGTGGATCGCCAAGCGGCGCCAGAAGGCGCCGAAGGGCGCGCAGCGCGAGGCGTTCTCGCTGCGCCTGGTCGACGCCCTGAACGCGGGCACCATCGCCGGCATCTTCGCCGCGATGGCCGCCTACTTCCTGGCCAACCGCCTGCTCGATCCGCAGCTCGCCGATCATTCCCGCATGGAAGTGCGTGTGTTCTTCTGGGTCTGGGGCCTGTCGTTCGTCTACGCCTTCGTGCGCCAGAAGACCAAGTGGCGCGACCTGATGGGCCTGGCCACGCTGCTGTTCGCGCTGATTCCGCTGGTCAACGTCTTCACCACGCAACGCCATCTGGGCGTGTCGCTGCTCAAGGGCGACTGGATCATGGCGGGCTTCGACCTGACCTGTCTCGCCACTGCGCTCACGCTGGGCTGGATCACCTACAAGTCCGGCCGCGCCAAGCCGCAGCCCGCGGCCCGTGCCGCGCGCCCGGCGCCCGCGGCCAAGCCGGCGCCCCAGCCGGCGCCCGTTGCGGGCGCCGCCCGGGCCGAGGCCAAGCCCGCGCCGATCGACACCAACCCCTCCGCCGCCACGAGGTGACGAAATGAATGCTGCCGCCTTCTGCCTGGCCTACGCCGGCTTCGCCGCGCTCTGCCTCGGCATGGACCGCCACTACGAAGACCTCTTCGACCGCAGCCTGCCGCGGCGCCACCGCGTGTTCCTGCGCAGCCTGGGCTGGCTCGGCCTGACGCTGTCGCTGCTGGCCTCCGCGCGTGCCTGGGGCTGGAGCTACGGCACCGTCGAGTGGATCGGCATCCTCAGCATCGCCGGCCTGCTGCTGATCTGGGCGCTCACCTACCTGCCGCGCGTGGCGCTGGCCGCCGGCGGCGCCTGCGCCGTCGCCGCGCCGGTGTTTGCCTGGGTCGCCTGACGCGGCGCCCGCCGTGCCGGCCGCGTGGCGGCGGGCACGGTAAACTGCAGCCTGTCGTCGACCATTTCCAGGCTTCAATCGCGTCATGAACACCCGCGTCCTCACTGGCATCACCACCACCGGTACTCCCCACCTCGGCAATTGGGCCGGCGCCATCCGCCCGGCGATCCAGGCCAGCACCCAGCCCGGCGTCGACGCGTTCTTCTTTCTCGCCGACTACCACGCCCTCATCAAATGCGACGATCCGGCCCGCGTGGCCCGCTCGCGCCTGGAGATCGCCGCCACCTGGCTGGCCGGCGGGCTCGACACCGATCGCGCCACCTTCTATCGCCAGTCCGACATCCCCGAGATCCCCGAGCTGTGCTGGCTGCTGATGTGCGTCACGGGCAAGGGCCTGATGAACCGCGCGCACGCCTACAAAGCCTCGGTCGACCAGAACACCGCCAAGGGCGTGGAAGCCGACGACGGCGTCACGATGGGGCTGTTCTCGTATCCGGTGCTGATGGCGGCCGACATCCTGATGTTCAACGCCAACAAGGTGCCGGTGGGCCGCGACCAGGTCCAGCACATCGAAATGACGCGCGACATCGCGCAGCGCTTCAACCACCTGTACGGCCGCGAGTTCTTCGCGCTGCCCGACGTGGTCATCGAGGAAGACGTGGCCACCTTGCCCGGCCTCGACGGCCGCAAGATGTCCAAGAGCTACAACAACACGATCCCCCTGTTCGAAGGCGGCGCCAAGGCGCTGCGCGCGGCGGTCTCGCGCATCGTCACCGACTCGCGCCAGCCGGGCGAGCCCAAGGATGCCGACAGCGCCCACCTGTACACCATCTTCCGCGCCTTCGCCACGCAGGCCGAAGCCGCCGAGTTGCGCGCGCAACTGGAAGGCGGCATGGGCTGGGGCGACGCCAAGGAGGCCCTGATCCAGCGCCTCGAGCGCGACATCGCGCCCATGCGCGAGCGCTACGACGCCCTGATCGCCAACCCGGCCCGCATCGAGGACATCCTGCAGGCCGGCGCCGACAAGGCCCGCAAGCTGGCCCGTCCGCTGATCCAGGCGCTGCGCGAGGCCGTCGGCCTGCGCAACCTGGGCAGCGGCCCGGTCAAGGCGGCGCAGGGCGCGAAGAAGGCCGCCAAGGGCGCGCGCGTGGTGAGCTTCCGTGACGACGACGGCTCGTTCCGCTTCCGCCTGCTGGGCGCCGAGGGCGAGGAGCTGCTGGTGTCGGGCAGCCATGCCGATCCCAAGGCCGCTGGCGCGCTCCTGAAGCGCCTGCAGCAGCCCGGCGAGGCCGAGGTGGCCCTGGATGGCCAGGCGGTCGTGGCACGCCTGGAGGGCGCCGAGATCGCGCGCAGCGCGCCGGCCGCAGATGCGGCCGCGGCCCAGGCGCTGCAGGTGCAGGTCCAGGACGCGCTCGCCTCGCTGGCCGCGTAAGCCGGCCGCGCCCGCCCACGTGGCGGGCGGGGCAAGAAAAAACCGCCGGAAGCAGTTCGCTTCCGGCGGTTTTTTTCTTGCGCGTCAGGCCAGGCTCAGCGCTTGAGCTTGGCGAAGGCGTCGGCCATCGCGCTGTTGCCCAGGCCGGCGCCGCCGCGGCCATTGTCGCCGCCCTGCGGACGGCGTCCGCCACGATCGCCGCCGCGCGGCGCACCGGCGCCGGCGCCGCTCGCGTTGCCGCGGCGTGCCGGCTCGGCCGGGTCGTTCAGGCGCATGGTCAGGGCCACCCGCTTGCGCTGCACGTCGACCTCGAGCACCTTCACCTGCACCGTCTGGCCCACCCGCACCACGTCGCGCGGGTCCTTGACGAATTTCTCGGCCAGGGCCGAGATGTGCACCAGGCCGTCCTGGTGCACGCCGATGTCGACGAAGGCGCCGAAGTTGGCCACGTTGGTGACCACGCCTTCCAGCAGCATGCCCGGGTGCAGGTCGTTGAGCGTTTCCACGCCTTCCTTGAACTGCGCGGTCTTGAACTCGGGGCGCGGATCGCGGCCCGGCTTTTCGAGCTCGGCGAAGATGTCGCGCACGGTCGGCAGGCCGAATCGCTCGTCGGTGAATTCGCTCGGCGACACGCCCTTGAGCGCCTCGCGCTGGCCGATGATCTGCTTCACGTCGGCCTTGATGCGGGCCACGATGCGCTCGACCACCGGATACGCTTCCGGGTGCACGGCCGAGGCGTCGAGCGGATTGTCACCGCTCGGGATGCGCAGGAAGCCGGCGGCCTGCTCGAAGGCCTTGTCGCCGAAGCGCGGCACCTTGAGCAGCTGCTGGCGGGTCGGGAACGCGCCGTTTTCGTCGCGCCACGCCACGATGTTCTTGGCGAGCAGCGAGTTCAGGCCCGACACGCGCGCCAGCAGGGCGGCCGAGGCCGTGTTCACGTCCACGCCCACCGCGTTCACGCAGTCTTCGACCACCGCGTCGAGCGAGCGCGCCAGCTCGCGCTGGTTCACGTCGTGCTGGTACTGGCCCACGCCGATCGCCTTGGGATCGATCTTGACCAGCTCGGCCAGCGGATCCTGCAGGCGGCGCGCGATCGACACGGCGCCACGCAGCGTGACGTCGAGATCGGGGAACTCCAGCGCGGCCGTCTCGGAGGCCGAATACACCGACGCGCCGGCCTCCGACACCACCACGCGGGTGAGCTTCATGTCGGGGTACAGGCTCATCATGTCGCCCACCAGCTTCTCGCTTTCGCGCGACGCGGTGCCGTTGCCGATGGCGATCAGCTCGACCTGGTGGCGCTTGCACAGCGCGGCCAGCGTGGAGATGGTGCCTTCACGGTCGCGGCGCGGCTCGAACGGATACACGGTGGTGGTGTCCACCACCTTGCCGGTGCGGTCGATGACCGCGACCTTGCAGCCGGTGCGGATGCCGGGGTCCAGGCCCAGCACGGTCTTGGGGCCGGCCGGCGCGGCCAGCAGCAGATCCTTGAGGTTGGCCGCGAACACGCGGATGGCCTCGGCCTCGGCGGTTTCGCGCAGCGTGCCGAACAGCTCGCTCTCGAACGCCGTCAGCAGCTTCACGCGCCAGGTCCAGCGGCACACCTCGCCGAGCCAGCGGTTGCGCGGGCTCGCGTCGAGCGCGAACAGATTGCCCAGCTTCAGGAAGCTCGCCACGCGTGCCACGCACGGGTGCGGCACCTGCGCTTCCAGCTCGGCGTCCAGGCCCAGGCGCAGCTCGAGCACGCCTTGCTGGCGGCCGCGCAGCAGCGCCAGGATGCGGTGCGAGGGCAGGGTGCGCACGGTTTCGCTGAAATCGAACCAGTCGCGGAAATTCGCGCCGTCGTTTTCCTTGCCGTCGACCATCTTGGAATACAGCAGGCCGGTATTCCAGAGGTGTTCGCGCATGTCGGCCAGCAGGTCGGCATTCTCGGCGTAGCGTTCGGCCAGGATGTCGCGGGCGCCGTCGAGGGCGGCCTTGGCATCGTTGATGCTGGCTTCCGGATTCAGGTATTGCGCGGCCAGGGCGGCCGGGTCGCAGGCCGGATCGGCCAGGATCGCGTCGGCGAGCGGCTCCAGGCCGGCTTCGCGCGCAATCTGCGCACGGGTGCGGCGCTTGGGCTTGTAGGGCGCATACAGGTCTTCGAGACGCTGCTTGGTGTCGGCGCTGCCGATCTCTTTCTGCAGCTCGGGCGTCATCTTGCCCTGCTGCGAGATGGATTCGACGATCGCGATCCGGCGCTCTTCGAGCTCGCGCAGATAACCCAGGCGCACTTCCAGATTGCGCAGCACCGTGTCGTCCAGGCCACCGGTGGCTTCCTTGCGGTAGCGGGCGATGAAGGGCACGGTGGCGCCATCATCGAGCAGTTCGACGGCGGCCGAGATCTGTGCGGCGCGGGCGCCGAGTTCGGTGGCCAGTTGGGCAAGGATCCGGGCGTGATCGACGCTTGGCGTGGCGGGCGTGGTGACGGAAATTTCGGACATCTCGATACCGCGGCTAAGGGAAAACAAGGGGCGGATTGTGCCACAAGCGGGGGGTGTCGCCCTGTTACGAGACATGGCCGACACACCTGCCGTGACAGGTAAATCCCCGTCGAAACGGGGAGGCAACGCCAGGACCCCGGGGACCGGCGCGCTAAAATGCCTGCCACTTTAGCGCACCCACCGCCTCGATGCTGGACCTCAACATTTCGGAATTTTTCGCCGACGACGGCCCGCTGGCCCAAGCCATGCCGGGATACCGTGCCCGGCCGGCCCAGGTCGCCCTGGCCCAGGCCATTGAAGAGGCCATCGTCGATCGCGCCACGCTGGTGGCCGAGGCTGGCACCGGCACGGGCAAGACCTGGGCCTATCTCGTGCCTGCGTTCGTGCAGGGCGGCAAGGTGCTGATCTCCACCGGCACCCGCACGCTGCAGGACCAGCTCTATGCCCGCGACTTGCCGCGCGTGCGGGCCGCGCTCACCGCGCCGGTCACGGCCGCCCTGCTCAAGGGCCGCGGCAACTACGTCTGTCATTACCATCTCGATCGCCTGCAGGGCGACGAGCGCGCCCTGAAGTCGCGCACCGAGGTGGCGCAGCTGCGGCAGATCCAGGTGTTCGCGGGCATCACCAAGACGGGTGATCGATCCGACCTGGCGCAGATCCCCGAAGACGCCGAAATCTGGCAGCGCGTGACCTCCACGCGCGAAAACTGTCTCGGCCAGGAGTGCCCGCGCATCCGCGACTGCTTCGTGGTGAAGGCGCGCCGCGCCGCGCAGGAGGCCGACGTGGTCGTGGTCAATCACGCGCTCTTCATGGCCGACCTGGTGCTGCGCGAAGAGGGCGTGACCGACCTGCTGCCCGAGGTCGACACCGTGATCTTCGACGAGGCGCACCAGCTCCCCGACGTGGCCACGCGCTTTCTCGGCAGCAGCGTGTCCACGCACCAGCTGCTCGACTTCGGCCGCACGCTCGAGGCGGCCGGCCTGGCCTATGCGCGCGAGGCCGCCAAGTGGAGCGACGTGAGCCGCACTGTCGAGACGGCGGCGCGCGAGCTGCGGCTGGTGTGCGCCCCGCTCGAAAAAATGCCCGGCCGCAAGGCCACCTTCGAGGCCATTCCCAATGCGGTGGAGTTCGACGCCGCGCTGGCCCATCTGCGCGAGGTGGTCGACGCGGCCACGCGCGCCCTGACCGGCGTGGCCGAGAAGCATCCCGACCTGATGGCCGCGGCCCGCGCCGGCGCGGCGCTGACGCTGCGGCTGTCGCGCTGGGCGCAGCCGGGCCGCCAGGGCCAGGCGCAGGGGGCCGACGACGACGCGGGCTTCGGCCAGGACATCAACCTGCCCGCCGATGCCTCGCCCGAGGTGGCCACGGCGTTCGCGGCGCTGGCCGAAGAAGCGCAGCACAGCTGGAGCGGCCCGGCCGTGCGCTGGGTCGAGCAGGGCCAGCATCACGTGCGGCTGCACGCCGCGCCGCTGTCGGTGGCCAAGGCCTTCTCGCGCTACCGCAAGGGTGGGCAGGCCTGGATCATGACGTCGGCCACGTTGTCGGTGCAGGGCGATTTCCAGCACTTCCTGCGCCAGCTCGGCCTGGAAGGCGCGCGCACCGGCAAATGGGAGTCGCCCTTCGATTATCCGAACCAGGGGCTGCTGTTCGTGCCGCGCGACATGCCCGAGCCGCACGCGCCGCAGTTCACGGCCCGCTTCGTCGAGACGCTGCTGCCGCTGCTCGAGGCCAGCCCCGGCGGCGCGCTGGTGTTGTGCACCACGTTGCGCGCGGTCGAGCGCGTGGCCGACATGCTGGCTGACGCTTTCGAGGATGCCGGCCACGACTGGCCGCTGCTGCGCCAGGGGCAATCGACCCGGCGCGATCTGCTGGAGCGATTCGCCAAGCTCACCCACCCGGTGCTGGTGGGCAGCGCGAGCTTCTGGGAGGGCATCGACCTGCCGGGCGACATCCTCACGCTGGTGGCGATCGACAAGCTGCCGTTCGCGCCGCCCGACGACCCGGTGATCGAGGCGCGCCTGCGCGCCTGCCGCGCCGAGGGCGGCAATCCGTTTGCCGAGTACCAGTTGCCCGAGGCCGCGATCTCGCTCAAGCAGGGTGCCGGCCGCCTGATCCGCACCGAGTCGGATTGGGGCGTGCTGATGGTGGGCGACGCCCGGTTGGTGGAGAAGCCCTACGGCAAGCGGCTGTGGCGCGGCCTGCCGCCGTTTGCCCGCACCCGCGAGATGAACGAGGCGCTGGCGTTTCTCGCGCGCAAGGCCGAGGGCGACTGACGCCGGGCGCTACTGGCGCCGCTCGATGATCTGGCCGCCGCAGGTCTGGAAGCAGCGGTCGTAGGCGGGCTGGCAGTCGCCCCCGCCGTCGCCCATGCCGCCCATCGGGCCGAAATCGCCCCCGCCGCCGCTGCCGAAGTTCCATGAGCGATGGAACGAAAACCCGTCGCCGCCCCCGCCGAAGCCGCCGCCCCCGCCCCAGTCGCCATTGCGCTCGCGGCATTTCTTGCGGTCGTGGTCGTTGCGCGCCGTGCCCAGGCAGGCGGCCAGCGCGGTGCTGCGCGCGATCTGGTTAGACGAGTTGTTGGTGGCATTGGCCTGGCGCGCGCCCGCCGCGCAGGTCTGGGTGGCCACCTCGCAGGTCGCCACGCACTGGCGGCCCGCGTCGGTGGTGGGCGGCACGTAGTCGTAGCTCACGCAGCCGGCCAGCAGCAGCGGCAGCCAGGTCAGCAGCCGGCGCCAGCGCATGGCGGGCAGGGGAAAAGGGCGGGGAAGCAGGGCCATGTCGAATACCTGGTGAGGAGGGCAACCGCAGAAGGTACCCGCGGTGCGCCCGCCTGCCGCATGCCGACGGCGCCTGCGACGCTGCTATCAGACTGGTCCGACGAAATAGTGGCCGTCCCAATGAAAACGGGGGCAATCCCAAAGGACCGCCCCCGTTTTCAATGCCGGCATGGCCGGGTCGTGCGCGTCAGTCGAACGGATTCCACCAGCGCTTTTCCGCCTTCAGGCCGTCCTTGTTGAACTGGCTGTTGGGGAAGTTCTGGTCGAGCACGCGCTGCGCATCGTCCCGCAGCTGCGTCATGTTGAGCTTGTCGTAGGAGCGCACCAGCAGGTAGAGCGCCTCTTCGGTGGCGGGCGCGCCGTCGAAGTCGGTGATCACGGTCTGGGCGCGGCCGGCCGCGGCCACGTAGGCGCCGCGCTCGTAGTAGTAGCGCGCCACATAGACTTCGTTCATCGCGATCGCGTTCACGAGCCAGGTCATGCGCTTCTGCGCATCGGGCGTGTACTTGCTGTCGGGGTAGCGCTTGACCAGGTCGCCGAAGGCGTCATAAGACGCGCGCAGGCCCTTGGGATCGCGCTCGGCGGGATCCTGGCCGGTCAGGTTGCTCATGAAGGCGCTGGCCGGCGTGAAGTTGATCAGACCCTTCAGGTAGAGCACGTAGTCGGTGCCGGGATGGTTCGGGTAGAGCTGCTGGAAGCGGTCGCAGGCGGCGAGCGCCTGTTCATTTTCGCCGTCTTTCCAGTTGACGTAGGCGAGCTCGATCAGGGCTTGCTGGGCGTAGGTGCCGAACGGATAGCGGCTCTCGATGGCCGTCAGACGTTCACGCGCTTCGTTCCAGTTGCCGGCAGAGACTTCCTCCTTGGCATCCGCGTAGAGTTGCTCGGCACTCCAGCCGGCGGTCTTGTCGTACTTGGTGTCGGCGCCGCCGCAACCCGAGACGAGGAGAACGCCAGCCAGCGCGATTGCCGCGGCAAGGACCGCCCCTTTGCGGGGGGCGGTATCGGTAGGAGCAGCGTGGCGGAGAATCACGAGAGTCGTTTCCTTGGTGTTAGCATGCTGGGCTGATTATATGATTTGTCTCCATGTCCGATACAGCCGTCAGCGCCGAAGCGCTTTCCGACGACGAACCCCAACTGCTCACGGTGCCTGAAAACGTTCGGGCCGACCGCCTGGACAAGGTCCTGGCCGGCCTGCTGCCCGACCATTCCCGCAGCCGCCTGCAGGGCTGGATCGAAGGTGGCCACGTGCTGGTCAATGGCAAGCCGGCCAAGGTGCGCCAGACCGTCGGTCCGGGCGACATCTTCACCGTCTGGGAGCAGGCCTCGCCCGAAAGCCAGGCCTTCGCCCCCGAGCCCGTTGCGTTCGGCGTGGTGGCCGACAGCCCCGACTGGATCGTGGTGGACAAACCTGCGGGCCTGGTGACGCATCCCGGCGCCGGCAACTGGAGCGGCACGCTGCTCAACGGCTTGTTGCATCGCTACCCCGAGCTGGCACGTGTGGCCCGCGCCGGCATCGTACACCGGCTCGACAAGGATACCTCCGGCCTGATGGTGGTCGCCCGCAACGAAATCGCCCAGACTCACCTGGTGCGCCAGCTCCAGGCGCGCAGCATGGGCCGCGAATACCTCGCCCTGCTCAACGGCTGGCTGGCCCAGGGCGGCAAGGTCGACCGCCCGATCGGGCGCGATCCGCGGGTGCCGGTGCGCATGAGCGTCGAGCGTCCGGTCGCCCCCAAGCCCGCCATCACCCATTACCAGCCGCAGCGCCTGGGCACGGCGCCGGCCGGCGAACGCGTCACCGAAGTCGTGTGCCGCCTCGAAACCGGCCGTACCCACCAGATCCGCGTGCACATGGCCAGCCTGGGCCATCCGCTGCTGGCCGACACCGTCTACGGCGGCAAGCCGCTGGGCGGCGCCGCGCGCCAGATGCTGCACGCGCGTGCCCTGCATTTCGACGATCCGGGCGGCGGCGGCGAAGTCAGCTTCAGCGCGCCGGTGCCCGCCGACATGCAGGCGGTACAGGAGACCCTCGCATGGAACGCATAGAAGCCGGCCTGCCCGTGGTGGCGGGCGCCGACTGGCACGGCGTGCGCTATTTCTGCACCACCCGCGCGGGCGGCGTGGGGCAGGGGCCGCACGCCTCGCTCAATCTCGGCATCCGCGCCGATGACGACCCCGCCGCCGTGGCGGAAAACCGCCGCCGCGTGCGCGCCGCCGTGGCCGGCGAGCCGCGCTGGCTGCGCCAGGTGCATGGCGCCGACGTGCACGACGCCGACCTGCCGGCGCCGGCGGGCGAGATCGCCGCCGACGCCAGCGTCACCACCACCCCCGGCCAGGTGCTGGCCGTGATGGTGGCCGACTGCCTGCCGGTCGTGATCGCGGACGCCGCGGGCACGGTGCTGGGCGCGGCGCACGCCGGCTGGCGTGGCCTGGCGGGCGGCGTGCTCGAAAACACCCTGGCCGCGATGGCGGCCAAGGCGCCGGCCGCGACCGGCCTGCGCGCCTGGGTCGGCCCCGGCATCGGCGCGGCCCACTTCGAGGTGGGCGGCGACGTGCTCGAGGCCTTCGCGGCCGATGGTGAGGACGCACGCGCCTGCTTCGTGCCGCGCGCGGGCGTGCCCGGCAAGTGGCTCGCCGATCTGCCGGCGCTGGCACGCCTGCGCCTGCAGCGCGCCGGCGTGGCGCAGGTCGAGTTGAGCGGGCTGTGCACGGTGAGCGATGCGAGCCGGTTCTATTCGTATCGGCGCGACCGGGTCACCGGCCGCATGGCCCTGCTGGCCTGGTTGCAGCCGGCCTGACCGGCGCGCGAGGCGGCGCAGCAATTTGCCGGAAGACCATCGGGTCGCTAGCGCCCGGCGGGTCGTTCCGGATGCATTATCCTAGGTATACCCGCATTGACAGCGTTTGACGCTGCCATGCACCATCGATTCGCGCAGTTCCGATAACAAGGTGTCGAAGTGAACGCCCATCTATCCGCTGCATGGCCCCCGGTGAGCGTGGCACCGGACGCTCTGGCAGACATCCAGGCCGAGTTTTCGCGAGAGTGGCTGAGCCTGTGCGAGCAGGCCAAGTCCGGCACGCTGCCGCCCCTGTCCGACCGCCGCTTCGCCGGCGCCGCCTGGGCCCGTACCGGCTCCCACCAGCTCATGGCCCACGCCTACCTGCTGTCGGCCCGCGTGCTCAACCGCATGGTCGACGCCGCGCAGGTCAGCGAGGCGCTGCGCAGCCGCCTGCGCTTCTCCATCATGCAATGGATCGACGCGCTGTCGCCGTCGAATTTCCTGGCGTTCAATCCCGACGCCCAGCAGTCCATCATCGACAGCGCGGGCAAGGTGCTCAACGCCGGGCTGGCCAATCTGCTGGCCGACCTGAAGCGCGGCCGCATCAGCCAGACCGACGAGGCCCAGTTCGAGATCGGGCGCAACGTCGCGGTCACGCCGGGCGCGGTGGTCTACCAGAATCCGTTGATGCAGCTGATCCAGTACGCGCCCACGACCGACAAGGTCCATCGGCGCCCGCTGGTGATCGTGCCGCCCAACATCAACAAGTACTACATCCTCGACCTGCAGCCCGAGAATTCCTTCGTGCGGCACGCGGTCGAGCAGGGCCATACGGTCTTCATCATCTCGTGGCGCAACCCGCTCGCCTCCGATGCCGACGGCGTCGATGGCGCCACCTGGACCGACTACCTCGACCAGGCCGTGCTGCGCGCGCTCGACGTGGCGCGCGAGATCACCGGCGAAGAACAGGTCAATGCGCTCGGCTTCTGTGTGGGCGGCACCATGCTGGCGTCCGCGCTGGCGCTGGCCGACGCGCGCGGCCAGCGGCCCGTGGCCTCCCTCACGCTGCTCACCTCGCTGCTCGATTTCCACGACACCGGCGTGCTCAAGGTGTTCGTCGACGAGCTGCATGCGCAATACCGCGAGCGCCAGTTCGGCAATGGCGGGCTGATGCCCGCGCGCGACCTCGCCACCACCTTCTCGTTCCTGCGCCCCAACGAGCTGGTCTGGAACTA
>Ga0160496_1000432_pt1 | contig 18785 bp, 17 predicted proteins | sample DIDPMG_2_FD_108231 | JGI IMG/M metagenome (GOLD analysis project Ga0160496, IMG submission 108231) | Enriched soil microbial communities from UW Madison campus, WI, USA - DID2937_E24_FP MG | ecosystem: Environmental > Terrestrial > Soil > Grasslands | place: USA: Madison, Wisconsin | collected...
CCGAGCGGCTGCGGCAAGAGCACGCTGTTGCGGCTCGTGGCCGGGCTCGATGCGCCGGTGCAGGGCGAGCTCGCCACCAATGGCGTGGCGATCGCCGGCCCCGCGCCGGATCGCATCCTGGTGTTCCAGGATCCCACGCTCTATCCCTGGCGCACCGTGCGCGACAACGTGTCGCTGGGCCTGCAGGCGCGCGGGCTGCTGAAGTCGCATCGCGGCCGCGTCGACGACGCCTTGCGCCGCGTGGGCCTGGACGCGTTCGGCGACGCCTATCCGCATCAGCTCTCGGGCGGGATGGCCCAGCGCGCCGCGCTGGCGCGCGCCCTGGTCAACGATCCGGACGTGCTGATCCTGGACGAGCCGCTGGGCAAGCTCGATTCGCTCACGCGCATCGCCATGCAGTCCGAGCTGGTCGAGCTGTGGCAGCGCAGCGGCTTCACCGCGCTGCTGGTCACGCACGACGTGGAGGAGGCGCTGTTCCTCGCGACGCGCGTGGTCGTGCTGTCGGATCGGCCGGCCCGCATCAAGGCCGAGATCGTGAACGACCTGCCGTACCCGCGCCATCGCGGCGACCCGCGGCTGGCGGCGCTGCGCCACCAGGCGCTGGAACTGCTGGGGCTGGATGCCACGTGGTAGCGGCGTGGTGGCCGGCGCTGCCGGCATTGCTGGCGCTGGCCACGCTGGCAAGCCTGCGCCTGGCCGTGGCGCCCAGCGCGCCGCTGCGACTGGGATGGCGGCTGGCCGGCAGCGTGCTCGTCCTGGCTGCAATTGCCGCCGCCTGGTCCGCCGCGCAGGGCGCCGTGGGCCTGCTTGGCACCCGCCACGGGCATGCCGCATTGCTGGTGCTCGGGCTGATGACGGCATGCGCGTGGCTGGCGCCCGCGCCCGTCGCGGCCGCGCGCATCCTGCGCGGCGCGCTCGCCTTGCTCAGCCTCGCGCTGCTGCCGCTGCTGTGGCGCCACGCCGCAGCCGATCCTCAAGGAATGTGGTGGCCGCTGTCGTGGCGCTATGACCCGGACCTGCCGGTGGGCACGGTCACGTGGCGGGCGCTCGCGCGTGCGTTGGGCCTGAGCGCGCTCGCCGCGGTCGCGCTGGCGCTGGCCTGGCGCGCCTGGCGCGGCAGCCGCTCTGCTGCCGGCCCGCGCACGCTGGCCTGGGCCGCCGCGGCCCTCGCCTGTGCGCTGGCGGCGCCCTGGCCGCAGCCGCGCGCCTATCTGGTCGAGGCGACTCCGGCTTCGTATCGGGTGTCGGCCCTCCCGCTGGACGCGGCCAACCTGGCCGAGGGCGCGCGCGCCTACCAGGCGCAGTGCGCGGCCTGCCATGGCGTGCGCGCCGATGGCCAGGGGCCGCTCGCCGCTGCGCAGGCGCGCTGGCCCAGCGCGCTGGGGCCGGGCCTCTATGCCAACCAGCCGATCGGCGACCTGTACTGGAAGCTGCGTCATGGCGCGGGTGCGCACGCCGGCCTGGCGCTGGACGACGACACCGCATGGCGCATCCTGGACTACCTGCGCACGCGCGCCTGGGGCCTGGCCGGCGGGCGCGACCTGGCGCCGCTGCGCGCGCCGGCGCTGGCCTTGCGCTGCAGCGGACAACCACGCAGCTGGGAATCGCTGGCGGGGCTGCCGGTGCGCGTGATCGCGCACGGCGCCGAAAGCGTGGCCGAACGCTACGACCCGCGCGTGACCACGGTGGTGCTGACCCAGGATGCCGCGCTCGACGCGGATTGCGTGGCGACGGGCAGCGATGCCTGGCGAGCCTATGCGTGGGTGGCGGGCGTGGCGCCCGCCGAACTGGCGGGCGCACAATTCCTGGTGGACCGGGCCGGATGGTTGCGCGCGCGACAAACCGGCGCGGGCGGCGGCTGGACCAGCGCCGACGCGGTGTGCGGGCCGGCCGGGCGCAGCGGCGATACCAGCGCGGCAGGCCTGGGAGGCTTGTTGGCCGCAATGGACGAGGCGCCCATCGTGGGCGCACCGGGGCAGTCTTGGCGGGTCAGCGCACGCTCTTCGATGCCGCGCTGAACGGCGCAGTTGTAACCATGCGAGACGCCGTCCGCCGGGGCCGCGCAGCCCCTGAAAGACGGGCTCCGACGCCTGGGAGACTCGCCGCACCCGCGGCGTTGGCGCCGGCGCGATACCGAAGGTAACCTGCGCCGTTTGCCGGGGCCGGGGCAACGGGTGAGAATCCCGCGCAGCCGGCGTGACCCGTGCGCGCCGCCGACCCCGCTCTTGCCCGAGGATGCTCTCTTGTCTCGTACGCTGGCACGTCGCGCCTGGTGCGCATCGCTGTTCCTGGCCGGCGCCGCCTGCGCGGCCGCGCCCGTCATGGCCGCGGCGGCCGCCGCCGCGCATCCCGCCGCGCAGCCGGCGCACGTCGTGGTCGACACCGGCCACACCCCCAAGCGGCCCGGTGCGACCGGCGCGAGCGGCCGGGTCGAATACCTCTACAACCTGGACCTCACCAACGCGATCGCCCGGGAGCTCACCCTGCGCGGCGTGCGCGTCTCGCGCGTGGCGGCCGACGGCAAGGAGATCGCCCTGACCGAGCGCGCGACCCGCGTGCCCGGTGCGGACTTCTTCCTGTCCGTCCATCACGACTCGATGCAGCAGCACTACATCGACGCCGGGCGGCAGCGCGAGTTCGCCGGTTTTGCGATCTTCGTGTCGACCCGCAACCCGCGCTACGAGGAGAGCCTGCGTTGCGCGCGGGCGATCGGCGAGCAGCTGCTGGCCGCCGGTGAAAAGCCGTCTGAATACCATGCGGAGCCGATCGAGGGCGAGAACCGCCCGTTCGTCGATCGGCGGCTTGGCATCCACCGCTACGACGGCCTGGCCGTGTTGCGCACCGCGCCGATGGCGGCGGTGCTGGTGGAGGCGGGCGTGATCGTCAATCCCGACGAGGAAGCGCGGCTGGCCCGGCCGGACACCATCGAGACGCTGGCCGGCGCGGTCGCGCAAGGCGCTGCGGCCTGCGTGGCGCAGTAGGCGCTGTGGCGCCGCCGCGCATGATTTGCTGTAATTCGGCGCTTGTTTATCTGATTACCTGGAGTCAAGAATGAAACGTGGCATGCAATGGCTGGGCCTGGGCTGGCTGCTGGCGATGGCCAGCCTGCTATCTGGTTGCGGCTACAACGATATGCAGGCCGCCGACGAGCAGGTCAAGTCGGCGTGGTCCGAAGTGCTCAACCAGTACCAGCGCCGCGCCGATCTCGTGCCGCAGCTGGTCAAGGTGGCCGATGCCTACATGACGCACGAACGCGAGGTGCTGGTCCAGGTGAGCGAGGCACGCGGCAAGGTCGGCAGCATGCAGATCAGCGCCGACAAGCTCGACGATCCGGCCGCCGTGGCGCAATTCCAGCAGGCACAGGGCCAGTTGTCGTCGGCGCTGTCGCGCCTGATGGTGGTGGTCGAACGCTATCCCGAACTTAAGGCCGACCGGATCTTCCGCGACCTGCATGTCCAGCTCGAAGGCACGGAAAACCGCATCGCGGTCGCGCGCGGCCGCTACGTCAAGTCGGTCGAAGCCTACAACGTGCTGGTGCGCCAGTTCCCGGGCGTCATTACGGCCAAGGTGATGGGCTACGAGCCCAAGGCCAACTTCGGCGTGGAGAACGAGGCAGCCATTTCCACCGCGCCCGACATCAACTTCTCGAACAGCCAGCCGGCGCGCTGAGATGTTGCGCCGCCTCGCTCTGCTGATGCTGGCGTGGTCTGCCCTGCTGGGCACCGCGTCGGCCCAGGACCGCCAGCCCATTCCCGAGTTGAGCGAATACCTGACCGATCGCGCGAACGTATTCGGCCCGATGCAGCGCGATGCGTTGCTGGCCAAGCTGGAGCGCCTGCACGACCAGCTCGATGCCCAGATCGTGGTGCTGGTGGTGCCCACCACGCAACCCGAATCCGTCGAGGAGTATGCGACGCGCGTCTTCGACCAGTGGCGGGCGGGCCGTGCCGGCGTCGACAACGGCGTGCTGTTCCTGGTGGCGGTCAAGGATCGGCGCATGCGCATCGAGGTGGGATACGGCCTGGAGGGCGCGGTCACCGATGTCGCCGCCAGCCGCATCCTCGACCAGCGCGTCACGCCCGCGTTTCGCGCGGGCAACATGACGCAGGGCATCGAGGCCGGCGTCGACGGCATCGCCGAGGCGATCCGGCAGGCCGCCGCGGCGCCCGCCAGCAAGCCGGGCGCGCCGCCGCCGGTCGCGCCGCACGCCCCGGCGGCAGTGCCCGCGCCGGTGCCCGCGCCGGTGCCCGCGCCGGTGCCGGTCCCGCTCGCGGCGGCGTCCGTGGATGCCGACCGCCCTGCCACCGAAGACGATCTGCCCGCGCAGATCGATCCCGGCACGGCCACGGCGCCGGCGTCGTCCCCGGCCGCCGCCAGCCGCAAGGCGCCGTCGGCGCTCGACGAAGCGGGCTGGGGCGCGAAGATCGCCGTGCTGCTGGTAGCGGCGCTGATCTTCGTCTTCGTGCCGCCGGTCATCGGAGGACTGGTGGGCGGCGTCGCGGTGGGCACGGTATTGAACCAGCCCGCGATGGCCTTCACCGGCATCTTCCTGCTCGGCTATCTGCATTACAAATTCATCCCGCGCAAACCCGGCGCGAGCCTGGGCTTCGACTGGCTGCTGAACATCCTGCTGTTCATCTTCAGCTTGATGGGCAGGGGCGGCTCCGGCGGATCCGGCGGGGGCGGTGGCGGTGGCGGCGGCCGTATCGGCAGCACGCGTGGCGGCGGTGGCCGCAGCGGCGGCGGCGGCGCGTCGGGCAGCTGGTAGTCGCCGCTGATGGCATCGACGTCATGACGACCGCGTCCCTGCGCACGGCCTCACGCCAGGGCGGCGCCTGGCTCGCCCGCCTGGGCGCGGTGGTGCTTGCCTGGGTCTGCTTCGCGGGACTGGTGCAGGCGCAGAAGCTCCAGCCCATACCCGCGCCCGACGACTACGTGACCGACGCGGCCGGCGTCCTCGACGGCGCGCGCACCGAGATCGCCGCCCAGCTGCGCGCGCTGGAGCGGCGCAAGACCGCGCAGGTGGCGGTGCTGATCGTCAAGACCACCAAGCCGGAGTCGATCGAACAATATGCGACCCGCGTGTTCGAGCAATGGAAGATCGGGCAGGACAAGGCCAACAACGGCGTCCTGCTGCTGGTGGCGAGCGAGGATCGAACCCTGCGCATCGAAGTGGGCTATGGGCTGGAAGGCACCCTTCCCGATGCTCTGGCCAACCGCATCATCTCGCGCCATATCGTGCCGCACTTCCAGAACGACGACATGGCCGCAGGCATCGACGCCGGCACGCGCGCCATCGTGGCGCTCATCGATGGCGATCCGCTGCCCTCCGATGAATCGGCGGGCGTGCCGCGCACCAAGGTCTTGCCGGCACCCGAGGTGACGGTGGCCGCGCCCGACGGGAATCTCGACGGCGTGGCATCCACGGACGCGCCCGACGCGGTGCCGGCCCTCCCGCCGCTGCAGCCGCAGGTGCCCAACTTCGCGGGCATGGCGGAGAACCCCGAGTATGCGTCGTTTCGCGGCACATCGAAATCGTCGGGGAGCTTCCTGGGCGGCCTCATCGATCCGTTTTTCGGCGGCGCCTTCATGCAGTACCTCTGGCTGCTGCTGCTCTTCGTCCTGAGGCCCGCACCGGCCGGCCTGATCGGCGCCGTGCTGGTGTACTGGAACTCGGGCAGCCTGCTCACCGCGGTGCTGTCCGGCATCGTGCTGGCGGTGGTGGCGTACCTGCGACTACGCTTCTTCGGCAAGCGCCCCGCCACCCATGGCGGCGGTGGATTCGTCAGCACCAACAGCGACTGGAGCGCGTCGCCCGGCAGTTCGTCGAGCCGGTCGAGCTCGCGCTCGGGTTCGGGCGCATCCGGTGGTTTTCGGGGCGGCGGCGGCAGCAGCGGCGGGGGCGGCGCATCGGGCCGCTGGTAGGCCCGGCGCGCGGTCTCAGGCCTCGACGTCCAGACCTTCCTGCGACATGGCCTGCAGCTTGGGCATGAGCCCGAGCAGATGCTGGCTGTAGGGATGCTGGGGCGACTCGAACAGCGTTTCGGTGTCGGCCACCTCCAGCAGTTCCCCGTGGCGCATCACGCCGACGCGATCGCACATCTGCCGGATCACCGGCAGGTCGTGGCTGATGAACAGCATGGTCAGGCGCAACTGCTCCTGCAGGTCCTTGAGCAGGTTCAGGATCTGCGCCTGGATCGACACGTCGAGTGCCGAGGTCGGCTCGTCGCAGATCAAAAAGCGCGGCCGCGTGGCGAGCGCGCGGGCGATGCAGATGCGCTGGCGCTGGCCGCCCGAGAACTCGTGCGGATAGCGCAGCGCGGCCTGCGCGCCCAGCCCCACCACGTCGAGCAGGTCGGCCACGATGCGGCGCGCCTCGGCTTCGCTGGCGGCCAGCCTGTGGAAGCGGATCGGCTCGGCCACGATGTCCAGCACCCGCATGCGCGGATTCAGCGATGAATACGGATCCTGGAACACCATCTGGATCTGGCGCCGGAAGGCGTTGAGCTTGCGCTCGTCCTTCAGGCCGGTGAGTTCGGTGCCGGCAAAGCGCACCGTGCCTGACGTGGGCGTGTACAGGCCGCTGATGAGCCGCGCCACCGTGGACTTGCCCGAACCCGATTCGCCCACGAGGCCGAACACTTCGCCCTCGCCGATGGCCAGGTCGAGATGCTTGACCGCATCGAGCGAGCGCCGGTTGCGCGGCAGCAGGGCCTGGCGCAGCACGAAGCGCATGCCGAGATCCTGCACCTGCACCAGCGGGCCGTCGTGCGGCTGGCCGAAGTCGCGCCGCTGGCCGAGCCAGTGCGTGGCCAGGTCGATCTCCACGCGGGCATGGCGCACGTCCTCGATGTAGGTCACCAGCGGGAAGCGGCGCAGCTTCACGTCGGGCCGGGGCACGGCCGAGATCAGGCTGCGCGTGTAGGGGTGATCGGGATTGCCCAGGATCTTGCGCGTGGGGCCCTGCTCCACCAGCTTGCCGCGATACAGCACGGCCACGCGGTCGGTGATGTCGGCGATCACGCCCATGTCGTGGGTGATGATGATCATGCCGACCTGCTTCTCCTTGCAGAGCTTGCGCAGCAGGTCGAGGATCTGCGCCTGGATCGACACGTCGAGCGCGGTGGTGGGCTCGTCGGCGATGATGACCTCGGGCTCGCAGCACAGCGCGAGCGCGATCACCACGCGTTGGCGCATGCCGCCCGAGAACTGGTGCGGATACTGTTGCACGCGCAACTCGGGCTGGTCGATGCCGACCTGCGTCAGCAGGTCCACCGCGCGGGCGCGGGCCTGCTCGTGGGTCAGGTCCAGGTGCACGCGCATCGTCTCGACCAACTGGCTCTCCACCGTCTGCAGCGGATCGAGCGAGGTCAGCGGGTCCTGGAAGATCATGCCGATGCGGCGGCCGCGCACCTTGCGCTGTTCGGCCGGCTTGAGCGCGTCGATGCGGCGTCCGTCGAGGTTGACCTCGCCGGCGGTGAGGCGCCCGGGCGCCTCGAGCAGCCCGATCACCGCGTTGCCGATGGTGGACTTGCCCGCGCCGGACTCGCCCACGACGCCGAGGATCTCTCCTTTTTCCAGCGCGAGCGAGACGTCGTCGATCGCCACCAGCGTGCCGCGGCGGCTGGGGAATTCGATGCGGATGTGGTCGATGTTGAGCAGAGCCATGCGCGTTCCTGCTGCGTCAGCGCAGTTTGGGGTTGAGCGCGTCGCGCAGCCAGTCACCGAGCAGGTTGACCGACAGCACCAGCGCCACCAGGGCGATGCCCGGGAAGATCGAGATCCACCACATGCCCGAGAACAGATAGCTGTTGCCGATGCGGATCAGCGTGCCCAGCGAGGGCGCCGTGGGCGGCACGCCCACGCCGAGAAACGACAGCGTCGCCTCCGTGATGATGGCCACCGCGAGGTGGATGGTGGCGATTACCAGCACCGGGCCCATCACGTTGGGCAGGATGTGACGGCGCAGGATCGTGAACGGGCGGATGCCGATCAGGCGCGCGGCCTGCACGTATTCCTTGTTGCGCTCGACCAGGGTCGAGCCGCGCACGGTGCGCGCGTATTGCACCCAGCCCGAGATGCCGATGGCGAAGATCAGCACGTAGAGCGCGAGCTGGTCGTGCATGTCGCGCGGCAGCAGGCCGCGCGCCACGCCATCGATAAGCAGCGCCACCAGGATGGCCGGGAACGACAGCTGCACGTCGGCCACGCGCATGATGAAGCTGTCGACGCGGCCGCCGGCGTAGCCGCTGATGAGCCCGAGCGTCACGCCCAGCACCATCGAGAACAGCACGGAGGCGAAGCCCACCAGCAGCGACACGCGCGCGCCGTAGAGGATGGCCGACAGGATGTCGCGGCCCTGGTCGTCGGTGCCGAGCAGGAAGGCGGCGCTCCCTTCCTCGGCCCAGGCCGGCGGCGTGTTGGCGTCCATGATGTTGAGCGACGCCAGGTCGAACGGGTTGTGCGGCGCGATGAGGGGCGCACACACGGCGCCCAGCACGATCAGCAGGGTGACGCTGGCCGAGATCACGGCGCCGGGCGAGCGCTTGAAGCTGTGCCAGAGGTCGCTGTCGGCGGCGCGCGCCAGCCACGAACTCAGGCGCGAAGGGGCGGCGATGGGAGTCGTCATGGCGTGTCCTTATTTGCTTTGCACGCGCAGCCGCGGATCGACGGCGAAGTACAACAGGTCGACGATCAGATTGATCACCACGAAGAAAAACGCGATCAGCACCAGGTAGGCGGCCATGACCGGAATGTCGACCATGCTGATCGCCTGGATGAACAGCAGCCCCATGCCGGGCCACTGGAACACCGTCTCGGTGATGATGGCGAAGGCGATGATGGAGCCCAGCTGCAGGCCGGTGATGGTGATCACCGGCACCATGGTGTTTTTCAGCGCGTGGCGCACGTTGATGAGGCGTTCGGGCAGGCCGCGGGCGCGGCAGAACTTGATGAAGTCGGTGCGCAGCACCTCCAGCATCTCGGCCCGCACCAGGCGCATGATGAGCGTCATCTGGAACAGGGCCAGCGTGATCGCCGGCAGGATCAGCGCGGCCAGGCCCGACGGCGTCAACAGCCCGGTCGTCCACCAGCCCAGCGACAGCACCTCGCCGCGGCCGAAGCTCGGCAGCCAGCGCAGCTGCACGCCGAACACCAGGATCAGCAGGATGCCGATCAGGAAGGTGGGCAGCGAGATACCCGCGAGCGACAGCGCCATGAAGGCCTTGGACAGCACGCCATGGCGTCGCAGCGCGGTGTAGATGCCCATCGGAATGCCGAAGGCCAGCGCCATCAGCGCCGACACGAACGAGAGCTCGAGCGTGGCGGGCAGGCGCTCTTCGATCAGGTCGGATACCGGCCGCCGGTGGCGATAGGAGATGCCGAAGTCGCCCTGCGCCGCGTTGGCGACGAAGCGGGCGTACTGCACCACGAAGGGATCGTTCAGCCCGAGCTGCTGGCGCAACTCCGCGCGCTGCGCGTCGGTGGTGTCCTGGCCGACCATGCTGGCGATCGGGTCACCCACGTAGCGGAACATCGAGAAGGCGATCAACGCGACCGCCAGCATGACCAACAGCGACTGGAACAGGCGCCGCGCAATGAAACCTAGCATCTATCGGGCCCTGGAAAGAAGAGACGGCGGCCCGCGGCGCGGCGCCGCGGACCCTTACCCTGCGTGCCGCCTTACGGCATCACGACGCTGCGCAGGTCCAGCACGTCGTCGGGACGCTGGGTCACCTGCACGCCTTCCTTCACGCCCCAGGACATCGGCTGCTGGTGCAACGGCAGATAGCCGAAGTCCTTGCGCACGATCTCGAAGGCTTCCTTGATCATGGCATTGCGCTTGGTCTGGTCGGTTTCGGCGCCGATCTTGCGGGTGAGTTCGTCGACCTGCTTGTTGCAGTAGCCGCCGAGGTTGAACTGCCCCGCGGCCGACTTCGCGTCGCGGCAGGCGGCGAGGTTGAGCAGCGCGTTGTGCGCGTCGCTCGAGCTCGGCGTCCAGCCCAGCATGTACATGCTGGTCTGGTTGCCCGCCTGCAGCAGGATCTTGCCGAAGTACTTCGACTTGGTCTGGGCCAGCAGATTGATCTTGATGCCCACGCGCGCCAGCATGCCGGCGACCGCCTGGCACACCTTTTCGTCGTTGACGTAGCGATCGTTCGGGCAGTCGAGCGTGACGGTGAAGCCCTTGGGATAGCCCGCCTCCGCCAGCAGTTTCTTGGCGCGCTCGACGTCGGGCTTGAACGGCGCACCGTAGGAGTCGTCGTAGCCGTTGATGGCGGTGGCGACCAGCGAGCCGAGCGGCTTGGCGGCGCCGCGCATGATCTTGTCGTTGATGGCCTTGGTGTCGACCGCGAGCACCACGGCCTCGCGCACCTTCGCATCCTTGAAGGGGTTCTTGCCCTTGACGTCGGAGAACAGCAGCTCGTCGCGGTCCTGGTCCATGCCGATGAAGATCGCGCGCGCCTCGGGCGCGGTGAGCGGCTTCACGCCCTTGGCGTCTTCGAGCCGCTTCCAGTCCTGGACCGGCACCGGCTGCACCACGTCCATCTCGCCGGAGATCAGCGCGGCCACGCGCGTCGCTTCCTGCGTGATGGGCTGGAAGATGACCTCGGTGACGTTGGTCTTGATGTCCTTGTTCCAGTAGCCGTCGAAGCGCTTGAGCGTGGTCTTCACGTCGGGCTGGCGTTCGCCCAGCACGAACGGGCCGGTGCCGTTGGCGTGCAGGTTGGCGTAGTTGCCCTGGTTGTCGCCCTTCACGTTGGTGGCTTCGGTGGTCTTGTTTTTCTCGGACCATGATTTGCTCATGATGTAGAGAAAGGTCCACTCGCGCGGCAGGATCGGGTTGGGCGTGGGCGTGGTGACTTCGATGGTGTGGTCGTCGATCTTGCGGATGTCTGAAGCCTTCGCGCCGTAGCCCTTCATGTCGGAGCCCGGCGTGAGGCTGCGCTTCCACGAGAAGATCACGTCGTCGGCCGTGAACGGCGAGCCGTCGTGGAATTTGACGTTTTTGCGCAGCTTGAAGATCCACTTGGTGGGCTCGGGATTCTCCCAGCTCTCGGCCAGCATGGGCGTGAGCTTGAGGTTGCCGTCGTAGCCGGCCAGCGTCTCGTAGATGTTGCCCTGGAACCCCAGCGTGAAGGTTTCGTTGAGGGCCATCGGATCCATCGACGTGGCGTCGCCCTGGTATGACCAGCGCAGCGTCTTGGCCTCGACCTGGAATGCCAGGCCGGTGCAGGCACACAGCGCCAGGGCCATGGCCGTTCGCTTCATGTTCGGTTTGATACGCATAGCCCTCGTACTCCGTGATGCCGCGGCGGCGCGGCTGGATTGGCAGAGCCCGGCCTGCGCACGTGCGCGGCCGGGGTATGGCGTACAGCTAGGGAACGGGGAAGAAAGACGACAAGACAGGGAGGAAGACGGCCGCGCGTGCGAGACGGGACCGTGGGGCGTGCATGGGCGCTGCGCAGGACTTCGACGACACGATGTACCCAACCCCTTGAATGACGAAGGATCCCTTGTCCTCGTCGTGTAGGCGCATCTTATCGATGCGCTCGTTTAAGCGTCAATCGTTTTGGATTGGGGTTATCACTGGGTATTCGCGCTGCTTTCGCTCGCGTTTTCGTTCGCGCTTTCGTGCGACAGGACGCGTGCGAGGGCCGCCACGCATTGCTTGCGGCGCTCGTCGTCTTCGTGTCCTTGCGCGAGCGCCGACCACTCGGGCCGTCCGCGCGCTTCCTTGAGCGGTGCGGGCAGCGGGCCCTTGCGCCAGGCGTCGTCACTGGCGGCGTCGAGCCGCATGGGCTCGCGCGCGGCGTGGCCGCGCCGTTCGAGGCCGCCGATGAGCTGGCGCGCGCGCAGCGCAAGCAGGCGCAGCACGGCATCGTCGACGCTGAGCTCGCGATAGCCGCGCAGCTTGCCGGCCAGGCGCCGGCCATAGCGTTCCACGCCCTGCCACAGGCCGCCCGCCGCCGCGCCGATCAACATGCCGGTGCCCAGGCTCAGGCCTGCGGACAGCAGGTCGACGGCGGCGCCCGCCATCGCGCCGGCGGCCGCACCCATGCCCACCTGCACGCCCATGTGCTTGAGGGCCTGAGGATGAAACAGATCCATGCCGAAACGTTCGCCGGCGAGCGGCAGGTCCTGCGCGCGATAGTCGTCGGGGCGGAAGTTGTAGAGCGCCAGCAGCGCCGTCACGCAGGCCTGCTCGCGTTCGCGTACGCGGTCGCGCAACTGGGCGGCCGTGGCCGCGAGCGCGGCCTCGTCGTTGGCGCTGCTCAGACGCAGCGCCGCCACGTCGACCAGCAGTTCCGCGGCCAGGCGCAGCGCCGTGTCGTGGCGCGCCTGGCGGTCCTGCGCCAACTGGCGCGCCAGCCCCTGCAACATCGCCGCGTGGCTGTCGAGCAGGATGGCGAGCCGCGCGTAGAGCTGCTGTTCGCCGTCGAGCGGCGGCGCGATGGTGTCGAACTCCAGCACGGCGTGCAGGCCGAGCCGCGCCATCGCCTCGCGCCAGGCCGCGGCGCGGTGGGCCGGCGCATTCACGAAGTTCAGCACCGGCAACAGCGGCCGGCCGCAGGCGGCCAGCAGCGCGAGCTCGTCGCGGTGCTTGGCCAGCACCGGATCGCGCGCGTCGATCACATAGAGCGCGGCGTCGCAGTCCAGCAGCTTGGCCAGCACGCGCGCCTCCTGCTCGAAGCGGCCGTGCGCCTCGGGCGAATCGAGAAAGCGGCGGATGCGCGCCGGGCCGTCGAGCCGTTCACCCGGCGCGTCGAGCTGCTCGGCGTATTCGAGCAGCGCGATGCTGTCCTCCATGCCCGGCGTGTCGAACCATTCCAGCGTGCCGCCCTGGGCGATCGACAGGCGTGCACCCTCGACGTGGCGGGTCGTGCCCGGCTGGTCGGCCACCTCGCCGAAGCGCGGGTCGCGTGTCAGCGTGCGCAGCAGCGAGGTCTTGCCAGTGTTGGTGTGGCCGACGACCGCGATGCGCAGGGGCTCAGCCATGGCCGGTCTCCAGCCAGCGCAGGGCCGCGCCGGTGTGTTCGTAGAGCGATGCGCCCGACAGGCCCGCGGCCTCCAGGCGTGACTGCCAGAGCGCGCGGCGCGTGGCTCTGGCCGCGTCGTCGGTTGCGGGCGCAACCAGCAGCACGCGCGTCTGTGCCGCCTGCGCCGACAGGCTCGACAGCAAGGCGAGCGTGCCGCGGTCCGGCGTCTGGCGCGCGTCGCAGGCGAGCAGCAGGCGCGGCACCGGCGACGCCGCGAGCGCGTCCAGCAGCGCGTTGCGTTGCTCGCGCGTGTCGAGGTTGCCGGCCACGAAGACCCCGGCCTGCTCGGCGAGTGCGGGCGGCCACGGCAGGTCGTCGGGCAGCTCGAGCGCGGCCAGCACGGGGCGCTGGCCCAGGTCGGGCAGCGATTGCCGCTCGGTGACGCGCGGTGCGTGCAGCGGATCCGCCGGGCGGTCGATGCCGGTGTGCTCGGCGGGGGGCTGCAGGCGGTCGCGCAGCGCGGCATAACCGGGCAGGCTGGTGTCGATGTGCACGGCACGCGCGCGGCGCAGGCACATGAACAGGCACCAGGCGGCGGCGATGAGACGCGGCAGCACGCCCCAGCACACCACCATGCCGATCAGCCACATTGACCACTGCACCTGCGCGACGGCCGGCAGCGCGGTGCTGCCGTCGCTGGCGGCGATGAAGGCCGCGTCGGGCAGCGCAAAGCCGAGCCGCGCCGGCAGCCAGCCCAGGAGCGTCGTGAGCTGCACGAAGCTTTGCGGATCCAGCAGCGTGGTGGCCCAGACGAAGCGGTAGCTCTGCGTCGACAGAACGGTGAGCAGCGTGGCCAGCGCGGCCAGCAGCGCCGCCAGCCAGAGCAGATGGCTGACCGCGCCGAACAGCCAGCGCAGCACGCCGGCGCGGCCCAGCAGATTGAGCAGCGCCTGCGGGATCAGCGCGGCGTCGGGGCCGCGCGCCACCTTGCGGGTGGCCCACAGCCAGAACCTGCCGAGCCCGGTCGCGCCCTTGGGCAGCGGCAGCAGCATGCCGGCCAGCCACAGCAGGAACATCAGGGCGTGCACGCCGAGCAGCGCGCCCAGGGCCCAGAGTATGTTGACGGGTCGGGTGCCATCGCCCAACGCGCCGACGGCCGTGGCGGCGCCGGCGCCCAGCACCAGCAGGGTGAGGACCAGGAAGGCCATGGTGGCGGCCTGGCGCCAGCGTGCCAACAGCGTGTCCAGCCCTTCGCGCCGGCCCAGCAGCGCCGCGCGCAGCAGGATGCGATCGGGCAGCGTGGGGGCCTTGCGCGCCAGCCTGACGGCGCTGCCGTCTTCGAGCGGACCCCAGTGTTCCTCGCGCAGGCGGATGGCCTCGGCCAGCCAGTAGGCGCCGAGCGCGGGTCGCGCGGTGGACGTGGCGGCGCGTGCCGCGGGATCAGCCGGCACGGGACGGGGCGCCCGCCGGGGCGCCTGCCGGGGCGCCTGCCGGGCCGAACCAGCCGGCCATGCGGTCGCGCGCCTGGCGCTTGACCTCGTCGTTGATCGTGAAGGCCACGGTGGCCAGCGCCGCCGTCATCACGCTCAGGTCGTCGGTGTAGCCCACGAGGGGCGCGAGGTCGGGGATCGCGTCCAGGGGCAGGATGAAGTAGCCCAGGGCGCCGTAGATCACGCGGCGGGCCCATTTGGGCGTGTCGGGGTTCTGCAGCGCGTAGTAGAGCCACAGCGACTTTTCGAGCGCCTGGCGGCCTGCCGCCGTGGCGTGGCCGCCGAGCTTGCGCCAGAAGCGCCGCTCGGACCAGGCCTTTTCGTAGATTGCGTCCAATGCCATATCGTCTCCCGGGGTGTCTGGCCGCGACCGTCGGATCGCGCCGGGGGGATGGATCATTGTATAGGGCGCGCCGGCCTCAGGCGCCGGTGGCGTGGCGGCGGTACTGGCCCGGCGTCACGCCCACGCTGTGGCGGAATGCGCGGCTCAGGTGGCTCGCGTTGCCGAAGCCAGCCGCCTGCGCAACGCCGGCCAGGTCGGGGCCGCCGGGCTGGCCGAGCAGCGCGCGCGCCCGGGCGATGCGGCGCTGGTGCACCCAGGCGTGCGGGCTGGTGCCGAACGACACCGTGAACATGCGGGCGAAATGGTAGGTGGAGAGCGCGGCCTCGCGCGCCAGGTCCGGCAGCGTGAGCGGGGCGTCCAGGTGCGCCTCGATGTGGTCGCGCACGCGCCGCCGCACCGCCGGCGCCAGCCCGCCGCGCAGGGGCGCATTGGCGCGCGCGGTATGGGGCAGCAGGTGGTGCAGCACCTGCTCTGCGGCGCTGCTGGCCGCGAGCCGGTCGGCCGGCGCGCTCCAGTCGTGGTGCAGCAGCACGCCGCAGGCCCGTGCCAGCTCGGGCGCGTCGATGTAGGTGCGGTCGCGCAGCTCGATCGTGCGCGGGTCGCGATCGAGGCGCAGCACCGCCTCGCTGGCGAGCCGTTCGGGCGCGATGTAGAGGTGCAGGAAGTGCACCCTGTCGTTCATGTTCCAGCACGAATAGTGTTCGGACGGCAGCACGCAGAACTTGCCGGCGCCGCCGAAGCCGGGCCCGCCTACGCGGAACGACTTTTCGCCGCCGCGCAGGTAGAGCGACACCGTGTGGTGGCCGGGCGATTCGTAGGCGATCACCTCATGCCCGTCGCGGTTCCAGATCGCGGCCGCGAGGCCGTCGCCCAGGCCGCTGGCGCGGGTGAGCCTGGCGCCCGCCTGGCGCGAGAGCGTGCCGAACACCTTGAAGCGCGTCAGGGCGTCGGCGTCGGCGGTCGGGAAGGCGGGCGTGGACATGATGTGGCTATGCTAGCCCTTCGCGCGCAACCAAGTGTTGGTCCGAGGTCGCGCCGACCGAAAAAGCGCAAGATTCGGCATTTTCGGGCCGGCCGGCGGGCGCAGACTGGGCGCCTCTCCTTTCTCGCCCGATGCCATGAATGCCGCCCTCTACCTGTCGACCGTGCTGATCTGGGGCACGACCTGGATCGCGATCAAGCTGCAACTGGGGATCGTGGCGATCCCGGTGTCGGTGTTCTACCGCTTTGCCCTGGCCGGCCTGCTGCTGTGGGCACTGCTGGCCGTCACCCGCAAGCTCCAGCCGCTCGACCGGCGCGGCCACCTGCTCTGCCTGGGTCAGGGGCTGTGCCTGTTCTGCCTCAACTTCCTGTGCTTCTACACCGCCACCCAATGGATTCCCAGCGGGCTCATCTCGGTGGTGTTCTCGGCCGCCACGATCTGGAACGCGATCAATGCGCGCATCTGGTTCGGCACGCCGATCTCGCCGCGCGTGGTGCTGGGCGGCGCGTTTGGCCTGGCCGGCCTGCTGCTGCTGTTCTGGCCCGAGCTGGCGGCACGCGAGGCGAGCCACGAGACCTGGCTGGGCCTGGGCCTCGCCCTGCTGGGCACCCTCTGCTTTTCCACCGGCAACATGCTGTCGAGCGCGCAGCAGCGCATCGGTATCCGGCCGCTCACCGGCAACGCCTACGGCATGCTTTACGGCGCGGGCCTGCTGCTGGTGGGCTGCATCGCCAGCGGCCAGCCGTTCGCGTTCGACACGTCGGGCGCCTACGTGGGCGCCCTGCTGTACCTGTCGGTGATCGGTTCGGTGGTGGGCTTCACGGCCTACCTGACCCTGGTGGGCCGCATGGGCCCGGCGCGCGCGGCCTACTGCACGGTGTTGTTCCCGGTGGTGGCGCTGTCGATCTCCAGCGTGGTCGAGGATTACCATTGGACGGCGACTAGCCTGGCCGGCCTGGCGCTGGTGATGGGCGGCAACGTGCTGGTGTTCGCGCGCCTGCCGCGGCGGCGTCTGCAGGCGGCCTGATTCGCGCGCTGCGCGCTGCACGCGCCGCCCGCGCTGCGCCGAAAGCGCCGCGCAAATGAAGAAGGCCTGGCTGCATGCGCAACCAGGCCTTCAAATCTTGGCTCCCCGAGCTGGGCTCGAACCAGCGACCTGCGGATTAACAGTCCGTCGCTCTACCGACTGAGCTATCGGGGAACAGGTAGAGGGGCGCAATTATGCACGAATTTTTGAATTTGTGCAGAATGCGTTGCAACGGGCGTGTGAACTGCGCAAAATCTGCGCAGAATCGCGCTTTTCAGACGATGCGCTCGCGCGCAGGGGCCCAGTGGCGCCGGGAGACCGACCGGCGCGAGGCCCGACCGTGATGCGCTACGCAGGCCCCGGGGGGCAGGATCGGCAAGGGCCGGCTCAGGCAGGCGCCGCCGTCTTCACGGGCACTAGGCGCCCGTCGGGCCCGATCTCGTGGCACACGCTGGACGTGCCCAACACGCGCCGCCCTTCGTCGGTGAGGTGCAGGCGTTTGACCACGATCAGGGCCCCCTCGGGTGACACGATCTCTTCGTGGGAGACCAGCGGCGGCATGGGTGGGCGTTCGGTGGGTCGAGTCATGGGCGGTACCTTTCGTGGATGTAGTGGTTGACCCCATCACATAGCGCCATGATGGCTTGATAGGCGCCAGGTTCGTCGAACAGCCCTCTGAGGTCGGAATCAAAATACACCACCGCGATAGGAAGGTGTCCAGGTCCGTCCCCTATCGGCACGGCGAGGGCCGAGTAGCGACCGGGCAACCGCTCCCGTGCCTGCGTGGCGGTGTAGCCCCAGGTCACCACCAGCTCACGACGGTGTTCCTCATCCGAACCCGCGGCGCTCGAAAGCAGATGAGGCTGGTTGGTTCGCACTGCAGCGCCCGTGAGGCCGGTACTGACGGAAAACGTTCTGCCCGCCCCGTTGCGGTTGCCGCCCACGTAGTTCACGACCTGCTCGATGTGCGTGGGCGCTTCGAGCGGCGGCACGACGCGATGAAACGTCACGCGCAGATGCTGCGAGACGCGTCCGGGCGCGATGCCGCATGCCTGGGCGGTGGCGGCATGGAGCACATGCATCGCCGCACGAATGCCATCGAGTGCGCGGTCTGGCGTTTCATCGTTGTCACTGCGTAGGGCCAGGAAGACTTTGAAGACGCAAGCCAGAATCATCCAAAAGGAAACGAACATCGCGCCTTGCAACCACCATCCCGGATGCTCGGTGTCGGTCCACAGGCGGATGGCGCCCAGCGTGGCCAGGATGGCGGGCGGCAACCCGGTCAGGACTTCGACGCACCACCGCCTGCGCCATGCCGGCGCAGGCGTGATGCCAGGGATGGGTTCGTGCTTCATGGGCGCGGGTCTGCGATCGTGGCCGACCTGTCAGGAAGGATCAACGACTTGATAGCAGTTGCGCAAAGCGATGGGCAAGACCGGGTGGCACAGGATTGCCACGGTGTGCGGGCGGCTTCAGCGCGGGGAGCGAAGGAAGCGCCGATGCCCTGCCGCAGCGCATGAGCCTGCGACGTCGGTGGGAAACGAAAAAGGCCGGTCACGAGGGAGCCGGCCTGTATCGCTGAATCTGATGGTGCCGGTGAAAGGAATCGAACCCTCGACCTTCTCATTACAAGTGAGCTGCTCTACCAACTGAGCTACACCGGCACGCCGTTCGCGGCGCCGGGTGGCGGCGCGAAGGGGTTGTATTGTACGTAAAGATGCGCGGGCATTGCGCCCGCGCCGCTCATTTGACGATGGTGAGGTGGGGCCGCTTGGCCTCACCGCCCTCGTCGCCCTCGGCGGGCGCGGCGCCTTCGGGCGCCGGAGGTTCGTCGGCCACGGCCTCGCCCTCTTCGCGCACCGGCGGCTCGTAGGGCTGCACTTCGAAGCCCATGCCCGCGCCGGTTTCGCGCGCGTAGATGGCGCTGACGGCGCCGATCGGCACCAGCACGTTTTCGGTCACG
>Ga0160496_1000434_pt1 | contig 18711 bp, 17 predicted proteins | sample DIDPMG_2_FD_108231 | JGI IMG/M metagenome (GOLD analysis project Ga0160496, IMG submission 108231) | Enriched soil microbial communities from UW Madison campus, WI, USA - DID2937_E24_FP MG | ecosystem: Environmental > Terrestrial > Soil > Grasslands | place: USA: Madison, Wisconsin | collected...
CGGCCGCGCAGGCTGCCCGCGAAAGCCAGCAGGCACGCGGCTTCCGGGCGGCCCCGGCCGCATGAGCCGCACGCGGCACACGCCCCGGCCACATGCCGGTCTCGAAAATTATTGTTGCGTTTGTTTCGTGTCGCGCCGCCCCTCGGGCGCGCCCGCCGTCCGCGGCGCGGCGCCTTCCGCCCGCAGCCGCGCGGCCAGGTGAGCCGCGGCCTTGCCCAGCCCCGGGTGCCTGGGCAGGCGCAGATAGACCGGCAGTGGCAGGCCGTTGGTGGTGTTGGAGAAGCGCAGCGCCACCAGCTCGCCGCGCGCGATGGCGTCCTGCACCAGGCCGCGCGGCAGGTTGGCCCAGCCGTGCCCCGCCTTCACCTGGGCCAGCGCGCTGGCGCTGGTGCCGACCTGCCAGACGCGGCTGCCGATCACCGGCCGCCCGTCGCTTTGCGGCACGTCCGGGTTGGCCACCACGATCTGGCGATGCAGCGCGAGGCTCTCGATCGCCCAGCGCTTGCGCGGCGCGCCCAGCTCGTGTCCGGGCGCCGCCACGGCCAGCAGGGTCTCGGTCCAGAGGGCGTGGATCGATTCGCGCGCGTCCAGCGCGAGGCCGCCATACGCCACGCACAGATCGACGGCCCCCGCATGCAGGGCCGCCACGATCTCGTCCTGCGGCGCGCTGCGCACCTGGATCTCGAGCGCGGGGTAGTGCCGCGCCAGGTCGCCGAGCGCGCGCGTGAGCGGCGCCTCGTCGAGCTCGGCGGCCAGGCCGATGCGCAACCGCGCCTCCACCCCGGCCGACAGATGGGCCGCATGCGCGCGCAAGGCGCGCAGCTGATCGTCGACCAGCCGCGCGGCGGGCAGCAGCGCACGCAACGCGTCGGTCGGCACGGGCTCGCGCCGGCTGCGATCGAACAGCTCGAGCCCGAGCTCGGCCTCGATGTTGGCCACCGCCATGCTGACCGCCGACGGTGCGCGCCGCAGCGCCCGCGCGGCCGCCGAGAACGATCCCGTATCGGTCACGCGCAGCAGGATCTCGATGTGGTCGCTCGTCAGCATGAGGGCCTTCCTGTAAGAAAAACTGAAAGAATCCAGCTTTTATCGATCATTCCCCTGATGATAGCCTGCGCCCTTTCCCATCCCTCCAGCGGGCTAACGACATGCAAGGTTGGCGCAGACGCGTGGTCTATGTGGCCACATTCGAAATCCTCGGCATCCTGATCGCGGCCACCACGCTGCATCTGCTGTCCGGCGCGGGCGCGATGAAGAGCGGGCTCATGTCGCTCATGATCACCACCACCGGCATGACCGTGAACTTCCTCTACAACCTGGGCTTCGAGGCCTGGGAGCGGCGCCAGCGCGAACGCACCCGCACGCTGGCGCGGCGCGTCGGCCATGCCATCGGCTTCCAGGTGGTGCTGGTGTCGTTCCTGATCCCGCTGATCGCGTGGTGGCTCGACGTGAGTCTGTGGCAGGCCTTTCTGTACGACGCCGCGCTGATCGTGTTCTTCCCGATCTTCACGTTCTTCTACAACTGGGCGTTCGATGCGATCTTCGGTCTGCCCGACGCCGTCACGGCCGGCAGCGCGCCAGCGCCTGCACGCCAGGGCGCCTGAACACGGCGCAAAAAAGGGCCGCCCGAAGGCGGCCCAGACCGGCGCTGCTCGACGCCGGCGGTTGCCGGCGCAACGGTTCAGAAGCGGTAGGTCACGCCCACGCTGCCGAACAGATTGGTCTTGCGCTCGTTGAGCGGGCTGTCGCGCGCATCGCCCAGCACGGTGGCCACGCCCACCGTGCTCAGCACGCTCCAGTCCTTGGTGAGGCGGTAGTTCCAGTTGGCAAACGCCGCCGCCGACTTGAAGCCCGACGAGGCGGTGTAGGGCGAGAGGCCTTCGTCGCTGCGCGCGGCGTCGGCGCGCGTCACGCCGAACCACGTGTTCATCGCATTGCTGTTGGACCACTGCGTGCTCACGCCCAGGCGCAGCTGTTGCTGCTCGGACTGCACGACCGCGTACGAGGTACGCAGCTCCAGCGTGCCGCCATAGCCGCTCTTGGCGGCCTGGCGCCAGGCCGCGCCCAGCGAGTAGCGGCCCGGCGTCCATTCGACGTAGGCGCCGTAGGCGGCGTGGAAATCGATGTCGCGCATGCCCTTGGTGCGGTCGGCGTCGTCCGAGTCGCGGCCCAGGCTCATGCCCAGGAACACGCCGGCTTCAAGGTCGGTGGCCAGGCGCGTGCGCAGGCCCAGCGCCGGCAGGCCGGCGCGCGGCGAGATGAAGAACGCGCCCGACTGGTAGTTGATCAGCGGCAGGGGCACCGCGCGGTATTTGCTCGAGCCCTCGTAGACCGGCACCACGCCCACGCCCAGGCCGATGAAGTTGTTGCCCTCGGCGTGCGCCAGGGTGGCCGCGGCGCCCAGCGCCAGGCCCAGCGCAGCGCGCAACCCGATTCGTTCGTACATGCTTGCTCCTTGGGAATTTGCCCCGGCGCCCCCGCTGGGCCGCCGTTTTGGTCGAGGTGCCGGCCGCCCGGCGGCCGGCGGGCCGCGGATGCGGCCGACAGGTGAGTGGCCGTTATGATGGCGGCGGCGATTTAGGATTTCATTAAATGGCGCGCCGGCGCCGCGCCGGACTTGTTAAAAAGTTCTTAAACGCCGGGCGCGATACTGCCTGCGGCAACCTTCTTCCCCCTTTTCCCCCGAGACGATGCGCATACTGCTGGTCGAAGACGACGCGATGCTGGCCGATGCGCTGGAGGTCGCACTGCGGCGCGACGGCGCGCGCGTGGACGTGGCGCGCGATGCCGGCGCGGCGCAGCTCGCGCTGGTCGACCATGATTTCGAGACCATCCTGCTCGATCTCGGCCTGCCGGGCGGCTCCGGCATGGCGATCCTGGCGCAGCTGCGCAGCCGCTACGACGCCACGCCGGTCATCATCATGACGGCGCGCGACCGCCTGAGCGAACGCATCGCCGGACTCGACGCCGGCGCAGACGATTACTTGGTCAAGCCGTTCCAGGTGGACGAGCTGCTGGCGCGCCTGCGCGCGGTGAACCGCCGCAGCAAGGGCCAGGTCGCGCCGGTGCTCAAGTGCGGCACGCTGGTGGTGGACCCGGCCAATTACCAGGTCACGCTCGACGGCGAGACGGTGGCGCTGAGCTCGCTCGAATACCGCACGCTGCAGGCGCTGATGGAACGGCCCGGCCGCGCGCTGTCGCGCAGCGCGCTGGAGCAGGCGGTGTACGGCGGCAGCGCCGCCACCGGCAGCAACACGGTCGCGGTCTACGTGCATCAGTTGCGCAAGAAACTGGGCGACGACTGCATCGAGACCGTCCACGGCTTCGGCTACCGGATGCGCACGCCGTGAAGCAGTTTCCGTCGCATCGCTCGCTGCGCCTGCGCCTGCAGGCCGGCATCCTGGCGGTGCTGCTGCTGTCGTGGATGGCGCTGCTGGCCTGGTATCGCGCCGAGGTCACGCGCGAGCGCACCGGCGAATGGGACACCAATCTGCAGACGGTCGGCCAGACCGCGATCCTGTCGCTGCCGCGCGGGCTCGAGAACACCACCCTGCCCGAGGGCTTCACGGTGCGCGACCAGGACCGCGTGCCGCCCGACCAGACCGACCTCGCCATCCAGGCGTTCGCGCTCGACGACGGCCGGCGCCTGCTGAGTTCGCCCAACGCGCCGGCCGAGCCGCTGGTGCCCTCGCGGGCCAACGGCCTGGCCACCACGACGGCCGACGGCAAGACCTGGCGCGCCTATGCCATCACCGATGCCGAGGGCCGCATCCAGGTGCAGGTCGGCAAGGCCATGGGGCAGCTGGAGCGCGAGCTGCGCGACCGCATGCGCGCCGCGCTGCTGCTGATGAGCGCGCTGTTCGTGTTGCTGGCGGCGGTGGCCTGGGCCATCACCTACGCCACGCTGGCGCCGGTGCTGCGCCTCTCGGATGCGGTGCGCAGGCGCGCCGCCCTCGATCTCGAGCCGCTGCCCGCGCACGACATTCCCGACGAGGTGCAGCCGCTGGTCACCGCGCTGAACCAGCAGCTCGCGCGCGCCGAGACCTCGATCGAGAACGAGCGCCGCTTCCTGCAGGACGCGGCGCACGAGCTGCGCACGCCGATGGCGGTCCTCACTGTGCAGGCGGAGAACGCGCTGCGCAGCGACGATCCGGAGGAAGTGCGCGAATCGGTGCGCCAGATCTTCGCGGCCACGCAGCGCAGCGCACGCATGTCGGAGCAGCTGCTCGACATGGCGCGCATGGAGTCGGCCGGCCTGAACGACGCGTCGGTGCCGGTCGACCTGGCCAGCGTGGCGGCCGCGGTGGCCGCCGACTACGACACGCGCGCCGGACGGCGCGGCCAGACCGTGCATACCCGGCTCGCGCCCAGCCCCGTGCGCGGCCACCTCGACAGCCTCGGCATCCTGCTGCGCAACCTGATCGACAACGCCGTGCGCTACGGCCGCGCCGACGGGCGCATCGAGATCCACTGCGCGCCCGAAGCCGACGGCGCCACCATCATGCTCAGCGTGCGCGACGACGGCCCCGGCGTGGCCGAAGCCTATCGCGACCGCATCCTGGACCGCTTCTATCGCGCCCCCGACGCGCAGGGCCACGGCAGCGGCATCGGCCTGTCGCTGGTGGCGCGGATCGCGCGCCTGCACGGCGCCAGCATCGAGATCGGCACCGGCCTGGACGGCCGCGGCCTGGGCATCACGGTCCGCTTCCCCGCGGTCTGAGCGCGGACCTGGCTGCGCCCTTGGCAGCGTGCGCCCACGCGCGGCCATGCGCGGGGCGGCATGCCGCCGCGCATTCAGCCGGCGGTGGAGGCGCGCTCGATGATGCGAAAGCCCACGTCGATCACCGGATCGGGCACGGCCTCGCCGCGCAGCCGCGTCAGCAGGATGCGGGCGGCCTGCGCGCCGATCCAGGCGCCATCGATCTGCACCGTGGTGAGCGCCGGCGCCAGGTGCGCGGCGAAATCGGCGCCGCCGAAGCCGCACACCGCCAGGTCTTCGGGCACGCGCAGCCCGCGCACGCGCGCCTCGGTCAACACCCCCTCGGCCAGCGCATCCGCGCTACAGAAGATCGCGCGGATCGTGGGGTCGCGCGCAAGCAGCTCGGCACAGGCGCGCCGGCCCGACGCCACGTTGCTGGGCGCGGGCACCACGGCGGTGGGCACGTCGCGGCCCAGGCCCTCGACGAAGCCTTCGCGCCGCACCGTCGCGCGCCGGTCGTCGCCCGTCGCCACGGCAACCTTCTCCCAGCCCCGCGCGATGAAGTATTCGGCGACCGCACGGCCCACCTTGCGGTGCGAGAACCCCACCAGCATGTCGAGCGGCGCGTCGCTGAACTCCCAGGTTTCGACCACCGGGATGTCGAGCTCGCGCAGGCGGGCGGCCGCCGGGGTGGCGTTGAGCAGCCCCGCCACCACGATGCCGTCCACGCGGCGGCCCGCCATCGTGTTGATGAGCGCCTCTTCGCGCGCGTGGTCGTAGCCGGTCTGCCCCAGGATCAGCTGGTAGCCCTCGCGGTCGAGCTCGATCGTGAGCGCCTCGATGGTGGGCAGGAACTGCGGCACGGAAATGATCGGCACCAGCGCGGCTACCGTGCGGCTGCGGCGCGACTTGAGCCCGCCGGCCAGCAGGTTCGGGATGTAGCCGATCTGCGCGGCGGCCGCCTGCACCCGCGCCAGCGTGGCCTCGGAGACCCGGCCGGGGTTGCCGAGCGCGCGCGAGGCGGTGATCAGCGACACGCCGGCTTCGCGCGCCACGTCGTGCAGGGTGATGGACTTGTTCTTCATGGCGGGCTCGAGGTGCTGCGGGTTTTTCCTGGGTCGACACCGGCTTGCGGCGCCGGATGGACAACGTTATCATCATTTCACCGGAACGCCGATCCCCGAGGAGGGCGGCGCCGGCATCGCACTGGTCGCCCGGCTCGCCGGCAGCGTAACCGGTGCTTTTTAAACCGCCAAAATGATAACGTTGTCCATCGCCCGCCTGATGACCGTTGCGCAACAGGGGTGAGGGACACGGAGACGACCGGAGTCCGACATGAGCCACCCCTCGCCCGCCGACCGCATCGCCTGGATGCGCATCTCCTCGTGCTACCTGCCGCTGGCCGCGCCCATCAGTGACGCGAAAGTGCTCACCGGCCGCCAGAAGCCCATGACCGAAGTCGCGATGCTGTTCGTCGAGCTGCAGACCGAGGACGGCCACACCGGCCTGGGCCTGAGCTACTCCAAGCGCGCCGGCGGCCCGGGCCAGTTTGCCCACGCCAAGGAGATCGCGCCGGTGCTGATCGGCGAGGACCCCAGCGACATCGGCCGGCTCTGGACCAAGCTCGCATGGGCCGGCGCCTCGGTGGGCCGCAGCGGTCTGTCGACCCAGGCCATCGCCGCGTTCGACGTGGCGCTCTACGACCTGAAGGCACGCCGCGCCAACCTGCCGCTGGCCAAGCTGCTGGGCGCCTATCGCGACTCGGTGGCCTGCTACAACACCTCGGGCGGCTTCCTGCACACGCCGCTGGAGCAGCTGCTGGTGAACGCCAGCGCCTCGCGCGAGCGCGGCATCGGCGGCATCAAGCTCAAGGTCGGCCAGCCCGATCGCCAGCTCGACATCCGCCGCGTCGAGGCCGTGCGCAAGCACCTGGGCGACGACATGCCGCTGATGGTCGATGCCAACCAGCAATGGGACCGGCCCACCGCGCAGCGCATGTGCCGCATCTTCGAGCAGTTCAACCTGGTGTGGATCGAAGAGCCGCTGGACGCCTACGACCACGAGGGCCACGCCGCGCTCGCTGCGGCCTTCGACACGCCCATCGCCACCGGCGAAATGCTGACCAGCGCCGCCGAGCACAGCGAGCTGATCCGCCACCGCGCCGCCGACTACATCCAGCCCGACGCGCCGCGCGTGGGCGGCATCACGCCCTTCCTGAAGATTCTGTCGCAGGCCGAACAGGCCGGTGCGATGCTGGCGCCGCACTTCGCGATGGAGCTGCACGTGCACCTGGCGGCGATCTATCCCACCGAACCCTGGGTGGAACACTTCGACTGGCTCGAGCCGCTGTTCAACGAGCGCCTCGAGATCCGCGACGGCCGCATGCTGGTGCCGACGCGCCCCGGCCTGGGCATGAGCCTGAGCGACCAGGCGCGCGCCTGGACCCGCGAACAGGTGGAGGTCGGCAAGCGCCCCTGATTCCCTTTCCCGCCCCGCGCCATGCGCGGGGCATCAACGCAGTCGCAGCATCCCGGCGCGCAAGACGCCACCTACGAGGAGACATCGATGAAGAAACTGCTGACCACGCTCGCACTCGGCCTGGCCGTGACCGCGCCGGCGCTGGCCGCCCAGCCGCAGGCCTGGCCGAGCAAACCCGTGACGCTGCTGGTGCCCTTCCCGCCCGGCGGCTCGACCGACCTGATCTCGCGCACCGTGGGCGCCAAGCTCCAGGAAAAACTGGGCGGCACCTTCGTGACCGAGAACCGGCCCGGCGCCGGCGGCACGCTGGGCGCGGCCCAGGCCAGGCGCGCCGCCCCCGACGGCAGCACCATCCTGGTGTCGTCGCTCGGCCCCTTCGTGATCGGGCCGCACCTGGTCAAGGAACCCGGCTATGACCCGACCCGGGACTTCGACTACATCACGGTCGCCGTGCAGGCGCCCAACGTGCTGGTGGTCAACGCCAACTCGCCATTCAAGTCGGTGCAGGAGGTCGTCGCCTACCAGAAGGCGAACCCCGGCCGCATGACCTACGCCTCGGCCGGCAACGGCACCTCCGATCACCTGACCGCCGAACTGTTCTGGCAGGAGACCGGCACCGAGGCCACGCACGTGCCCTACAAGGGCGGCGCCCCGGCCATCGTCGATCTGCTGGGCGGCCAGGTGGACGCGAGCTTCAGCAACATCAACACCTGCCTGACCCACGTGCAGTCGGGCAAGCTGCGCGCGCTCGCCGTGACCGGCCCGAGCCGCTCGCCGCTGCTGCCCGACGTGCCGACCATGGCCGAGCTGGGCTTCAAGGGCGTGACCGTGACCTCGTGGCAGGCGTTCGCCGCGCCCAAGGGCCTGCCCGCCGACATCCGCGACAAGCTGCGCGGCGCGATCGTGGAGAGCCTGAACGATCCGGCGGTCAAGCCCAAGCTGCTCGAACTGGGCTTCGAGGTGGTCGGCAACACGCCGGCCGAGTTCACCCGGTTCCAGGCCGAGGAATACGCGCGCTGGAAGAAGGTGATCGAGGTGGGCAGGATCACGGCCAACTGATCCGGACCCCGATCCGGCCCGCGATCCGTCGCGGGCGCCGCGAGGCCAGACGAAGGGCATGCAAGCGCATGACGGGCGCGGTTGTCTGCGGGAAGGCGCGGCCGCTCCCCCCTGGCCCGGCACTTGCTGGGATGCAGTGGCACGGACTCGCGGGAGCATTGCCATGTATACCCATATCCAGATCGGGGCGCGCGACTGGCCCCTGCTCGTCGCCTTCTACGACGCGGTGCTGGCACCGCTTGGACTGCGGCGCGAACACGATCCGCAGGATGCCGGCCCGGCCGGCGTGATCTGGCGCATGCCCGGCAAACGCTGGCCCAGCTTCGTGGTGGCACCGCCGTTCAACGGCCTGCCCGCGACCTGGGGCAATGGCTGTCAGGTGAGTTTCGAGGCCGCGCATCCGAGCATCGTCACGCAATGCTGGATGATCGCGCTGCGGCTGGCCGGCACCGACGAGGGCGCGCCGGGGCTGCGCGAGCGCTACGCGCCCGATTTCTACGCGGCCTACTGCCGCGACCCCGAGGGCAACAAGATCGCCTTCGTGTGCCGGCTGACCGGCTCGGATTGAACGGCGCGGCGGGGCCGGCCGGGCGCCGCCCGAAGCCTCAGCGCCAGTACTTGAGTGCGCGTGCGACGCGCGCGAGGCCGCCCGTGCCGCTGGCCGCGCGGCCGATCAGCGCGGTGCCGGCCGCCGTGAACAGGCCGCCGCGCACCACCGTGCGGCTGCGCATGCCGGCCACCATCAGCAGGATGCCCGCGCCCAGCACGATCAGGTGTTCCCCCGGAAAGTCGGGCCGGCGTGCGTCGGCGTCGCGCAGGCGCTGCAGCGCGGAGCGCGCCCGCGGCGCGTGAGGAACGGAACGAGTGGAAGGCAGCGTGTGCATGGCGAACCCCGTGTGTGCGATGCGGCGTCTGCCGCAAGCCACGTGCCCGCAGCCGGGGACGGCGCGCCCCGGGCGCTCAGCCGAAGCGGCGCGCCAGCCGGCCCGCGATCCAGCCGTAGGCGACCAGCACCAGCAGCCAGAGCCCCATGGCCAGCGCCGGCGTGCGCGTGGCCGCGGGCGGCAGCAACGCGGCGGCCGCGGCGCGCAGCAGCACGCTGGCGAGCAGCCCGAGCGCCAGCGCCGCGAACGCGGCGAGGAAGAGCCGCAGCGGCCGCACCTGCGCCGGACCGCGGCGCAGGCCGCGCCAGGCGCTCAGGCCGCCGATCAGCGCGATGGCGACGAGCACGATCCAGGCCACCAGCAGGCGATGCTCGAAGGCGCCGATCTCGCGCGTGGCGACCCAGCGCATCTCGAGTTCGGCGCTGATGGTGGTCCAGAACGCCGTGAGGCACAGCAGCGAGAGCGCGCCGAACATGGCGCCGGCGGCCTGCGCGCCCGACAGCGGCGGCGGCGCCGTGAGCGCGGGCGGCGACACCCGCCAGGCCAGCGTCAGGCCGGCCCAGGCTATCAGCGCCTGCTGCACGAAGAACAGCAGCTGCCAGGCCAGCAGATTGCCGCCCAGCGCGCCGAACGCCCCGCTCTGCGCGGCGAGCCAGGCCAGCGCCGGCTGCAGCAGCGCCTGGCTCAGGATGAACGTGGTCCAGCCCGCCGCCGGCATGGCGCGCCATGCCACGCCGCGCCGGCACATCATCAGATGGCACACCAGATACGCGATGATGGCGGCGCTCAGCCAGTATTCCGGACCGTCGTCCACGATGCGCACGCGCAGCGCCACCTCGGCGCCGGGATTGCCCAGGCTGCCGAGGCCGACGGACAGGGGCTGCGTCACCGGCGCCAGTTGCGCCTGCAACCATTGCAGCGCCAGCAGCACGAGCGCGCTGGCGCCGCCGATCAGATAGGCCAGGCGAGCCGGCGCCAGATGCCGGGTCGGGTTCGATGAGGTCATGGGCAACGGGCCATCGTGGCGTAACGGAATGGCCTGCAGTATAGCGAGCAAGGCGCGAGCGTCAGCCCTGCCCTTCGCGCACGAGCCGCCGCGCCACGGCGATCAGGGGCAGGCCCGACTCCATCGCGAGCCGCTGCAGCCGCGCGTGCGCCTCCGACTCGCTCAGCCGTTGCGACTGCATCAGCCAGCGCTTGGCGCGCTGCACGTCCTTCTGCTCGTCGAGCGCCGCGCGCGCGAGCGCCAGGGCCTCGTCGGCGCGCTGCATCTTTTCGGTCTGGCGCTGCAGCATGTCGAGTAGCGAGCGCTCCAGCTCCTCGCCCAGACCATCGGCCGGCGGCTGGTCGAGCGCGCGTCCCTGCACGCTGAACAGCATGGCGGGCAAGCCGTCGGCGGGCGGCTGGCCGAAGCGTTCGAGCAGCAGGCGGTGATCGCGCATGGTCTCCTGCGTCTCGGCGATGCGCTGGCGGCAACGCGCCGCCAGCAGCGTGGTCAGCCGCGCGGTGATCGGCTGCATCGCATCGATGCGGGTGGTGCAGAGATCGAACCAGAGCTCGGCCAGCCCCGGATCCGTGGGCTGGGCCGGGTCGGTCTGCTGCGCCATCTGGCGCAGTCGTTCGACCGGCGCATCGTGGGTGCGCGCGGCCTGCCACTCGGCCTCGATCTCGGCAGGCGCGTAGCGCGCACAGGTGCCGAAGCTGCGCTGCTGGCCCGCCGCCAGTTCGGCCATGTGGGCCTTGGCCGCCGCATCGAAATGGCCGGCCGTGTAGCCGGTCACGCCGAACGCGCGTTCCTGGCCGGCGAGCTCCTTGCCCTGGATGAAATTGAGCAGCGCCACCAGCAGCGCGGCGATGTCGGGGTCGAGCGCGGTGTCGGCCGCCTCGAACACCACGGCCAGCAGGTTGGCGATCAGGCGGGTGAAGCCCGCACTGGCCTCCTGTGCGCCGATGCGCTGCTCGCGCACGCGCCAGCGCAGGTCCGGGAGGTCATCGAGCTGGTAGAGCGCATAGGCGATGCGATCGAGCAGGCGCGCCTTGCGCCCGCCGCCGCCCGCCATCGTGTCGAGGAACACGCGCACGTTCTGCTCGCGCGCCTGCGCCAGCTCCGACAGCGTGGCGAGCGGCCGCGCGAGCGCGTCGCGCCGCAGGCAGAGCCGCAGATTCGAGTAGCCGCGCTCCTTCTGCAGGGCGTGGATCAGCTCGCTCACCAGCGTCACCAGCGCACAGGTGTGCGCGAGCTGTTCCAGGCCCTGGAGCTCGGATTGGCGCGCGGCCAGCAGAAACTTGAGCGCGGGACCGGCCCGTGTCATGACATCCTCGAATGGCGTTCAGGCCTGGGCGGCCAGGCGCGTGGGTTCGGCGACGAGCGGCGCGACACCGAACTTGCGGCCCGCCGCGACCTCGCCGATCACGAGGATGGCGGGACTGCGCAGCCGTTGCGCCGCCGCTTCGGCGCACATGCCGGACAGCGTGGAACGGATCTCCCGTTGCGCCGGCAACGATGCGTTTTCGATCATCGCCACGGCAGTATCGCCGGCCATGCCGCCCGCCAGCAAGAGGCCCGCCACCTCGTCGAGCTTGGCCACGCCCATGTACACCACCAGCGTGGTGCCGGACTGCGCGAGCGCCGCCCATTGCGGCGCGCTGCCGTCTTCGGTGTGGGCCGTGACCAGCGTGACGCCGCGCGCCACGCCGCGGTGCGTGAGCGGGATGCCGGCCGCCGTCGCGGCGGCCAGCCCGGCGGTGATGCCGCTCAGCACCTCGCACGGCACGCCATGCAGCGCCAGCCAGTCGGCCTCCTCGCCGCCGCGTCCGAAGATGCACGGATCGCCGCCCTTGAGCCGCGCCACCCGCCAGCCCTGGCGGGCGTAGCGCAGCATCAGGCGCAGGATGAACTCCTGCGGCGTGGAGCGGCAGCCGCCGCGCTTGCCGACGCGGATCACGCGCGCCTGCGGACAGTGCGCCAGCACCTCGGGATTGACCAGGTCGTCGACCAGCACGACCTGCGCCTCGCCCAGCCGGCGCACGGCCTTGAGCGTCATGAGTTCGGGATCGCCGGGGCCGGCGCCGATGAGGGTGACGGGATGCAGGTTCATGGTCGATAGGCCAGGGAGACGATGAGGGCGAGCGCGAGCAGCAGGCTGGTGAGCTTCCAGAACAGCAGCGGGTCGCGTTCGCTGAGGGGAATGGGCGCCGGTGCCTGCCCGGGGTGGCGCAGGGCATGGGCGAATTCGGCGGCGTCATGGAAACGGCGCTCGGGGTCGGGATGCACGGCGCGCGCCAGCACCGCGTCGAGCGCGGGCGGCACGGTGTCGGCCGGCGCATAGCGCAGGCGCAGCAGATCGGCGCGGCTGCGCACCTTCGCGGCCTGGGCGCCATAGGGCAGCCGGCCGGTCAGCATCTGGTAGGAGATCACGCCCAGCGAATACAGGTCGGCGCGCGTGCCGCCCGGCTGCCCCAGGAAGTATTCCGGTGCGGCGTAGGCGACCGCGCCGGGCACCTCGGCCACGTGCGGCAGCCCTTCCTGCTGGCCGCGCGCCTCGGCCGCGCCCATGTCGATGATCTTGACCACGCCATCGGGCGTGATCATCAGGTTTTCCGGCCGCAGGTCGCGATGCAGGATCTCCAGGCGGTGGAAGGCCTGCAGTCCGCGCGCGGCCTGCTCGACGATGGCCAGCACCGCGTCGAGCGGCGGCCGCGGCTGGGCGGTCATCCATTGCGCCAGCGTCTGGCCATCGACGTATTCGCTGGTGGTGTACAGAAATCCGCGGGCGCGGGCCGGCACGACGGCGCGCGCCACGTGGCGGCTCTGGATGCGGCGCGCCATCCACTCCTCCTGCAACAGCCGCTCCAGATAGGCCGGATCGTGGCGCAGGTCGAGCGACGGGATCTTGAGCGCCACCGGCCCGTCCTCGTCGCGCGCGAGATAGACGTGGCTGCGCGCGCTGGCATGCAGCTGGCGCTCGATGGTGTAGCCCTCGAAGCGCTCGCCCGCCGCGAGCAGCGGCGGACAGGGCAGCGTGCCGGCCAGGCGCCGCAGATCCTGGGCATCGCCCGCGGGCACGCTCAGCACCTGCAACAGCTGCACCGTGAGGTTGTCGGGGCTGCCGGCGGCATGCGCGAGCGCCACCAGTTCGCGCGCGGCGGCGTCGAGGTCGCCCGAGCCCTGGCGCAGGGTGTCGGCCACCTGTGCCGGCGTGAGGTACTCGTGCACGCCGTCGGTGGCGAGCACGAACACGTCGCCGGCCGCGACGCTGCGGGTGTGATAGTCGATCTCCAGGTGCGGGCCCACGCCGAGCGCGCGCGTCAGGCAGCTGCGTTCGTGCCCGAGCCAGACGCGGTGCTCTTCGGTGAGCGGCTCCAGCACGCCGTCGCGCAGGCGGCTGATGCGCGCGTCGCCCACGTGCAGCAGGTAGGCGGTGGCGCCCTTGAGCACCAGCACGCTCATGCCGCAGACGTAGCCCTGGTCGGCGCCATGCTGGCGCTGGCGCGTCTGCGCGTGCAACCAGCTGTTGGCGGCGCTCATCACGCGCTGCGCCGACTTCTTCACCGACCAGGTCTCGGGCGTGGCGTAGTAGTCTTCGAGAAAGCTCGCCACCGCGGTCTCGCTGGCGACGCGGCTCACCGAGCTCGTGCTGATGCCGTCGGCGATCGCCGCCGCGATGCCCTTGGCGCCCAGCAGCGGCTCCGCGGGAATGCACAGGCCGTGGAAGTCCTGGTTCTCGGCCTTGCGCCCCGCCGTGGAGTGCTGGCCGACGGCCACGCGCTGCATCGTGTGCGGGGCGTCCATGGTGCGCCTCAGTTGAAGCTGCGCTTGGGCGCGGTCTTCATGTGGGTGGTGTAGAGCGTGAGGCCGGTGAGCGAGAGGCCGCCGACCAGGTTGCCCAGCACCACCGGGATCTCGTTCCAGATCATGTAGTCCATGATCGAGAAATTGCCGCCCATGATGAGCGCCGACGGGAACAGGAACATGTTCACGACCGAGTGCTCGAAGCCCATGGCGAAGAACAGCATGATGGGCATCCACATCGCGATGACCTTGCCGCTGACCGTGGTGGAGATCATGGCGCCGACCACGCCGAGCGACACCATCCAGTTGCACAGCACGCCGCGGATGAAGATCGTGAGCATGCCGGCCGCGCCGTATTCCTTGTAGCCCAGCGTGCGGTTTTCGCCGATGTGCGAGATCACCTCGCCCACCTTGTTCGGCGGGGTCGAAAAGCCATACGTGAACACGATGGACATCATCAGGGCCACGGTGAGCGCGCCCAGGAAGTTGCCGAGGAACACCACGCCCCAGTGCTTGAGGATGGCGTTCCAGGTGACGCCGGGGCGGCGCTCGAACTTGGCCAGCGGCGTCAGCACGAACACGCCGGTGAGCAGGTCGAAGCCCATCAGGTAGAGGATGCAGAAGCCCACCGGAAACAGCGCGGCGCCGAGGATGGCGGAGCCGGTCTGCACGGTGACCGTGACGGCGAACACGGCGGCCAGGGCCAGGATGCCGCCCGCCATGTACGACCGGATCAGCACGTCGCGCGTGGCCATGTAGATCTTGGACTCGCCGGCGTCGACCATCTTGGTGACGAATTCGGAAGGGACGATGTAGGACATGACAGGTTTTCCTTGCAGGGACCGAAGCGTTTGTGTGCGTGGACTTCAGAAAGCGATTTCGACCGCGTCGCCGTTCAGGCGGGCGGGCCAGGCCGGCAGGTGCTGGTCGGCGAACTCGACGCAGCTGCCGTCGGCCAGACGGAAGTGCTGCTTGTAGAGCGGCGAGGCCACCACCAGGTCGCCCGCGATACGGCCGACGATGCCGCGGCCGATCACGTTGGCGCCCGAGCGCGGATCCTTGTTGCCGATCGCGTACACGGCGTCATCGTCGGGCAGGTAGAAGAGCGCCACCTGCTCGCCCTCCATCCATGCCACGACGCCGGAGTTGGCGACCAGGTCCTGGCGCTGGCACAGCACGCGCCACCCGGGCTTTGCTTGCGTGGCGGCCGGCATCACTGCACCTCCAGCGCCACGACGGGCAGCTCTTCGATGCGGGCGGGACGCCGCTGGCCGCGCTCCTGCACGAAGTGGATGTCGGGATCGGCGCGGCGGTCGTTGACGAAGGTGCGGAAACGCTTGAGCTTGTCGGGATCGGACAGCGCATTGGCCCACTCGCATTCGTAGCGGTCGACCACGGCCTGCATCTGGGCCTCGAGCTCCGCGCCCAGGCCGAGGCTGTCGTCGAGCACCACCGCCTTGAGGTAGTCGAGCCCGCCTTCCAGCGACTCGCGCCACACGGAGGTGCGCTGCAGCTTGTCGGCCGTGCGGATATAGAACATCAGCACGCGGTCGATCATGCGGACCAGGGTGTCGTCGTCGAGATCGGTGGCGAACAGCTCGGCGTGGCGCGGGCGCATGCCGCCGTTGCCGCACACATACAGGTTCCAGCCCTGTTCGGTGGCGATCACGCCGATGTCCTTGCTCTGTGCCTCGGCGCACTCGCGCGTGCAGCCCGACACGGCGAACTTCAGCTTGTGCGGCGCGCGCAGGCCCTTGTAGCGGTCTTCGAGGCGCAGGGCCATGGCGACGCTGTCCTGCACGCCGTAGCGGCACCAGGTGCTGCCCACGCACGATTTCACGGTGCGCGTGGACTTGCCGTAGGCGTGGCCGGTCTCGAAGCCGGCCGCGATCAGCTCGGCCCAGATGTCGGGCAGCTCATGCAGTTGCGCGCCGAACAGATCGATGCGCTGGCCGCCCGTGATCTTGGTGTAGAGCTTGTATTTCTTCGCCACCTCGCCGATCGCGATCAGGCCCTCGGGCGTGACCTCGCCGCCCGGGATGCGCGGCACCACGGAGTAGGTGCCGTTCTTCTGCATGTTGGCCATGAAGGTGTCGTTGGTGTCCTGCAGCGGCACCAGCGAGGGATCCTGGATCGGCCGGTTCCAGCACGAGGCCAGCACCGAGGCGACCACGGGCTTGCAGATGTCGCAGCCGACCGAGCCGTGGCCGTGGCGCGCCAGCAGCTCCTCGAAGGTCTCCACGTTGCCGACGCGCACGAAGGCGTAGAGCTCCTGGCGGGTGTAGGGGAAGTGCTCGCACAGGCTCTTGTCGACCTTCACGCCGCGCGCCGACAGCTCGTGTTCGACCACCTGCTTGAGCAGCGTGGCGCAGCCGCCGCAGCCGCTCGCGGCCTTGGTGCAGCCCTTGACCGCGCCCAGGTCGGTGCAGCCGCCGTCGATGGCGGCGCAGATGGCGGCCTTGCTGACGTTGTGACAGGAGCAGATGGTGGCGGTGGCGGGCAGCGCGGCGGGGCCGAGCAGCGGCGCGTCGCTGCCGCGCGGCAGGATCAGCGCGGCCGGATCGGCGGGCGCGGCCAGGCCGTTCTGCGCGTACTGCAGCAGCGTGTCGTAATAGCTGTTGTCGCCCACCAGCACCGCGCCCAGCACGGTCTTGCCGTCGCCCGAGACCACCAGGCGGCGGTAGCTGGCGCTGGCCTCGTCGATGTAGCGGTAGCTGCGCGCGCCCGGCGTGCGGCCCTGTGCGTCGCCGATGGAGCCCACGTCCACGCCCAGCAGTTTTAGCTTGGTGGACATGTCCGCGCCCTCGAACGCCACGGCCTCGGCGCCGCACAGCGCGGCCGCGACGGCGCGCGCCATCTGGTATCCCGGCGCGACCAGGCCATAGACCATGCCGTTGAAGACGGCGCACTCGCCGATGGCGTAGATGTCGGGGTCGCTGGTGACGCAGTGGGCGTCGATCGCCACGCCGCCGCGCTCGCCCAGGGCCAGGCCGGCCTTGCGCGCCAGGCCGTCGCGCGGGCGGATGCCGGCGGAGAACACCACCAGGTCGGTCTCGAGGGCCTCGTTGCCGGCGAAGCGCATGCGATGGCGGTAGTGCGTGCCGGGGCCGATGGACTCGGTGGCGCGCGCGAGGTGCACGGTGACGCCGAGCGCCTCGATGCGCGCCTTCAGCGCGGCGCCGCCCTCGTCGTCGAGCTGTACCGGCATCAGGCGCGGGGCGAACTCCACCACGTGCGCTTCCAGGCCGAGCAGCTTGAGCGCGTTGGCGGCCTCCAGCCCGAGCAGCCCGCCGCCCACCACCACGCCGCGGCGCGCGCCCTGCGAGGCCGCGGCGCGGATGCGGTCGAGGTCGGCGAGCGTGCGGTACACCAGCGCATCGGTCTCCACGCCGGCGATCGGCGGCACGAACGGGAACGAGCCGGTGGCGAGCACCAGCTTGTCGTAGGGATGGCGGCCGGCGTCGGTGACGATCTCGCGCCGCAACCGATCGATCTCGCTGACGCGCCGGCCCAGGTGCAGCCTGATGCCCGGTTGCGCGTACAACGAACCGTCGCCCAGCGCCATCGACTCGGCGTCGCGGCCCGACAGGTATTCGGAGAGATGCACGCGATCGTAGGCGCGCTGCGGCTCCTCGCCGTAGATCTCGATCCGCCAGTGCGCCAGCGCGCCCTGCGCGGCGAGCTGCTCGACCAGATGATGGCCGACCATGCCGTTGCCGATCACGGCCAGGATGGGTCTGGATGCGGTGGATGTCGCGTTCATCGCATAGCCTTGCGTTGAGGCGGTCCGCAAAGCGCAAAGGCGCCCTGATCCTGGGTAGAGGATCAAGGCGCCTTTGCCTGGGACTGCACGGTTTGTCTGGGGTGGGCGGAGCATGATCCGGCCCATCTCCCATCAAGCAACATCCGTGCCATATTGCTGCGGCGCATCGTCCCATAGCGCGCCCGCCCCCGCCGGCCCGCTTGCCCCCGTGTTGCGCCGCACCACTCCAGTGCACCACGCACCATCCCGGCCCGCCCATGCGCCACCATCGCGCAACCCCGCCCCTCCCCCAAACAAAGGTGTCAGACTGCATTTACCCCGCCGCCGCACGTTCCCAAAAAGGAGTCAGACTGCATTTCTTTGCACGGCTCGCGACCCCGAAAAAGGAGTCAGACTGCATTTTTCTTGGCGGCTCGGTCGAGCAAAAAGGAGTCAGACTGCAATTTCTGGCGCGCGCCACCCGCCGAAAAATGCAGTCTGACACCTTTGTTGGACACCTTTGTTGGCTCCCCCCCATCGCGGAGAAGTGAGGCCGACCACGGGGAAGGAGTCAGCCCGTGGAGAGGGCCCCCGGAAAAGCAGTCAGGAAAAGGAGTCAGACTGCATTTTTCTGATCAGCGTGCTCAAGCAAAAACGAGTCAGACTGCAATTTCCGGCCGGGGCTGTCCGCCGAAATTGCAGTCTGACTCCTTTTTGGGGTGATGGCGGGGTCGCGATAAATGCAGTCTGACACCTTTGTTGGCTGCGCGCGGGACTGGGAAAAATGCAGTCTGACACCTTTGTTTGCGGCGGCGGCGGCGGGATAAATGCAGTCTGACTCCTTTATTTCGTGGGGGTGGGCCGGACGATGAAGGGCCGCCCTTTGGGCGGCCCGGGGGAAAGCTGGCGCTGCGGTGGGCAGCGCGCGGCTTACTTCTTGGTGGCGGCCTGGATGGCGGAGTAGCTGGCCATCAGGTTGCGGTAGTCGGGGATGTGGTTCGCGAACAGCGTGCCCAGGCCCTCGATGTCGTTGCGCCAGTCGCGGTGCAGCTCGCAC
>Ga0160496_1000435_pt1 | contig 18690 bp, 18 predicted proteins | sample DIDPMG_2_FD_108231 | JGI IMG/M metagenome (GOLD analysis project Ga0160496, IMG submission 108231) | Enriched soil microbial communities from UW Madison campus, WI, USA - DID2937_E24_FP MG | ecosystem: Environmental > Terrestrial > Soil > Grasslands | place: USA: Madison, Wisconsin | collected...
CCCGGCGGGCTCCTGGCTGCTGATGCCCTTGCTGTTCCTGTTGGGCGGCGGGGTGTTCGCGATCTACCCGGTGGCCGTCAGCCACGCGGCCGACCGCGCGCCGGCCGATGCGCTGGTGCGCATGATCCAGGGCCTGCTGCTGATCAATTCCATCGGCTCGGCGCTCAGCCCGCTGGTGATCTCGCCGGTGATGACGCAGTTCGGCGCGGCGGGCCTGTTCTGGAGCTTCGCGGTGCTCAATCTCGGGCTGGTGAGCTTCTTCGTCTGGCGTCGCGGCGAACGTCCCGCGCCCGCGCCCGTGGCGCCGTTCGCCGCCGCGGCCCAGATGTCGCCCGTGGGGGTGGAGCTGCGCGTCACCGACGACCTGGTGCAGGGCGCGCTCGACCACGAGATGACCGAGGACCTGACCAACGTCGTGCCGAACACCGAGGTGGCCGAGCCGGTGTTGTCGGCCGCGCCGGACCCGGAACCCGCGCCGGCGCGCTGAGCGGCCCGCGTCGCGCGAGCGCGCAAGTGCAATCGGCCCAGGCATTGCCTGGGCCGATTTCGTTGCGGCGCGGTGGCGCGGCGCTCAGCGCGCGGACTCGGTGCTCGCGGCCAGGCGGGCGGCGCGCGCGGCGCGGTGGTGGCGCTCGAGCAGCACCGCCCACAGCCACAGCGGCATCGCGCCGAGCGCGAGCAGCGCGCCAACCCAGCCGGTCGAGGTCCAGCCGAAACCGGCCGCGATGGCGAGGCCGCCGAGGAAGGGGCCGAGCGCGTTGGCGGCGTTGAAGGCCGAGTGATTGAGCGCGGCGGCGAGGCTTTGCGCGTCGCCGGCCACGTCCATCAGGCGCGTCTGCAGCACCGTGCCGAGGGCGCCGCCGACGCCGACCAGGAACACGTTGAGCGAAATGAGCCAGACGTTGTGGGCCATCAGCGGGAACAGCGCCAGCATCACGGCCGACCAGACCAGCAGCCCGCCCGCCGTGCGCATGACGGCGCGATCGGCAAACACCGGCACCACCATGTTGCCCACGGTCAGGCCCAGGCCGAACACGCTCAGCACGAAGGGCACGGTGGTGGGGTCGACGTGGGTGACGGCGGTCAGCGTGTCGGCCAGGTAGGTGTAGATCGAGAACATGCCGCCGAAGCCGACCGCGCCGATCGCGAGCGTGATCCAGACCTGGGCGCGGCTCAACGCGCCAAGTTCGCGCAACGGGCTGGCCTTGTGGTCGGCAGGGGTGTCGGGCGCGAAGATGCCGACGCTGGTCATCGTGAGGATGGCGAGCAGCGACACCAGGCCGAAGCTCCAGCGCCAGCCCACGACCTGGCCCAGCCAGTTGGCCATCGGCACGCCGATGATGGTGGCCACGGTGAGGCCGAGAAACACCCGACCCACCGCCATGGTGCGGCGATTCGCCGGCACCAGCGAGCTGGCGACGAGCGAGGCGATGCCGAAATAGGCGCCGTGCGGCAGGCCGCTGATGAAGCGGAACACCAGCATCCAGTGATAGTCGGGCGCGATGGCGCTCAGGCCGTTGCCGACGGCAAACAGCGCCATCAGCGCGATCAGCAGGCGCCGCCGCGGCATGCGTGCGCCGAGCACGGCCAGCACCGGGGCGCCCACGACCACGCCCAGCGCATAGGCGCTGATCACGTGGCCGGCGGTCGGGGCGTCGATGCCCAGCGACTGGGCAAAGTAGGGCAGCAGGCTCATCGTGGCGAACTCGGTGGTTCCGATGGCGAAGCTGCCGACAGCAAGTGCGAGCAGCACCAGGCCAGGCCGGTGCTGTGTAGAAGAGTGGGACATGTGAGGCGAGGTAGAAACAGCGGAATGTTGCGATGCAACAGGGGTATTGTAAGCACCCGAAGCTGTCATTTGAATGTCTGCGCTCACAACTATTTGGCATAAGCAGAACCGCGCGCCAGGATGCGCCGCGATGGTGCGCCGCGTGCCTCCTCTACACTGTCACGTCCCACATTCAGGAATCTTGCATGTCGGCCATTGCGTACACCGATCCGATGCCCGCCCGTGACGAACGCTGGGTCTGCCTGCACAGCAGCCAGGCGGCGCAGTATCCCGGCACCACCCCCACGGTGTTCCACGACGCGCCGCCCGACGCCGCGACCCTGGCGCAGATCCGGTACGTGCACCTGTGGGCGCCGCCGTCGGCACGTATGGCGGAGGTCCCCGCACTGATCGCGCAGATGCCCGCGCTGGTGGCGCTCTCCATCGGCCCGGGCAGCGTCGACCCGGCCCTCATCGGCGCTTTGCGCGCAGACCTGTTTCCGCCGTCGCTGCGCCACCTGACGCTGGTGCCCGGCCAGGGCAACCACACGTGGAAGGGCGGGGCCATGCCAAATCTGCTGTCGCTCTTCATCGACCGGCCGCTGCGCTTCGACCCGGCGGACTTCCCGGGCCTGCAGTCGCTCGCCATCGTCCCCGATGCGCGCGGCACGACGCTCGACCGGGCGCTCCAGCTGCCGCTGCGCGAGCTCGATCTGCTCAACGTGCCGTTCGACGAATCCGTGTTCGCGCGCATCGCGGCGCTGCCGCTCGAAGCGCTCGGCCTGGTCGGCGGCCGGACCCTCGCGTCACTGGACGGCATCCAGGCGCTCGCCGGCCTGCGCGCGCTGCGCATCAAGAACCAGAATGCCCTGCAGCGCATCGCCGCCATCGCCAACCTCGATCAGCTCATGCAACTGGACATCCAGTACTGCCCCAAGATCACCGACATCACCACCCTGGACCGCCTGCGCACCCTGCAAAGCCTGACCCTGGTCGGCTGCCGCAACATCGGCTTAGGCCCCCTCGCACACCAGTTCGCCGCCCGCATCCCCCGAACCCACATCGCCGCCACCACCTGACCCAAAGCCAGGCGATCTGGCGTCGAGGATCTGGAGTCGAATCTGAGAATCTGGAGTCAGACTGCATTTACCCCGCCGGCCCGCACCAAAACAAAGGTGTCAGACTGCATTTATCCAACCAGCCGGCGACGAATCAAAGGTGTCAGACTGCATTTTTGCCGACGCGGCCACCCACCAACAAAGGTGTCAGACTGCATTTATCGAGGTCGGCTCCGGTCAAAATAAGGTGTCAGACTGCATTTTCTCGGGCGTGTCCGCGGGGTCCGCGAGACTCGGAATCAATTTCCGCACATCGGGAAGTTGCAGTCTGACACCTTTTCAGGGGCGCTCTGGGGGGATGGCCGTGAAGGGCCAGCCCGGGTCTGCACTGAAGGCAGAGGAAGAGGGCGACGGCGGCTTGACGCTGAACGGCGCCGCGGCGGCGACACGAGCCGCGATCCGGCAGCACCGGTCGCGCAATCCCCATCCATCGATCGAAGTCATCCCGGGCGTCAATGCCCACCTATGGCGACATCGCCCCGCCCTGGAAATTGAAATCATTGTCATTTACAATCGGCGACCTTTCCGCCCGTTGGCCTACCGACCGCTTCCGTTACGTGAGCTCCGAACTTGAGTCCGTGCGCTTCTACAAGCTGCACCGAAGCGATCTGATAAGCTACGCCGACAGTTTCGTGCGGGATCGCGCCAGCGCCGAAGACATCGTGCAAGACGCCTGGGAGCGCGTGCAGGCGGTGGAGCAGGGGCGCTCGCTGGCCGAGCCGATCGGGTATTTCTACCGCACCGTTCGCAATCTGGCGCTCGACTGGCTGCGTGCGCGCAAGCGCCACAGCGTCGAGACCGACAGCGATCCCAACGAGCTGGCCGCCACCCTCCCGGACCACGCGCCCTCGCCGGAAGCGACCGTCTCGGCCCGCCGGGATCTGCATCGTGTGCTCGAAAGCCTGGACGAGTTGCCCGAACGTTCCCGCGTGGCCCTCACGCTGCACACCGTCGACGGGCTGAAACTGCGCGAAATCGCCGAGCGGCTGGGCCTGTCGGTGACCTTCACGCATCAATTGATCGCCGAAGCCAAGATGCACTGCATCCAACGTTTGTCGCGCCGCCTGTGAAGCACGAAGACCACGACGCCGCCTGGGATGCCGCGCTGCGCGCTGCGGTTGACTGGAGCATTCTGCTCGACGACGACCCCGACGATCCCGATCTGCGCACGCGCTTCGAGGCCTGGCGCGCGGCCGATCCCTTGCACGATGGCGCCTGGCGCCAGACCGCCCACGTCGAAGCGCTGATCCGCGAGTCTGCCGCTGTGCCAACCGAAGCCATCGCCCCGCCCGTTCGTGCGCGGCCTCTGCGGCCGCGCTTGCGGCACGTGGCGGCCGGCCTCGGCATGGCGGTCGTGGCCTGGCTGGCCGTTCCGGTCGTGTTGCTGCAGGTCCGCGCCGACTTCATCACCGACTCGAAAAGCCAGGCTGAGATACGCCTGGAAGACGGCAGCCTCGTGCGCCTTGCACCGGGCAGTGCCATGCGGGCCGAGATCGGTGCCGCCGGCCGGCAGGTCACGCTCTACGCCGGCGAAGCGTTCTTCGAGGTCGAGCCCGATGCACGTCGGCCATTTCGCGTCGTGGCCGAAGGCACCCAGGTGACGGTGCTCGGCACGGGATTCAACGTGCGCATCGGCGACCACCAGACCGACGTCGCGGTCAAGCATGGTCGGGTGCAGGTCCAGCACATCGAACCGCAGGATTCGAGCGAGGTGCTGACCAGCGGGCAGTGGGTGCGGATGCCGGCTCAAGGGCCGGCCATCAAGGGCACCATTGCGCCCGAGGTGGTGGGCAGCTGGACGCCGACGCGGCTGGTGGCCGTGGACCGCCCCTTGCCCGATGTCATCGATGACCTGCGCCGGCGCTACGCCGGCCGCATCCTGCTGCTGGGCGCTGCGTCGCAGAACCTCAGCGTGACGGGCATTTTCGACACGCGTGATCCGGCCGCGGCGGCGGCGCTGATCGTACAGCCGCACGGCGGCCGGGTGCGCCAGATCACGCCCTGGCTGCTGGTCGTGTCGCTGGATGCGCCGGCGTCATGAGGCATTCCCCTAGGCTTCGTAGGGAATTACCGAAAAATCGGCGGGCTGCTTCGTTGTCTCGATAGAACCTGGACGGACCGATGTCCGACCGGCGTGATATCGCACAATCGGAGCAAGCGAGAATGAAGAAGAAAGTGGGGAAGCGCCTGGCGCAAGGCGTCGCGACGAGCAGCCTCGTCATTGCGAGCCTGACCATGGGTTTGCCGGGCGGGGCGGCAGCTCAGCCGCGGGCGGCGCAGACGGCGTCGTTCGACATACCGGCCCAGTCGCTGGCCGACGCGCTGGTGATCTTCGGCGCGCAATCGGGCTATCAGGTCACGGTCGACGGCGCATCGATCCGCGCCGCGCGGGCGAATGCGGTGCGGGGGCAGATGCCCGCACAGCGTGCGTTGAGCGAATTGCTGGCTGGCAGCGGCTTCACCCACGACATCACGAACAACGTCGTGACCATCCGGCCGCTACCGGCGGCGTCCGGCAGCGCGACCCAACTGGCGCCCGTCCAGGTCGAGGGCAGCGTGCCCACGGCGTACGGCCCCGCGGACGGCTATATCGCGTACCGCAGCGCGACGGCGACCAAGACGGATACGCCGCTGATCGAGGTGCCGGCCTCGGTGTCGGTGGTGACCGGCGAGCAGATCCAGGCCCAGCAACCCAAGACCGTCACGCAGGCGCTGCGCTATACGCCGGGCGTCACCAGCGAGGTGGCGGGCGGCCAGATCATCGCCGATCAACTCATCATTCGCGGCTTCCAGCAGGGCACCGGCCGACTGCTGCGCGACGGACTGCGCGGCTTTCCGAGCGATTACCTCGGCTGGGACGCGCCCGAGCCCTATGGCCTGGAGCGCATCGAGGTGCTGCGCGGCGCGAGCTCGGTGCTGTACGGCGCCTCGGATCCCGGCGGCCAGATCAACCTGGTGACCAAACGGGCGCCGCGCACGCCGCAATATCAGGTGCAGGTGCAGGGCGGCACCCATGACTACTCGCACGCGGCGTTCGACATCGGCGGGCCGATGGACGCCGAGGGCGTATGGTCGTACCGCCTGACGGGGCTCGTCCGCAGCAATGACGTGCAGGTCGACGAGATCCGCAACGAACGCCGCTTCGTCGCGCCGACCTTCACGTGGCGGCCCAGCGCGGCGACTGAATTCACGCTGCTGACGGAATACCAGAAGCAGACGGGCAATTTCGCCAACGCGCTGCCTGCGCAAGGGACGGTCCTCGACAATCCGAATGGCAAGCTGCCGCGGCACCGGTATATCGGCGAGCCGGACTTCGATCGTTCGGTCAACGAGAAGACGTCGGTCGGCTATCTGTTCGAGCACCGCTTCAACGACACCCTCACGGTGCGCCAGAACCTGCGCTACTCGCACGTGCGCCACCGCAGCGACGAGCTGTTCATCCTCGGCTGGGCGGACGCAGACCAACGACTGGCCAATCGGTTCGCCGACTCGCGGCGCGGCAGCGGAGACGTGTTGGCGCTCGACAACCAGGTGCAGGCCAAGTTCACCACCGGTCCGGTCGATCACACGCTGCTGACCGGCCTGGACTACAGCCGGATCAAGTATTCGCAATGGCAGCAGTTGGGCCTGGCCGCGCCGCTGGACCTGTTTTCGCCGGTGTATGGCAACACCGACATGATGATGTTCCCGGCCAGCGAATACCGTCAGACCGTGCAGCAGACGGGCCTCTACCTGCAGGATCAGCTGAAGATCGACAAGAAGTGGGTGTTGCTGCTGGGCGGGCGGTACGACTGGGTGCGCAACGAAAACTCCGCCACCTGGGCCTCGGCGCCGGTGCAGAACGACGAGAAATTCACCGGCCGCGCCGGCCTGGTCTATCTGAGCGACACGGGGCTGGCGCCTTACATCAGCTATTCCGAATCCTTCCTGCCCGCCACCGGACGCACCTTCGACAATCGCGTCTTCAAGCCGGAGATGGGGCGGCAGTACGAGATCGGGGTGAAGTACGAGCCGCCGCAGTCCAATGCGATGTACACGCTCGCACTGTTCGACCTGACCAAGAAGAACGTCAGCACGCCCGATCCGGCCAACCCGGGCTTCAACATCCAGGAAGGGCAGACGCGCTCGCGCGGCGTGGAACTGGAAGCGAAGGTGGGCCTGGCACAGAACCTGGACCTGATGGCGAGCTACACCTGGAACGCGGTCAAGGTGAAGCGCTCCACCGAGCCCGAGATTCAGGGCAACCGCCCGGTGCGGGTGCCGGAGCACATGGCGTCGCTGTGGGTGGATTACCGTCTGCCCGCCTCGGGACCGCTGTACGGGCTGCGCATGGGCGGCGGCGTGCGCTACGTGGGCGACAGCTACGGCGATCGCGAGAACGCATTCAAGGTGCCGTCGTACACGGTGTTCGACGCGATGCTGCGATATGAATTCACGCCGGGCCGCGGGCTGGCGCTGTCCTTGAACGCGTCGAACCTGTTCGACAAAAAGTATGTGGCGTCGTGCTACAGCATGGTCGGCTGCCAGTACGGGCAGGGCCGGACGATGTACGCGACGATGGAATATACGTGGTGACGGCTGCTTGAGTCGGGCTCGCCAGCAGGGAAGCGCCCGAGGTCGCGTCCCTGCTGAGCGACCTGCGTTCGGCCCCTTTAAACAAAGGTGTCAGACTGCAATTTCCGAGGCGCTGGCAACCGCACTTAAGGTGTCAGACTGCAATTTCCCGGGCCGCGCCAACCGGATCAAAGGTGTCAGACTGCAATTTCCGCGGCCATGGCCCGAGGGCCTTCGGACGACAAAACAGAATTCCGCCGTACGGAAAATTGCAGTCTGACACCTTTGTTTGGCGACTGGCGCCGACCTGGGTCAGTCCGACGCGCCCAGGCTGTAGACGGCGTAGAAGGGCACGCCGAAGAGGGTGCGGAACGACGGGCCCATGAGTCGGTAGAACAGGTTGTAGCCTTCCATCACCGTATGCGCGGCGCGCAAGCGCAGGTGCGGATGCGGGCGCGTGAGGTCTGCCAGCTTGCGTGGGCCCCAGTTGAATTGGGCATCGGTCTGTTTGACGGAGCGATGCATCTTGGCGCGGCCCATTGCGAGCCAGCACATCACGTCGAAGCAGAACACCGATCCGGCGGGCGCGCGCTCACCGAAGGTCGCGAGGATCTGCTCCACCTCGGCGGGCTGCAGATACATGAACACCCCCTCGCTCATCAGGAACACCGGGCTGGCCTGCCGCGTGGCGGGAAGGCCGAGCGCGTCCCACCAGCTCGGGTCGGTCAGGTCCAGCTCCGACAGGGTATGGCGCTCATGCCGCGCTGGCAGGAATTCGCGGCGCAGCTGCATCACCTCGGGCAGATCCGCGTCGGTCATGCGCATGTGACCATTGTCGAGCCACTGCAGATAGTCGCTCAGTCCGCAGCCCAGGTTTACCACCTGCGCGTCGGGCGCGGCACGCAGAAATGCCTGCGCCTCGCTGCGGAACCGTCGCGTGCGCGCCAACACGCCGTAGATACTCTGGCGGTCGCGTAACCATACGCTGCCATCGTCGCCCATCCGCTGCAGTGCGGCCGCGGCGTGGGCGTCGTCTACCGCCATCTGCGGAAACAACGCGCCGCCGAGCGCGCGCGCCGCAAGCGGAATGCGCAATGTCGAGGGAACCGCCGACAACTTGGGGGAAGAAAATTGATCACTCATCGAAAGCATCCGGCCACTTGGCGAGCGCTCGGCACTCACACGCAAAACTGCGTGGCACCGCCACCGTGGCGTCAGGACTGGAATCGTGCCGACAGGCATGCAGCAAGGCCAACGCACCCACGATCAGCGCCCGCATCCCCAGCGTGAATTCCGCTTCGATCGCCGCCTCGACGGCTTGCACGTTTTCAGACGATGCCGCTGGCGGCGGCGGCTGCGATTTGGTTGCTTGCGCATACACCGTATCCGCCAGCGCCACGCAGTGATATGCCACGGTCGACGGCAACCCATGTGTGCGGGGTCGCGACAGGCTGAACGTGCGCGCCACCTGTTCGTGGTGCGCATCGATCTTGGCCACCATCGATGGCGTCTTGGCGCCACGACGGATCAGGAACGGTGCCAGCCCGGGGTGCGCGCCGACCAGGCCGCGCAAGGAGTCGCTGAACCGGGCCAGGTAATCGGGCAGGGCCTGTCTGCGCGCCGCCATCGGCATCTGCCAGCGCTCGAAGATCGCTTCGGCCACCAGCCGCCGCAGCGCGTCCAGGCTCGGCACATGTTGGTACAGCGCCACGTGGCTCACACCGAGCTGCGCCGCGATGCCGACGAAGGTGAGTTGCGGCAGACCCATCTGGATGCCAGCGTCGGCAATGCGCTCGCGCGTGATGGTGCGCGGACGGCCGCGCGCCGGCTTGGCAGGGGAGGGACTGGACATGGCGGAGGGAGGAACCAGAGACTGGATTGTGGCGCGACTCAGATTTTTCGGCTGGACCAGCGTGAGTCTCTCACGCCAGACGTCTTCAGAAAATGCAGTCTGACACCATTGTTTTGAGTCGCGCCGGCCGGGAAATTGCAGTCTGACACCTTTGTTGGTTCGATCGCTGCCCGCGAAATTGCAGTCTGACTCCTTTTTATCGCTTGGCGGCGTCCGTGCGTTCGAGGCGGATTTCTTCCAGGCGGGCGATCGCGAGTTCGTAGCCTTGGTCGGCGGCGGCCTGGTGCCAGCGCAGCGCGGATTTCATGTCGAACTGTTCGAGCGTCAACGCGTGCATGAACTGTGCGCCGGCGTTGCCGCGTTTCGCGTCCGCTTCGATCGCCTGCATGGCCTGGATGTCGTGGCTGGGCAAATCGCCGAAGATCTGCATGTCCGGCCCGAGCTGGTCGCCCACCAGGTCGCGCAACAAGGGCCGCATGTTGGCGAAGTGATGCTGCCAGGCGAGGGCGGTCAGCAGCGAAAACAGCAGCAGGGCGATCAGCGGGACAAACAGGCTTTTGCGGGACATGGAACCTTCTGTTGGGGAACGTTGAGTGCGTCTGACCGCGTGCCGCGGCGGCACGGCGGTACCGTGCCAGTGCAGGGGCCGCCGCCCGGGGGGACGAATATATCAAAGCGCACCTGCCGCACCAACGCAGGAGCCCGTGGCGCCTGGGTCCGAGCCAGGCGCCGACGCCTGCAACTCCGCCGCCGTTCAACGCCGTACCTTTCCCTGGGACGGTGATAATGTGCAGGCTCGCCTTCGCACGCGTCATGCGCCGCCCGTTATCATCACTCCCATCTTCCGACTCTCAGCGCATATCTACTGATGGCCAACTTGAAACCATTTCGTCCGGGCAAGGCGCCGTATCACACCGATGATCGGTTCTGGCATCTGCTCGACGACGACCAGGGCGCGCGCTACATGCTCGTGGCCTGCGAGGCGTCGTTCGTGAGTTACCAATGCCTGGTGAAGCTCAACGAGGCGGAACTGCGCGATATGCACGGCCCGGGATGGTTGTCTGCGCAACATCTCGCGAATCGCATCAACTACTTCGTGGATGACTACAAGACGCGACGCATCGTCGGCCCGCTGCTGGCGGCCGCGATCGCGGCGGCGTCGCGCAGCGACGAGGATGCCGGCGCGGAACACTGAAACGCAGGCAGGTATTGGAAAATGGCATGTTCATCGCCGCCGCTTCGTCCTCCCCCGGTCCCTCAGTCCTTGCGCGATCTGCTCGAGGACTATCCGGATTGTGTCGAGCGATTGCAGGACTCCCTGAACGCATACGCCGGCAATCCTGTCGATCGAGACCCATTCAGAGGGGCGATCCTGGCGCTTCAAGGCACGTTGCAAGCCTTGTCTGCCGAGGCCGGCAATCAACTCGCCGCCGCCAGAGCTGCCGACGAGACGGCAATGATCGCCAGCGCGTCGAAGAAGTATCAGCAGCTGTTTACTGCCGGATGGTTCGTCTTCGAGATGGTGGATATGGACGAGCTTTGGAATCACTTCCGCGCGAACCGGGACACGTTTGAATAAGCACGCCCGCGCATCCGTGGAGCCGACGTCTGCGATCGTTGCTTGACGCCGCTCAGCGCGCGGACGTGCATACGCGCTGTTACCTGGCGCTGTTTCATCGGCTCGGGGTGGCGTGCTAAGTTACCGCTGCGCCTGCGTCGCGGGTCCGGCGATGCGATGCGGCGGTCTTGGCGTGGCTCGGGCTTGTCGATGCCGCTGCCTTTTCTCACTTACAGAACACCATGAAAAACCAAACTGATCGTTTCCTGTTCCGTTCCGCAAAGACGTGTTCGGCCGGCCTGCGCGCGCTGGCGTTGGGTGTGGCGATGAGCGGCTTTGCGTCGCTGGCTTCGGCGGCGGATCTGCCGCCGCAGGGCGGTGGCGGCGCGCAAGGGCAGATGCGGGCGCACTCGGCGAACGAGAATCGCCTGGCGCCCGCGGCGGCGCAGCCGTCGATGGTGAAGGCGGAGAGCGCTTCGGCCGTGCAGCGCACGGATGTCAAGGATGATGCGGGCGCCGCTTACGAGCGGCTGCTGAACAACAGCGGCATCGGCCTGCAATGGCTCTGGACCGATGCGCGCGGCAAACTGAACGCGGTGGACGACAACGGCGTGGTGCGTCTGGAGGGCGGTCACGCAACGGACGCGGGCTCGGTGTCGATCAAGGGCGAGGTGGTGTCGATCTCGGCCGACCGCTTCACGTTCCGCGGCACGATCCTGATCCTGGACGCGCCGGAGAAGGGCCGCCGCTGCGAACGCACCGGTGACCACGAGTTCCGAGCGACGGGCAAACGCAAGTACTGGCGCCTGCAAGACATGACGGTCTGCGGCGGCCTGACGGACTACGTCGACATCTACTATTGAGCGCCTGTTAGCCTGGTCTCACCGGGCCTGCGCATCCCGGTCGCGTCACCCGAAAAGGTGTCAGACTGCATTTTCCGCCCCGTGATAAATGCAGTCTGACACCTTTGTTTTGCCGTGGCCGTGCGCCGAGAGCGACGGGGGGACGGGGCAGGACAACGTCCCGCCAGCTCGGATCAACGGGGCGATACCCCGAAAAGGTGTCAGACTGCATTTTCCCGCGCAACGATAAATGCAGTCTGACACCTTTGTTCAGCGTACACCGCATCGTCAAAAATGTAGTCTGACACCTTTGTTTCGGGGCGGGGGTACGCGGCGCGTTTGTGACGACGCGGGACGGGGCGCTTGGCGTTGCTCGATCGCAATTTTTGCCGAGCGCCGGACCCGCCACGACATCGGCGGCGTGCGGACTTGGCGTGCGGCCGCACCTCGTCATCGTGTTGCCATCCCGCCGCATCCCGCGCAGCGCGCACGCCCCGACACTTGAACCGCGTCCCTCGCTCGCGCTAGAATTCGACCTCTCATCAGCAACCGCTTTTCTCTGGAGCCTCAAGTGCCCCGCATGATCGTCCTCCGCTAATCGCCGACGACTGCTCTGCAAGCAGCCCGATCCGGCGCAGTCTGCGCCCGTGTTGGCTGCGGTACTGGTTCCGTTCCCCGACAGCCTGCCATGAGGCTGTGCGCGGCACGAAGCTCCCGCCTCCCACTTCTCGCGACGTCCCTCCGTTCTGCACCTGCAGCACGGCACGACACGACTCGCGCCCGATCCGTTCGTCGGCCATCTCTCTGGCTTTGGACCCGGCTGCGCCAATAACGCGGCGGGCGACGAACATGCATTCCCTTTCCATTCTGAAATACCCCCGCACGCCCCACGTCGAAGCGTCGCGGCTGCAACCCGGCGACGACGCCAGCGATCAGGTGGCGCTCAAGACGCTGGCCGGATGCCACGTCGTCATCGAGGAAAAGCTCGATGGCGCCAACACCGGCGTGTCGTTCAGCGGCGCCGCCGAGCTGTTGCTGCAATCCCGCGGCCACTATCTCACCGGTGGCGGTCGCGAGCGCCAGTTCAACCTGCTCAAGCAATGGGCCGTCGCGCACGAGGCGCGCCTGCTCGAGACGCTCGAAGACCGCTACGTGATGTATGGCGAGTGGACGTACAGCAAGCATTCGGTGTTCTACGACTGCCTGCCGCATCACTTCCACGAGTTCGACATCTACGACCGGCGCGACGACTGCTTCCTGTCCACGCCGCGCCGTCATGCGTTGCTGGCGGGCGTGCCGGTGCTGCCGGTGCCGGTGCTGTATGCCGGCCCCATGCCCACGCGGCCCGCGTTGCTGTGGCAACTGGTGCGCACGTCGCTGGCCAAGAGCCGGCACTGGCGTGACGGCTTTGCGCAAACGGTGGCGCGTGAAGGGCTGCCCGCCGAGCTGTGCTGGCAGCAGACCGACACCTCGGATCGTGCGGAGGGGCTCTACATCAAGGTCGAAGACGAGGGCCGGGTGCTTGCACGCTACAAGCTGGTGCGGCCCGACTTCGTACAGACCATCCTCGACAGCGGGTCGCATCATCAGCGCCGCCCGATCCTGCCCAATGGCCTCGCGGCCGGTGTGGATCTGTTCGCGCCGATGCTGACGATGACCTGGGCAGACCTGGGTCTGCGCACGCTCGAAGGACTGGACGCGCTGCGCGCGCAGGCCGATGCCGCCGGGAAATCCGGCCGCGCCGCCTGACTCGCGCCGGCGCCGACAAGGAGAATCATATGAACTGGAATCAACTGAACGCGCTGCCGCCCGCGCCGGGCGCGGCCTTCGACGCCGCGGCGTGCCTGGCGGCCTTCCCGGTGCTGGAGCATGCCAGGCGCACGCCGCAGGAGCCGCGCTATCACGGCGAGGGCGACGTCTGGACGCACACCGGCATGGTGATCGACGCCCTGGTGCAGTCGGCGGACTATCGCGATGCGGACGACGACGCGCGTTGCGTGCTGTTCTTTGCCGCGTTGCTGCACGACGTGGCGAAGTACCGCACCACGGTGGTGGACCCGGTCACCGGCCGCATCGGTCAGCCCGGCCATTCACGCAAGGGCGCGGTGGACGCGCGCGTGCTGTTGTGGGAGGCGGGCATGCCGTTCGCCCAGCGCGAGGCCGTGTGCCGGCTCATCGCGGTGCACCAGGTGCCGTTCTACCTGCTCGACGACCCGCGTCGTGCGCAGACGGCGAGCTTCACGCTGCACGAGCTGTCGTGGCAGCTCGATCTGCGCCTGCTGGCCGCGCTGGCCGAGGCCGACATGCGCGGGCGCATCTGCGCCGACCAGGCGCGGGTGCTGGACAGCATCGAGCTGTTTCGCGAGCTGGCGCGCGAGGAAGGATGCTACGGCGAGCCGCGCGCCTTCGCCGATGCGCACACCCGGCTCAGCTATTTCCGCGGCGCGGACGTCCATCCCGACTACGCGCTGTTCCAGGAGCCGGGGTCGCGGGTCACATTGATGTGCGGCCTGCCGGCGTCGGGCAAGGATAGTTGGGTGCGCACGCATCGGGCCGGCCTGCCGGTCGTCTCCTATGACGACGCGCGTGAAGCCCTCGGGCTCAAGCATGGCGAGAACGACGGCAAGGCCGCACATCACGCCACCGACCTGGCGCGTGCGTTGCTGCGCGAAGGCAAACCCTTCGTCTGGAACGCCACGCACCTGAGCCGCCAGATGCGCACGCGCACGCTCGACCTCTGCTATGCCTATGGCGCCGAGGTCGAGATCGTGTATCTGGAGCAGCCGCGCGCCGAGCTGCTGCGGCGTAACAGCCGCCGCGACACGACGCTGAGCAACAAGGCCTTGCTGGGCATGCTGCACCGCTGGGAGCTGCCCGTGCCGACCGAGGCGCACATGGTGCGCTACGCGGCCACCGTGTGAGCCATCGCCACCGACGCGAGGGGCGTGTCCGTCCAGGCGCGCCGCAGCGTGGTGGCGAAGCCGCCGTCCACCCGGGAATAGGGGCGGGCGCTGGTGGTGACGCGCGGCCGGGCGCTCCAGGCGATCGCGACGCCGGCCTGCTCGAGCCGGTCGACCAGCGCCTGGTCTTCGCTGCATGCGAGCGCCTCGAAGCCGCCGATGTGCAGATAGGCGTCGCGGCTGATGCCGAGGTTGGCGCCATGCACGTGGCGATGGCCGTCGCGATCCTGGTAGGCGGCGCGAAACGCGGCGCGGGCCGCGGCCGCGTTCGCGCCATGGCAGCGCCAGTCCTTCACGCCCACCGTGCCGCACACCACCGCCGCCTGCAGCGCCAGCTGATCGGCGAGCCAGCGCGGCGCCACGGTCGTGTCGGCGTCGGTGAAGGCCAGCCAGCGCGCGCCGGCCTCGATCAGATGCCGTGCGCCGGCCGCGCGGGCCAGCCCCACGTTGCGGTGATGCGTGACGATGCGAGCAACTGGATGGCGGCGCGCCCGCTGCGGGGTCGCGTCGGTACAGGCGTCGAGCACCACGGCGATCCGCACCGGCTCGCCGCCGAGCGCCGGATGGCGCGCCGCGCGCAGTACCGACGCGAGGCACGCGTCGATCACGGCGTCTTCATTATGGGCGGGAATACAGACGCCGATCATGGCATGGCTCCTTCCTGTTTGCGCCAGATGTCGAGCCGGAACTCGGGATCGAGGTGCGACACGCGCCGCTGCATCGCGGGCAGCGCGTCGACCAGCGCATGCACGGCGGCCGTGTCCTGGCGGCGGTCATGGAACGCCGGCGTGTAATGGCACATGGCCCAGTCGCCGCCGACCGCCAGCGAGGAGACGCATCGATCCAGCCAGCGCCGCAGGTCGGTGGCGCCGAAGTAATAGGCCAGCTCCGAGACCACGATCAGGTCATATCCGGCCGCCGGCACCTCCGGCCAGTCGCCCGGCAGCGTGCGGGTCTCGACCTCGGCATGGCGATGACCGTGCCGCGCCAGCAGATCGCGACAATGAGCCGCGGCGGTCGGCGCGCCGTCCACCGCGCGCAGCGCCTGGCATCGCGTGGCCAGTTCTAGGGTTGCATAGCCCGTGCCACAGCCGAGCTCCAGGCCCTGGCGATAGCGCTCGCGGGGCAGGGCTGCCAGCATCAGGGCGCGCTTGCGCCGCTCGTACCAGCGGTCGGCGACGTCCCAGGGATCCGGGTCGGCGCGGTACATCGCCTCGAAATCCGTCATCGCAGCAGCACCTCGAAGGGGCGCAGCAGCCGTTCCAGCGCGAAGGCGGGCAGGATGGGCGGACGCCCGGTGTCCGGATCGGGCTCGAGCTGGCTGCGAAAGCGCTGCACGGCCAGACGTTTGGCCTGCAGGTCTTCCGGCGCCAGCGGGATGCGGCAGGCACGATCGGCCGGCAGCTCGCCGCGCTCGGGCGCGGCCCAGTGCCAGCCCCAGATCGGCACGTCGAAATAGCGGCAACGGGCCCGCAGCGCCGCTCGACGGCCGGCCCGGCCGACGGCCTCGTGGTCGGGATGGCCATCCAGGCTCCAGGTGCCGAGTACCAGGTCGCCCGCCTCGAGACGGTCGGCGAGCCGCTCGGTGAGGGCAGCTTCGTTGGCGCTGACGCCGCCGTCGGGCAGGCGCAGGCGCGCCCGACGCGCCGGAATGCCCAGCGCGCGCAGGGCGCGGCGGCTCTCGCGCGTGCGAATCTCCGCCAGCGCATCGCCGGGATAGCGCGGCGAGTCCGGATGGCTGGCCTCGCCGTCGGTCACCGCCCAGACCTGCACGTCCAGCCCCAGGCCGGCCAGTTGGCGCATGATGCCGGCGCAGCCCAGGATCTCATCGTCGGGATGCGGCGCCAGTACATGCACGGTGCGGCTGCCGCCGGCCAGCTCGCGTGCCGATTGCACGGGCAACGGATGCGCGCGCAACCAGTCCTGCCAGGCGGCCTCGGGCGTGCCCGCGCCGACGATACGGCGCGCGCCTACAGCGTCCACGGCAGCTCCGGGGCGAGGCGGGCGACGTCGCGGCCATGCACGGCGAGGTCGCGTTCGGCGTGGCTCTGGCGCATGAACACCGGCAGGTCCGCCACCAGGCGGCCAAATCCGGCGTCCTTGCACAGCGGCCCGGCCCCTAGAGCGCGGGTGGCATGCTCCAGCACGATGTTGGCGGCGTGCTCCACCGCGAGGCGGGCGCGCTGCACCGGCAGCTCGCAGGCCATATCGGGGTGCGCGTCGATCTCCGCGGCCGCCAGGCGCAGCTGCGCACGCGCCTGCACCAGGGCCACGTCGATGCTGCCCAGGTGGGCCTGGGCGTGGGCGTCGATTTCGCGGGTGCGGGCGGCCTGCAGCAGGTGGCGGGCGATGCGGTCGGCCGCGCCGTACCAGCACGCGGCCACACCCGCCGCGCCGTGCAGAAAGCCCGGCCGGTGCACATACTCGCCGGGCCCGCCCACGGGCGTGGCCACGGCGTCTTCAAAACCGACATTGACACTGTCGGTGCCGGCCATGCCGGTGGCGTGCCAGCCTTCGCCGGTCACGCGCACGCCCGGCTGGTCCAGCGCGACCGCGGCCAGTTGCGGCCGGCCCTCGGCGTCCCAGGTGCTGACCAGGGCATGGCTCAGGTGCGCGGCGCCCGAACACCAGGCCTTGACGCCAGTGAGGCGCAGCCGGCCGGCGTCGTCGGGGTCGATCGTGGCATGCACGCGGTGCGCGGGCGGCTCGGCGCACCAGACGCCCCAGGTGCCGTCGCCCTGTGGCGTGGCGCCGAGCTCCGCCTGGATCGCCAGCGCGTCGGCATGGCTTTCAAACAGTTTGGCCAGCGCGAGATCCTGCGCGCCGAGGCGCGCAAACACGCGCCAGCGCAGCAGCGTCTGGCCATGGCCCGGCAAGGGCAGGGCGCCGTGGCCCTGGCTCACCAGCTCGCGCAGGGCGGCGGGGCCCTCGTGCGGCAAGACAAAACGCCCCAGCAGGGCGTCGAGTCCGGGGCCGGTGCAGACCGGGGCCGGGATGGCCGGCGGCCGCACCGGCCCCAGCACCGCCCCGGTCCAGGCCGGGGCCACGCGCTGCATGCGCGTTGACGGTGCGGGTGCGATCATTTCTCGGCTTTGTAGCGATTGCGCAGGTCGCGGATCTGATCGTGGTTGCGGATCACGCCCTCTTGCTGGCGCTGCACGATCACGCGGATGTTCTCCGGCAGCGTTTCCTTCAGCGCGTCGGCGTACGCGGCCTTCGCCACGTCCTCACCGCGCTCGCACTCTTCCAGGATGGCCAGGTCGGTGCGGCTGCTCACGGCGGCCTTCAGGTTGGTCCAGCCGCGATGGACGGCGCCGGCAACGGTGCCGCTGTCCTCGGGTTTGCCGCCCAGTTCGGTCACCACGCGCTGCAGCTCGGCGGCGCCGGAGGCGCAATCCAGGGCGCGTTGGCCAAACAGTTGCTTGAGGGTCGGGTCCTTCGTGTCGTCGGCCGCGGCCTTGAAGCCCAGCTCGCCATTCTTCGACGTTTCGATCAGGTGGTTCAGTACCTTGACGATATGGTCAGCCATGCAGGTCTCCTTGAATACGTGGGCCGACGGTTGCCGGCCCAGACCCTGGCTGCGTAGCACGTAGCGTGCCCGGCCTCCCTGCGGCCCCGCAGGAATCGCCGGCGGCGCGCGCTCCACCCGGCCGGCGCCGGCGGCCCGCCCGCCACGGCGCACCCTCCGCACAGGGCGGACACCCTGCCGGTCGGTGCGCGCACCGCCGCCGCGAAACGGCGCCCGAACCGCCCCGTCCAAACAAAAACAGCCCGGCCAGGGCCGGGCTGCGACAGCGCGCGCGACGTGGCCGATCAGTGCAGGATCTGGCTCAGGAACAGCTTGGTGCGCTCGTTCTGCGGATTGTCGAAGAACGCGTCGGGCGTGTTCTGTTCGATGATCTCGCCGCGGTCCATGAAGATCACGCGGTTGGCCACCTTGCGCGCGAAGCCCATTTCGTGGGTCACGCACAGCATGGTCATGCCGCTTTCCTGGGCCAGCGTCACCATCACGTCCAGCACTTCCTTGACCATTTCCGG
>Ga0160496_1000436_pt1 | contig 18661 bp, 20 predicted proteins | sample DIDPMG_2_FD_108231 | JGI IMG/M metagenome (GOLD analysis project Ga0160496, IMG submission 108231) | Enriched soil microbial communities from UW Madison campus, WI, USA - DID2937_E24_FP MG | ecosystem: Environmental > Terrestrial > Soil > Grasslands | place: USA: Madison, Wisconsin | collected...
CGCCGGCACGCTGGTGATCGACTGCAGCACCATCGCGCCCGACTCGGCGCGCAAGGTCGCCGCCGCCGCCGAGGCGCGCGGCCTGCCCATGATCGATGCGCCCGTCTCGGGCGGTACCGGGGGCGCCGCCGCCGGCACGCTCACCTTCATCGTCGGCGGCCCCGACGCGGCGCTGGCGCGTGCGCGACCGGTGCTCGAGAACATGGGCAAGAACATCTTCCATGCCGGCGCGGCCGGGGCGGGGCAGGTGGCCAAGATCTGCAACAACATGCTGCTCGGCATTCTCATGGCCGGCACGTCCGAGGCGCTGGCGCTGGGCGTGGCCAACGGCCTGGATCCGAAGGTGCTGTCCGACATCGTCGCCAAGAGCTCGGGCCGCAACTGGGCCACCGAGCTCTACAACCCCTGGCCCGGCGTGATGGAACACGCGCCCGCGTCCAAGGGCTATGCGGGCGGCTTCGGGGTCGACCTGATGCTCAAGGATCTGGGCCTTGCCGCCGAGGCCGCGCTGGGCAGCCGCGCCTCGATCCCGCTGGGCGAGCTGGCGCGCAATCTCTACGCGCTGCACAGCCGCGGCGGCAGCGGCCGCCTCGATTTCTCCAGCATCGTCAATCTCTACGCCGACGACGCCTCCCGTTGATGCCCTGCGCGCGTCCGCCGGCCGCGCGCCTCTGGAACGCACCCCCATGTCCGCAGCCACCCCACAGGCAGATCCGCGCGCGCGGGTGCTGGCCAGTTTCGAGCGCCAGAGCATCATGCGCCTGATCGGCGCCGAGCTCGGCGAGGTCGAGCCCGGCCGGGTCGAGATCCTGCTGCCGTACCGCGCCGACCTGTGCCAGCAGAATGGTTTCCTGCATGCCGGCATCTCCACCACGATCGCCGACAGCGCGGGCGGCTATGCCGCGTACAGCCTGTTCGAGCCGGGCGAAGACGTGCTCACCTCGGAGTTCAAGATGAACTTCCTGGCGCCGGCCGATGGCGAACGTTTCGTGGCGAGCGGCCGCGTGCTCAAGCCCGGCCGCCGGCTGTCGGTGTGCCAGGTCGAGATGCATGCCTGGCGCGGCGAGCGGGCCACGCTCTGCCTCGCGGGCCTCATGACCACGGTGCGCGTGACGCCGCGCTGATACCGGAGCGGGTCCTACGCTCGTATACTGCCCGCGCAGCCGACGTGGCTGCATGCAGGGGCCAGGGATGCCGCCACCCGATCACCATCGCATCAACCGCGCCGGCTGGTTGCGCGCCGCCGTGCTGGGCGCCAACGACGGCATCGTGTCCACCGCCAGCCTGATCGCCGGCGTGGCGGCGGCGCAGGCCTCGCACGAGGCCATCCTCACCTCCGGCGTGGCGGCGCTGGTGGCCGGCGCGCTGTCGATGGCGGCCGGCGAGTACGTGTCGGTGCAGTCGCAGCTCGACATCGAAGAGGCCGACCTGCGCATCGAGAGCCGCGCGCTCAAGGCCAACTCGGGCGAGGAGCTCGACGAGCTGACCCAGATCTACGTGAAGCGCGGCGTGGCGCCGGCGCTGGCCGTGGAGGTGGCGCGCCAGCTCACCGCCCACGATGCGCTGGGCGCGCATGCGCGCGACGAGCTCGGCATCTCGCCGCACAACCGCGCGCGGCCGGCGCAGGCCGCGCTGGCCTCGGCCGCGTCGTTCGCCTCGGGCGCGGCCCTGCCGCTGCTGCTGTCGCTGTTCGCCCCCTTGCCCCACATCATTCCGGTGGTGCTGGTGGGATCGGTGCTGGGGCTGGGCGCGCTCGGCGCCATCGCGGCGCGCACGGGCGGGGCGCCCATGGGCCGCGCGGCCCTGCGGGTGACGCTGCTCGGCGCCCTGGCCATCGCGCTGACGGCCGGGGTGGGCGCGCTGTTCGACGTGTCGGTGTGAAGCGGCGCGACCGCGAGATGTCGGTGTGAAGCGGCACGCCCGCGCGCGCCGCCCCCGCGGCGGCGGGCCGCGTCAGGCGGCCGCGTCGGGCTCGATCGGATAGGGCAGCGCGGCCACCGTGATGGCGGGGCCGTCTGCCGCGCCCAGGTGCAGCACGCCGGCCGGCAGGCTGGCCAGCGTGGTCTCGAACAGCACGGCGGTGTGCTGCCCCAGCGTGGCGGCGTCGACCACCCGGCCGCACGGCTCGTCGGCCCGGCCGGCCTCGAACACGTCGGCGCCGGCCGTGGCGGCCTCGGCGCCCTCGAGCGTGCCGTAGGCCATGCGGCGCTTGACCGTGCCGCGGTAGTGGCTGCGCGCCACCACTTCCTGGCCGGGATAACAGCCCTTGCGGAAATTCACGCCGCCGATCAGGTCGAGGTTGACCGTCTGCGGAATGAACACGTCCTGCGTCGACTGGGCGATCCAGGGCAGGCCCGCGGCCAGGTCGGCCGCGCGCCAGGCGGACTCGTCGCCGCGTGACAGGGCGTCGGACAGCGCCGCGCCGTGCGCCTGCAGCTGGGCGTCGTCGGCGATCCACCACCAGCGCCGCTGGCTGTCGGCCGCCGGGGCGCCGATCCAGGTGCCGCTGGGCAGGTCCACGCGTTGCCACGGGGCGTGCGGCAGCGCGCCGCCGGCGGCGGCCTCGAGCGCCTCGACCTGGGCCGGCGCGGCACTCACGCCGGTCGCCGCGAGCGGGGCGCTCGACAGCTTGGCCTTGGCGCGCAGCACGAACATGCCCAGGCGCTTGAGCAGCGCGTCGGCGAGATCGTCGCGCACCAGCGCATAGAGCTGCGGGCCGTCGGGGTTGGCGTCGGCGCCGGGCGCGCGCCAGGCCACCAGCGTGGCGAGCAGGCGGCCCTTGGCCGTGCAGTAGCCGGCCAGTGCGGCGGCGTCGGGTTTCAGGCCGGTGATGTCCTGGGTGACCTGGCCGTGCAGGAAACTGAGCGCATCGGCGCCGGCGGCCGCGATCACGCGGTAGCTGGCGAGCGGGGCGCAGGCGGGCGAACCTTCGCGCGCGGCGGGGATCGAATCAAAGAATGCGTGCATGGTCGGGGCCTGTTTCAACGAAAGTGGGCGGCTGCCGTCCATGATACCCGGCACCGCGCACGGGGGCCGGCAAGCCCGCGTTGTCACCAGGGACGGATGACACGGCGGCGGCCGGCCCGATCCATTACACTCTCGCTCACTTATGAAGAAATTCCGCATTTTCGTCCTGGTGACGCTGCTGTTGGTCGTCCTGGCCGGCGCCATCGGCGCGGGCGGGGCCTGGTACTGGGCCCACCGCCCGATGCAACTGCCCGCCGATCGTGTCGACTTCGTGGTCGAACCCGGCGCGAGCCCGCGCACCATCGCGCGCGCCCTCAACAAGGCCGGGGTGCCGGTGTGGGAGCCGGGCTTCGTCTGGATGGCGCGCCTGTCCGAGCAGGACAAGCTCATCAAGGCCGGCGGCTACCAGGCCATCAACGGCGACTCGCCCTGGCTGCTGCTGCAGCGCCTGGCGCGCGGCGACATGTCGCAGCGCCAGCTGACGCTGCTCGAAGGCTGGAACTTCCGCCAGATCCGCCAGGCGCTGCGCGACCATCCCGATATCAAGCAGACGCTCGACGGCGTGAGCGACGAGGAGCTGATGGCGCGGCTGGGCTCCGACATCAAGCACCCCGAGGGGCTGTTCTTCCCCGACACCTACGTGTTCACGCCGGGCAGCACCGACTACGACATCCTGCGCCGCGCTTATCAGGAAGGGCAGCGCGTGCTGGCCGACATCTGGGACAAGCGTTCGCCCGACATCCCGCTGGCCACGCCCTACGAGGCGCTGATCATGGCGTCCATCGTCGAGAAGGAAACCGGCCACGGGCCGGAGCGCGCGCGCGTCTCGGGCGTGTTCTCCAACCGGCTGCGGCTCGGCATGCTGCTGCAGACCGACCCGACCGTGATCTACGGCATGGGCGAGGCCTACCAGGGTCGCATCCGCAAGCGCGACCTGCAGACCGACACGCCCTGGAACACCTACACGCGCCCGGGCCTGCCGCCCACGCCGATCGCGGCCGCCGGCCGCGCCGCGCTGCTGGCCGCGGTGCAGCCCGAAAAGCACAAATTCATCTTCTTCGTATCGCGCGGCAACGGCACCAGCGAGTTCGCGGTCACCCTGGCCGACCACAACCGCAACGTGTCGCGCTACATCCTGGGACAAGGGCAGAATCAATGACCCAACGAGGACGCTTCATCACGCTCGAGGGCGTCGATGGCGCCGGCAAGAGCACGCACATCGCGTGGCTGGTCGACACGCTGCGCGGGCGCGGGCTCGATGTGGTTTCCACCCGCGAGCCGGGCGGCACCCCGCTGGGCGAGTCGCTGCGCGAGCTGGTGCTGAACCAGCCCATGAATCTCGACACCGAGACGCTGCTGATGTTCGCGGCCCGCACCGAACACCTGCGCCAGGTGATCGCGCCGGCGCTCGCGCGCGGCGCCTGGGTGGTGTGCGACCGCTACACCGACGCGACCTACGCCTACCAGGGCGGCGGCCGCGAGCTGGGCGCGGCGCGCATCGCCGTGCTGGAGCAATGGATGCAGCCGGCGCTGGCGCCCGACCGCACCTGGCTGTTCGACGTGCCGCTCGACGTCGCGCGAGCGCGCATGACCGCCGCGCGCACGCCCGACCGCTTCGAGCGCGAGCAGCAGGCCTTCTTCGAACGCACGCGTGCCGCCTACCAGGCGCGCGCCGAGGCCGACCCGGGGCGCATCCACGTGATCGATGCCAGCCAGCCGCTGGACGCCGTGCGCGCCGCGCTGGCCGCCGACGTGGCGGCCTTCCTGCAGCAGGCCGGTGTGGCGGCATGAGCCTGGCGCAATTCCTCCCCTGGCACGAAGCCACCGCGAGCGCGTGGCTGGCCCATCGCGAGCGCTTCGCCCACGCCTGGCTGATCCACGGCGCGGCGGGCATCGGCAAGCTGGATTTCGCGGCCGCGGCCGCCGCCAGCCTGCTGTGCGAATCGCCGCGCAACGGCCTGGCCTGCGGCGAGTGCATCGCCTGCGGCTGGGTGCGCAGCGGCAACCATCCCGACCTGCGCCGCATCCGGCCCGAGGCCGTGGCGGTGGAAGAGGGCAGCGACGCGGCCGCGCCCGACGAGGAAGGCGGCGAGGCCGCGCCGGCCACCGGGTCGAGCAAGCGCGCGCCGTCCAAGGAAATCCGCGTCGACCAGATCCGCTCGCTGGAGCCGTGGTTCAACACGGCCACCCACCGGGGCGGCTGGCGCGTCGCCCTGATCTATCCGGCCCACACGCTCAACGTGATCTCGGCCAATGCGCTGCTCAAGGTGCTCGAGGAGCCGCCCGCCCACACCGTGTTCCTGATGGTGGTGGAGGCGCCCGACCGGCTGCTGCCCACGCTGGTGTCGCGCTGCCGCCGGCTGCCGCTGGCCACGCCGCCGCCCGAGCAGGCGCTCGCCTGGCTGCGCGAGCAGGGCGTGCGTCCTGCCGAGGGCTGGCTGGCCGCGGCCGGGGGCGCGCCGCTGGGCGCGCTGCGCCTGGCGCAGCAGGGCGACAGCCCGGTGCCGGCCTGGCTCAACCAGCTCACCGAGCCGCTGGCCGGCGGGCGCCAGCCCGACGTCGGCACCCTGGCCGAGACGCTGGAGAAGCTGCCGGCGGCCGAATGGCTCGACGCGCTGCAGCGCTTCTACACCGACCTGATGCTGGCCGCCAGCGGCGCGGCCGTGCGGTACTTTCCGGCCCTGGGCCAGGACGTGGCCGCCATCGGCAAGCGCGTGCGGCCCGCCGTGGTCGCCGACGCCGCCCGCTGGCTCACGCGCCAGCGCGGCCTGGCCTCGCACCCGCTCAACGCCAAGCTGTTCGCCCACGCGACGCTGCAGCGCGTGGTGCTATCCTGCCAGGGTTGAGTGACCCCGGCCGAGCCCCGCGCCGGCCGCCCGTTTCACGCTGATTCCATGTACGTCGATTCCCACTGTCATCTGAATTTTCCCGAGCTCGCCGGCGACCTGCCGGGCGTGCTCGACCGCATGCAGGCCAACCAGGTCACGCACGCCCTCGTGGTGAGCGTGAACATGCCCGAGTGGCCCGGCCTGATCGAGCTGGTCGAGCCGCACCGCAACCTCTGGGCCTCGGTCGGGGTGCATCCCGACTACGAAGACACGCCCGATCCCGAGCCGGCCGAGCTGGTGCGCCTGGCGCAGCACCCCAAGGTGGTGGCGATCGGCGAGACCGGGCTCGACTACTACCGGCTGAGCGAGCCGCTCGACTGGCAGCGCGAGCGCTTCCGCCGCCACATCCGCGCCGCGCGCGAGACCGGCCTGCCGCTCATCATCCACACCCGCTCCTCGGCCGCCGACACGGTGAAGATCCTGAAGGAAGAGGGCGCGGCCGAGGTCGGCGGCGTGATGCACTGTTTCACCGAGTCCTGGGAGATCGCCCAGGCCGCGATGGACCTGAACTTCCACATCTCGCTGTCGGGCATCGTCACCTTCAAGAACGCCGCGGTGATCCACGAGGTCGCCACCAACATGCCGCTCGAGCGCCTGCTGATCGAAACCGATTCGCCCTACCTGGCGCCGGTGCCGTACCGCGGCAAGCTCAACGATCCGGCCAAGGTGATCCACGTGGCCGAGAAGATCGCCGATCTCAAGGGCATCCCGGTGGCCGAGGTGGCGCAGGCATCCACCGAAAACTTCTTCAAGCTGTTCCGCAAGATCGAGCGCTGAAGCGCCGGCGCCCTGGGCGCGCCGGCACCATCGATGAACGAAGCGGACGGCTTTCGACGCGTCCGACCAGGAGGCAGGCATGAGCACGCAACGACGACTATCCCCCCTCGCACGGCTGCGCCGCGTGGCCGTGGCCGCGCCGCTGGCCTGGGCGCTGGCGGTGCCGGGCGCCACGCTCGGGCTGGCCGCGGTGAGCGCGCCGGCACAGGCCGCCGTCGACATGGGCAACTGGTGGTTCTACGTCACCAACGACCGCGCCAGCGATCTCAAGGGCCTGCTGGCGCAGGGCGCCGATCCCAACACGCGTCACAAAAACGGCCAGCCCGCGATCATGCGCGCGGTGGCCGAGGGCGCCTGGAACGTGTTCGACGTGCTGGCTGCCGATCCCCGCACCGACGTCAACATCGAAAACCCCGCTGGCGAGACGCCGTTGATGTACGTGGCCATCGCCGGCGACACGCGCCGCGCCGAGGCGCTCATCAAGCGCGGTGCGCAGGTCAATCGCCTGGGCTGGACCCCGCTGGCCTACGCGGCCTCGAAGGGGCAGGTCGAGACGGCGCGGCTGCTGCTGCGCCACAAGGCCATGGTCAACGCGCCGTCGGCCGAAGGCCGCACGCCGCTCATGATGGCGGCGCTGTCGGGCAATCGCGACATGGTGCAGTTGCTGCTCGATGCCGGCGCCGACGCCACCACCACCGACCAGCAGGGCCGTTCGGCGGCCGACTGGGCCCGGATCGGCAAGTCGGACAGCCTGGCGGAGGAGCTCAAGTCGATCTCCGAGAAGGTCTGGCGCGAGCGCGACGCGCAGCGCCGCCCGGGTGCCGCCAGCGTGGCGCCCGCCGAAGCGGCCGCGCCGGTCGCCGCGCCCGCCATCGCCCCTGTCCCGGCCCCGGCCGATCCGGCGCCCGCCAGCGCGCCGCGTCCGGCCGCGGGCAGCGGCGTGCAGGGCGTGCAGGGCGTCAATCTCAATCGCTACGACTGACCGGGCCGCCAGGCTCGGCAACCGGCGCCCGCGGGGATCTCCGCGGGCGCCGGTTGCGGCGTCGGTTTTAGGACCAATTTTCGTAGGACTGCACTGCGGTTCGGCTTCCGTCCCTTTCTCATTTCCCGCGCGACGTTTCTCAAATTCACCGGGGTTTTCCCGAGCAATTCTCATAAAACGAGAAATCCAAATAGGAAAACTGGGAAAAAGCGCAGACCATGCGGGCGTTGATGACAGCCCGGATGGATGTTTCTCATGCAAGACCAAGCGATATCAGGCGGCGCCGACCGCGTGCTCTACGTGCTGGCCACGCTGGCGCGCAGCGACCAGCCGCTCTCGATCGCCGCGCTGGCCGAGCAGACCGGCCTGGCCACCAGCACGCTCTACCGCCAGATCGCATTGCTCAAGCGCTGGGGCTTCGTGCTCGAGCAGGACGGCCTCTACGGCCCGGGTCCGACCAGCGTGCAACTGGCGCGCGGCTTCGACCAGGCCTCGTTCCTGATCCAGGAATCGATGGACGACATGGCGCGCCTGGCGCATGCGTCGGGCGAGACGGTCGGCCTGCTGGTCGCGGTCAACGACCAGGCGGTCTGCCTCGACATGGTCGAGAGCAATCATCCGCTGCGCTGTTCGTTCGTGAAGGGCCGCGGCCTGCCGCTCGAGCGCGGCGCCTCGGCCAAGGCCCTGATGGCCTTCATGCCGGCGCCGCGCGTCGCGGATCGCATGCGCGAGCTGGCCGCGCAGGGCGTGGACACCGAGGCGCTCACGCGCGACCTCGCCGCCATCCGCAGCACCGGTCATGCGGTCACCGACGGCGAGCTCGACGTCGGCGTCTGGGGCGTGAGCGTGCCGCTGTTCCGCCGTCCCGCGCAGGCCATCGCCGCGCTCACGCTGATGGCGCCGTCCACGCGCGCCGCCGACCGCACCGATTCCCTGATTCAGCTCACCGTTGCAGCCGCGCAGCGCATCTCCGCGCGCCTGCAACTGCACTGATTCCCGCAGCCGCCGTATCCCCTTCAATCTCCTGAGGAAGCTTCATGACGACTCGCCGCCACCTGCTCACCGCCGCCCTGACCCTGGGCCTGGCCTTCAATACCGCCGCCGTCTTCGCGCAGGACGCCCTGCGCGTCGTGACCGACGCCACCTTTCCGCCGATGGAGTTCGTGAAGGACGGCAAGCGCACCGGCTTCGACATCGAACTGGTCGAAGCGCTGGGCGCGGCCATGGGCAAGCGCATCGAATGGATCGACATCGACTTCAAGGGCCTGATTCCGGCGCTGCAGTCGAACCGCGCCGACCTGGCCGTGTCGGGTATCTACATCACCGAGGAACGCCGCAAGGTGGTGGACTTCACCGATTCGTACTACGCGGGCGGCCTGGTGGTGCTGACCAAGCAGGACGGCCCCATCAAGACGCTCAAGGACCTCGACGGCCGCAAGGTGTCGGTGCAGGTCGGCACCAAGTCGGTCAACTATCTGCGCGAGCACTATCCCGAGGTCAAGCGCGTCGAGGTCGAGAAGAACCAGGAGATGTTCAACCTGGTGCAGATCGGCCGCTCGGACGCCGCCGTCACCGGCAAGCCCGCGGCCAAGCTGTTCGCGCAGAGCACCAAGGGCCTGACCGTGCTGCCCGAGCAGATCACCACCGAGGAATACGGCATCGCCGTGGCCAAGAGCAAGCCCGAGCTCACGCGCGAGCTCAACCAGGCGCTGGCCAAGCTGCGCGCCGACGGCACCTATGACCGCATCGTCAACAAGTGGTTCGAGAGCGCGGCGCAATGAACCTGGACTTCTCTCCCGTCTTCGCCGACTTCGACGCGCTGCTGCGCGGCGCCGCGGTCACGGTCGAGCTCACCGCCTGCGCGCTGTTGCTGGGCTGCCTGATCGGGCTGCTGGTGGGCATCGGCCGCCTGCACCCCGAGCGCCGCGTGGTCTACAACCTCTGCAGCCTCTACCTGCTGATGTTCCGCGGCACACCGTTGCTCGTGCAACTGTTCATCTGGTTCTTCGGCCTGCCGGAGTTCGGCATCCTGCTGCCGGCGTTCGCCTGCGGCGTGCTGGGGCTGGGCATGTATTCCGGCGCCTACGTGTCGGAGATCGTGCGCGGCGCGATCCAGTCGGTCGATCGCGGGCAGACCGAGGCGGCGCGCTCGCTCGGCATGTCGTCCGGCCAGGCCATGCGCATCATCATCCTGCCGCAGGCGGTGGTGCGCATGATCCCGTCGCTGGGCAACGAATTCATCGCGCTGATCAAGAACTCGGCGCTGGTGTCGCTGCTCACCATCCACGACCTCATGCACGAGGGCCAGAAGATCATCAGCGTGTCGTACCGCTCGCTCGAAACCTATCTGGTCATCGCCCTGATCTATTTGGTGCTCACCACCGTGACCACCACGATTTTGCGCCGGATCGAACAGCGTCTGCGCGCCGGAGGAATGGTGCAATGAGCACGCAAGAGATGATCCGCATCCGCGATCTGCACAAGGCCTACGGCGATCACGAGGTGCTGCGCGGCATCGACTTCGAGGTGCAGCGCTCGCAGGTCGTGGTGGTGATCGGGCCGAGCGGCTCGGGCAAGAGCACGCTGCTGCGCTGCTGCAACGGCCTCGAAGCGGCGCAGCGCGGCTCCATCGACATCTGCGGCGAGGCCCTGCTCGCGGACGGCGAGCCCATGCCCGAGGCCGCGCTCAACCAGCTGCGCACGCGCGTCGGCATGGTGTTCCAGTCGTTCAACCTGTTTCCCCATCTGTCGGTGCTCGACAACGTGACCGTTGGGCCGCGCACGCTGCGCGGCCTGAACCGGGCCGATGCCGAGGCGCTGGGCGCCGACCTGCTGGCCAAGGTGGGCCTGTCGCAGAAGATGCAGGCCATGCCGGGCTCGCTGTCGGGCGGCCAGAAGCAGCGCGTGGCGATCGCCCGCGCCCTCGCGATGCAGCCCGAGGTGATGCTGTTCGACGAGCCGACCTCGGCGCTCGACCCCGAGCTGGTGGGCGAGGTGCTGCAGGTGATGAAGCTGCTGGCGCGCGAGGGCATGACCATGATGGTGGTCACCCACGAGATGGGCTTCGCGCGCGACGTGGCCGACGTGGTGGCCGTGATGGATGGCGGCGCCATCCTCGAGTCCGGGCCGCCCGAGGTGATCTTCAGCCAGCCGCGCGAGCCGCGCACGCGCGAGTTCCTGCAGGCCGTGCTCAACGCGTCGGCGGGGGCCGCATGAGCGCGGTCGAACGCACCGCCTTTGCGCCGGCGCTGTGGCAGGCGCGCGATGACAGCGCCGAGCGCGGCGACACGCGCCGGCTCGCCCATATCGTGCAGGGCGTGGACGCGTCCGCAGGCGCCGCCACGGCCCCTGCGGGCGCCCCCTCCTTGCTCGGCTTCGCGTGCGACGCGGGGGTGCGGCGCAACCAGGGCCGCGTGGGGGCGGCGGGCGCGCCGGCCGCGATCCGGCGCGCGCTCGCCGGGCTGCCGGCCCACGACATGAGCCGGCTCTACGACGCCGGCGACGTGGTGTGTCTCGACGACGCGCTGGAGGATGCGCAGGACGCGCTCGCGGCCGCGGTCGCGGCGCTGCTGCACCAGGGCCTGCGGCCGGTGGTGCTGGGCGGCGGCCACGAGATCGCCTGGGGCACGTTCCAGGGCCTGCACCGCTGGCTCGGCGCGGCGGGCCGCCCGGGCCCCGTGCTGGTCCTCAACCTCGACGCGCACTTCGACCTGCGCACCGGGCGGCCGGGCAGCTCCGGCACGCCGTTCGACCAGATCGCCGAACATTGCGCGGCGCACGGGCAGCCCTGGCGCTACGCCTGCCTGGGCGTCTCGCGCCTGTCCAACACCGCGGCGCTCTACGCCCGCGCGGCCGAGATCGGCGCCTGCTGGATCGAAGACGTGGACCTGCAGGAGCGCCATCTCGACGCCCGCCTGGCCCAGCTCGACACCTTGCTCGCCGAGGCCGCGCACGTCTATCTCACCATCGACATCGATGTGCTGCCGGCCGGCGTCGCCCCCGGCGTGTCGGCGCCCGCGCCCTACGGCGTGCCGATGGCGGTGATCGAGGCGCTGGTGCAGCGGGTCATCGCCAGCGGCAAGCTGCGGGTGGCGGACCTGGCCGAGTGCAATCCGGCGCTGGATCTCGACCACCGCACCGCGAAGGTCGCGGCCCGCCTGGCCTGGCGCCTGCTGGCCGGCGCGGCGGCATGACGCGGCGCGGCCGCGCGCGCGGGTAGCGCCGGGCCGTCACCGCGGGCCGAAACGCCAGCCCGCGTCCGTGGCCTCGAGCCGGTGGCTGAGGTCCAGCGCCTGCAACAAGGCCTCGTCGTGCGAGGCCACCATCAGTGCGCCGCGATACTGCAGGAGCGCCGACTCCAGCGCCGCCAGCGAGGGCAGGTCGAGATGGTTGCCGGGCTCGTCGAGCAGCAGCCATGCGGGCGCCGGCTCGGCGTAGAGCGCGCAGGCCAGCGCGGCCTTGAGCTGCTCGCCGCCGCTCAACTGGCCGCACGGCGCGAGCGCGCGCGCCGCATCCAGGCCGAGGTGCACCAGGCGCGTGCGCAGCGCGTCCTCGCGCGCCCCGGGGGCGCATTGCTGCAGTTGCGCCAGCGCGCTGCGCGCTGGGTCCAGGCCGCCCAATCGCTGGTCCAGATAGTGCGCCGGCGCGGCACGCGTGAGCGTGCCTGCGCGCGGCGCGAGCTGGCCGCCCAGCACTTTCATCAGCGTCGATTTGCCGCGGCCGTTGGCGCCGACCAGGCCGATGCGCTGACGCGCCCCGAACGCCAGGCTGAGCTCGCGCGTCGGCCCCTGCACGTGCGGCAGCACCACCGCGTCGAGCGTGGCCAGCACGCGGTCGCCGGGTGGCGCCGCGGGCAGGGCGTGCACACTGATGCCGGCCGACCCCGCCGCCCGCCCGGCGGCGTCGCGCACCTGCGCCGCGAGTCGGGCGCGCGTCTCGGCATGCTGGCGCGCGAGGCGCCCCTCGGTCGATTCGCTGCGGCCCTTCTGGCGATCCAGCAGGATGCGGGCCTGGTTGGCCTCGTGGCCCAGCCGCCTGCCGCGGGCCGTGCGCTGCGCCTGGCGTTCCTGTTGCGCGCGCAACCGCCGCTCGGTGAGCTGGCGGTCGTGGCGCGCGCGGGCCAGGGCCTGATCGGCCTGGGCCCGCTCGTCGTCGCGTGCCGCGCGATAGAAGGTGAAATTGCCGCCGTAGGCGCGCAGGCCCTGCGGCGACAGTTCCACGATGCGTGCCATGCGGTCCAGCAGCATGCGGTCGTGGCTGATCACGAGCAGGCCGCGCGGCCAGTGCGCGAGCTGGTTCAGCAGCGCGGCCCGATGGTCGCGGTCGAGGTGATTGCTGGGTTCGTCCAGGATCAGGAAGGCGGCGTCGGCGGCGAGCGCGCCCGCCAGCGCCGCGCGCATGGCCTCGCCGCCGCTCAGCGTTGCCGCCGGGGCGAGCAGGTCGCGCCCGCCCAGGCCGGCGCGCGTCAGGGCGGCGCGCAGGCGTGCGCGCAGATCCCAATGCGGCCCGACCCGCTCGAAGTCGGCCGGCGAGCCCGTGCCGGCCTCGATGCGGAGCAGGGCATCGAGCGTGCCGCCCCAGCCCATCAGGTCCGCCACGCGCTCGCCCGGCGCCGGACGCACCTGCTGCGCCAGGTAGCGCACCGGTCCGTCGCGCCGGCACAGGCCGCGGGTGGGCGCGAGTTCGCCGGCGAGCAGGCGCGCCAGCACCGTCTTGCCGACGCCATTGGCGCCGACCAGGCCGGTGGGCCGGCCGTCGAATTGGAAGTCGAGTTCGGAGAACAGCGCGCGGCCGTCGGGCAGCGCATAGGAGACGCCGGAAAGCGTCAAGTGCGTAGATGTCATCAGGGAGCGTCCAGGGATGCCGAAGGCCTGCCGCGAGCCGGGCAGGGCGGGGTTTCGGAGCCGTCTGGCGACGGCGGCATCAATGGCGCATGGGAGGAACGGCCTCGTGTAGAGAGGCTGACATTGTAGGCCGGGTCCACGCCGCCGGCCAGACCGCCGCGCCTCGTCCCCGGAGCGACTTGGGGGTGGACGGCGGTCCGCGCGCGGCTTAGCATGGCTGCCAGAACGCCCGGCCCGACCGGGCGAGGGCAGACCGCGCCGACTCAGGCCGGCATCGGGGAGGGCGCGGGCAGGGCCCGTCGGACGGAGTGTGCTTGCATGCGTCCCCATTAAATATATTTTTATTTAAATGGGGGACGCAGTATTTTTGTTCGTAAAATGGCGCAAATTCAGTGAGGAGCGTCGCTCAAAATGTCGCAACAACCCGCCCATGCCTTGCCTTCGTATCTCGACCCCCAGCACCTCGGTCCCTGGGGCATCTACCTGCAGCAGGTCGACCGCGTAACGCCCTACCTGGGTTCGCTGGCCCGCTGGGTGGAGACGCTCAAGCGCCCGAAGCGCGCGCTGATCGTCGACGTGCCGATCGAGCTCGATAACGGCACGATCGCCCACTTCGAGGGCTACCGCGTCCAGCACAACACCTCGCGCGGCCCCGGCAAGGGCGGCGTGCGCTTCCACCAGGACGTCACCCTCTCGGAAGTGATGGCGCTGTCGGCCTGGATGTCGATCAAGAACGCCGCGGTGAACCTGCCGTACGGCGGTGCCAAGGGCGGCATCCGTGTCGATCCGCGCAACCTGTCGCAATCCGAACTCGAACGCATGACGCGCCGCTACACGTCCGAAATCGGCGTGATCATCGGCCCGTCCAAGGACATTCCCGCGCCCGACGTGAACACCAACGCCCAGACCATGGCCTGGATGATGGACACGTATTCGATGAACGAAGGCGCCACCGCCACCGGCGTGGTGACCGGCAAGCCGATCGCGCTGGGCGGCAGCCTGGGCCGTGTCGAGGCGACCGGCCGCGGCGTGTACGTGGTGGCGTGCGAAGCCGCGCGCGACCAGGGCATCGCCATCGAGGGCGCCAAGGTCGTGGTGCAGGGCTTCGGCAACGTGGGCGGCACCGCTGCCCGCCTGTTCCATGAAGCCGGCGCCAAGGTCATCGCGGCCCAGGACCACACCGGTACCATCCACAACGCCAACGGCCTCGACGTGCACCGCCTGCTGGCGCACGTGTCCAGCACCGGCGGCGTGGGCGGCTTCAAGGAAGCCGAAACGATCGACGCCGCCACCTTCTGGCACCTCGAGACCGACTTCCTGATCCCGGCCGCGCTCGAAGGCCAGATCACCAAGGCCAACGCCGCGTCGGTGCGCGCCAAGATCGTGGTGGAAGGCGCCAACGGCCCGACGACCCCGGACGCCGACGACATCCTGCGCGACAAGGGGGTGTACGTGGTGCCCGACGTGCTGGCCAACGCCGGCGGCGTGACCGTGAGCTACTTCGAATGGGTGCAGGATTTCTCGAGCTTCTTCTGGAGCGAAGACGAGATCAACCAGCGCCTCGAACGCCTGATGCGCGAAGCCTACTCGGCGGTGTCGCAGGTGGCGCGCGAGCACAACATCACGCTGCGCACGGCCGCCTTCGTGGTCGCGTGCACCCGCATCCTGCAGGCGCGCCAGGTGCGCGGTCTCTACCCCTGATATCCCGAAAGAGGATGGCGCCCCGCCCGCGGGGCGCCGGAGGCAGACAACGAAAAGCCCACGGCGTGCCGTGGGCTTTTTGCCGGGTGCGGCCGTCGCGAGGCCTCACGCGCGCGGCAGGAACTCCGGCTTGAGCACGCCACGCAGCTGATCGTAGGGAATCAGCAGCTCGGGCTCGCCGTGCGAGTACGGCGCGATCGAGTAGGCGTCGTACTTGATGACCAGGCCCTTTTCGGTGAGGGCGAAGTTCTCGCTCGGCTGGAACGGCCACATGCGGTCGTAGGCGGCGCGGTCGCGCTGCGCGTCTTCGTTGGTCGCGAGCCAGCGCTGGTGCGCGGCCTTGAGCAGCGCATCGAATTCGGCCTTGCGGCCGGCGATCAGCACCGCCTCGAGCGGCAGCACGGCGTTCGACGAGAGCTGCCAGTTGAGGAACACGGTGGCCGGGATGCCATGGGCCGCGCCGGTGAAGTTCTGCACGGTGTGCAGCTCGACCGCGATCACGCCGGCCTGCACGTCGCGCACCTGCGCCTTGAAGTAGGTGGCGTCGCGGCCCTGCGCATTGCGCCAGAAATACTGCACGTATTCCGACAGCGACTGGTACTGGCCGCGCAGGTTCTCGTCCACGCCGGTCAGGCTGGCGAGCACGCGGTCGACCAGCTTGGACAGCTGCGGGATGTCCGGGAAGGACACGCTGTCGATCTCGATCGTGGGGCATTCGCCGCTGCATTCGGGCTTGACGCCTTTCCACTCGATCCGCTCGGTGCGCAGGTTGCCGACCTGCACCGCGCGGCCATTGGCCGGCGGGCTGGCGCCGCCGCTCGCCGCGGGCGAGGCGCCCGGTGCGAGCGTGATGTCGGCGGGCGGCGCGCTGGCGCAACCGGCGAGCGCGGCCAGCGCGGTGGCGGCGGCCAGCGTGCGCCACGAGGTGAGGGAAAGCGAACCAGCCATGTAACGACGACTCCTTGCGTATAGGGAACGACCTGCCCGGCGCGGCACGAGCGCCGCGCAACCCGACCCTGGGACAGACAGCGGACGCGGCGCGAAGTTCAGGGAACCAGGCCCAGCCATTCGTCGGTGCCGAACTTCTCCCGCACCTGCTGCTCGGCACGCGCCAGGGTCTCGGCCGACAGCGTGGCGGGCGCCAGGCGGCACATGCTGCCGAAGGTCTGCAGCATGCGCTCGATGATAACGTCCCGCGCCAGGCCGGTCTGGCTGCGCAGCGGGTCGACGCGCTTCTTGGCGCTGGTCGTGCCCTTGTCGGACAGCTTTTCGCGGCCGATGCGCAGCACCTCCACCATCTTGTCGGCGTCGATGTCGTACGACATCGTGACGTGATGCAGCACGGCCTTGGCGCGGCGTGCCTGCGCGGCGCCGCCGATCTTGCCGCCTTCGGAGGTGATGTCGTTGAGCGGTTGATACCAGGCCTTGATGCCCAGATCGTGCAGCGCCTTGATGACCCAGCTGTCGAGGAATTCGTAGGATGCCTGGAAGCTCATGCCGCGCACCAGCGCCTCGGGCACCGACAGCGAATAGGTGATGGTGTTGCCGGGCTCGACGAACATCGCGCCGCCGCCGCTCACGCGGCGCACCACGGTCACGCCGTGGCGCTGCGCGCCGTCGGGGTCGACTTCGTTCCTGAGCGACTGGAAGCGGCCGATCACCACGGCGGGCGCGGCCCATTCCCAGATGCGCAGCGTGGGCGGGCGCAGGCCGGCGCCCACCTCGTCGGTGATCACGGCGTCGAGCGCCATGTGCAGCGCCGGGGCCAGCGGGCCCGGGTGGATCAGCTGCCAGTCGTAGTCGCTCCAGGCGGTGTGGCTCATGCCAGTGCCCTCCGCACGACCACTGCCACCGCTTCGGCCGAGAAGCCGAACAGCTCCGCATTGGCGGGCAGGGCGCGCGTGACGGCCTGCGCGATGGCGGCATCGCTGGCGTCGGCGGGCAGGCCGTTCAGGCCGCGGTTGATGGCGTCGAGCGCCTCGGGCGGCTCGAGAAAGAAATCGCCGGAGAGGCGCACGTCGCTCAGGCGGCCGCCATCGACCGCCAGGTCCACCACCACCAGCTTGCCGCCGGGTACCTTGTATTCGCCATGCATGGCACGGGCTCCTGTTGCTGCGCGCCGGCGCGCGGGCCGGCGTTTCGTGTGTTTCGCGTGATCGTTGCGGGCGCAAGCGCCCGATGCCGGATTCTACAGTTCCAGCTTCATGCCTTCATGGGTCGCTACGAAGCCCAGCGACACGTAGAAGCGCTGCGCGTCGGCGCGGCGCTTGTCGGTGGTGAGCTGGACCAGGCCGCAGCCGCGTTCGCGGCATTGCGCGATGGCCCACTCGAACAGCGCGCGGCCCGTGCCGGCGCCGCGCTGGTCGGCGGCCACGCGCACGCTTTCGATCAGGCCGCGCCACATGCCCTGGCGCGACAGGCCGGGGATGAAGCTGAGCTGCAGGCAGCCCACCACGCGGCCCTCGCGCTCGGCCACGGCCAGCAGCTGGTTGGGATCGCGCGCGATGGCGTCGAAGGCGCGCCGGTAGTGCTCGTTGGGCGGCATGCGCGCGTCCTCGCGCGTCTGGCCCAGCGTGTCGTCGGCCAGCAGGCCGATGATGGCGGGGAGGTCGGCGCCGTCGGCGCGGCGAAACTGCAGGAGCGGATCGGTCATGGTTCAGCGGGGCAGGTTGGTGGCCGTCTGGCCGAACAGGACACGGCGCGATTCCTCGGTCTGCACCGAGGGCTGGGTGTTGATCGTGCCGGCCAGGGCATAGGCGCGCTGCACCGCGGGACGGGCCGCGATGCGGTCGAACCAGCGCTTGAGATGCGGGAAGTCGGCGAGGTCCTGCCCCTGCTTCTCGTGCGGCACGATCCAGGGATAGGCCGCGATGTCGGCGATCGAATAGTCGCCCGCCACGTAGTCGCGGTCGGCCAGACGCCGGTCGAGCACGCCATAGAGGCGGTTGGTTTCGTTGACGTAGCGATCGATCGCGTAGGGAATGCGCTCGGGCGCATAACCCGAGAAATGGTGGTTCTGGCCCGCCATCGGGCCCAGCCCGCCCATCTGCCAGAACAGCCACTGCAATACGTCGGCGCGGCCGCGCAGGTCGGCGGGCAGCAGCTGGCCCGTCTTTTCGGCCAGGTAGAGCAGGATCGCGCCGGACTCGAACAGCGGGATCGGGGCGCCGCCATCGGCCGGATCGCGGTCGACGATGGCCGGGATGCGGTTGTTGGGCGCGATGCGCAGGAAGTCGGGCTGGAACTGCTCGCCCTTGCTGATGTTGACCGGGTGCACCGTGTACGGCAGCCCGGTCTCTTCGAGGTAGATGGTGATCTTGTGGCCGTTGGGCGTGGTCCAGTAATGAAGGTCGATCATGGGCGTCCTCGAGGGGCGGCGCCGGGGCGGGCGGCCGCGATGGCCCATCATAATCGCGCCCGCGTCCCCCGCCCGGCCATGGCCCTGCGCCGGACGCGGGCATGCGCGGGCGGGGCGCCGAAGGGGTGGCGTCGCGACGCCGCTC
>Ga0160496_1000438_pt1 | contig 18584 bp, 18 predicted proteins | sample DIDPMG_2_FD_108231 | JGI IMG/M metagenome (GOLD analysis project Ga0160496, IMG submission 108231) | Enriched soil microbial communities from UW Madison campus, WI, USA - DID2937_E24_FP MG | ecosystem: Environmental > Terrestrial > Soil > Grasslands | place: USA: Madison, Wisconsin | collected...
ACCCACTGGATGCGGTTGGCGGTCAGGCCTTCGCGGATCGCCTTGATGATGGGGATGCCACCGGCGACGGCGGCCTCGAACGCCACCATCACGCCGCGCGCCGACGCGGCGGCGAAGATCTCGTTGCCATGCTTGGCGAGCAGCGCCTTGTTGGCCGTGACCACGTGCTTGCCCTGCGAGATCGCCTCGAGCACCAGCTCGCGCGCCAGGGTGTCGCCGCCGATCAGCTCGACCACGATGTCGATGTCGGGATCGCGCACGAGGGCGTGCACGTCGGTGGAAATCTCCAGGGTGTCGCCCACGCGGGCGCGCGCCTTGGCCACGTCGCGCACGGCGATGCGGCTGACCTCGATGCGCCGGCCGGCGCGTCGTGCGATTTCTTCTGCGTTGCGGGACAGCACACTCCAGGTGCCGCCACCGACCACGCCCAGGCCCAGCAGGCCGACCTTCATGGGATTCATTTCAGCAATCCGTCCTTGCGGAACATTCTTCGTTGCCGCGCACCGCCCGATGGGGTGCGCCGCTCGTTATCGTTGAGAGCGCGGCGCACGTCGCCGTCGCCCTGCTCGCCGAAGCCGCGCCCCCGGGGACGCGGCCATTTCGCATCCGACCGGATACGCCTGGAGACGGCCGAGGCGCCCATCGCCCTGTAGGGTTCGGGGGTCTGCGCCCATGGATGCAGGGTCGCCCTCGGGTCTCCACCTGGCGGCCTGCCTCGTGCAGGCCGTCCAGGCCAGGCGCCCGCGCATCGCGCCGGCGCCGCCGCACCCATTTGCGGTGCAGCAAAACCTTGTAATCTAGCGCATGCGTGCCCGCCCGGCAAATGACGCGGCTCCGTCCCCCGGCGCACCCGTGTATCCCCTGCAACATGCCGTCATTGTGATGCGCTATCATCGGACACGTATAAGCCGGAGTAATGATTGAAGCTGCATACCGATCCTGGATCCGCACTCAACACGGTCACCGCCTACGGCGAAGGCTACATTGAGGTCAACCAGGCAAGATTTTCCCACGCGGTCGCCTTCGGCCCCGAAGGCGACGTCACCGAATGGCCGGTCCGCATCCCGGCCGACATCACCGCCGCCCTGCTCCAGCAGGCAGCCGGCCTGGCAGCCCCCACCCGCGATCCCCTGGCCTTTCTCGACGAGCCCGAGAGCGGCGCCCTCGTGCGCTCCGCCGACTCGCCGGAAGTGCTGATCGTGGGCACCGGGCTGCGCCAGCGCATGCTGCCGCCCGACGTGTTGCGCCCGCTGCTCATGGCAGGCGTGGGCGTCGAGGTGATGGACACCCAGGCGGCCGCCCGTACCTACAACATCCTGATGGCGGAAGGCCGGCGCGTGGTCGTCGCCCTGCTGCCCACTGACGAGATCGCCCCATGAGCGCAACCATCGGAAAGCCCGCCCCCCAGTTCACGGCCGAGAGCACCATCGGCCCGGTCAGCCTGGATCAATGCCAGGGCCGCGCCGTCGTGCTGTATTTCTACCCCAAGGACAACACCCCGGGGTGCACGACCGAGAGCCAGGACTTCCGGGACATGCATGAAGAATTCCTCGCCGCCAGCACCGTGGTGCTGGGCATCTCGCGCGACACGCTGAAGTCGCACGAGAACTTCAAGGCGAAGTACGAGCTTCCCTTCCCCCTCATCTCCGACGCCGACGAAACCGTGTGCAATCTGTACGGCGTCATCAAGCAGAAGAATATGTATGGCAAACAGGTGCGTGGCATCGAACGCAGCACGTTTCTGATCGATGCCTACGGCGTGCTGGTGCAGGAGTGGCGCGGGGTGAAGGTGCCCGGCCACGCCAAGGAAGTCCTGCAAGCCGCCAAGAGCATCGGCTAGCCCCGTACATCGCTTACGTCAGGCATCCGCCGGCTTACACAGGAGATTGACCTTTATGCCGCTTCCGAAGTTGCCTACCCGTCCCGCAGCCATCCTGACCTTTCCCAGTGGAGAGGCCGCCCGGGCGAAGACCCGGGAGGACGCCAGCCCGGACCTCGACGACGAGGACCTGCTGGTGCAGCCTGAACTCGAAGGAATGACTGCCCCAGGCCGCAAAGAAGCCCCGGCGCCGGTGGCCAAAGCCCCGGCAACCGAACCTGCAAAGAAACCCGCCCCCGCTGTCGCCAAGCCCACCCGCGCGCCCAAGGCCGTGGCCGGCGCGCGCCAGCGCCGCACCGCCGCCAGCAGCGCGCCGCGCAAGCTGTTCGTGCTCGACACCAACGTGCTGCTGCACGATCCGAGCTCGATCTTCCGCTTCGAAGAGCACGACATCTTCCTGCCGATGATGACGCTGGAGGAGCTCGACCACCAGAAGAAGGGCATGTCGGAAGTGGCGCGCAACGCGCGCCAGGTGAGCCGCTCGCTCGACGCCCTGGTCCAGGACACGACCGAGCTCGACGACGGCCTGCCGCTCGACAAGCTGGGCAACAAGGACGCCACCGGGCGCCTGATGTTCCAGACCACGGCGATCCACAGCACCCTGCCCTCGGACCTGCCGATGGGCAAGGCCGACAACCAGATCCTGGGCGTGGTGCGCGCGCTCAAGGAGAAGTTCGCCGACCGCGAGGTCGTGCTGGTGTCCAAGGACATCAACATGCGTCTGAAGGCCCGCGCGCTGGGCATGGACGCCGAGGACTACTACAACGACCACGTCCTCGAAGATACCGACCTGATGTACGCGGGCGTGATGCAGCTGCCCGAGGACTTCTGGAACAAGCACGGCAAGGACGTCGAGTCGTGGCAACAGGGCGGCACCACGTTCTATCGCATCCGCGGCCCCTTGTGTGCGCAGTTCGTGGTCAACCAGTTCGTCTATTTCGAAGGCCAGATGCCCCTGTATGCCCAGGTGCGCGAGGTCAGCGGCAAGACGGCGGTGCTGGCCACGCTGCGTGACTACACCCACGGCAAGAACAACGTCTGGGGCATCACGGCGCGCAACCGCGAGCAGAACTTCGCCATGAACCTGCTGATGAACCCGGAATGCGACTTCGTGTCGCTGCTGGGCCAGGCCGGCACGGGCAAGACGCTGCTGGCGCTCGCCGCCGGCATCACCCAGGTGCTCGAGACCAAGCGCTACACCGAGATCATCATGACCCGCGTCACGGTGCCGGTGGGCGAGGACATCGGCTTTTTGCCCGGCACCGAAGAAGAGAAGATGCTGCCCTGGATGGGCGCGCTCGAGGACAACCTCGACGTGCTCAACATGGGCGACGGCGAAGGCGGTGCCGACTGGGGCCGCGCCGCCACGATGGATCTGATCCGTTCGCGCATCAAGGTCAAGTCGCTCAACTTCATGCGCGGCCGCACCTTCCTGAACAAGTATCTGATCATCGACGAGGCGCAGAACCTCACGCCCAAGCAGATGAAGACGCTGATCACCCGTGCCGGCCCCGGCACCAAGGTGGTCTGCCTGGGCAACATCGCGCAGATCGACACGCCCTACCTCACCGAGGGCAGTTCGGGCCTGACCTTCGTGGTCGACCGCTTCAAGGGCTGGCCGCATTCGGGCCACGTCACGCTGCAGCGGGGCGAGCGTTCGCGCCTGGCCGATTACGCGGGCGACGTGCTCTGAGCGCATCGCCTCCCGTCTGATCCGACCCGCGCTTCGGCGCGGGTTTTTACTTGTGGTTTGCCAAACCCGGTTACCTTGAGCGGGCCGACCGGCCCGCCCCCGGTGTAGCATCCCGTTATTGTCACTGTTACCTGCCCGCCCCGCTTCAATGTCCGTACCCGCCGCCCCCTCGCTGCCCGTGGGCATCACCATGGGTGATGCCGCCGGCATCGGCCCCGAGATCATCATCAAGGCCTGTGCCCAGGGCCTGGGCGCGCCCGCCATCGTGTTCGGCGACGCCGGCGCGCTGCGCCGCACGGCGCAATCGCTGGGCGCCCGCCTCGAGATCGTGGAGATCGACGACGCCCGCGCCGCCCGGCCGGGCGCCGGCCGCCTGGAAGTGGTGCGCACCGGCGCGCCGCTGCCGGCCGATCTGGCGCTGGGCCAGGTGAGCGCGGCCGCCGGCCAGGGCGCCTACGACTACCTGTGCGCGGCGATCGATGCGGCCCAGGCCGGCGCGATCCGCGCCATCGTGACCGCACCGCTCAACAAGCACTCCATGCACCTGGCCGGCATCGACCAGCCCGGCCATACCGAAATCCTGGCCGAGCGCTCGAACACGGCCGACTTCGCCATGATGCTGGCCAACGACGAGCTGCGCGTGCTGCTGGTGACCATCCACGTGGCCCTGGCCGACGTGATGGCCCGCATCACGCCCGAGGCCGAGCTGCGCGCCATGCGCCTGGCCCACCAGGCCTGCCGCCAGATGGGCATCGCGCAGCCCCGCGTGGCGGTGGCCGGGCTCAATCCGCATGCGGGCGAAGACGGCAAGTTCGGCCGCGAAGACATCGACATCATTGCCCCGGCCGTGGCGCGCGCCCGCGCCGAGGGCATCGACGCATCGGGCCCCTGGCCCGGCGACACCATTTTCATGCGCGCACGCCGCGGCGAGTTCGATATCGTCGTGGCCCAGTACCACGACCAGGGCCTGATCCCGGTGAAATACCTGGGCATCGACCATGGCGTGAATGTCACCGTGGGCCTGCCGTTCGTGCGCACCAGCGTCGACCACGGCACCGCCTTCGACATCGCCGGCCAGGGCATCGCCGACCACGCTTCGCTGGTGGCCGCGTTCGATCTGGCACTCGCCATGACGCCCTGACCCCAGGCCCGCCCCCGACTCCTCCGAATACCTGAATCCCATGTCCAGTCTCATCGTTCACGGCGGCAAGCCGCTACGCGGCGAAATCCAGCCGTCCGCCAACAAGAACGCGGTGCTGCCGATCCTGTGCGCCACCCTGCTCACCAACGAGCCGCTGCGCCTGCACGGCGTGCCCGACATCACCGACGTGCGCAAGATCCTCGACATCTTCCGCACGCTGGGCAGCGACGTGCAGCTCGATCCGGTAACGCGCACGCTCGACCTGCATCACCACGCCACCACGTTCGACGCGACGCGCCACCGCCTGCCCGAGGAAATGCGCTCGTCGATCATGCTGGTGCCGCCGCTGCTGGCGCGCTTCGGCGTGGCGCGTCTCGAAGACAATGTGAAGGGCTGCACGCTGGGCGTGCGCGAGATCGATCCGCACGTGGAGGTGTTCCGCCGCTTCGGCGGCCAGGTCGAGCGCGCCGAGGGGTCGCTGCTGGTGCACGGCGAGCGTCTCACGCCGACCGACCACTGGCTCGACTACGCGTCGGTCACCACCACCGAGAACTTCGTGCTGTGCGCGGCCGCCGCGTCGGGCACCTCGACCCTGACCAACGCCGCCTCCGAGCCGCACGTGCAGGAGTTCTGCCGCTTCATGACCCTGATCGGCGTGCGCATCGACGGCCTGGGCACCTCGCGCCTGACCGTGCACGGCGGCCAGACGCTCAAGGGCGGCGAGTTCCGCTTCGCCGAAGACTTCCACGAGATCACGACCTTCCTGGCGCTGGGCGCGATCACGGGCGGCGACGTCGTGGTGCGCAACACCACGCCCGAGGATTTCCCGCTGATCGACCGCACCTTCGCCAAGTTCGGCGTGCGCATCGTGCACGAGAACGGCTGGTCGCGCGCGCTGGTCGACGGCCCGCTGAAGGTGCAGACGCCCTTCACCAGCAACGTGCTGACCAAGGTCGAGGCCGCGCCGTGGCCCTACGTGCCGGTCGACCTGCTGCCGATCTTCATCGCGCTGGGCGTGAGCGCCCAGGGCAACGCGATGTTCTGGAACAAGGTCTACGACGGCGCGCTCGGCTGGTCCACCGAACTGTCCAAGTTCGGCGCCCACGTGTTCCAGTCGGACCCGCATCGTCTCATCACCTTCGGCGGCGGCCCGCTCACCCCGGCCGTGGTCGAGAGCCCCTACATCATCCGCGTGGCGATCGCGCTGTTCATGGTCGCCGCCAGCATCGATGGCCGCTCCGAGATCCGCTACGCCGCCCCCATCCGCCGCGCCCACCCGCGCTTCGTGGAGAACCTGCGCGCGCTGGGTGCGGATGTGGAGTGGACGCAGGAGGATTAAGGGCCCCCACGCTGGGGAGGAGCCCCACGCCGCGCGCTTCGCGCTTGCTGCCCCCCAGGGGGCTCGCCGCCTTCGGGCGGCCGGGCGAAGGGAACGGCCCCCACGCTGCGCGCTTCGCGCTTGCTGCCCCCCGAGGGGGCTCGCCGCCTTCGGGCGGCCGGGCGGCGGGAAAGGCCCCCACGCCGCGCGCTTCGCGCTTGCTGCCCCCCAAGGGGGCGCGCCGCCTTCGGGCGGCCGGGCGGCGGCGTGGCTATTCTTGCCGAGGATTCAGAGCCACTGCCCGCGCGGTGTCGGGGCTCTGAAAACAAAGGTGTCAGACTGCATTTTCGGCGGGCGCCTGCGCCGAAAGAAAGGTGTCAGACTGCATTTTTCGCCGAGTGCGGTTTCGCGAAAATGTAGTCTGACACCTTTGTTTGGTGGGGTTGCTTCGCGACCTGAACGAAAGCTGTCCGGGTTGTTGGACAACGGGGACTACAATAGGCGCGCTTTTAAGACCAACTCTTGCGCCTCATGTCCCGCCTCGCCCGCTTCCTGCCTGACCGCTTCACGCTGCTTCTCATCACCACCGTCATCATCGCCAGCCTGGTGCCCGCGCACGGCCAGGGCATCGTGGCGTTTGGCTGGATCACCAACATCGCGGTTGCGCTGCTGTTCTTCCTGCATGGCGCGCGGCTGTCGCGCGATGCGATCGTTGCGGGGGTCACGCACTGGCGCCTGCACCTCACGATCTTCTCGGCCACCTTCCTGATGTTCCCCCTGCTCGGGGTTGCGCTCAAGCCGGTGCTCGAGCCGCTGGTCACGCCCGAGCTCTACCTCGGCATCCTGTTCCTGTGCTGCCTGCCGGCCACCGTGCAATCGGCCATCGCGTTCACCTCGATGGCGCGCGGCAACGTGCCCGCGGCAGTATGCAGCGCGTCGGCCTCGAGCCTGCTGGGCATCTTCATCACGCCGCTTCTGGTCGGCACCGTGGTCGCCAGCGCGGCCGCCGCGCCGATCTCGTTCGATGCCGTGGGCAAGATCATGCTGCAGCTGCTGCTGCCCTTCGTGCTGGGCCAGCTGCTGCGCCCGTGGATCGGCGCCTGGGTGCACCGCCGCAAGGCGCTGCTGAAGTGGGTCGACCAGGGTTCGATCCTGCTGGTCGTGTACACCGCGTTCTCCGAAGCCGTGAACGAAGGCCTGTGGCAGAACACGCCGGTGCCGGCGCTGCTGGGCCTGGTGGTCTGCTGCGCCGTGATCCTGGCGCTGGCGCTGGCCGGTTCGCAGCTGATGGGCAAGCTCTTCGGCTTCGACCTGCCCGATCGCATCACGCTGCTGTTCTGCGGCTCCAAGAAGAGCCTGGCCAGCGGCATCCCGATGGCCCAGGTGATCTTCGCCGGCCAGGCCGTGGGCGCGATCGTGCTGCCGCTGATGTTGTTTCACCAGATCCAGCTGATGGTGTGCGCGGTGCTGGCGTCGCGCTACGCCCGCCGTCCCGAGACGGAATGAGCGACGGGCGCGTCGAGCGCCCTGCCCGACCCGAAAGAAAACGGCCCCGCGGGGCCGTTTTTTTTGCCTGCCGGGCTCAGTACTGCTGGGCGCCGGTGTAGTTGAGGAAGCGCGTGCTCATGCCCTGGAAGGTCAGGCGCACGGTGCCGATCGGCCCGTTACGCTGCTTGCCGATGATGATCTCCGCCGAGCCCTTGTCGGGCGAATCGGGGTTGTAGACCTCGTCGCGATAGATGAAGAGGATCAGGTCGGCATCCTGTTCGATGGCGCCCGATTCGCGCAGGTCGCTCATCACGGGACGCTTGTTGGGACGCTGTTCCAGGCTGCGGTTCAGCTGCGACAGCGCGATGAGCGGGCAGTTGAGCTCCTTGGCCAGGCCCTTGAGCGAACGCGAGATTTCCGACACCTCGGTGGCGCGGTTCTCGCCCGACGAGTTGGCCGACATCAGCTGCAGGTAGTCGATGATGATGAGGCCGAGCTGGCCGCACTGGCGCGCCAGACGGCGGCAGCGCGCGCGCACTTCCATCGAGCTGAGCGCGGGCGTCTCGTCGATGTAGACCTGCGCGTCCTGCATCAGCTGCACGGCGTGCGTGACGCGCGGCCAGTCTTCGGCGATCAGCTTGCCGGTACGCATGCGATGCTGGTCGAGCATGCCGACCGAGCCCAGCATACGCATGGCGAGCTGCACCGCGCCCATTTCCATCGAGAACACCGCCACCGGCAGGCCCTGCTCGATGGCGACGTGTTCGCCGATGTTCATCGAGAACGAGGTCTTGCCCATCGAGGGGCGGCCCGCCACGATGATCAGGTCGCCGCCCTGCAGGCCGGAGGTCATCTTGTCGAGGTCGGCAAAGCCCGTGGGCACGCCGGTCACGTCGGAATCGCTGTCGCGGCGATAGAGCTCGTCGATGCGCTCGACCACCTGCGTCAGCAGCGGCTGGATTTCCTTGAAGCCGCCGCCGCCCTTGTCGCCCTCCTGGGCGATCTTGAACACCTTGGATTCGGCCTCGTCGAGCAGCTGGCGCGCTTCCTTGCCTTGCGGATTGAGCGCGCCGGCGGCGATCTCGTCGGCCACGGTCACGAGCTTGCGCAGCGTGGCGCGCTCGCTCACGATCTCGGCGTAGCGGCGGATGTTGGCGGCCGAGGGCGTGTTGTGCGCCAGGGCGTTGAGGTAGGCCAGGCCGCCCACGTCTTCGGCCTTGCCGCTGGTCGTGAGCGCCTCGTTGACCGTGATCACGTCGGCCGGCCGCGCCAGCGCGATCAGCTTGGCGATGTGCTGCCAGATCAGGCGGTGATCGTGGCGGTAGAAATCCTCTTCGGTCAGGACGTCGGCGATCCGGTCCCAGGCGGCGTTGTCGAGCAGCAGCCCGCCGAGCACCGATTGCTCGGCCTCGATCGAATGGGGCGGTACGCGCAGGTATTCAAGCTGCTTGTCGGCGGGGGTATTCATCGCAGAAAAGACCTCAGGGTGTCGGCCACCCGGAAAAATGCACGGACGTCGCTGCCCTTGATCCAGCCGGCGATCGGGCGCAGCACGCGCGCGGCGCCGCACAGCAGGCGGGCCAGGCGTTCGAAGCTGGCGCGCACGGCGGGGTCGGGATTGACGTCGAAATAAGTGTCCAGCACCAGTTTACCCATCACCGGCCGATCGGCGTCCGGGATGCGTCCCAGCGCCGTCAGGGAGCTGAGGGTCTGGAACAGATCATAGGCCTGGGTCAGCGGCAACGACAGCGCGTTGCCGATGTTTTCCTCGAAATCGATGCGCCACAGCAGGCCGTCGCGCACGGTCACGTTGCGCACCTGGGCGCCGCCGTGCCAGAGGCCGCGCACGTGGAACGCGGCCAGGTCGGCGGCGAGCATGCGGGTCAGGCGCAGGCGCTCGGCGGTATCGGCGGGGCGCAACAGCTCCGGCAGCGCGCGGCCGACGTGTTCGAGCACCAGCAGATTAGGCTCCTGCCACCACACCTCGGGCACGCGGCAGCCCGTCTGCAGCAGGCGGCGCAGCCGCACCGCCTCGTGGGCGAGGCCATTGCGCAGCAGCACGCCCGGGCGCGGGAATTCGCCCAGCAGCAGCTTGCACACCAGGCCCAGCAGGAACGCGCGCACATAGCGCAGCGCGTAGCTCACGCCGCGCATCACGCTCGGACGGCGGCGCTTGACGACGCAGGGCACGCCGTCGATGGTCACTTCCTTGACCGACTTCACCCGCGCCGCGTCGGCGCTTTCCAGCCAGGCACGCAAGCCGGCCGGCGCATTCTGGTGCAGTGGCGTCTGTGTCAAACCATTCCCTCTGAGACATCAAGGCGGCATCCGCGGAGGATGCCACACGCATGAACACGAAACTCGTGCGCAGGCCACATTATCGGCCGCGCGGGTGAAACGGCGGCGGCGGGACGCCGCAGCCAGAAAAAAAGCCGGCGCGAGGCCGGCTTTTTCTTGCCTTTGCGAGATGCAGAAGGCGATCAGGCCATTTCGCCTTCGACCAGCACGGTCACGTCCACCACGACGTCAGGGTGCAGGGCAACCTGGATCGGGTATTCGCCGACGGCCTTGAGCTGGCCGTTGGGCAGGCGAACCTGCGACTTCTCGACGCCGTCGAAACCCGCCTTGCGCAGGCCTTCAGCGATGTCGGCGTTGGTGACGGAGCCGAACAGACGGCCATCCACACCGGCCTTCTGCGAGATCTTCAGCTGGAAGTTGTTGACGCGCTCACCCAGGGCTTGGGCGGCGGCCAGCTTCTCGGCCTGGACCTTTTCCAGTTCGGCGCGGCGGGCTTCGAATTCCTTCAGGGCGGCGTCGGTCGCGCGACGGGCCTTCTTCTGGGGAATCAGGAAGTTGCGGGCATAGCCGTCGCGCACGCGCACGACTTCGCCGAGGTTGCCCAGGTTGACGACTTTTTCGAGCAGGATAACTTGCATGTCAGTGCCCCTGGATCAATTGTGGTTGTCGGTGTAGGGCAGCAGGGCCAGGAAGCGGGCACGCTTGATGGCGGTGTCCAGCTGGCGCTGATAGATCGCACGCGTGCCGGTCAGGCGCGCGGGGATGATCTTGCCGTTTTCTTGCACGAAGTCGCGCAGGGTGTCGAGATCCTTGTAGTCGATCTCTTCAACACCGGCAGCGGTGAAGCGGCAGAACTTGCGGCGCTTGAACAGCGGGTTCTGCTGCGTGAATTTGCGTTTCTCTTTGCGTTTTCCGAAGAAAGCCATGATATGTGCCTCTTTGTTTGGGGTCGGGACAGGCATCGAGCCATGTCGCCGTGATCTGTCTAGTCCTGTCTGGCGCTCAAGCCGTAAGCGGATCCCTGCCCGCGCTGCCGCTCAACTTCCGGGCCTGCTGCAGATGCAGCTTGACCTTCACCGAATCCTTGCGCGCCGGAGCCAGAAAGCCCTCGACTTGCAGTTCGGTCCCCAGCGGGGTGTTGGCCAGCAACGAAGCCAGGTCGCCCAGGGCCACTGCGGTGATCGTCAGTTCGACGCGGCGCGGATGCCCCGCTTCGATCACTTCCGATTCATGCCCGAGCAGCATTTCCAGTGCGGGCAGGCCTGCCGGTGTATGCCGCAGCGGTTCGCATTCGAGAACGCGCGCGCTCAACATCACCTTGTTCATGCCGGTTGCACCTGAAAGCGTGGACGGCGATTACGCCAGACTTCTGAACCTGTACTCGAACCTTATTCGGCCTGGACGGCAGCGGCTTCAGCCGACGCCTTGCGGGCCTCTTCACGCTCGACCGACTTCATCATGATCGACGGAGCGGTGACGGCCTTCTTGGTCTTGATGACCAGGTGGCGCAGCACGGCGTCGTTGTAGCGGAACGAGTGTTCGAGTTCGTCGAGGGTGGCCTGGCCGCACTCGATGTTCATGCAGACGTAGTGAGCCTTGACGAGCTTCTGGATCGGGTAAGCCAGTTGACGGCGGCCCCAGTCTTCCAGGCGGTGCACCGTGCCGCTTTGGCCGGTGACGAGCGACTGGTAGCGCTCGACCATGGCGGGCACTTGCTCGCTCTGGTCGGGATGGACGATGAACACTACTTCGTAGTGACGCATGTATTACTCCTTGAGGATGTCTCGCACAGGAAACATGTAAACCTGGGCGAGGGACAGCCCGCCATCGAAGATGGAGCGAGCAAGAAAGCCCACGATTATCGCGCAATGGTCCCGGGCTTGCAAGTCGAAACCGGTTCGGGGACGCAGCGCGCAGCGCCCGGCGTGGCGTGCGCACCACCGCGTCGATCCGGCCCCGATTCACAAGCCTCGATTCACCACAGGCCCGGATCCACAGGCCCAGATTCACAGGCCCAGATTCACAGGCCCAGATTCACAGGCCCAGATTCACAGCCCCCGATTCGACAGGCCGTGCGGCGCCCTGCCCTTGCCGCTACGGCGCGCTGGCCTGCGGCGCGATGCCGGTCTCGGGCTGGGCGCGCGGCGCCACGTAGGGCGCCGGCCGGCTCACCGCGCTCACCATCACGTAGCTGATGATCATGAGCAGGAACCACGAGCCCAGCTTGGCCAGCGACACCAGCTGCCAGCCGGCCGCCTGGTTGGGATAGCGCCAGGCGTGGGCGAAGGTGCCGATGTTTTCGGCAAACCAGATGAACAGCGCGACCAGCACGAAGCCCAGCAGCAGCGGCATCCTGCGATGCACCTGCCAGATGCGGAAATGCACCCACGTGCCGCGGAACAGCCACGCGGTCCAGGCGAACAGCAGCCAACGCACGTCGGGCAGATAGTGATGGCTGAAGAAGTTCACGTAAATCGCCAGCGACAGCAAGGCCGTGGCGCGCAGCGGCGGGTGGCGCGTGAAGCGGAAGTCGAACAGGCGCCAGACCCGCGCCAGGTAGCTCCCCACCGCGGCATACATGAAGCCGGTGAACAGCGGCACGCCGCCCACCCGCAGCAGGCTGGCCTCGGGATAGAGCCACGAGCCGGCCGAGGTCTTGAACAGCTCCATCGCGGTGCCGACCACGTGGAACATCAGGATCACGCGCGCCTCGTCCCAGGTCTCCATGCGGGTCATGAGCAGCACGCCCTGGATGGCGATGGCGGCCAGCGTGAGGAAATCGTAGCGCGCCAGCGCCGCGCCCTGTGGATACCACCAGAACGTCGCCAGCAGCAGCGCGCACATCAGCCCGCCGAACAGACAGGCCCAGGCCTGCTTGACGCCGAAGCGCAGGAACTCATAGACGGCGGTGCGCCAGCGGCTCGTGCCGGTGAAGGCGAGGGCCAGCGCCGATTCGCGCTGCTGCCAGCGGGCGATCAGGGGCCATTCGCGGGCTGCCGGGTCCAGCGGCATGGGCGTGCTCCGAGCGAGTCAGGGGTTGCGAGGATCGGCAGTAGAGCACAAAAACCGACGGCCGCGGATGATCCGCGGCCGGTTTCGGTGCAACACGGTGTCCGCGGCGGGCGCGGACGGCGCTCAGGCCAGGCTCAACCCTCGACCACGGCGTAGGCCGAATGGTTGTGGATCGATTCGAAGTTTTCGGCTTCGACCGTGAAGCGGGCAATGCCGGGCAGCGCCTTCAGGCGGGCCGCGACGTCGCGCACCAGGTCTTCGACGAACTTCGGGTTGTCGTAGGCGCGCTCGGTGACGTACTTCTCGTCGGGGCGCTTGAGCAGGCCCCAGAGCTCACACGAGCCTTCGTCTTCGACCAGGCGGATCACCGCGTCCATCGAGACCTCGGCCGACAGCACGGCCGACACGGTGACGTGCGAACGCTGGTTGTGGGCGCCGTATTGCGAGATCGCCTTCGAACACGGGCACAGGCTGGTGACCGGCACCAGCACGACCAGCTCGAATTCGACCCGCTCGCCCTCGGCACGCGCGATCCACTTGACCTCGTAGTCGAGCAGGCTCTGCACGCCCGACACGGGTGCCGACTTGTTGATGAAGTACGGGAACGTGGCGGAGATGTCGCCGCGCTCGGCCTGCAGCAGCGGCAGCATGTCGCGCGCCATGTCGGCGAACAGGGCCGGCGTCATGGGCGTGGTGCGATGCTTTTCGAGCAGCGCGATGAAACGCGACATGTGGGTGCCCTTCTCTTCGGGGGGCAGCGCCACGGTGAGCGTCCAGGTGCCGACGGTCGGCTGGGCCGAGCCATCGGCCGTTTCGATCAGCATCGGATGGCGCACGCCACGGATGCCGACGCGCTGGATCGGGATGTGTCGCAAGTCCGCCGAACTCTGGATGTCGGGCATCACGATGGCGGAATCGATCGGGGAATTCATGTCGTTACCTGTCAGGGCGGATGGGATACAGCCAGCCCCCTGTTATCTACCGGAGGGCCATTATCACCCAAAGCGCGGGCGGGAATGGGGAAAACCCTTTTGCCAATAGGTGGCGCCACCGGGAAACAGTGTTGCGTCCCGGCGTCAAAAGGGGCTGCCGCGGCGAGCTTACAGTTCGCTAAAACGGCGCCGGATCGAGGCTTCGATGCCGGCGGCATCCAGGCCCAGGCCCGCCAGCAGCGCCACCTGGTCGCCGTGGTCGATGAATTGGTCGGGCAGGCCCAGCTGCAGGACGGGCAGCACGACGCCGGCCTCGTTCAGCGCCTCGGTGACGGCGCTGCCCGCGCCGCCCATGATCGCGGCCTCTTCGACCGTGACGAAGGCGGCGTGGCTGGCCGCCAGCGAGCCCAGCAGTTCGCGGTCGATCGGCTTGACGAAGCGCATGTCGACCACGGTGGCGTCGAGCGCCTCGCCGGCGGCGAGCGCCGGGTGCAGCAGCGTGCCGAAGGCCAGGATGGCGATGCGCGAGCCCTCGCGGCGCACCACGCCCTTGCCCAGCGGCACGGTACCCAGGTCGTCGCCCGGCTCGGCGCCGACGCCGGCGCCGCGCGGGTAACGCACCGAGGCGGGGCCCGGGTACTGATAACAGGTGGACAGCAGCAGCCGCGTCTCGCGCTCGTCGGAGGGCGTGGCCACCACCATGTTGGGGATGCAGCGCAGGAACGCGATGTCGTAGTTGCCGGCGTGGGTCGCGCCGTCGGCGCCGACCAGGCCGGCGCGGTCGAGCGCGAAGGTCACGTCGAGGTTCTGCAGCGCCACGTCGTGGATCAGCTGGTCGTAGCCGCGTTGCAGGAAGGTCGAGTAGATGGCGACCACCGGTTTCTGGCTCTCGCAGGCCAGGCCCGCGGCGAAGGTGACGGCGTGCTGCTCGGCGATGCCGACATCGAAGTAGCGCAGCGGAAAGCGCTTCTCGAACTCGACCATGCCGCTGCCTTCGCGCATGGCGGGCGTGATGCCGACCAGCCGCTCGTCGGCGGCGGCCTGGTCGCACAGCCATTGCCCGAACACCTGCGTGAAGGTGCGGCGCGCCGGCGTCTTGGCCGGGGTGATGCCCACGGCCGGGTCGAACTTGCCGGGGCCGTGATAGAGCACCGGGTCGTTTTCGGCGAGCTTGTAGCCCTGGCCCTTCTTGGTGACCACGTGCAGGAACTGCAGGCCGCGCAGGGCTTTCAGGTTCTGCAGGGTCGGCACCAGCGCATCGAGGTCGTGGCCGTCGATCGGGCCGACGTAGTTGAAGCCGAACTCCTCGAACATCGTGGCCGGCGTGACCATGCCCTTGGCGTGTTCCTCGAAACGGCGCGCCAGTTGCAGCACCGGCGGCACGTGCTGCAGCACGGCGCGGCCGACGTTCTTCGCGGCCGCGTAGAAACGGCCCGACATCAGGCGCGCCAGGTAGCGGTTGAGCGCCCCCACCGGCGGCGAGATCGACATGTCGTTGTCGTTCAGGATCACCAGCAGATTGATGTCCGGCGTGACGCCGGCGTTGTTCATCGCCTCGAACGCCATGCCGGCCGACATCGCGCCGTCGCCGATCACGGCGATGTGCTGGCGTTCGATGCCGGCGTTGCGCGAGGCCACGGCCATGCCGAGCGCGGCCGAGATCGAGGTCGACGAGTGGGCGGTGCCGAAGGCGTCGTATTCGGATTCGCTGCGCTTGGGAAAGCCCGAGATGCCGCCCTGCTGGCGCAGCTTGGCCATGCCGGCGCGGCGGCCGGTCAGGATCTTGTGCGGATACGACTGGTGGCCGACGTCCCAGACGATGCGGTCGTGCGGAGTGTCGAACACGTAGTGCAGCGCCAGCGACAGCTCGACCGTGCCGAGGTTCGACGACAGGTGGCCGCCGGTCTTCGATACGGATTCCAGCACGAACTCGCGCAGCTCCTGCGCCACTTTGCGCAGGTCACGCCGATCGAGTTGGCGCAGTTCGGCCGGTTGGGTGATGCGGTCGAGTTGTTCGGTCGTCATGCTTGGTGTGAAGTCTCGAGAGGCCGGCGCGCGGGCGCGCACGGCCATGGGTTTTGTCAGCGGTCGCGCAGCACGATGAAATCGGCCAGCTGCGCCAGGCGCGCGCCCGAATCGCCGAGCGGGCCCAGGGCCTGCAGGGCCGATTGCCGCAGCTCCTCGGCGAAGGCGCGTGCGCCCTCCAGCCCGAGCAGCGACACGTAGGTCGGCTTGTTGTCGTCGGCGTCCTTGCCCGGCGTCTTGCCCAGCGCGGCGCTGTCGGCGGTGACGTCGAGAATGTCGTCGACCACCTGGAACGCCAGGCCGATGGACTGCGCGTAGGCGTCGAGCGCCTGGCGCGCCTGCGAGCTCGCGCCCGCCACGATGCCGCCCAGCGCCACGCTGGCGGCCAGCATCGCGCCGGTCTTCATGCTGTGCATGGTCTGGAGCTCGTCACGGGCAAGTACCGTGCCCACGCTCAGCAGGTCGATGGCCTGGCCGCCGGCCATGCCCTGGCTGCCGGCCGCGCGGGCCAGCGCCTGCACGGCCTGCACCACCAGCGCGGGCGCGATGGGCATGCGACCGAGCAGCTCGAAGGCCAGCGGCTGCAGCGCATCGCCGGCCAGCATGGCGGTGGCCTCGTCGAACTGCACGTGCGTGGTGGGACGGCCGCGCCGCAGCGTGTCGTCGTCCATGCAGGGCAGGTCGTCGTGCACCAGCGAATAGGCGTGGATCAGCTCGACCGCCGCGGCAGCATGGTCGAGCGAGGCCGACACGGCGACCGCGCTGCCCGCCACCGGGCAGGCCTGGCCGGCCGCGTAGACCAGCGCCGCGCGCACGCGCTTGCCGCCGCCCAGGACGGCGTAGCGCATCGCTTCGTGCAGCCGCGCCGGCAGCACGTCGGGGCCGGGCAGGAGTTCGTCGAGCACGTGCTCGATATGCTGCGCGCGATCGGACAGCCAGTCCGCGAAAGCGAGATGGTTCTGCTTCATCGATGAATTCAGTCGTCGTCGAGCGCCGCGGGATCCAGCGGACGCAACAGGTCGCCCTCCAGGACCTTGACCTGCTGTTCGGCCTGCGCGAGGCGATCCTGGCAGATGCGCGTGAGCGCGACGCCGCGCTTGTAGGCGGCCAGCGACTGCTCCAGCGGCAGGCTGCCGTTTTCCATGGTCTGGACCAGGGTTTCGAGCTCGGCGAGCGCGCTCTCGAAATCCTGCGGCAGCGAAGTCGGTTCGGTCTGCGGATCGGCTTGCTTAGATGAGGCCAAGCGGGTCTCCGGGGCGAAAAGTGAGGGGTGTTCGATCAGATCCCCGAATTGTACGGGAATCGCGCCACTCACCCCGGCGCCCCCGCCCCCGACAGCCGCGCGGCGATCTGCCTGAGCGCCGGCGCCACCTGTTCGCGCAGCATCGTCTCCGACAGCAGCGAGGCCGGACCGCCGCAACTCAACACGAAGCTGCCTTCGCCGGTGAGCGAGGTGAACGGCACGGCCGCGGCGTTGATGCCGGACAGCCACTGGCCGATGGCGAAGCAACAACCGGTGGCCTGCATGTCGGCCAGCGCGCCGTCGATCAGCGCCTGCGCCGGCGCCCGCGCGCCCATCTGCTTGATGAGCTCGCCGCGCTGCGCCTCGCTCAGGCCGGCCAGGTGGGCGCGGCCCATGGCGGTGTCGAGGCTGGCGCGATAGCCCACGGGCAGGCGCAGATAGAGCGCTGACGACCCATGGATGGCCTCGACGTAGACCATCGCGTCGCCGTCGAAGGTGCCGAGCGCCACCGCCCCGCCCGTCTGCGCGGCCAGCGCGCTCATGTCGGCCTTGGCCAGCTCGCGCACCTCGAGCCCGGCCAGCAGGCCGAAGCCCAGCGCCAGCGCGGCATGGCCGGGCGAATACTTGCCGGTGTCGGTGTGATAGCGCAGGTAGCCGAGCTGGATCAGCGTGTAGGTGATGCGGCTGATGGTGGGCTTGGGCAGGCCCGTGGCGCGCGCCAGCTCGAGGTTGCCGAGCGGCCCGCCGGACTGGCTGAAGGCGCGCAGGATGTCGAGCCCGCGCGCCAGCGCGGTGATGAAGTCGGGCGAGGACGTGCCGCCTTCGTGCGCCGCCCGTTTGCGCCGGGCGGGCCCGGCGGGCTGATCGGAAAAAGGTTGCATTTCGCGCCCCTAATTTTTATAGTTAGTTTCAACTAACAAAATTAAATTTCGTATATCGGAATTTAAACAGTTCTGCCGAGTTTTGGAAAGTCTTGCCGTAGTGCGCAGCCTTTTGCCTTACCCGTGCGCAGTACCGCAGCCTTCCGTTGCCGGCGGATTTCGTACTCGCACAAGGGAAAGACATGTTTCGCACCACGCTCAAGCTCTGCAGCGCCCTGCTGCTGTCGGCCGCCACACTCGGCACCGCCCACGCCGACACCTACCCCAGCCGTCCCATCAAGGTGATCTCGCCCTTCCCGGCGGGCGGCGCCACCGACGTGCTCACGCGCATCCTGGCCGAACGCATGGGCAAGGACCTGAACCAGAGCCTGATCGTCGAAAACAAGGCCGGCGCCGGCACCTCGATCGGCGCCGCCTACGTGTCGCGCGAGAATCCGGATGGCTACACCATCCTGATGGCGACCAACTCCACGCTGGTCACCAACCGCTTCCTCTATAAAGAGCTGCCCTACGACCCGGACAGCTTCGCGCCGATCGGCATGGTCGGCATCGGCCCGCTGGTGCTGCTGTCCACGCCCAAGCAGGCCTTCAACAGCGTGGCCGACGTCGTCAGCTACGCCAAGCAGAACCCCGGCAAGCTGACCTTCGCCACCTTCGGCCCGGGCACCTCCTCG
>Ga0160496_1000442_pt1 | contig 18348 bp, 13 predicted proteins | sample DIDPMG_2_FD_108231 | JGI IMG/M metagenome (GOLD analysis project Ga0160496, IMG submission 108231) | Enriched soil microbial communities from UW Madison campus, WI, USA - DID2937_E24_FP MG | ecosystem: Environmental > Terrestrial > Soil > Grasslands | place: USA: Madison, Wisconsin | collected...
CAGCGTGACCAGCCAGATGATGCCGAAGGTCACGTGCAGCCCGTGGGTGCCCACCAGCGCGAAGAACGACGACAGGAAGGCGCTGCGCTGCGGGCCCGCGCCGATGTGGATCAGGTGGGCGAACTCGTAGATCTCCACGCACAGGAAGGCCAGGCCGAACAGCCCGGTGACCGCCAGCCAGCCCTGGGTGGCGCCGAGCCGCTTGCGCCGCATCTCCAGCATGGCGAAGCCATAGGTGATGGACGAGAGCAGCAGCAGCGCCGTGTTGAGCGCGACCAGCTCCAGCTCGAACAGGTCGGCGCCCGAGGGACCGGCCGCGTAGCTGCGGCCCAGCACGCCGTAGGTGGCGAACAGGCAGGCGAAGATGAGGCAGTCGCTCATCAGGTACACCCAGAAGCCCAGCATCGTGCCGTTCTTCGGGTGGTGCTCTTCCGGGAGGTAGAACAGCGGCCGGTCCGCCGGCGCGCCGGAAGGGGGGAGGTGAGCCGCGGTATCAGACATGTTTGGCCATCAGCAGAGTGCGATCGGCTTCGGTGCGCGCCACTTGCTCGGCGGGCACGTAGTAATCGCGTTTGTAGTTGAAGGTGTGGACGATCGTCACCACGATCAGCGCCCCGAACGACAGCACCGCCGGCAGCCACATGTGCCAGATCAGCGTGAAGCCCAGCAGCGTCGACAGACCGGCGATCACGATGCCGGCCCAGGTGTTCTTGGGCATGTGGATCGGGATGAAGCCGCCCTGCGGGCGCTGGTAGCCGTATTGCTTCATCTGCGCCCAGGCGTCGAGGTCATGCACCAGCGGCGTGAAGGCGAAGTTGTATTGCGGCGGCGGCGACGAGGTCGACCATTCCAGCGTGCGGCCGTCCCAGGGGTCGCCGGTGTCATCGCGCAGCTGCTCGCGCCGGCGGAAGCTCACCACCAGCTGGATCAGGAAGCTGGCGATGCCGAAGGCGATCAGCACGGCGCCGAACGCCGCGATCTGGAACCAGATCTGCAGCGAAGTGTCCTCGAAGTGGCTCACGCGCCGCGTCACGCCCATCAGGCCCAGCACGTAGAGCGGCATGAAGGCCACGTAGAAGCCCACCAGCCAGAACCAGAACGAGCACTTGCCCCAGAACGGATCGAGCCGGTAGCCGAAGGCCTTGGGAAACCAGTAGGTGATGCCGGCCATCAGGCCGAACAGCACGCCGCCGATGATGACGTTGTGGAAGTGGGCGATCAGGAACAGGCTGTTGTGCAGCGCGAAGTCGGCCGGCGGCACCGCCAGCAGCACGCCGGTCATGCCGCCGATCACGAAGGTCACCATGAAGCCGAGGGTCCAGAGCATCGGCACCTCGAAGCGGATGCGGCCGCGATACATGGTGAACAGCCAGTTGAAGATCTTGGCCCCGGTCGGGATCGAGATGATCATCGTGGTGATGCCGAAGAACGAGTTCACGCTCGCCCCGGATCCCATGGTGAAGAAGTGGTGCAGCCACACCAGATAGGAGAGCACGGTGATCACGACGGTGGCGTACACCATCGACGCGTAGCCGAACAGGCGCTTGCGGCAGAAGGTGGCCACGACCTCGGAGAAGATGCCGAAGGCCGGCAGGATCAGGATGTAGACCTCCGGGTGGCCCCAGATCCAGATCAGGTTCACGTACATCATGGCGTTGCCGCCGAAGTCCGCGGTGAAGAAGTTGGTGCCGACGTAGCGGTCCATCGAGAGCAGGGCCAGCACGGCGGTCAGCACCGGGAACGCCGCCACGATCAGCACGTTGGTGCACAGCGCGGTCCAGGTGAACACCGGCATGCGCATCAGCGACATGCCCGGCGCGCGCATCTTCACGATGGTCACGAGCAGGTTCACGCCGGACAGCAGGGTGCCGACCCCGGCCACCTGCAAGGCCCAGATGTAGTAGTCGACCCCGACGTCCGGACTGTGCAGGATGCCCGACAGCGGCGGATATGCGAGCCAGCCCGTGCGCGCGAACTCGCCCACGAACAGCGAGGTCATGACCAGCACCGCGCCGCCCACCGTCATCCAGAAGCTGAAGTTGTTGAGGAACGGAAACGCCACGTCGCGCGCGCCGATCTGCAGCGGCACGATGTAGTTCATCAGGCCCGTGACCAGCGGCATGGCCACGAAGAAGATCATGATCACGCCGTGCGCGGTGAAGATCTGGTCGTAGTGGTGGGGCGGCAGGTAGCCGAGCTGGTCGCCGAAGGCGACGGCCTGCTGGGCCCGCATCATGATGGCATCGGCGAAGCCGCGCAGCAGCATGATGAGGCCGAGGATCACGTACATGATCCCGATCTTCTTGTGGTCGATGCTGGTGAACCACTCGCGCCACAGGTAGCCCCACTTGCCGAAGTAGGTGATGGCGCCGACCACGGCGATGCCACCCAGGATGACGGCGGCGAACGTGGCGATGAGAATCGGCTCGTGATAGGGAATCGCTTCCCAGGTGAGCCGTCCGAAGATCAGCGTGGTGAGGTCTGATGATTCTGGCATCTCGATTCCCGGCTAATGTGTCCGGGGCGGCTGGCGTGCCGCCCAGGCAATGCTGCCCTGCCTACGCAACGGCCGTGCCCATGGCGCGGCGCGTCGATCAAAGCGCCATGCGCGCCGACTCGGTGGCTGCCGTGCACATGGCGCCCACGTACTGCCGCAGCGGCCCGTCGGCCAGGCCGAGGCGCTCGCGCAGGGCGGGGTCCATGGAGGTCACGTTCAGCATGCCGGGCAGGCCCGCGCCGCCGCGCGCGTCGATCGCCATCGCATCCTTCATGCACATGCGGTTGGGCTCGACGCAGCGATTCACGATCGCGTCGAACAGCCCGGGCGCCACGCTGGCGTAGCGCGCCACCGGGTTACGTTCGCTGGGCTGCTCGAGCTTGAGATAGGCCTCGCGCGAGAGCGTCTGGCCGTCTTTGCGGGCGCGCTCGATCCACTCGTCGAAGCCGGCGCGGTCGACGCCGTGGAAGCGGAAGCGCATGCCGGAGAAGCCCGCGCCGCTGAAGTTGGCGGACAGGCCCTCGTAGTCGCCGGGATGGTTGATCACCGCGTGCAGCGTGGTCTGCATGCCCGGCATGGCGTAGATCTGGCCCGCCAGTGCCGGCACGAAGAAGGAGTTCATCACGGTGGAGGAGGTGATGCGGAACTGGATCGGCTGGTCGACCGGCGCGGCCAGCTCGTTGACCGTCGCCACGCCCTGCTCGGGATAGAGAAACAGCCATTTCCAGTCGAGCGCCACCACCTCGATCACGAGCGGCTTGGTATTGGCCGGCACCTCGCGGCCTTCGGCGATGCGGGCGAGCGGGCGGTAGGGGTCGAGCTGGTGGGTGCTGACCCAGGTGAGCGCGCCCAGCGCGATGATGATGAGCAGCGGCGCGGCCCAGATCAGGAGCTCCAGCATGGTGGAGTGGTTCCAGTCGGGATCGTAGTGCGCCTTGGTGTTGGTTTCGCGGTAGCGCCAGGCGAAGACCAGCGTGAGGATGATGACCGGCACGATGATGAGCAACATCAGGCCGGTCGATATGAGGATGAGATTGCGCTGTTGCCACGCAACGTCTCCTGATGGCGCCATCAGGACGGTATTGCACCCCGCCAGCAAAAAGACGCAGGCCAGCAGGAGAACTCCGCGGAGTCTTTGGAATAACGGCATTGCCCTACCCCGAAACGTAACCGTGGGAAATAATCTCAACCCTACGCTGGAAGGTAGCAAAAATCCAGGGTAAAAAGAGTAAAAATATGCGGTGACAGAGCCGGTGCATGTGTTGCGCGCGCAACGTCTCGCGCAGGCGCATTCGCAGCCCCGGCTGCGGCGCGAGCGCCGCGCTGGCCGCTGTCGCAAAAGCCATGGACGGCAGTCCCGTGCCATGGCATCGTGCAGGTGTGATGCAGGGATCGTAGACCTGGATCGGCGCCGCGCCCACGCGCAAAGCCGGTCCGATTTCAGCGAGCACGCATATGTCGACCACCACGCAGTATCCCGGCCCGGCGCAACCCCATCCCGGCCATCCTGGCGCCAAGCCCAGCCTGGGCGCGAGTCATGCCAAGGTGGCGCCCAGCGAGATCGCCGTCGGCGTGGTCATCGGGCGCACCTCCGAATACTTCGACTTCTTCGTCTTCGGCATCGCATGCGTGATGGTGTTTCCGCGCGTGTTCTTCCCGTTCGAGGCGCCCCTCGAAGGCACGCTGTGGTCGTTTGCGGTGTTCGCGCTGGCCTTCGTGGTGCGCCCGCTGGGCACCGCGATATCGATGGCGATCCAGCGGCGCTGGGGGCGCGGCATCAAGCTCACCGTGGCGCTGTTCCTGCTCGGCACGGCCACCTGCGGCATCGCGTTCCTGCCGCGCTACGAGTCCATCGGGGCCTACGCCATCATCCTGCTCGCCGTGTTCCGCGGGCTGCAGGGCATGGCGCTCGGCGGCTCCTGGGACGGCCTGCCATCGCTGCTCGCGCTGAACGCGCCGTCGTCGCGGCGCGGCTGGTACGCCATGATCGGGCAGCTCGGCGCGCCCATCGGCTTCATGATCGCCAGCGCGCTGTTCCTGTTCCTGCACCTCACGCTCACCGATGCCGACTTTATCGACTGGGGCTGGCGCTATCCCTTCTTCGTGGCCTTCGCCATCAACGTGGTGGCGCTGTTCGCGCGGCTGCGGCTGGTGGTCACCGAGGAATACACGGCGCTGCTCGAAGAGGGCGAGCTCGAGCCGATCGCGACCGGCGAGATCGTGCGCGAGCAGGGCTACAACATGTTCATCGGCGCCTTCGCGGCGCTGGCCAGCTACGCGCTGTTCCATCTCGTGACCGTGTTCCCGCTGTCGTGGATCGCGGTGAGCCAGACGCAGCCGCTCGGCACGGTGCTGATCGTGCAGATCCTCGGCGCCGTCGTCGGCATCCTGGGCACCATCGCGTCCGGCCTGATCGCCGACCGCATCGGGCGGCGCAACACCCTCGGCGCGCTGGCCGTGCTGATCGGCATCTTCGCGCTGTTCGCGCCGTGGCTGCTGGGCGGCGGTCCGCTCGCGCAGGACGCCTTCATCCTGATCGGCTTCGCGCTGCTGGGCGTGTCGTACGGCCAGGCGGCCGGCACGGTGACGTCCAACTTCACGCGCCGCTACCGCTATACCGGCGCCGCGCTGACCACCGACATGGCCTGGCTGATCGGCGCCGCCTTCGCCCCGGTGGTGGCCCTCGGCCTGTCGGCCCGCTTCGGCCTGATCGCGGTGAGCCTGTACCTGCTGTCGGGCGTGGTCTGCACCTTGCTGGCACTGCGCATCAACAAGCTGATCGAAGCGCGCGACTGAGCGCGCGGCCGCCCGAAAGCAAGAAAGCCAGGGCATGCCCTGGCTTTCTTGCTTTCGTGCTTTCGTGCGAACCGACTTATTCGAGGTTCTGCGCCTGTTCGCGCATCTGTTCGATCAGCAGCTTCAGGTCCATCGCGGCGCGGGTGACTTCCATGCTGCCGGCCTTGGAGCCCAGCGTGTTGGCCTCGCGGTTCATTTCCTGGAACAGGAAGTCCAGGCGCTTGCCGGCGCTGCCGCCTTGCTTGCCGCCGCCTTTGCCGGCCTTGCCGCCGCCCTCGGTGAGCAGGTGGCGCAGCTCTTCGAGGTGAGAGCGCAGGCGCGAGAGCTCTTCGGCGACGTCGATGCGCAGCGCGAACAGGTTGGCTTCCTGCGCGAGGCGCTCGGACAGCTCGGGGCCGGTGATGTGGGCGAAGCCGCCCGGGAAGGCGTTTTCGACGGTTTCGCGCAGCTTGGTGGCGAGCTTCTCGCGATGGTCGGCGAGCAGCTGGGGCAGGTGGGTTTCGACCTGCTGGACGATCGCGGCCACGCCGTCGGCGCAGTCGCGCATCATGCCGGCCAGGCGTTCGCCTTCGCGCACGCGGCCTTCCTGCAGTTGCGCCAGGGCCTGCTGGCCGGCCTGGACACAGGCGGCGCCCCAGACCTGCGGGTCGAGCGCGTCGTTGCTGCGCTGGCCGGGCCAGTTGAACAGCTCGACCAGGCGCGGCGCGCTGGTCTCGGGCAGGATGCGGCGCGCGGCCTGCAACTGCTCGGCCAGGCGGTTGAGCCACTCGGGATCGAGCTGCGTGACTTCGTTGGTGCTGGCGCGGGTGAACGACGCGCGCACCTCGACCTTGCCGCGCGCCAGATTCGTGGTCAGCAGCTCGCGCAGCGGGGTTTCGGCGTGGCGCAGCTCGTCGGGCAGCCGGAAATACAGGTCGAGAAAGCGGCTGTTGACGCTGCGCAGTTCGAGCGCGAGCGAACCCTGTTCGAGGTCGACGCGGGCATTGCCGAACGCGGTCATGCTGCGGATCATGGTGGGATATCCTGAGAAATGGCCGGGCGCGGCGGCGCGCCTCGGACGTAAAGTGAGCTCGACCGGCCCCGCGGCCGGCCGGCGCGCCGCGGGGCGCCGCGCCTGGTACGCAGGATAACCGATGCCGGCCTCGCCCGTCGCCGCCGACCCCGTACAATCCGGGGCTTTTACAGACCCACACTGGAGCTTCCCGTGAACGCCACTTCCGCCTCTTCCCGCCCCAGCGGCCGCGCCGTCGACGAACTGCGGCCGTTCTCGCTCACGCGCGGCTTCACCCGCTATGCGGAGGGTTCGGTGCTGGTGCGTGCCGGCGATACCCACGTGCTGTGCACGGCCAGCGTGCTCGACAAGGTGCCGCCCTTCATGAAGGGCCGCGGCGAGGGCTGGGTCACGGCCGAGTACGGCATGCTGCCGCGCGCGACCCACACGCGCGGCGACCGCGAGGCGGCGCGCGGCAAGCAGAGCGGCCGCACCCAGGAGATCCAGCGCCTGATCGGCCGCAGCCTGCGCGCCGTGTTCGACCTGAGCGCGCTGGGCGAGCGCACGCTGCACCTGGATTGCGACGTGCTCCAGGCCGACGGCGGCACGCGCTGCGCCAGCATCACCGGCGCCTGGGTGGCCGCGAGCGACGCGATCGCCTTGCTGCTCGAACGTGGCGACATCACCCGCAATCCGATCCGCGACGCGGTCGCCGCCGTGTCGGTGGGCCTGGTCGACGGCCGGCCGGTGCTCGACCTGGACTACCAGGAAGACTCGGCCTGCGACGCCGACGTGAACGTCATCATGACGGGCGCGGGCGCCTTCGTCGAAGTGCAGGGCACGGGCGAGGGCGCGACCTTCACGCGCGCCGAGCTCGACGCCATGCTGGGCCTGGCCGAGGGCGGCATCGCGCGCCTGGTGGCCGAGCAGCGCGCCGCGCTCCAAGGCTGAACGCGCGTCGCTGAACGCGCGTCACTCGCAGCAAAAAAACGGGGCGGCCGCGAGGCCGCCCCATTGCATGGTGCGCCGGATTCGCGGCTCAGGCGGGCAGCAGGCGGCCCACCTTGGGCAGCTCGGCCAGGCCCCAGACCGTGGCGATCAGCTGGCGCATCTCGGCCTCGGTGGCGGCGCCGGCATAGGTGCCCAGGCGGATCGCCTTGTCTTCGACCTCGGGGCGCGACAGCGTGTTGCCCGGGTCGCCCTTGGGCTCGTCCACCCGCGCCGTCAGCTGGCGGCCGTCGGTGGTGCGCACCGCCACCTTGCCGATCCAGCGCTGCGGATAGGCGCTGTCGACCTCGGTGTCGAGCGTCATGCGCACCCGCTCGCGCAGGCGCGCGACCTCGGCGTCGTGCAGCGCGGCGTCGAACTCGGCCAGGCCGGCGCGGCCTTCGCGCGCGATCAGGGCCAAGACGGTGCCCATCGAAAACTTGGATTGATGCACGGTGGTGGGATTGACCACCGGACCGAGCACGTCGATCGCGCCCTGGTGCACCTGGGCCTCGACCTCGGCCAGGTCGTCGGCCCGCAGGCCGTGCTCGCACATCAGCGCCAGCAGCGCGTCGGCGGCCGGATGGGTGTGTCGGCAGGAGGCATGGAACTTGAACGAGGTCTCGGCCAGCGCCCAGCGCGTGCCCAGGCCATCGGTGAGGCGCGAGAGGTCGGCGTCGGTCGACATGCCGGCCGCCATGCCCTGTTTGCCTTCGAGGATGCGTTGCGCGCCGGTGAAGCCATCCTGCGCCAGATAGGCGGCGGTCAGGCCGTCGGCGGCCGCCTTGGCGGTGTGCAACTGCTTGGAATCGGCGGCGTCGCGCAGGAATTCCCACAGGCCGGCGGCCTGGGTGCCGGCCGAGCCCAGCGCGTGCAGCATGCGCGCCGGATCGAGCTTGAGCAGGCGCCCCACGGTGACCGCGGCGGCCAGCGTGCCGACCGTGCCCGTGGGGTGGAAGATCTTGTAGTGCGAGCGGCCCAGGAATTCACCGGCACGGATGCCGACCTCGTAGCCCGCCACGGCGGCGGTGAGCAGCTCGCGGCCGCTCGCGCCGATGGTCTGCGCCACCGCCAGCGCGGGCGGGAACACCACGGCGGCGGGATGGAACACGGAGCCGTTGTGCACGTCGTCCTGTTCCACCACGTGGGCTGCGGCCGCGTTCACCATCGCGGCGAACAGCGGCGTGGTGCCGCGCCGGTCGATCAGGACCTCGGCGCTGCCGTTGGCCGGGCCCATGGTGGCGGCGAATCGCCCGATGGTCTGCACGGCGCGCGCGCCGGCGCCGGCCAGGATGGAGCCCAGCGTGTCGAGCAGCAGGTCTTCGGCGCGGCGCACGACGCCGGCCGGGATGTCTTCGAAACGCAGCGTGCTGGCGAACTCGGCCAGCGCGGCGGACGGATGGCCGTGGGGCAGGGTGGCGGGCAGGGCGGACATGGCGGTACCTTGGATCAGAAGGAGCGGGGCAGGCCCAGCATGTGCTCGGCCACGTACGAAAGAATCAGGTTGGTCGAGATCGGCGCGACCTGATAGAGGCGGGTCTCGCGGAACTTGCGCTCGACGTCGTATTCGTTGGCGAAGCCGAAGCCGCCGTGGAACTGCAGGCAGGCGTTGGCCGCCTCCCACGAGGCGTCGGCGGCCAGCAGCTTGGCCATGTTGGCCTGCGCGCCGCAGGGCTGGTGCGCGTCGAACAGCCGGCACGCCTCGTAGCGCATCAGGCTGGCCGCCTCCACGTTGATGTGGGCGCGCGCGATCGGAAACTGCACGCCCTGGTTCTGGCCGATCGGGCGGCCGAACACCACGCGCTCCTTGGCATAGGCGGTGACCTTGTCGATGAACCAGTGGCCGTCGCCGATGCACTCGGCGGCGATCAGCGTGCGCTCGGCGTTCAGGCCGTCGAGGATGTACTTGAAGCCCTTGCCTTCCTCGCCGATGAGGTTTTCGGCCGGGATCTCGAGATTGTCGAAGAACAGCTCGTTGGTCTCGTGATTGACCATGTTGGGGATGGGCCGCACCTCCATGCCGTGGCCGATCGCCTGGTGCAGGTCGACCAGGAAGATCGACATGCCTTCCGACTTGCGCGTGACCTGCTCAAGCGGCGTGGTGCGGGCCAGCAGGATCATCAGGTCGGAGTGCTGCACGCGCGAGATCCAGACCTTCTGGCCGTTGATCACATAGCGGTCGCTCTTTTTCACCGCCGTGGTCTTGATGCGGGTGGTGTCGGTGCCGGTGGTGGGCTCGGTCACGCCCATCGACTGCAGGCGCAGCTCGCCGCTGGCGATGCGCGGCAGGTAGGTGCGCTTCTGTTCGTCGCTGCCATGGCGCAGCAGCGTGCCCATGTTGTACATCTGGCCGTGGCAGGCGCCCGAGTTGCCGCCCGACCGGTTGATCTCTTCCATGATGACCGAGGCCTCGGTCAGGCCCAGGCCGGAGCCGCCGTACTCCTGCGGGATCAGCGCCGCCAGCCAGCCGGCCTCGGTCAGCGCGCGCACGAATTCGTCGGGGTAGCCGCGCGCCTCGTCGACCTTGCGGAAGTATTCGGCGGAAAACTGGCCGCAGAGGTCGCGCACGGCCTCGCGGATGGCCTGGATGTCGGGATTGGTATCAACCATAAGGGTGCTTCGGTCTCTTGTGCTTCTATGATTCGGTCGGGGAGGGTCAGCACGCACTGTGCCGCAGGGCGGGCCGACTGCCAATTTATGATTGCTTAATACGGGGTTTTCCAATCCCGAAGCATTCGGGTGACGGACCCGGGGGGACAGCAAGGCATGGCAACGCATTTCGACCTGACCGACCTGCAATTGATGGTGCATGTCGGCGACTGGCACAGCCTCACGCGCGGCGCGGAGAAGTCCCATCTGTCGCTGCCCGCGGCCAGCACCCGGGTCAAGAACCTGGAAGAGCACTTCGGCACGCAGCTGCTCTACCGCACCAGCCAGGGCGTGACCATGACGCCGTCGGGCGAGGCCCTCACGCGCCACGCCCGCATCGTGATGCAGCAGATCGAACAGCTGCGCGGCGACATGCAGGAGTTCGCGCGCGGCGTGAAGGGCCACGTGCGGGTGCTGGCCAACACCACCGCCAGCACCGAATTCATGCCGGGCGTGCTGGCGCGCTACCTGGCCAGCCATCCCGACGTGAACGTGGAGCTGCGCGAGCGCCTGAGCTACCTGATCGTGCGCGCGGTGGCCGACGGCTCGGCCGACCTGGGCATCGTGGCCGGCTGCGGTCCGGATCCCAAGCTGCAGTTCATCCCGTATCGCAGCGACCGGCTCGTGCTGGTCACCGCGCGGCGCCACGCGCTGGCGGCCGAGAGCGCGGTGCCGTTCGCCGATTCGCTGGCCTACGACTACGTGGGGCTGTCGGAGTGGAGCGCGATCCACCCGTTCCTGGTGCAGGCCGCGGCGGCGCTGGGCCGCACCTTCCGCTTTCGCATCGAGGTCGGCAACTTCGAGGCCGCCTGCCGCATGATCGAGAGCGGGGTGGGCATCGGCGTGATCCCGGAGTCGGTGGCGCTGCGCTACGCCCGCGTGCTCGACATCGCGCTGGTGCCGCTCACCGACGAATGGAGCCTGCGCAAGCTGCACATCGTGGTACGCGACCTGGAGGCGCTGCCCACCTTCGCGCGCGAGCTGGTGCAGACCATGATCGACGACATTCCGGCCAGCGAACGGGCCGGCTGAAGGGCGCGCATGACGGCGCCGTGACACGTCGCGCGCGCGCTGTAAAGAAACTGCCAACTCGCATGTTCATACTTCGTTACCGATTATGGCGGCGCATTTCAAGCGCCGCCGCTGCCCCCCGAGGGCGATCGTCACGGATAAACACATGCGCAAGAATCTACGCGTCGCCACGGCGCTGTCGGCGACCCTCATCCTGTTCGTCACCCTCTTTGCCCTGGCTTCGGCGGGCGCCATCGCGGTGCTCCAGGAGAGCCGCGGCTACGTCGAGGCGCTCGGCCGCGGCAGCATCGAGCGCGCCGGCGACCTGAACGACACCAGCAGCTGGCTGTTCCGCGCCCGCGCCTTGCTCACCGACGCCAAGACCGCCATGGAAGGCGGGCTGGAGGAGCAGCGCGACGCGGCCCTGGGCCAGGTCGACGCGCTGCTCGCTAGCGCGGCCGAGAGCCAGAAGCGTCTCGCCGCCAACCCCGAAAGCAGCGCCGAGGGCGCGCCCCTGTTCGACGCCGTGCTCGCGGGCTATGCCGGCCTGGCCGGCCAGGGCCTGGCGCCGATGCGCGAGGCGATCGCCAAGTGGAACGGCATCGAGGCCAATCGCCTCAATGACCAGGTGCTGCCGAAGGCGGTGCAGGCCTATGTGCAGGCCGTGGATGCCTACCAGGCCTATGCGCGCGAGCAGGGCCGCGCCGCCGTGACCGACGCCGGCACGCGCCTGCGCCACGCCATCGTCGCGGCCCTGGCGCTGGTGGTGCTGGTGGCGGCGGCCGCGCTGGCGATCCGCCTGGCGTTTCGCCGCGCGGTGCTGCGGCCCTTGTCGGAGGCCGGCACGCACTTCGACCACATCGCCGATGGCGACCTGACCGCGGCGATCCATCCGCGCGGCCAGAACGAGGTGGGCGTGCTGTTCGGCGCCATGCGCCGCATGCAGGCCGGCCTGTCGAAGGCGGTGCAGGCCGTGCGCCACGGCGTCGAAGAGATCCACGGCGGCGCGGGCGAGATCGCGGCCGGCGGCTCGGAGATGGCGATGCGCACCTCGCGCCAGGCGGCCTCGCTGCAGGAGGCCGCGGCCAGCATGACGCAGCTGGCGCAGAACGTGCACACCACGGCCAACAATGCCGAGCAGGCCCGCCACCAGGCGCGCGACGCGGCCGAGCTGGCGCGCGCCGGCGGCCGGACGGTGCACGAGGCGGTCGACACCATGGGCGGCATCGCCGCGTCGGCGCGCCGCATCGGCGAGATCGTGGGCGTGGTCGACAGCATCGCGTTCCAGACCAACATCCTGGCGTTGAACGCGGCGGTCGAGGCGGCACGCGCGGGCGAGCAGGGCAAGGGCTTCGCGGTGGTGGCGGCGGAGGTGCGTTCGCTGGCGCAGCGCAGCGCCCAGGCCGCCAAGGAGATCAAGGGGCTGATCGACGAGTCCGGCCAACGGGTCGAGGCCGGCGTGCGGCAGGTCAACCAGGCCGGCCAGACCATCGACGACGTGGTGCAGGCGGTCGAGCGCGTGACGGTGATCGTGGAGGAGATCTCGCACGCGGCCGGCGAGCAGGCGGGCGGCATCGCCGCGATCAACGACGCCGTGACCGACATGGACCGCGCCACGCAGGAGAATGCCGCGATGGCCGAGCAGACCGCCGCGGCCGCCGCCGCGCTGGAAATGCAGGCGCAGGCCTTGCGCCAGGCCGTGGCGGTGTTCCGCCTCTCGGCCGAGGCGGCGCGGGCCGGCGCCGAGGTGATCCCGCTGCGCGCGCCGCAGCCGGCCGCGCACGAGGCGCGCGAGCAGGACGACGCGCGGCCGCGGCTGGACTACGCGCCGGCGCCCGTGCGCCGCGCCGCCTGAGCGCAGCGCTTCGCGCACAGCAGAAGACGCCGGCCCGCGGGCCGGCGTCTTGCATGGCGCCTTTCTTACTTGCCGCGGATCAGGTCGATCTGGCGCCGGTCGCGCTTGGTCGGCCGGCCGGCCGCGATGCCCAGCGCCGGCTCGGGCGCGAGGCGGCGCTGTTCGGCGGCGCGTTCGCGCGCGGCCACGCTCTCGCTGGTTTCTTCGTAGAGCAGGCGGGCCACCGGCGCGGGGCCGCGCACGGCGCTGATCGCCACCACCTTCACTTCGATGGCGGGCGGCTCTTCCTTGCGGATGGTGAGCAGGTCGCCGGGCGCGACCTCGCGCGCGGGCTTGGCCGGTTGGCCGTTGACCTGCACGCGGCCCTTGCCGATTTCGGTGCTGGCCAGGCTGCGCGTTTTATAGAAGCGCGCGGCCCACAGCCATTTGTCGAGTCTGATCTTGTCCATTGCGATGCCGGCCGGGCATGAGGCCCGGCCAGACGCAATGATAGCGGGTGCGCCGCGCGGCGGCGCTCAGCGCGAGGGGCGGTAGGGTTCCACCACCAGGTGCTGGTCGCCGTGCTTGACCTTGTGCTTGACCTGCGCGGCGGCCGAGGCGATGTCTTCGGCGCGCACCCGCAGGCCGCGCGCGGTGAGCTCGGCGGGGTTGACGATGAGGGCGCCGATGCCGAGCGTGACGAACGGGAAGAAGCGCAGCACGCCGTAGCGGTCCTCGGCGTGAATGCCGCCCTCGCTGCGGCCCTGGTCGTCGTACAGGTCGAGCGCCAGCAGGTTGAACTGCGCGATGATGGATTCGACGCGCGGGTTCCAGTCCGTGCTGCGCATCGCCATCACGAAGTCGTCGCCGCCGACGTGGCCCACGAAGTCGCGCTGGGCGTCGCAATGGCGCTTGATGGCCTCGGCGCACAGCAGGATCATGTCGTCGCCGCGCCAGTAGCCATACACGTCGTTGAAGGGCTTGAAGTTGTTCAGGTCGGCATAGCAGATCACGAACTCGCCGTCGCCTTCCAGCAGATGCGTGATGTGCTGGCTGATCGGGATGTTGCCGGGCAGGGAGGTCAGCGGGTTGGCGTAGCGCGCCGCCTCCAGCCGGATCTCGGTCACCGAGCGCACCAGCGCCTCGCCGGTGCCCAGCCCGTCGTAGCGGCCCTCGTGGGTCACCACGAAGCCGTCGGCCAGGTAGCGCTGGTCATCCGAGGTCAGCACGTGGCTGAGCTGGTCGATCGAGGTGGCCACGTCGATCAGCACCGGATCGGGATTCATGAAGGTGCTGCACGAGTTGCGGCCGAACAGGTCGCGCGTGTAGCGCTGCGAATAATGTTCGAGAAAGTCGCGCCGGTTGATGATGCCCACCGGGCGGTTCTCGCCGTCGAGCACCGCCACCGCGTGCAGGCCGCGCTGCTCCTGGAACAGCCGGTGCACGTCGTCGTTGCTGTGGGTGCCCAGCAGCACCGGCCGCGCATGCACCCGCAGCGACGCGGCGGTGCGGCCGGAGCCGTTGGCCAGCGCGCGCGGCAGGGTGGGCATGGCGTGCTCGACGTCGTCGGCCAGGCGCGCCAGCGGTTCGACGGCGGGCCGGCCGAGATACCAGCCCTGGGCGTAGCGGATGCCGAGTTCGCTGACCGCGGCCAGGTCCTCGTGGCATTCGATGCCCTCGGCCACCACCGCCGTGTTCATGCTCTGCGCCACCGCCAGCATCGCGCGCACCAGTTGCATGCGGCGCTCGTCGCGGGCGATGTCCTTGAAGAAGTAGCGGTCGATCTTGACCAGGTCCGGCCGCATCTCGGCCCACAGCTGCAGGGTGGCGTGGCCCACGCCGTAGTCGTCGAGCGCCAGGCGCATGCCGTAGCCGCGCAGGCAGTCGAGCGCCTGCGTCAGCAGCTTCATGTCGCCCTTGGCGGGGTCGTGCTCGGTCAGCTCGATCACGATCTTGGTCGGATCGATCCGGCAGCCCTGCAGCAGCTGTTCGGGCAGGGCCTCGCGCCACTGTGCCCAGAACTGGCACAGCGCGGTGCCCGAGAAATTGAGGAAGACCTTGCCGGCGGCGCCGGTGGCGGCGAAGTCGAGCAGGCCGGTGCGAAAGGCATGCCATTCCAGTTGCGTCTGCAACTGGTCGCGCTCGGCCGCGGCGAAGAGCGCGTCCGGCATGTGCAGCGGGCAGTCCTGCGGGCCGCGTATCAGGCTTTCATGGCCATAGATGCGGCCGCTGGCCAGATCGACCAGGGGCTGGAAGCGCGGGCTCAGCAGGCCCTGTTGGAGAATGGATTCGAGCGAGAGGTCCGCGGCCCTGATGGCGCGGGCTGGCAGGGGATTCATAGTGTCTTGACACGGTGCCACGTCGAGGTGGCCGAAGCAGCACTATGCCGGGGCATTATTTCGCTAATGTTGCGAATTGTTATTGCGCGGCGGTGGCGTGGCGGACGGCCGCCGTCTGTGGCAGGCGCGCCGCATCCGACCCTGCGCCCGGCAGGGTCGTGGCGCCGGCCGGGGCCGCCCGGCTCTCTATAATGACGGCATGTCTACCGTTGCTTCCCCTGCCACGCCCCGGCGTGTCGTGCTTGCCTCCAACAACGCCGGCAAGCTGCGTGAATTCTCCGCGCTGTTCGCGCCCCTGGGCATCGAGCTGGTGCCCCAGGCCCGGCTCGGCGTGTCCGAGGCCGAAGAGCCCCACGTCACCTTCGTCGAGAATGCGCTGGCCAAGGCGCGCCATGCCAGCGCGGCCACCGGCCTGCCGGCCCTGGCCGACGACTCCGGCCTGTGCGTGGCCGCCCTGGGCGGCGCGCCCGGTGTCTATTCGGCCCGCTACGCCCAGATGCATGGCGGCGAACGCGAGGATGGCGCCAACAACGCGCTGCTGGTGCGCAAGCTGGCCGGCCAGGCCGACCGCCACGCCTGGTACGTGGCGCTGCTGGTGATGGTGCAAAGCGCCGACGATCCCTGTCCGCTGATCGGGGAAGGGCACTGGCACGGCGAGATCGTCGAGACGCCGCGCGGCGACCATGGCTTCGGCTACGACCCGCACTTCTATCTGCCCGACCTGGGCAAGACCGCCGCCGAGCTCGATCCGGCCGAGAAAAACCGCGTGAGCCATCGTGCGATGGCGCTGGCGCAACTGCTGGAGAAGCTGCGCGCCCGCTGAGGCGGGTGCCGCGGAACCACGCATGGCCATCACCATTCCCATCCTGTCCGCCGGCGCCGTGCCGGCGCGCGCGCCCGTCGTGCTGCCCGCGGGTGCCACGCTCACCAGCCTGCCGCCCCTGTCGGTGTATGTGCACGTGCCCTGGTGCGTGCAGAAATGCCCCTATTGCGATTTCAACTCCCACGCCACCGGCGGCGGCGACGAACGGATTCCCGAGCGCGCCTATCTCGACGCGTTGCGCGCCGACCTGGAGCAGGCCATCCCGTCGATCTGGGGCCGCCAGGTGATTTCGGTGTTCATCGGCGGCGGCACGCCCAGCCTGCTGTCGCCCGAGGGGCTCGACGAGCTGCTGGCGATGCTGCGCGCCTGCCTGAACGTGCTGCCCGATGCCGAGATCACCATGGAGGCGAACCCCGGCACCGCCGAGGCGGCGCGCTTCAAGGCCTATGCGGCCAGCGGCGTGACGCGGGTGTCGCTCGGCATCCAGAGCTTCGACGATGCCCAGCTGCGCAAGCTCGGCCGGATTCACGACGGCGCGCAGGCGCGGGCCGCCATCGGCATGGCACAAGACGCCTTCGGCCGGGTCAACCTCGACCTGATGTTCGCCTTGCCCGGCCAGAGCCTGGCCGCCTGCGAGGCCGATCTGCGCGAGGCGCTGTCGTTCGGCACCGAGCACCTGTCGCTCTATCACCTCACGCTCGAACCCAACACGGTGTTCGCCAAGTTCCCGCCCGAGGTGCCCGACGACGACACCAGCGCGGAGATGCAGGATCTGGTCGAAGACACGCTCGCCCGGGCCGGGCTGGCGCGCTATGAGGTGTCCGCCTACGCCAAGCCGGGCGCGCGTTGCCGCCACAACGTCAACTACTGGGAGTTCGGCGACTACCTGGGCCTGGGCCCGGGGGCGCACGGCAAGCTGTCGTTCCACGACCGCATCGTGCGCGAGGCGCGGCTGAAGAATCCGGAATCCTGGATGGCAAAGGTGGCGCAGCGCGACGGCAGCCACATCGCCGAAAGCCGCCAGGTCGGGCCGGACGCGCTGCCGTTCGAGTACATGCTCAATGTTTTGCGACTGAAAGACGGCGTGGCGGCCACCGCGTTCGAAGAACGCACCGGAATGTCGCTTGCCTCGATTGCGCACCAATTGGAGGCGGCCACCAAACGGGGCCTGCTGAGCCCCGATCCCACGCGCCTGGCCGCCAGTGCCCTGGGATGGCGCTTCCTCAACGACCTGCAGGAAATCTTCCTGTAATCGTGCCGCACCAAATTGGGGCTCTCATGCCCCATGTTTTGCACCATAGTGGTGCTACCATTTCCCCATAAGCGTGCCACCCCTGGGCTTTCCCCAGAGCCAAAAGCTGGCACGCATATTGCTTCCCTGTTTTATGCCGGTCGGGCGATTAGCCCTCGACGCTTTTATCTAATGGAGATGACATGGCAAGCCCCAAAGACGTTCTCAAGCAGATCGCCGATAACGAAGTCAAGTTCGTAGATTTCCGCTTCACCGACACCGTCGGCCGTGAGCACCACGTCTCGGTGCCTGTCTCGGCGATCGATGAGGACAAGCTGGAAAGCGGTCAAGCCTTCGACGGTTCCTCGATCCCCGGCTGGAAGGGCATCGAAGCGTCGGACATGCTGCTCATCCCCGACCTGACCACCTCGAACCTGGATCCGTTCCGCGAAGAGCCGACGCTGATCCTGAGCTGCGACGTCGTCGAGCCGTCGGATCTGAAGGGCTATGACCGTGACCCGCGCTCGCTGGCCAAGCGCGCCGAAGCCTACCTGAAGTCCTCCGGCCTGGGCGACACCGCCTACTTCGGTCCGGAACCCGAATTCTTCGTGTTCGACGGCGTGACCTGGAACACCGACATGTCGGGCACCTTCGTGAAGATCAAGTCCGAAGAAGCCCCGTGGTCGACCGGTCTCGAGTTCGAAGGCGGCAACACCGGCCACCGTCCGGGCGTGAAGGGCGGCTATTTCCCCGTGCCCCCGGTCGATTCGTTCCAGGACATGCGTTCGGAAATGTGCCTGCTGCTCGAGCAGATGGGCGTGCCGGTCGAAGTGCACCACCATGAAGTGGCAGCCCCCGGCCAGCTCGAAATCGGCACCAAGTTCAGCACGCTGGTGCAGCGCGCCGACTGGACCCAGATCATGAAGTACGTGATCCACAACGTGGCCCACGCCTACGGCAAGACCGCCACGTTCATGCCGAAGCCGATCGTTGGCGACAACGGTTCGGGCATGCACGTGCACCAGTCGATCTGGAAGGACGGCCAGAACCTGTTCGCGGGCAACGGCTACGCCGGCCTGTCGGAATTCGCGCTGTACTACATCGGCGGCATCATCAAGCACGCCAAGGCACTCAACGCCATCACCAACCCCGGCACCAACTCGTACAAGCGTCTGGTCCCCGGCTTCGAA
>Ga0160496_1000446_pt1 | contig 18307 bp, 16 predicted proteins | sample DIDPMG_2_FD_108231 | JGI IMG/M metagenome (GOLD analysis project Ga0160496, IMG submission 108231) | Enriched soil microbial communities from UW Madison campus, WI, USA - DID2937_E24_FP MG | ecosystem: Environmental > Terrestrial > Soil > Grasslands | place: USA: Madison, Wisconsin | collected...
GTTGAGCGCCTGGTCGAGCGGGCCGGCCTCGATGGCAAACGCATGTTCCGCTTCCTGCGGCGCGACGGCGGCCTGCGCCTGGGCGGCGGGCACATACCCGACGAGGGCGGCGCCGCAGAGCACGCCGGAGAGGGCCGCAGACAGTGCGGTGGGAACGGGCGCGCGGCGCGCCGACACACGAGGACGAGCGAGGGTCATTGCTTCTTCTTGAAAGGGCCAGGTTGAGAGCGTTCTTTCCCTGTAGGCCGGTCAAGAATCCAGATCCCCTCACTTTTTCGGAAAATATTTTTGCGCGGGGCCGCGCGGCGCGTCAGGCGGGGCCCACCGTGATCCAGAACCGGGTCCAGTAGCGCACGCGGATGGGCAGGGTCTGGGCCAGGAACTGCAGCGCCTGGTCGACGTCGTTGACGTGATAGGTGCCCGAGACACGCAGGTCGGCGATCTCGGGCGCGCAGCGGATCCGGCCATGGCGGTAGCGCGCCAGTTCGGCGAGCAGGTCGGCCAGCCGCATGTTCTTGCCCACCACCGCGCCCTCGATCCAGGCGTCGGACGCCATGGCGGGCGCCACGATGCGGACCGCGCGCTGGCGGTCGAGGCGCCAGTCCTGGCCGGCCTCGGCCACCACCGGCGCGGCGCCGTTGGCGGGCCGCAGCGCGACGGCGTCCTGCTGGACGCTGACGCGCGCGCTGTCGTCGTCGAGCCGCACCACGAAGCGCGTGCCCAGCGCCTGGACCGCGCCGAACGGCGTTTGCACGAAGAATGGCCGCCTGGCCGCGTGCGCGGCGTCGGCGCCGGTCGCGATCGAGACCTCGCCGCGGTACAGCACCAGCACCCGCTCGGCGCCGTCCATCCGCACGGCCACGGCCGTGTCGGTGTTGAGCACCAGCTCGGTGCCGTCGGGCAGCGTCCTGCGGCCGCGCCGGCCCACGCCGGTGCTGACGTCGGCCAGCACGCGTTGCCAGGGGGTCTGCTCGCGCACGACCCAGCCGGTGCCCAGCACGCCGCCCGCCAGCACGAGGCCCTTGAGCACGGCACGGCGTTGCTGCCGCCGCGCCTGGTGCGCACCGCCCATGGCGGTGAGCGTGTCCAGCGCGAGGCGCTGCGGCACGGCGGCGAAGTCGGCGTTCAGGGACTGCATGCGCGACCAGGCCCGCTCGTGCACGGCCGCGGCCTGGCGCCAGCGTTCGAACGCCGCACGGGTGGCGGAATCGGGCTCGCCGAAATGCAGCTTCACCGACCAGGCGATGGCCTCATCGACCACCGCCGACGGGATCGGGACGGCTTCGCTCATGGCGCACCGAAACGGAAGGCATAGCACTGGCGCAGGCCCGCGGCCACGTAGCGCTCGGCGGTCGCGAGCGACACCCCCAGCCGCTCGGCGATCTGCGGGCAGCTCATGCCGTCGAGCTGCGCCCACAGAAAGGCCTGCCGCACCCGGGGCTTGAGCGCATCCAGCATCTGGTCGATCCTGATGAGCGCCTCCAGCACCAGCAGCCGGTCTTCGGGCGAGGGCGCCAGCGGCTCGGGCGTGCGCGCCAGCACCTCGAGCCAGGCGCGCTCGAGCTCGCGGCGGCGCCAGTGGTCGACCAGCAGCCCGCGTGCGATGGTGCTCAGGTAAGCGCGCGGTTCGCGCGTCTCGACGGCGGCCGGACGGCGCAGCAGGCGCACGAACACGTCGTGCGCGAGGTCGGCGGCCTCGCAGGAATTGCCCAGTTGCCGGCGCAACCATCCCTGCAGCCAGCCATGATGGTCCGCATACAGCGTTTCGACTCGGTCTTGCGTCGTGGGGGGCATCGCTGGCTTGCAAATGATAACTATTATCTATATTAGTGCACCCCCGCCCGCCCAGGCAAGACGAGGGCCCGCGTCCTGATGCGTTCTAACGACATGCCGAATCTGTCGTTAGCCACGGCCCCGAATCCGCCCATACTGGCGCTTTTGCCTGGCGTGTTGCCACGCCTGGCCGCCTCCCGGATCCGAAGGACTCATGACTGACGCCTCCCGCACCCCCACCCTGTCGCCCGACGTGCAAGCCGCGCAGGCGCAGGCCCGCCAGGCCGGTGTCGGCACGCCCAATGTGCTGACCACGCCGCTCGACCAGGTGCGGGCCCAGGCACGCGCCTTCCAGCTCTGGCTCACCGGCGAACCGCCGGCGGTCGCCCGCGTGGTCGAACACCGGCTCGACCACCTGCCGGTGCCGGCCACGTTGCGCCTGTATTACCCGCAAGACGGTGCGGGGCAGGCGCTGCCGCTCTATCTGCACCTGCATGGCGGCGGCTTCGCGCATGGCGACCTCGACACGCTGGACCGCTGGAAGCGCGAGATCGCGGCCGAGGCGGGCATCGTCACGGCCGGTCTGTCCTATGCCCTGTCGCCCGAGGCGCGCTATCCCGTCGCGATCGAGCAGGTGCTCGGCACGGTCCATTGGCTGCACGCGCACGCCGCCGAGCTCGGGCTCGACCCCGGCCGCCTGAGCCTGGGCGGCGAGTCGGCGGGGGCCAACCTGACGCTGGCCACCGCGCAACGCCTGCGCGACGCCGAGACGCCGCTGCTGCGTGCCATCGCGCTGATCTACGGCATGCTGTCCGCGCGGCGCGACACGCCCGCCCAGCAGGCGCTGGGCGACGGCCGCTTCGGCCTGTCCACCGACAAGCTGGACTGGTTCTGGCGCCAGTACGTGGCCGACGAGGCCCTGCAGGACGATCCCGGCGTGGCGCCGCTGTTCGGCGGGCTGCACGACCTGCCGCCCGCCATCCTGCAGGCCGCCGAGCTGGACCCGCTGCTCGACGACACGCGCGACGTGGCGCAGGCCCTGCGCGATGCCGGCGCCTCGCCCTGGCTCAAGATCTATGAAGGCGTGCCGCACAGCTTCATCGGCATGACGCGCCTGGCGCCGCAGGCGGCAGAGGCGCGTTCGGATCTGGTGCGCGAGCTGCGCAGCCGCCTGGCCTGAACCCGCGGATACGAAAAACGCCTGCCTCGCGACACCGCGGGGCAGGCGTTCTTTTTTCCGGGGCGCGGACCCGCCGCGCCCGCGTTCTCAGCTGCGCACCGGCTTGTTGCCGTGCGAGACGCTGGGCGTATCGCGGAACAGCGACATGTGGGTGTGGGTCGCCACCCAGGGATCGCCCACCTTCTCGCGGGCGAACGACACGGTGGCGCGGCCCAGGCGGTCGAACGGCTTGCCGTCCGGGTGATAGCCGATCGAATCCCACACGGCCGCGCCCACGGCGAACAGGCGGTCGGGCGACACGAAGGCCTGCACGTCGTCCAGGCGCCACACGAATTTGTCGATCGAGAACCACACGTTGCGCCACTGGTTCTTCTCGGCATGGTCGCGGCCATACACGAAGTCGGTGTAGGTTCCGAACGCGACGAAATCTTCGGCGAACAGATGGCGCGCGGCGGCGTAGTCGACGGCCTGCACGTGATCCGACAGTTCCTTGAACCAGGCGCGCACGGCGGCGCTGTCGGCGGCGTCGACGGGGGTCAGGGCTTTCACAGTCATGGGATATCTCCGTTGGGGACTTGATGCGGTGTTGATGAATGAGGAAAGGACGGCGCTCACGCGGGCGGCGTGGACACGCCCGGGAACCAACAGGCCACGCGATGGCCCGCGACCTGTTCCCTGAGCGGCGGCGCCTCGCGGCGGCAGCGCTCGGCGGCGAAGGGGCAGCGCGGGTGATAGCGGCAGCCGGCGGGCGGTGACATCGGGCTGGGCGGCTCGCCCAGCGCCACCGGGAACGAACGGCGCCGGCTGGCGCCGCGCTCGGGTTCGGGCACGGCGGCCAGCAGGCCGCGCGTATAGGGATGCAGCGCGCGTTCGTACACGTCGTCGCGCGTGCCGGTCTCCACCACCTGGCCGGCGTACATGATCGCGATCCGATGCGACACGTGGCGCACCACCGCGAGATCGTGCGCGATCAGCAGGAACGAGAGGCCGAGCTCCTGCTGCAGGTCCTGGAACAGATTGATGATCTGGGCGCGCACCGAGACGTCGAGCGCCGACACGGGCTCGTCGGCCACGATCAGCTCGGGCTGGATCGCGAGCGCGCGGGCGATGCCGATGCGCTGGCGCTGCCCGCCCGAGAAGGCGTGCGGATAGCGTTGTGCGCTGTCGGCCGGCAGGCCCACCTGCGCGATCAGGCCGGTCACGCGCGCCTCCAGCGCCGCCCGGCCCGCGCGCCAGCCATGCACGATCAGCGGCTCCGCGATCGCGTCGAAGACCGTGTGGCGCGGATTCAGGCTGGTCGAAGGATCCTGGAACACCAGCTGCATGTGGCGCCGCAGCTCGCGCAACTGCGCCGTGCCGGCGTGCGTGATGTCCGCGCCGTTGAAGCGGATCGTGCCCGAGGTGAGCGGCGTGCGGCGCAGCACGGCGCGGCCCAGCGTGGTCTTGCCGGACCCCGACTCGCCGACCAGGCCGAGCGTCTCGCCGCGCGCCAGCGCGAGCGACACGCCATCGACGGCGCGCGCGATCACGGGCTTGCCGAACCAGCCCGCCGAACGCACGGGGTAATGCACGCGCAGGTCGTCGACCTGCAGCAAAGGGGTAGGCGGACTCATGCGTCGTCCTTCCAGGCAGGGGTCCAGGGCCGCACACAGGCGGCCAGCCGGCCGGGCGCCACCTCGCGCAGCGGCGGGCGCTGGGCGCAGGCGGCGTCGGCGGCCGGGCAGCGCGGCGCGAAATCGCAATAGGCACGGCGCTGCCGCAGGTCGGGCGGCGCACCTTCGATGGCCGTCATGCGGTGGCGCTCATCGGTCAGGCGCGGCGTCGCGCGCAGCAGGCCCGCCGTATAGGGATGCGCCGGCGCGTCGTACAGCGCGTCGGCATCGGCCAGCTCCACCAGCCGCCCGGCGTACATCACTGCCACGCGATCGGCCACCTGCGCCACTACGCCGAGATCGTGCGTCACCAGCAGCAGCGCGAGGCCCAGGCGCGCCTTGAGGTCGGCGAGCAGGTCGAGGATCTGCGCCTGGATGGTCACGTCGAGCGCGGTGGTAGGCTCGTCGGCGATCAGCACCGCCGGGTCGCAGGCCAGCGCCATCGCGATCAGGATGCGCTGGCGCTGGCCGCCCGAGAATTCGTGCGGCAGGCGGTCCAGGCGCTCGGCCGGCTTGGGGATGCCGACCTGCGTCAGCAGTTCGACGATGCGCGCCCGCCGCGCGTCGGCGCCGAGCGCGGTGTGGCGCACCAGCACCTCGTCGAGCTGGGTGCCGATGGTGAGCAGCGGATTGAGCGCGCTCATGGGATCCTGGAACACCATGGCGATGCGGTTGCCGCGCAGGTCTTCGAGCACGCGCGGCGGCGCGGCCAGCAGGTCCTGCCCTTCGAACAGCACCTGCCCGCCCGCCACCCGGCCGGGCAAGGCGATCAGCCCCATCAGCGCGAGCGCACAGGCGCTCTTGCCCGATCCGCTCTCGCCCACCAGGGCCAGCGTCTCGCCGGCGCGCAGGTTGAACGACACCGAATCGACCGCCTGCACGCTGCCGTGGCGGGTCAGGAACTCCACGCTCAGGTCGCGCACGCTCAACAACGCCCGGGGGTTCATCGGCGCCCCCTGGCCAGCAGTCTGCGGGCGAAATCCTTTTCGCGCTCGCGCGGGTCCAGCGCGAGCCGCAGGCGGCTCGCGGCGAGGTTCACGCCCAGCACGGTGAGCGCGATGGACAGGCCCGGGAAGGTCGCCAGCCACCAGGCGCTGGTGAGATAGTTGCGGCCGTTGGCCACGTCCAGCCCCCACGACACGCCGGGCGGCTGCACGCCCACGCCGAGAAACGACAGCGCGGCCTCGGCCAGCACCACGCGCGCGAACTCCAGCACCATCAGCGTGATGAGGGGCGCGGCCAGGTTGGGCAGCACGTGGCGCAGCAGAATGCGCGCCGGGCGCGCGCCGGCCATCTCGGCGCTTTCGATGTACGGCAGCTGGCGCACCGACAGCACCACGCTGCGCATCTGGCGCGCGTAGACCATCCAGCCGTTGAGCGCGAGCGCCAGCACGACGGTGCCGGGCCCGGGCCCCAGGATCACGAGAATCACGAGCGAGAGCAGCAGCCCCGGAAATGCCACGTGGATGTCGACCCAGCGCATCAGCACGGTGTCGACGCGGCCGCCGGCGAAGCCCGAGACCAGGCCGACCAGCACGCCGAAGCTCGCCGAAATCGCGACCACGGCGGCGCCGATCAGGATCGACAGGCGCGCGCCGTGCAGCACCCGGCTCAGCACATCGCGGCCGAGATTGTCGGTGCCGAGCAGATTGGCGAGCGTGCCGCGTTCCTCCCAGGCGGGCGGCCGCAGGCGGGCCGAGAGCTTGATCGCGGCGGGGTCATAGGGCGCCAGCCACGGCAGCAGCAGCGCCACGGCGGCGAGCGCGAGCAGCAGGATGGCCGCCAGCGCCCAGCCGCGCTGGCGATCCGACAGGGCGCGCCAGCCACGCGCCCGCGGCACCGCGGGCAGCGGCGTTTCCCAGGCCGGCGCGCTCATACCGCGATTCTCCGGTCCAGCAGCCGGTAGACGATGTCGAGGCAGAAATTGAGGATCACGATCAGGAAGGCAATGAAGAAGACGACCGCCTGCAGCAGCACGAGGTCCTGCCGTTCGATGGCCTGCACCGCGGTCTGGCCCAGGCCGGGCCAGGCGAACACGGTCTCGACCACGACGGTGTGGCCGGCCAGCATCGCGGCGAATTCCCAGCCCAGCAGCGCCACGGTGGGCACGGCGGCGTTGCGCAGCGCATGCACGAGCACGATGCGGCTGCTGCGCAGCCCCTTTGCCCGTGCGGTGCGCACATACAGCGAATTGAGTTCGTCGATCAGGGCGGAGCGCAGCATCATCGCGATGCGGCCCAGCGCGGGCAGGGCCAGCGTCAGGATGGGCAGCACGGCGCTGCCCGGCGCGTCGGCGCCCGACGAGGGCAGCCAGTTGAGCGTCACCGCGAACAGCAGGATGAGCAGCAGGCCCAGCCAGAACTGCGGCAGCGACAGACCGCTCAGGCTCAGCACCACCGAGATCCGGTCGGCCCACTGTCCCGGCCGCAGCGCCGCGACGATGCCCAGCGGCACGCCCACCAGCACCGCGAGCCCGAGCGCGCCCGCGCACAGCGTGAGTGTGCCGGGCAGGCGTTCGAGCACGATGTCCATGGCCGGACGCGCCTGCCAGATCGAGTTGCCGAAATCGAACAGCGCGATGTCGCGCAGATAGTGCAGGTATTGCAGCCAGATCGGCCCGTCCATGCCCAGCGCCTGCGCCAGCACCGCGCGGTCCTGCGCCGAGGCATCGACCGGCAGCATGGCCTGCACCGGATCGCCCACCAGCCGGGTGACGATGAAGACGATGGTGGTCACGCCGACCACCACCAGCAGGTCCTGCAGCACACGCGCCATCAGGAAGCGCGGCAAGCCGCGCGCGGCACGATCAGTCGGTGACACGGAAATCCTTGAGCGGGATCAGGCCATCGACGCGCGGTGCGAAATCGACGCGCTTGGACAGGCCGAAGATCTCGCCGCCTTCGAGCAGGAACACCAGGTAGGCCTGGTCGCGGCCGATCTTGAGCGCCTTGCTGTAGAGCGCCTGGCGCTTGGCCGGGTCGGCCTCCTGGCGCGCCTGTTCGATCAGGCCCTTGAGCTCGGCGTTGTCGTTGGCCGCGGCCACGCCGCCCTCGGCGTAGTAGGCGCTGAGCGTGCGGTCGGCGTCCAGCAGCTGGTTGGAGTGGCTGCTGCTGATCTGCGCCTCGGTCGGCACGCGGTTCTTGTTGAGGGCATCCAGGTACTCGGCCCAGGCCAGCACGCGGAAGTTCACCTTCAGGCCGGCCGCCTCCCAATACGCGGCGATGGTCTCGGCCAGCTCCTTGTCCTTGAGCCAGCGGCCCGACGGCGCGTAGAGGTCGATCGACTTGCCGTAGGCGCCGGCCGCCTTGAGCAGTTCGGTGGCGCGCTTCGGATCGTAGGGGTAGGGTTCGATCGCGGCGTCATAGCCGAACCAGCCCGGCGCCAGCAGCTGGCCGCGTGCGACGGAGGCGTAGCCGCCGTACAGGTCCTTGGCCAGCGCCTCCTTGTCCACCGCGTAGTTCAGCGCCTGGCGCACCCGCACGTCGGTGGTCAGGCCCTTGAGCGCGTTGAGCGACACGAACGGCAGGTCGGTGCCCTTGAGCGTGACGGCCTTGGCGACGCGCTTGGTGTCTTCCGGCAGCACGTTGGTGATGAAATCGAAATCGCCGGCACGCAGGCCCGACAGGCGGGTGCCGGGCTCGGCCACGAAACGGTAGGTGGCACGGTCGACGTTGCCGACCGCCTGCGGGTTCCAGTAGTTCGGGTTCTTGCTCAGGACGATGCGGTTGCCCTTGGACCATTCGGTCAGCACATACGGGCCGCTGCCCACCGGCTTCTGGCCCAGGCTGCCGTCGGCGGCCGCGCCCGGCGACACGATGGTGAGCCACGACAGGCGCGCGGGCAGTGCCGGGTCGGCGCCGTTGGTCTGCACGCGCACGGTGGTCGCGTCCACGGCCTCGGCCTGCTTGATGCCCAGGAAGAACGGGCGCTGGCGCGACGCAGTCTTGGGATCGACGATGCGGTTGATGCTGGCGGCCACCGCCGCGGCATCCAGCGGCTTGCCGTCGCTGAACTTCAGGTCGGGCCGCAGCTTCACTTCCCAGGTGGTGCCGTCGAGCTGCTTGGGCAGCGCGGTGGCGAGGTGCGGCACCAGCTCGCCCTGCGCCGTGCGGGTCAGCAGGGTTTCGAAGATGTTGCGCGAGACGGCGCGTTCCGAGCCGTCCTGGGCGGTCTGGGGATCGAGCGTGGACGGCTCGGTGCCGAGCGCCAGCGTGATGTCGGCGGCATGGACGGCCCCTGCATGGACGGCGCCCAGGATCGAGGCGGACAGGACCAGAGACTTGGTAAGGCGCATGAGCACTCCCGGGCATGTGGACATGTGCGCCTCGCGCAGTCATGTCCGGATCGTAAATAAGAAGAAGGAAGTTTGCCGGGAGAAAACAAAACGTGCCGTTCTATAGATATGTCACGGAAATACTTGACGGCGCCCACGGCGAACGCCGAATTCGAGCGGGCTGGCGCCGGATGCGACACGGCCGGCGCAAGGCCGGCCGGTGGGCGAACGCGGAGCGCGGGAACGGCTCAGGCCGGATGCAGCGCCGGCGCCTGCCAGGCGCGATGCGCCACGGGCGCGCCGGCGTGGCGCTCCACCTGCACCAGCGCGGTCTGCGCGCTCGGCCCCTGGGTCAGGCGCGAGGTGCCGACGTCGGCGGTCAGCGTATTGGGGTTGCCGTGGCGATCGAGGTCGCCGTCGGGGTCCGACCAGGCGCCGGTGGCCATGATGACCACGCCGCGCAACAGCCCCGGATCGAGCACCGCGCCGGCCAGGCAGGCGCCCCGTTCGTTGTAGACGCGCACCACATCGCCGGCCTGGATGCCGCGCTCGGCGGCGTCCTCCGGGTTGAGGGCCACCGGCTCGTGCCCGGCCACCTTGCTCGCGCGCGACAGCGCCGCCGGATCGAGCTGGCTGTGCAGCCGCGTGCGCGGCTGGTTGGTGAGCAGGTGCAGCGGCCAGGTACGGGCCGCGTCTGCGCCCAGCCATTCGGTGGGCGCGAGCCAGGCCGGGTGGCCCGGACAGTCGTCGTAGCCGAACCCGGCCACCACCTCGGAATAGAGCTCGATCCTGCCCGACGGGGTGCGCAGCCGATGCGCCACCGGATCGTGGCGGAAGCCCTCGAACAGCACATAGGGCCGCTCGGGCGGCGGCACCTCCGCATGGCCCCGCTCCCAGAACACCTCGAAGGGCGGCAGCTCGACGCCGCGCTCGGCGCAGCCCGCGCGCATGCCCTCGTAGACGTGGCGGCACCAGCCGTCGACGTCGCGGCCGGCGGTGTAGGTGTCGTGAAAACCGGCGCGGCGCGCCAGCTCGGCAAAGATGTCGAAGTCGTTGCGCGCCTCGCCCTGCGGCGCGATGGCCGGATGCATCGCGAACACATACGGGTCGCGCGAGGAGCCGCCCACGTCGGCGCGCTCGAGCGGCGTCGTGACCGGCAGCACGATGTCGGCGCGGCGCGCCAGCGGCGTCCACCAGGATTCGTGCACGATCACCGTCTCCGGCTGGCGCCAGGCGGCGCGCAGGCGGTTCTGGTCCTGGTGATGATGGAACGGATTGCCGCCCGCCCAGTAGATCAGCTTGATGTCGGGATAGACGTGGCGCTCGCCATTGAACGCATACTCCGCGCCCGGCGCGAGCAGCATGTCGGTGATGCGCGCCACCGGGATCGCGAGCTGCGCCGGATTGCGCGGCACCGGCACCTCCGGACCCGGGACGATGCGGCGCGGCTGCCCCACGCCATTGAGCGAGGCATGGCCGAACGCGAAGCCGCCGCCCGGCAGGCCGATCTGGCCGATCAGCGCGGCCAGGCCGATCACCGCCCAATACGGCTGCTCGCCATGCTTGGCGCGCTGCAACGACCACGCCGCCGTCAGCAGGCTGCGCTGGTCGGCCACGGCGCGCGCCAGCGCCATGATGGTGTCGGCCGGCACGCCCGTGATGGCGGCGGCCCAGGCCGCGTCCTTGGCCTGGCCGTCGGTGTCGCCACGCAGATACGCGGCCCAGCGTTCGAAACCGGTGCAATGGCTGGCGACGAACGCCGTGTCGTGGCGGCCCTCGGCGATCAGGGTATGGGCCATCGCCAGCATCAGCGCCGTGTCGGTGTTGGGCCGGATCGGGATCCAGTCGGCGTTGCTGCCCGCGGGAATGTCGGCGCGGGTCGGCGTGACCGCGACCAGCCGGATGCCGCGCGCCTGCGCCTCCTCGAGCCAGCCGGGCAGGTTGTGCAGCCCCGCGCCGCCCGAGGTGACCTGGCTGTTCTTGACCGGGATGCCGCCGAACGCCACGATGATGCGGGTGTTGCCGAGCACGCTGTCCCAGTCGGTGACGTCGCCGCTCACCGGGCTGGTGCTGCCGATCACGTGCGGCAGCAGGAACTGCGCCGCGCCCCAGCTGTAGTTGCCGATCTGGTCGACGCAGCCGCCGCCCTGGAACAGAAAGCGCCGGATCAGGCTGCGCGCATGATGCACGCGGCCCGCCGACGACCAGCCGTAGGAGCCGCCGAAGATGCCCGCGGGCCCGGCGCTGGCGCGCACGCGCGTCAGCTCGTCCGAAACCAGCGTGAGCGCGCGCTCCCACGACACTTCCACGTATTCGTCGTTCTCGCGCTCGCGATTGCCCTCGAGCCAGCCGCGCCGCACCGCGGGACGCTGGATGCGCAGCGGCGAATGCACCATCTCGGGAATCGACGCCAGCATGTCCGAGGGCGCCGGATCGGCGCCGAACGGCTCGCAGGCGATCAGGCGCCCGCCCTCGGTGACGGCGGTGAAGGCGCCCCAATGCGCGAGCGAGGGACTGCGGAGACGGGTCATGAGCGAAGCGGAAAAACGATGATCAGAGTGCGGTGCGATCCTGGACCAGCCGCACCCAGAAGGCGGCGCCGTGGCCGATGGCCTGGTCGTTGAAATCGTATTGCGGCGTGTGCAGCCCGGAGGACGGCCCGTTGCCGAAGAACAGGAACGCGCCGGGCTTTTCCTGAAGCATAAAGGAAAAGTCCTCGCCGCCCATCACCGGCTTCATGGCCGGCTCGACCTGGTCGTGGCCCACCAGCTCGCGCGCGATCCGCACGGCGTGCGCGGTCTGCTCCGGATGGTTGAGCGTGACCGGGTAGTCGCGCAGGTACTCCAGGCGCGCCGTGGCGCCGTAGGTGGCGGCGATGCCCTCGATCACCTGCGCCATGCGCGACTGCACCAGGTCCTGGATCTTGCCGTTGAAGGTACGCACCGTGCCGCGCAGTTGCGCGCGCTGCGGAATCACGTTGTCGGTCTCGCCGGCATGAAACATCGTGACCGAGACCACGGCGCTCTCGTGCGGGTGCACATTGCGCGCCACGATGGTCTGCAGCGCATTGACGATCTGGGTGCCCACCAGCAGCGTGTCCACGCCCTCCTGCGGGCGCGAGGCATGGCTGCCGCGCCCTTCGATCTCGATGGTGAAGCGGTCGGAGGCCGAGGTCACCGGGCCGACCGTGGTCGAGAACCGGCCCAGCGCCAGGTGCGGCATGTTGTGCAATCCATACACCTCGTCCACGTCGAAACGGGTGAACAGACCGTCGTCGATCATGGCCTTGCCGCCCGCGCCGCCCTCTTCGGCGGGCTGGAAGATGAACACGGCGGAACCGGCGAAGTCGCGCTGCACCGACAGGTGGCGCGCCGCGGCCAGCAGCGTGGCGCTGTGGCCGTCGTGGCCGCAGGCATGCATCACGCCCACGTTGCGCGACTTGTGCTCGACCTCGTTGGCCTCGCGGATCGGCAGCGCGTCCATGTCGGCGCGCAGGCCCACGTTGCGGCCCGGACCGGGCCTGCGCCCGGTCAGCAGGCCCACCACCCCGGTCTTGCCGATGCCGGTCTCGACGCGGTCGAAACCGAATTCGCGCAGCTTCCCGGCGATGAAGGCGGCCGTTTCGTGCTCCTCGTAGCGCAGCTCGGGGCAGGCATGGAAACGGCGGCGCCAGACGCCGGCCTCGGCGATGGCCTGTTCCAGGGAATCGACTACGGCACTCATGGTCATCCTTTAAGCAGCAGCGGGCGCGCCCGCGCGGGCGTCCCGGACAAAGACGCGGATTATCGAAGCTCGGGAGGCCGGGCCGGCCACCGAAATTCGGATATCGACATGCGAATTCCGCGCAAGGCCGCGCGCGGCACGCTCTATATGATCGCCGGTCCATTCATTCCCACTGTGCTGGTCCATCATGTCCTCGTTTGGCAAGTCGGCTGTCCGTCATGCACTCGCGCTCGCGTTTGCCCTTTCCACCCAGGCCTACGCGGGTCCGCAAGACAACACCGCCGTCATCGCGCTCACCGAGGAGATGCCCAGCTTCGACGCCTACCTGAGCACGGCGCGCGAAGGCATCGTGGCCTCGCGCCAGATCTTCGACACGCTGGTCGAGCGCAACCTCGCCACCGGCCAGTACGAAGCCTCGCTCGCCACCGCGTGGCGCCGCATCGACGACCGCACCTGGGAGTTCGACCTGCGCCGCGGCGTGACCTTCCACAACGGCGACCCGTTCGGCGCCGACGACGTGGTGTTCACGCTCTCGCACTACGCCAAGCCCGACTCCGGCGCGCGCGCGGCCAACTGGCTCGACTGGATCGAGCGCGTCGAGAAGGTCGACGACCACAAGGTCCGCATCGTCTCCAAGGCGCCCTTCCCGGCCGCGCTGGAATTCGTGTCGGGCTCGCTCTCGATCTTCCCCAAGGCCTATTTCGAGAAAGTGGGCCAGCAGGCGTTCGGCAAGCAGCCGGTCGGCACCGGCCCGTTCAAGCTGGTATCGGCGCGCGGCAACGAGTACGTGCTGGGTCGCAACGCGCAGTACTTCGGCGGCGCCAAGGGCGCGGCCAGACTCGAGCGCGTGACCGTGCGCATCATCCCGGACGAGGCCACCCGCATCGCCGAAGTCATCGGCGGCAACGTCGACTGGACCTGGAACATCTCCGCCGACCAGATTCCGCAGCTGCAGGCCGTGCCGACGGTGCAGTCGCAGTTCGGCTCCACGCTCACCATCGCGACCATCCTGCTCGACGCCCGTGGCCGTGCCAGCGGCGAGAACAGCCCGCTCAAGGACGTGCGCGTGCGCCAGGCCATCAACCACGCGATCGACCGCAAGAAGATCGTCGACACGCTGCTCGGCGGCGAGGGCCGCCAGCTGGCGACGCTGTGCCATCCGCTGCAGTTCGGCTGCGACGAGGCCGCCGCGCCCGTGTACGACTACAACCCGGCCAAGGCGCGCGAGCTGCTCAAGCAGGCGGGCTATCCCAACGGCTTCAAGGTGAGCCTGTCGTCGTTCCGCGACCGCCCGCGCGCCGAGGCCGTGAAAGCCTATCTGGCCGCGGTCGGCATCGACGCCAACCTCGAAATGCTGCAGTCGCGCGCCAGCTTCAGCAAGTGGCGCGAGGGCAAGCTCGACCTGTGGTACGGCGACTGGGGCTCGTCCTCGATGTTCGACACCTCGGCCTCGCTCAGCGCCTTTTTCAACTTCAGCCCGCAGGACGGCTTCCATGACGCCGAGATCCGCGACATCCTGAAGCGCGCCGACAACGCCATCGACGAGAACACCCGCCGCACCGAATACGCGCGCGCCATCAAGCTGGCGGCCGAGCGCGCCTACTTCGTGCCGATGCACACCATCGTGGTCGGCTACGCCACCGACAAGCGCCTGGCCTATCAACCCTCGCCCGACGGCATCCCGCGCTTCTACCAGCTCGGCTGGCCCAGCCGCTAGACCATGCTGGTTCTGCTTTTGCGCCGGGCCGGCCTGGCGATCATGGTGGCGCTCAGCGTCTCGATGCTGTGCTTCATCCTGTCGAACGTGGCCGTGGATCCGGCGCTGGCACTGGCCGGCGACAGCCCCACGGAAGCCGACCTGCAGGCCCTGCGCGAGCGCTACAAGCTCGATCGCCCGCTGCCCGAGCGCTACGCGGCCTACCTGGCCCGCCTGGTCGCGGGCGACCTCGGCACCTCGCAGCTCACCGGCGAGCCGGTGGCGCGCATGCTGGCCGATCGCATCGGCGTGACCGCCTCGCTGGCGCTGGCCGCCATCCTGCTGGCGCTCGCCATCGCGCTGCCCGCCGGCGTGGCGGCCGCGGCCAATCGCGGCGGCTGGACCGATCGCGTCATCTCCTTCGTGGTCGCGGTGGTGCAGGCGCTGCCGGGCTTCTGGGCGGCGCTGCTGCTCATCATCGCGTTCGGCGTGAAGCTGCGCTGGCTGCCGATCTCAGGCAGCGGCACGCTGGCGCACTTCGTGCTGCCCACCGTGGCGCTCAGCCTCTACGCCCTGCCCGCGCTCACGCGCCTGACCCGCAGCGGCATGGTGCAGGCACTCGACGCCGACTACATCCGCACGGCGCGCGCCATGGGCCTGCCCGCCCGCGCCATCCTGTTCAAGAACGCGCTGCGCAATGCGCTGCTGCCGGTGGTGTCGCTGGGCGCGGTGCAGTTCGGTTTCATGCTGGGCGGCTCCATCGTGATCGAATCGATCTTCGCCATCCACGGCATCGGCTACCTCGCCTGGCAGTCGATGATCCGCTCCGACATGCCGGTGATCCAGGCCGTGGTGCTGATGATTTCGCTGACCTATATCGTGCTGACCTTCCTGAGCGACGTGCTCAACACCGCGCTCGACCCGCGCCTGAAGCGGGGCGCGGCATGAAGATCCGCCGCCTGGGATTTCACGCGGGCCTGGCCATCCTCGTGCTGCTGGCGCTGGTGGCCGTTTTCGGCCCGATGCTGCTGCCGCAGGATCCCTTCACGCAGTCGCTGGGCCAGCGCCTGGCGCAGCCCTTCTGGCACGACAGGACACTGGCCGCCCATCCGCTGGGCACCGACCAGCTCGGCCGCGACTACCTCGCCCGCATCGTGTACGGCGCGCGCATCTCGCTCGCCATCGGCGTGGCCGTGGTGCTCGTATCGGGCTTCATCGGCATCACGCTGGGCCTGATCGCGGGCTACGCCGGCGGCGTGGCCGACGCGATCATCAGCTTCATCATCAACACTCGCATCAGCATGCCCATCGTGCTCGCCGCGCTGGCCATCGTGTCGGTCACGGGCAACTCGCTGACCATGGTGATCCTGGTCCTGGGGCTGCTGCTGTGGGATCACTTCGCCGTGGTGGCGCGCAGCGCCGCCATGCAGCTGCGCCGCGCCGACTACGTGACGGCGGCGCGCGCGCTGGGCTGTTCGCACCTGCACATCCTGTTCCGCGAGATCCTGCCCAACATCCGCGGCCCGCTGCTGGTCATCGCGACCGTCGAGATGGCGCACGCGATCCTGGTCGAGGCGGCGCTGTCGTTTCTCGGGCTGGGCGTGCCTGCGCCCTTCCCCTCGTGGGGCCTGATGCTGTCGGAGGCCAAGTCGTTCATGTTCTTCAGCCCGTGGCTCATCGCGCTGCCCGGCGCGGCGCTGCTGCTGCTGGTGCTGGGCATCAATCTCGTGGGCGACGGCCTGCGCACGCGCAAGGAGCACTGATGGCCGACGCCCTGCCCCCCGCGCCCCTGCTCCAGGTGCGCAACCTGCGCATCGACCTGCCGACCCGCGCCGGCCTGCTGCACGCCGTGCGCGGCATCGACCTGGACATCGCACGCGGCGAAACCCTCGGCCTGGTCGGCGAGAGCGGCTGCGGCAAGTCGCTGACCGCCCTCAGCCTGTTGCGCCTGCAACCATCTGCCGCCCGCGTCAGTGCCGACACGCTGGCATTCGACGGCGCCGACCTGCTGCGCGCCAGCGAGCGCCAGGTCAACGCCCTGCGCGGCAACCGGGTCGCGATGGTGTTCCAGGAGCCCATGACCGCGCTCAACCCGACCTTCACCATCGGCCAGCAACTCACCGCCGTGTACCGCGCGCATCGGCGCGACGGCGCCCGCGCCGCACGCGCCCGTGCGCTCGAGCTGCTGGAGCGCGTCGGCATCAGCGAGCCCGTAGTGCGGCTCGGCCAGTATCCGCACGAGCTCTCCGGCGGCATGCGCCAGCGCGTGCTGATCGCGATGGCGCTCATGTGCGAGCCCGAGTTGATCGTGGCCGACGAGCCCACCACCGCGCTGGACGTGACGGTGCAGAAGCAGATCCTCGAGCTGCTGCGCACCCTGCAGCGCGACCTGGGCCTCGCCGTGCTGCTCATCACCCACGACCTCGGCGTGGTGGCGCACTACACCGACCGCGTCGCCGTGATGTATGCCGGCGAGATCGTGGAGAGCGGCGCCACGGCCGAGGTGCTGGGCCGTCCCGGCCACCCCTACACCCGCGGCCTGCTTGCCAGCATTCCGCGCGTGCACGCGCGCGCCGGCGCCGGGCGGCTGCCGGTGATCGCGGGCGTGGTGCCGGCGCTCACCGAGGTGCCCGCGGCCTGTGTATTTGCCCCGCGCTGCACCTACGCCGCCGAGATCTGCCGCACCCGCGCGCCGGCCCTCCTGCCCCATCTCGGCACGCGCCTGCGGCGCTGCCACGCCCCGTTCGAGACCACGCCATGACGACGCCCCCGACCGCGCTGCTGCAGGCCGACGGACTGGTGCGCCGCTACCGCATCGCCGCCGCGGCGGGCCGGCCCGCGCACCACCAGACCGTGCTCGACGGCGTCTCGATCGACGTGCAACCCGGCGAGACCGTGGGCATCGTCGGCGAGTCGGGCTCGGGCAAGAGCACGCTGGCACGCCTGCTGCTCGGGCTCGACCGGCCCGACGCCGGCCGCGTCACGCTCGACGGCCACGCGATCGGATCGCTCGACCGCAAGGCGATCGCACGCCTCATGCAACCGGTATTCCAGGATCCCTACGGCTCGCTCAATCCCAGCTTCACCGTCGACCGCCTGCTGGCGTTGCCGCTGACCCTGCGCGCACGCGCCACCGGCGAACGGCTGGACATCGCCCACGAAACCGCGCGGCTGCTCGACCAGGTCGGCCTGCCGCAACGCGTGCACGGCGTCTACCCGCACGCGCTGTCGGGCGGCCAGCGCCAGCGCGTCGCCATCGCGCGCGCGCTGGCCATGCGGCCGCGGCTGCTGGTGTGCGACGAGCCCACCTCGGCGCTCGACGTCTCGGTGCAGGCGCAGATCCTCAATCTGCTGCAGGACCTGCAACGCGACCTCGGCGTGGCGCTGCTGCTCATCAGCCACAACCTCGGCGTGATCGGCCACATGGCCACGCGCCTCTACGTGCTGCAGATCGGCCGGATCGCCGAGTCGGGCCGCACCGCCGAGGTGCTCGACGCGCCGCGCCATCCCTACACCCGCCGCCTGCTGGACGCCGTGCTGGAGGCGCCCGGCGCGCACTAGCCCGCCGCGTCCGCGACGCGCATCCGTCCGCCCTGGCGGACGCCCGACTTCTGGAGTGAACACATGGATCTGGGCATCCGGGGCCGCACGGCCCTCGTCTTCGGCGGCAGCCGCGGCATGGGCCGCGCCTGCGCCCGCCAGCTGGCGCTCGAAGGCGTGCACGTCACGCTGGCCGCGCGCACCGAGTCCACGCTGCGCAGTGCGGCCGACGAGATCGCCCGGGAGGCCGGCCTGCCGGTCGGCTGGGTGGCCGCCGATCTCACCCAGGAGGTCGGGCGCGACGCCGCGCTGGCCGCCTGCCCGGCACCCGATATCCTGATCAACAACGCCGACGGCCCGCTGCCCGGCGACTTCCGCGACTGGCTGCGCCAGGACTGGATCGACGCGCTCGACGCCATGATGCTGGGTCCGATCGACATGATCCGCCGCACCATCGACGGCATGATCGA
>Ga0160496_1000447_pt1 | contig 18275 bp, 18 predicted proteins | sample DIDPMG_2_FD_108231 | JGI IMG/M metagenome (GOLD analysis project Ga0160496, IMG submission 108231) | Enriched soil microbial communities from UW Madison campus, WI, USA - DID2937_E24_FP MG | ecosystem: Environmental > Terrestrial > Soil > Grasslands | place: USA: Madison, Wisconsin | collected...
CGGGATCGCGGGCGCCAGGCCGGAGAGGTCCTCGCCGTGGCAGGCCGCACAGGCGGGCAGCTGGCGCGCGCGGTCGCCCTGGAACACCAGGGCGCGGCCGCGCTCGAGCATGGCGGCGTCGCCCTTGGCGGCCGCGGGCGGCGGATAGGGCACGTGGCGCGAGGCGAAGTATTCGGCCATGTCGCGCAGATAGGCGTCGGGCAGGCCGGTGAGCAGGTGCGTCATGGGCGCGTACTGGCGGCGGCCGTCGCGAAAGCCCAGCAGCTGATTGAACAGATACTCGGCCGGCTTGCCGGCGATGCGCGGGTAATAGCCATCGGGCCCCGCCCGCCCCTGTGCGCCATGACAGGCGGTACAGGCGGCAAGGCGCGCGCCCATGGTGTTGGGCTCCAGCGTGGTGGCCGGGTTCTGTGCCAGCGCGGCGCCGGCGCCACAGCTGGCCAGCAACAGGGTGGCTGCAATACGGCGGATCAATTTGACGGCTAACATCTCGAGGGCGGACATCGGGTCTGGACGCTTCTGCGCGGTTCGCGCGGGCGGAATGAAGCGACGTCGGTCTGCTGCAAAAGCCTGTCCACGACAGGCCCATGCGGCAGTGTAAGCCTTTATCCGTCCCCCGGGCGGGATGGTCCAAACCATGCCACAATCACTGCCATGTTGAGAGTCGTCCTTATCACCGGCATTTCCGGATCTGGCAAATCCGTCGCGCTCCGCATGCTCGAAGATGGCGGATTCACCTGCGTCGACAACCTGCCCGTCCGTTTCCTCACCGAGTTCGTGGCCAATGCGCGCGACGACGGCATGGAACGCGTGGCCGTCGCCAGCGACGTGCGCTCGCCCGGCGAGCTCGCCGAGCTGCCCGACGTCATCACCGCGCTGCGCGCCATGGGCACCAACCTCTCGGTGGTGTTTCTGGATGCCAGCACCGACACCCTGGTCCAGCGCTACTCCGAGTCGCGCCGCCGCCACCCGCTCACCGACCGCCTCACGCGCAACGGCAAGACGCCGTCGCTGACGGAGTGCATCTCGGCCGAGCGCGAGCTGCTCGCGCCGCTGCGCGACCAGGAACACGTGATCGACACCTCCGATCTCACGCCCGGCCAGCTGCGCACCTGGATCCGCGACCTGATCCAGGCCGACCGGCCGCCGCTTGTGGTCACGTTCGAGTCGTTCGCCTACAAGCGCGGCGTGCCGAGCGACGCCGACCTGGTGTTCGACGTGCGCTGCCTGCCCAACCCCTATTACGACCGCAACCTGCGCCCCCTCACGGGCCGCGACCAGCCGGTGGCCGACTGGCTCGCCGGCTTCGACATCGTCGGCGCGATGATCGACGACATCACCGCCTTCATCCGCCGCTGGCTGCCGCAGTACACCGCCGACACGCGCAACTACCTCACCGTCGCGATCGGCTGCACGGGCGGCCAGCACCGTTCGGTGTACGTGGTCGAACAGCTCGCCGAACGCTTCTCCGATCACAAACCCCTGTTGGTGCGCCATCGCACCCAGCTGCCCGACGAATCCGCCTGAACGCTCCCGCATGACGCTGCCCCGCCCGCTCGCCCTGCTTTCGATGTTTCTGCTCGCGCTCGCGCTGGCAGGCTGTTCCACCTCCGGCAAGAAGGGCGGCGGCTACTACAAAGACGACGGGCCGGACGCCAATCCGCCCTCCAACCTCGACGCCATTCCCGACGCCACGCCGCGCATCGAGCCGCTCGCCAGCGGCGCCAACCGGCCCTATGTGGTGTTCGGCAAGCGCTACGTGCCCGACACCACCGACAAGCCGTTCCGCCAGCAGGGCGTGGCGTCGTGGTACGGCAAGAAATTCCACGGCAACTCGACCTCGATCGGCGAGTCCTACGACATGTATTCCATGACGGCCGCGCATCCGACCATGCCGCTGCCGAGCTATGCGCGCGTCACCAGCAAGCTCAATGGCCGCACCGTCATCGTGCGCGTGAACGACCGCGGTCCGTTCCACTCCGATCGCATCATGGACCTCTCCTACGTGGCGGCCTACAAGCTCGGCATCATCGGGCCGGGCAGCGGCGCGGTCACGGTCGAGCGCATCCTGCCCGACGAGATCCGCACCATGACGGCCGGCGGCGGCGCGCCCGCGCAGCCCGACACGGCCAGCGGCACCATCGTCTCCACGCCGGTCAGCCTGGGCGGCAACAGCGCGCTGGCGGCCACGCCGCTGTCGGCCGAGCCGCTCGCCCCCGCCGCGCCCACGCGCACCTCGTCCGCCACCGGCGCCGGCGGCGTCTACCTGCAGCTCGGCGCCTTCTCGCAATCGGCCAACGCGCACTCGCTGGTCGACCGCGTGAACGGCCAGCTCGCCGGCGGCCCTTCCGCCACCGTCGAACAGACCAACAATCTCTATCGCGTGCGCCTCGGCCCCTACGCCAGCCGCGAGGCCGCGCTGTCGGCGGCGCAGCAGGTGTCCGACCGCACCGGCATCATGCCGAGCGTCGCCACGCCCTGATCGCCCGCTCGGCCCCGTCCCAAGATGGCCCTCGCGCTTGCCGCCCGAGGGCCTTTGCTTTTGCGCGGCGCAAACGAAAGGCCCCGCCGGAGCGGGGCCATGCGAGCCTGCGGCGGCACCGCCGCCGTGTCTACTGCGCGATGGCCTGGCGGTAGGTGGCCCAGGCGAGGCTGTCGGCCGAGGCCTCGAGCGCGAGCTCGGCCTGGCCGTCGCAGACACGGCGCGTGCGCGCGGCGTGGCCCGGATAGCGGTTGCCCTCGTGGATCAGCAAGGCGCGCTTGCGCTTCAGGCCGCCGCCGAAACCGGTGAGCGCGGTGTCGAAGCCGATCACGCGATGGCACGGAATGATGATCGAGATCGGATTGCGCGACAGCGCCAGGGCCAGCGGCCGCACCGAGCGCGGGCGGCCGATGCGGTGCGCCAGGTCGCCATAGGTGGTGGTGGTGCCGAAGGGCAGCGTGAGCAGGCCGTCCCAAACCTGGCGCTGGAACGGCGTGCCGCGCGGCGCGAGCGGCAGGTCGAAGGTCTCGCGCTCGCCCGCATACCATTGCTCGAGCTGCAGGCGCGCCTGGGCGAGGATGCGCGCCTCGGCCTCGTGGTGCTGCTGGCGGCCTTCGGCGATCACGTCCGCCTGGTCGACGAACCAGGCGCCGCACAGGCCGTCGTCGAAGGCGGCCAGGCGCATCTCGCCGAGCGGCGAGGCGAACGTGAGGGTGGCGGGTTGCGCGGCCGGATCTTCGGCGCGCAGCAGATGCAATGGAGCGGTCATTCGGAAGCTTCCTTGCGCGCCAGGGCGCGCTGGTAGAGCGCATCGCGCGGCAGGCCGGTGACGCGCGCGGCCACGCGGGCGGCGTCGCGCACCGACACGGTCTCGAGCAGCGCATCGAGCAGGATGTCGGTGGCCGGATCGGACAGCGCGTCTTCGGTGTCGGTCTGGGGCAGCGCGTGCACGATCAGCACGAACTCGCCCTGGCTGCGGTGCGCGTCGCCGGCAAGCCAGGCCTCGGCCTCGCCCAGCGGCAACGTGGCGATTTCTTCGAAGCGCTTGGTGAGCTCTCGCGCCACCGTGATCTCGCGGTCGGGGCCGCAGACCTCGAGCAGGTCGGACAGCGTGGCGGCCAGGCGGTGCGGCGACTCGAACATCAGCACCGGCGCGGGCAACGCGCACCACTGTCGCAGCCAGCGCTGGCGCGCGGCCGCCTTGGGCGGCGCGAAGCCGGCGAAGGCGAAGGCGGGGTTCTCGTCGGTGGTCACGCCGCTGCCCATCAGCGCGGTGATGACCGCGCTCGGGCCGGGCACCGGCACCACCGGATGGCCGGCGGCGCGCACGGTGCGCACGACGCGCGCGCCCGGATCGCTGACGGCCGGCGCGCCGGCGTCGGAGACCAGCGCCACGCGCTGGCCCTGCGCCAGCCGCTCGCAGATGGCCTGGGCCGCCTGCGCCTCGTTGTGCCGGTGTGCCGCCATCAGCGGCGTGCCGATGCCCCAGGCATCGAGCAGCGTACGGCTGGCCCGCGTGTCCTCGGCCGCGATCACGTCGGCGCGCGCGAGCGCCTGCCAGGCACGCAGGCCCAGGTCGCCGAGATTGCCGATGGGCGTGGCGACCACGTAGAGCGTGCCGGCCGGCCAGTGCTGCGCGGCCACGCGTTCGGCGACGCGGGCCCAGGCATCGCTGGCGGCGGGTGAGACATCCGGATTCATGAAGGCATCGACGGCAATGGGAAACCCTGCCAGTGTAGCCGCCATGAGCCCGGCCCACGATCCGCCCGACGATTCTCCGTTCGCCCTCGCGCAACGCATCCGCGAGCGCGCCCGGGCCCCGCGCCGCCATCGCGCGCGTCCGGCCGCGCGCGTGGCGCACCGCGCCGGCCAGGCCATGGAAGACCGCGCGCTGGCCTGGCTGCAGGCGCGCGGCCTGGCGCTGCTCGAGCGCAACGTGCGCTGCCGGCATGGCGAGATCGACCTGCTCATGCGCGACGGGCCCACGGTCGTCGTGGTGGAGGTGCGGGCGCGCAGCGGGCCGCCCGGCAGCGCGGCCGCCAGCCTCGATCCGGTCAAGCTCGCGCGGCTGCGGCGCAGCGCGCAATACTGGCTGCCGCGCTGGCGCGCGCGCCACTGGCCGGGCCAGGATCCGCCCGTGCGCGTCGACGCGGTGCTGTTCGATGACGGCGGCATCGAATGGCTGCGCGACCTGCGCCTGCCCGACGGCCGGGACTGATGCGGGTCTGACGCAGGCCTGAAAAGACCTTGAGTCTCAGACACTTGCACGGCTGCTCACAGACTTTACGCCTGTTGCCACTCCGGTTACGGGTCGACAGAAACAGATCCTTACCGCGTGAGATAATCCGCGCCATGGATATGATTTCGCGCATGACATCGCACTTCCGCGATGCGATCGCCCTGCACCAGCAGAGCATGGAGACCCTGGCCCCCACGCTGGCCACCGCGGTGGACCTGCTCTTCGCTGCCCTGGCGAACAACGGCCGCATCCTGGCCTGCGGCAACGGCGGCTCGGCGTCCGACGCCCAGCATTTCATCGCAGAGCTGGTCGGCCGCTTCGAGCGCGACCGCCTGCCGCTGGCCGGCATCGCGCTCAACACCGACACCGCGATCCTCACCGCGGTCGGCAACGACTACGGTTTCGACGAGATTTTCGAGCGCCAGGTCAGCGCGCTGGGCCAGCCGGGCGACGTGCTGGTGGCGATCTCCACCAGCGGCAACTCGCCCAACGTGGTGCGCGCCATGGAAGCCGCGCGCGACCGCGAGATGCACGTGATCGCCCTCACCGGCAAGGGCGGCGGCACGATGGGGGAACTCATCACGCCGCACGACGTCCATCTCTGTGTGCCGCACGACAGAACCATGCGCATCCAGGAAGTCCATATCTTGCTGCTGCACGCGCTGTGCGACGGAATCGACGCCCTTCTCTTAGGAGACACCGAATGATGATGCCTTCCTCCCGAACCGCCGTGCGCCCCCTGCTCGCGGCCGCCGTGCTGGCCGCCGCCGTCGCCGGCCTGTCGGCCTGCGCCCCGATCATCGTGGGCGGCGCCGCCGCCACGACCGCCGTGGTCGTCACCGACCGCCGCTCGTCGGGCACCCAGCTCGACGACCAGAACGCCACCTTCCGCGCCGAGACCGACATCGCGAAGAAGCTGGGCGACAGCGCCCGCGTCAATGCCATGGTCTACAACGGCCAGATGCTGCTGACCGGCGACGTGCCCTCCGAAGCGGCCAAGGCCGAGGCGGGCACCATCGCCCAAGGCGTGCAGAAGGTCCGCAGCGTGAGCAACCAGCTCACGGTCGGCCCGGCCGCCTCGTTCACCACGCGCTCGAACGACACCTGGATCACCTCCAAGGTCAAGACCGCGCTGCTCAACACCAAGTTCGTGCCGTCCGGCACCATCACCACCACCACCGACAAGGGCGTGGTCTACCTGATGGGCAAGGTCACGCAGGCCGAGAGCGACTACGCCGCCAACGCGGCCGCCGATGTCGGCGGCGTGCTGAAAGTGGTAAAACTGTTCGAGATCATCAGCCGCGAAGAGGCCATCCGTCTGTCCGGCTCCGGCTCGTCGAAAGACGGGAAGGCGCCGATCGAATCGACGGGCGGCACGGCGGCCCCCACGGAAAACGCGGCTCCGGCCGGTGATTCCGGTGTTCAAGTGATGCCCATCAAATGAAAAAAGTCGTACTCGCGCTGGCCGTCGTGGTGGCGGCCGGCATCGGCGCCTGGTTCGTCTGGCGCCCGGCCGCGCCGGCGCCCGACGTCGTCTTCACCACCCTCGAAGGCAAGCAGGTCTCCATGCAGGACCTGCGCGGCAAGGTGGTGCTGGTCAAGTTCTGGGCCACCAGCTGCGTCACCTGCGTGAAGCAGATGCCGGAGACCATCTCGGCCTACAACGAGTACGCGCCCAAGGGTTACGAGGCCATCGGCGTGGCCATGCAATACGACCCGCCCAACTACGTGCTGAACTTCGTCCAGAGCCGCAAGCTGCCGTTCCCGGTCGCGATCGATTCCAAGGGCGAGATCGCGCGCGCCTTCGGCGACATCCGCCTCACGCCCACGGCCTTCCTGATCGACAAAAACGGCCGCATCATCAAGCGCTACCTGGGCGAATACGACGTGGCCGAATTCCACGCCACCGTCGAGCGGGCCCTGGCCGCCGGCTGAACCGCGCCGGACCCGTCACGAAACAAAGCCCCCGGTGTGCAGACACCGGGGGCTTTGTTTTTCGCGGGGCGCTGCGGCGCCGCGGGCGCCGCAGCGCGAGGCAGGATCAGAACGCCGGCACCACGGCGCCCTTGTACTTTTCCTGGATGAACTTCTTCACCGCCTCGGAGTGCAGCGCGTCGACCAGCTTCTTGATCTTGGGCGCGTCCTTGTTGTCCTGGCGGGTGGCCACGATGTTCGCGTAGGGCGAATCGGCGCCCTCGATGAACAGCGCGTCCTTGGTGGGGACCAGGCCGGCCTCGAGCGCGTAGTTGGTGTTGATCAGCGCCACGTCGACGTCGTCGAGCGAGCGCGGCAGCATGGCGGCCTCGAGTTCGCGGAACTTCAGCTTCTTGGGATTCTCGACCACGTCGATCGGGGTGGCGACGATGTTGGCCGGGTCCTTCAGCTTGAGCAGGCCCTGCTTCTGCAGCAGCAGCAGCGCGCGGCCGCTGTTCGACGGATCGTTCGGCAGCGCGATGGTGGCGCCTTCCTTGAGCTCGCCGATGGCCTTGATCTTCTTGGAGTAGGCGCCGAAGGGCTCGACGTGCACCAGACCGACCGACACGAGGTTGGTCTTGCGGTCCTTGTTGAAGGTGTCGAGGTAGGGCTGGTGCTGGAAGAAGTTGGCGTCGAGCTGCTTGTCGGCCAGCTGCAGGTTGGGCTGCACGTAGTCGGTGAAGACCTTGATGTCGAGCTCCACGCCTTCTTTGGCCAGCACCGGCTTGACCACTTCGAGGATCTCGGCGTGCGGCACCTGGGTGGCGCCGATGGTGAGCTTTTCAGCCTGGGCAGCACCCGAGGCCAGGACGAGGGCCGACGCCACCAGGGCCGACCGCAGGAAGGTGAAACGCATGATTTGCCTCGTTGTATTGATGTGGGATCACCGGGGCGGCCCCGGCGGGGGTGCGACGGAAACGTCCGCTCTCCGGCCGTTCGTTGCAAAAACGACCCCAATTTACCTGATTGGCTTGCATTTGTCGGCCATATAGACATGGGATTGGGGCATATGACGCCCGGGGGGACTACAATTTGCCTTATGCTTGCCGCCATGCCTGAACCGACATGGGCGCAGGCATTTTTTCCACCTTTTTTTGGCTCGCAACTATCACTGCCATGACCGACACCCCCGACCCTGCCGCCGTAATGTCTCCCGCTGTCAAAGCCGCCGTGCTTTCGGAAGCCTTGCCCTATATCCGACGATTTCATGGCAAGACGATCCTGGTGAAATACGGTGGCAATGCCATGACGGAAGAACGATTGCAGCGCAGCTTCGCGCACGACGTCGTGCTGCTGAAGCTGGTGGGTCTGAATCCGGTCGTGGTGCACGGCGGCGGTCCACAGATCGACGACGCGCTGCGCCGCATCGGCAAGCAGGGCACCTTCATCCAGGGCATGCGCGTCACCGATGCCGAGACCATGGAAGTGGTCGAGTGGGTGCTGGGCGGCCAGGTCCAGCAGGACATCGTCATGATGATCAATGAGGTCGGCGGCAAGGCCGTGGGCCTCACCGGCAAGGACGGCATGCTGATCCAGGCCCGCAAGAAGCTGATGGACAACAAGGACAATCCCGCCGAACCGATCGACATCGGCTTCGTGGGCGACATCACCCGCGTCGAGCCCGCGGTGGTGAAGGCCCTCCAGGACGACCAGTTCATCCCCGTCATCTCGCCGATCGGTTACGGCGAGGACGGCACCGCCTACAACATCAACGCCGACGTGGTCGCCGGCAAGATGGCCGAGGTGCTGGGCGCCGAGAAGCTGCTCATGATGACCAACACCCCGGGCGTGCTCGACAAGAGCGGCAAGCTGCTGCGCAGCCTGTCGGCCCAGACCATCGACGAGCTGTTCGCCGACGGCACCATCTCGGGCGGCATGCTGCCCAAGATCTCGTCGGCCCTCGACGCCGCCAAGAACGGCGTCAACTCGGTCCACATCGTCGACGGCCGCGTGCCGCACTGCCTGCTGCTGGAGATCCTCACCGACCAGGGCGTCGGCACGATGATCAGCTCGCACTGATGGCACCCGCCGCGCCGGCGCGCCGCCTGCTGCAACGGCCCGCGGCGCGCGTGCGCCGCGGCCGTCGTGTGGTCGAGGCCGGCAGCGCCGGCCTCGGTGCTTCCGGCCGGGTCTGGCTGTTCGACCTCGACAACACGCTGCACGACACCTCGCATGCCATCTTCCCGCTGATCGACGCGGGCATGACGCAGGCGGTGGTCAATGCGCTGGGCGTCGACGTCGACGAAGCCAACCGGCTGCGCAAGCTCTATTGGCAGCGCTACGGCGCCACCGTGATCGGGCTGGTGCGCCACCATGGCGTCGATGCGCACCAGTTCCTGCACGACAGCCACGATTTCGACATCGCGCCGCTGGTGCGGGCCGAAAAGGGCCTGCCCGCCAAGCTGCGCGCCCTGCCCGGCCGCAAGGTGCTGCTCACCAACGCGCCGCTCGACTACGCGCGCGCCGTGCTGCGCCACCTCGGCCTGCTGGGGTGCTTCCACAGCCTGTGGGGCATCGAGCAGATGCGGCTGCATGGCCAGTTCCGGCCCAAGCCCTCGCCCGCGCTGCTGCGCTACGTGCTGGCGCGCGAAGGCGTGCAGCCGCGCCAGGCGGTGCTGATCGAGGACACGCTCGACAACCTGCGCAGTGCGCGCCGCATCGGGCTGCGCACGGTGCACGTCTATCATCCGGGCACGCCGTTCGCCCGCGGGCACAAGTCGCGCCCTGCCTATGTCGACTTACGGGTAAACTCGGTTACCGACCTGCTGCTGCGGCGTCGGCCGCTGCGCGGCTGAACCGCGCCGCCCGACCCCGACAGCCTCACACGTCCCCATGGCGAAACCTGGCGAGAGAAAGACTCAGATCCTGCAGACGCTGGCGGAAATGCTGGAGCAGCCGCATGCTGCCCGCATCACCACCGCGGCGCTCGCCGCCCGCATGCAGGTTTCCGAGGCCGCGCTCTACCGCCACTTCGCCAGCAAGGCGCAGATGTTCGAAGGGCTGATCGAGTTCATCGAGACCACACTGTTCACGCTGGTGAACCAGATCGCCGCCGCCGAGCCGCAAGGGCTGGGCCAGGCGCGCAAGACGGTCGCCATGCTGCTGGCCTTCTCCGAGCGCAACCGCGGCATGACGCGCGTGCTGACCGGCGACGCGCTGGTCACCGAAGACAACCGGCTGCAAGACCGCATCAACCACATCAACGATCGGATCGAGGCCACGTTCAAGCAGTGTCTGCGCAACGCGGTCAACGACGGCGGCCTGCCCGACGACGCCAACGTCGCGGCCCAGGCCAGCCTGCTGACGCACCTGGTGCTCGGCCGCTGGCTGCGCTACGCCCAGAGCGGCTGGCGCGTCACGCCCACCGCGATGCTCGACGATCAACTGCGCCTGGCGCTGGGCTGAGCGGCATGCCGTCCCGCCCCTGTCACGCGCGCCTGCCATGCTTGGCGTTTCGCGCGTTTCCCTGTTGACGGTGTGTGGACCGCGCGCGGGCCATTGCGGCCCGATGCGCACAATGGGCTTGCCCTGCGGGCAAACGGGCCAGCATAATCGCCCTGATCCGACCCCTCAATATCGGACTTAGTTCCTCTTGACCCGTATCAATGCGGGTTTTCCACAGTACTGCCATGCTTGTCCCGTGTTCTGACGTCGTTTGACCTAGATCGGAGATGGATATGACTGCGCAAGCCGCTGTCCCTGCCCCGCAAGCCCCCAAGAAAAAAATCCCCATAGGCCTTGTGGCCGGCATTCTGGCGCTCATCGTGGTGCTGATGCTTCCCATGCCCGCCGACCTGCCGCCCGCCGGCCACCGCATGATCGCCATCCTGGTGTTCGCGGTCGTGGTGTGGATCACGGAAGCGGTTTCGTATGAAGCCAGCGCCATCATGATCACCACCTTGATGGCCTTCCTGCTGGGCACCGCGCCCACCATCAAGAATCCCGAGGTGCTGTACGGCACCTCGGCCGCCATCAGCATGGCGCTGACCGGGTTCTCGAACTCGGCGCTGGCTTTGGTGACCGGCGCGCTGTTCATCGCCGCGGCGATGACCTTCACGGGACTGGACCGACGCATCGCGCTGATCACGCTGTCGCGCATCGGCACCAGCACCACACGCATCATGATCGGCGCGATCGCCGTGACCATCGTGCTCAGCCTGGTGGTGCCCAGCGCCACCGCGCGCAGCGCCGCGGTCGTGCCCATCATGATGGGTGTGATCGCCGCCTTCGGCGTGGACAAGCGCTCCAACATCGCGGCCGGCATCATGATCATCGTGGCGCAGGCCACCAGCATCTGGAACGTCGGCATCCAGACCGCCGCCGCCCAGAACCTGCTGACCAAGGGCTTCATGGAAAAGATGCTCGGCGACCGCGTGTCGTGGGCCGAGTGGCTGATCGCCGGCGCGCCGTGGTCGATCATCATGTCCGTGGTGCTGGTCTTCATCGTGCTGAAGATGCTGCCGCCCGAAGCCGACAACATTGCCGGCGGCAAGGAAGCGGTGCAGGCCGAACTCGACGCGCTCGGCCCCATGACGGGTCCTCAGAAGCGCCTGCTGGGCGTGTCCATCATGCTGCTGTTGCTGTGGGCCACCGAGAAGTCGCTGCACAACTTCGACACCACCTCCACCACCTACTTCGGCCTGGTCCTGCTGCTCCTGCCGCGCTTCGGCGTGATGACGTGGAAGGACGTGCAGAGCCGCATTCCGTGGGGCACCGTGATCGTGTTCGGGGTCGGCATCAGCCTCGGTACCGCGCTGCTCACCACCCAGGCCGGCCAATGGCTCGGCAACCAGGTCGTGACCCACACCGGTCTGGACCACCTCGGCCCGCTCGCGATCTTCTCGATCCTGGCCGCGTTCCTGATCGTGATCCACCTCGGCTTCGCCAGCGCCACCGCACTGACGTCCGCCATGCTGCCCATCCTGATCTCGGTGCTGGCCACCCTGCCCGGCGAGTTCAACCGCCTCGGCATGACCATGCTGCTGGGCTTCGTGGTGAGCTACGGCTTCATCCTGCCCATCAACGCGCCGCAGAACATGGTGTGCCTGGGCACGGAAACCTTCACCGCCAAGCAGTTCGCCCGCGTCGGGATCGTCATCACCATCGTCGGCTACCTGCTGATGGTGCTGTTCGGTGCCACCTACTGGCGCTGGCTGGGCTGGATGTAAGGAGTCATCATGAAAATCAGCATCAACGAGGCGATTGCATACGGGGAGCGCCTGCTCGCGGCCCAGGGCGTGCCGACCGACATCGCCCACGACGTGGCCGAACACCTGGTCGAGTCCGACCGGGTCGGCTACACCAGCCACGGTCTGTCCATCCTGCCCAACTACGAGCGCGTGCTGCGCGAAGGGTTCGTGCGGGCCGATGGCCGCGCCGAACTGGTCAACGACCGTGGCACGCTGCTGGCCTTCGAAGGCCACAGCGGCTTCGGCCAGCACGTGGGCAAGGTGGCGATGCGCCAGGCCATCGAGCGCACCGCCGAACACGGCCAGTGCATCCTGACGCTGCGCAATTCGCACCACCTCGGTCGCATGGGCTACTACGGCGAGATGGTGGCGGCGGCGGGCCAGATCCTGCTGGCCTTCACCAACGTCATCAATCGCGCGCCCACCGTCGCGCCGTTCGGCGGCGCCCGCGCCTGCCTCACGACCAATCCGCTGTGCTTCGCGGGCCCGCTGCCGGGCGGCCGCCCGCCCATCCTGGTCGACATGGCCACCAGCTCGATCGCCGTCAACAAGGCGCGCGTGCTGGCCACCAACGGCCAGGAAGCCCCGGCCGGTTCGCTGATCGACGCGCAGGGCAATCCGACCACGGACCCGGGCGCGCTGTTCACCGATCCGCCGGGCGCCCTGCTGCCCTTCGGCGGCCACAAGGGCTATGCGCTGGGCCTGGTGGCCGAGCTGCTGGCCGGCGTGCTGTCGGGCGGCGGCACGATCCAGCCCGAACACCCGCGCAACGGCGTCGCGACCAACAACATGTTCGCGATCCTGCTCGATCCGCAGGTGGACTTCGACGCCGACTGGCGCACCCAGGAAGTCGGTGCCTTCATCGACTACCTGCATGCCTGCCCGCCGCAGCCCGGCGTGGACGGCGTGCAGTATCCGGGCGAGTACGAGGCGCGCAACCGCGAGCTCAACCGCGACGCCCTCACCTTCGCGCCGGCGATCTGGGAAGGCCTGGCGAAGCTGGGCGAAACGCTCGGCGTGGCCGCGCCGCCCGTGGCCGACTGAGCGGCCCGGCCAGCGCAACGGCGTCCTCCGGGACGCAAAAATGGCGTCCCGCGGGACGCCATTCTTTATTGTGCCGGCGGCCGGATCAGGCCTTGCGCGCCCGATGCCGGCTGATGCTCATCAGGATGCCGCAGGCGATGCCCATCGTGAGCAGCGCGGTGCCGCCATAACTCATGAACGGCAGCGGCACGCCCACCACCGGCAGGATGCCGGTGACCATGCCGACGTTCACGAACACATAGATGAACATCATCATCGTGACCGAGCCGGCCAACAATCGGCCGAACTGCGTGGCGCTGCGCGATGCGATCGCCAGCCCGCGCGCCATCAGCAGCCCGTAGAGCACCAGCAGCGCAACGCCGCCGTAGAGCCCGAACTCCTCGGCGTAGACCGCGAAGATGAAGTCGGTGGTGCGTTCGGGGATGAAGTCCAGGTGGGTCTGCGTGCCCTGCATGTAGCCCTTGCCGTAGAGCCCGCCCGAGCCCACCGCGATCATCGACTGGATGGTGTGGAAGCCCTTGCCGAGCGGATCGGAGCTGGGGTTGAGCAGGGTGCAGACGCGATGCTTCTGGTAGTCGTGCAGCACGACCCAGTCGACGTCGGGCTCGCAGAGCTGGTCTTCGTAGTACACCAGCGTGCCCAGGCCGATGATCCCGGCCAGCAGCACCGGCACCAGCAGCTTGAACGACAGGCCCGCGAAATAGATCACGAAGAAACCCGCGCCGAACACCAGCAGCGCCGTGCCCAGGTCGGGCTGCAGCACGATCAGGCCGAACGGCACCACCAGCATGGCGGCGGCCACGAAGAAGTCGCGGATGCGCACCTGCCCCTCGTGGCGCTGGAAGTACCAGGCCAGCATCATCGGCACGGCGATCTTCATCATCTCCGACGGCTGGATCCGCGTCACGCCCAGGTTGAGCCAGCGCGTGGCGCCCTTGCTGGTCTCGCCGGCGAACTCCACGCCGAGCAGCAGCACCACGCCGACCACGTAGAACGGCAGCGCCAGCTTCATCAGCGTCTGCGGCGGCACCAGCGCCATGGCCCACATCGCGACGAAGGCGATCATGAAGTTGCGCGACTGCTCGGCGAAGCGCCAGTCGGTGCCGCCCACCGCCGAATGCATCACGGTCAGGCCCAGCGCCGCGAACAGCACCAGCACGAACAGCAGCGGCCAGTCGAACGCGGTGAACACGCGCAGCAGGATGAGACCCAGGCGCTTCATTCGGCGGGCTCCGCCACCGCCGCGGCCTTCACGCCGCGCTCGATCCTGTCTTCACGCTGGTTGTTGAGCCAGTAGTCCATCACCGAGCGCGCCACCGGCGCGGCGTTGCTCGCGCCCCAGCCCGCGTTCTCGACGATCAGCGCCACCGCGATGCGCGGGTGGTCGACCGGCGCGAAGCCCATGAACAGCGCGTGATCGCGCAGGCGTTCGTCGATGGCGTTGGCGCGGTACTGGCCGCCGCGCAGGCTGAACACCTGCGCCGTGCCGGTCTTGCCGGCCGCCTGGTAGGGCGCGTTGGCGAAGGCGCGGCGCGCGGTGCCGGCGCGGATCACGTCGGCCATGGCCGACTTGATCACGTCGATATTGGCCTGCTTGAGCGGGATGCGATAGTCGGGCGTGGACGGCGTGGCGGTGATCATCAGCGAGCGCGGGTCGCGCACGGCGTGCACCAGGTGCGGGCGGCGATACAGGCCGTTGTTGGCCAGGGTCGAGGTGGCCTGCGCCAGCTGCAGCAGCGTGAACGAGTTGTAGCCCTGCCCCACCGCCACCGAGATGGTTTCGCCGGCATACCAGCGCTGGCGCTCGCGATCCTTGTAGGCGCGGCGCTTCCAGTCGGTGGACGGCAGCACGCCGGCCTTCTCGCCTTCGAGGTCGATGCCGGTGATCTGGCCGAAGCCGAACTGCTTGGAGAAATCGTGCAGCGCGTTCACGCCGATCTCGGGGCCGAGCGAATAGAAGTAGGTGTCGGAGGACACCACGATGGCCTTGTGCATGTCGGTCATGCCGAACACGGCGCCCGCGGCGTTGCGGAACTTCTGGCCGCCGAATTCGAAATAGCCCGGATCGGGGAAGCGGTCGGTGGCGCGGCGCTTGCCCAGCTCGAGCGCGGCCAGCGCGACGAAGGGCTTGTAGGTCGAGCCGATCGGATAGGTGCCGTAGAGCGGCCGGTTGATCAGCGGATGGTCGGGCGACTCGTTCAGGCGGCGCCAGTTTTCCACGTCGATGCCGTCGACGAACAGATTGGGATCGAACGAAGGCTGCGACACGAAGGCCAGCACCTCGCCCGTGTCGGGATCGATCGCCACCAGCGCGCCGCGGCGGCCGTCGAAGGCCTTCTCGGCGATGCGCTGCAGGTTCAGGTCGATCGACAGCATGATGTCGGAGCCGGGCACCGGATCGATGCGGCGCAGGGTGCGCACCGGGCGCCCGCCCGCCGTCACCTCGACCTCTTCGAGGCCGGTGCGGCCGTGCAGCGTTTCTTCCCAGGTCTTTTCGATGCCCTTCTTGCCGATGACCTCGGTGCCGCGATAGTTGCCGGAGCGGCCGGCCTTCTCGAGCTCGTCCTGGTCGCCCTCGGAGATGCGGCCGATGTAGCCCACCACGTGGCCGGCGGCCTCGCCCTGCGGATACTCGCGCACCCAGCGCGCCCGCAGCTCCACGCCCGGAAACTCGAAGGCGTGGGCCGAGAACCAGGCGGCCTCGGTTTCGTTGAGGTTGTTGCGCAGGACCAGGCTGGCGTAGCGGCTCGACTCCTGCACGCGGCGCTTGAAGCGGCGCTGGTCGGCGGGCGACACGTACAGCACCGGGGTGAGGCGCTCGAACAGATCGTCGATGGTGCCGCCGGTGTTGGCCGGCACGACCTCGATGGTGTAGGTGCGGTAATTGCGCGCCAGCACGACGCCGTTGCGGTCGAGGATCTCGCCGCGGCGCGGCGGGATCGGCTGCACCGCGATGCGGTTGCGGTCGGCGCGCTCGGAATAGCCCTCGAAGCGCTCGACCTGCAGGAACCAGAAGCGCGCGGTCAGGATGCCGAAGCAGGCCAGGGCAAACAGCCCGCCCACCCAGGCACGCAGCTTGAAGCGTTGCTTCTGCTGCTGGCCGGTCTTCTTGAACTCGAACATCCGGTGCGCCTCAGACGGCCGACGATTCGACGTCGTCGTAACGTCGTTGCGGCAGGTGCAGGACCCAGCCGCCCAGCGGCCAGATGGCCGCCGTCAGCAACGCGCCCAGCGCCCACTGCCAGCCCGGCCAGGCGCCGGCCAGCCACGCCATGATGAGCTGGCTCACCAGCTGGGCGACGAAGAAGACGGGCAGCATGTGCATGGCCTGGCTCCAGAGGTCGAAGCGCTGGAGCCGGCGGTGCAGGGCCAGCGCGCCGTAGGCGACCAGCGTATAGGTGAGCGCGTGGCCGCCGAGCAGGCCGGCGTCGTGCACGTCGAGCAGCAGCCCGAACACGAAGGCGGCCACCATGCCCACGCGGCGCGGCTCGTGGGCGCACCAGAAGGCGATGACCAGCGCGAGCACGTCGGGCGCGCCGGGCCACTGGCGCCACGGCAGCAGCGAGAGCAGCCAGACCAGCAGCAGCGTGCCCCAGACGAACGCGCCGTGCGCCGGATGCGCGAGGCGCTCCGGTTCGACGTTGCTGGGCATGCCGAGCTTGCGATTGCGTCGCAGGCCGTCGCCTTGATTATTTGCCGGCACCATCGGCCTCCTGGCGGTTGGATTCGGCGCGGGCCACGTCGACCTGGAGGACCAGGAAGTGGCGATAGCGCTCGGGATGGGCCAGCGGTTCGCACAGCGCGCGGGCGAAGCCCGACGCGGTGTCGCGTTCGACCGATACGACCTTGGCCACCGGCAGGCCGGCGGGGAACAGGCCGCCCACGCCGCTGGTGACCATGGTATCGCCGGCCTTGATGTCGGCGTTGGCCGCCAGATAGCGTACCTCGATCACGCCCGGCGTGTTGCTGCCGAACGCGATCAGGCGCAGGCCGTTGCGCAGCACCTGCACCGGGATCGAGACGCGCTCGTCGGTGACCAGCGCGGCCTCGGCGGTCATGGGGGTGGTGCGCACGATCTGGCCGACCACGCCGCCTTCGTCGATCACGGGCATGCCCGGCTCCAGGCCGGCGCGGCTGCCCTTGTTGAAGACTAGGCGTTGATGGAAGGCATTGGGCGGCTCGTAGAGCACCTCGACCACCACGGCCGACTGGGCCACGGTGTCGGTCACGCCGAGCAGGCGCCGCAACTGGGCGTTTTCGGCGGCGAGCTGGGCCGCGTGCGTGGCGACCTGGGCCAGCTCGATGCGCTGGCGCTGCAGGGCTTCGTTTTCGCTGCGGATCATGTTGGCCGCGTTGACCCACTCGTCGATCTGCTGCACGAGATCGCGCGGCGCCATCACGGCGCGCTGGAACGGATACAGGGCCATCGAGACGGTGCGCCGCACCGGCTCGAGGATGCGCAACTGCGAATCGACCCCCATGAGAATGAGGGCCAGCAAAACCAGGACGACCAGACGCACCTCGGCCGGCGGGCCGCGGCGAAATAGCGGTGGGGTCCCTTGTCGTTGCATTAATTACTCAGCCCGGGCGTTGCAACCCGGTGCTGCCTTGCCAGCCGGCGCCTCGCATGGGGCGGACGCCGGTCAGCCGCACGGGCTTAGTCGTTGATGAAAATCGCGCCGAGCTTTTCAAGGTGTTCGAGCGCTTCGCCGCAACCACGCACCACGCAGGTCAGGGGGTCGTCGGCGACCACCACCGGCAGGCCGGTTTCTTCCTGGAGCAGGCGATCCAGGTCGCGCAGCAGCGCGCCACCGCCGGTCAGGGCGATGCCCTTGTCGGTGATGTCGGCACCGAGTTCGGGCGGGGTCTGTTCGAGGGCGATCTTCACCGCCGACACGATCTGGTTGAGCGGGTCGGTCAGCGATTCGAGGATCTCGTTGGACGACACCGTGAAGCTGCGCGGCACGCCTTCGGCCAGGTTGCGGCCCTTGACCTCGATCTCGCGGACCTCGGAACCCGGGAACGCCGAGCCGATTTCCTTCTTGATGAGTTCGGCGGTGGGCTCGCCGATCAGCATGCCGTAGTTGCGGCGGATGTAGTTGACGATGGCTTCGTCGAACTTGTCGCCGCCGACCCGCACGGAGCCCTTGTAGACCATGCCGCCCAGCGAGATCACGGCCACCTCGGTGGTGCCGCCGCCGATGTCGACCACCATCGAGCCGCTGGCATCGGACACCGCCAGGCCTGCGCCGATCGCGGCAGCCATCGGCTCTTCGATCAGGTAGACGTGGGAGGCGCCGGCGCCCAGGGCCGATTCACGGATGGCGCGGCGCTCGACCTGGGTCGA
>Ga0160496_1000448_pt1 | contig 18235 bp, 11 predicted proteins | sample DIDPMG_2_FD_108231 | JGI IMG/M metagenome (GOLD analysis project Ga0160496, IMG submission 108231) | Enriched soil microbial communities from UW Madison campus, WI, USA - DID2937_E24_FP MG | ecosystem: Environmental > Terrestrial > Soil > Grasslands | place: USA: Madison, Wisconsin | collected...
ATCAGCTGAAAGTTCGGGCTGGTGAATTCCGCCTAGCAAGAGATAAGGTAGTCCCTGCCAAAGCCGAGATTGCTCCCCCCTCTACTGCGCGCTAACCTCGTCGCGCCCCTATATCTCATGCGAGCGCCCCCCCCCGTGAAGAGTCCTGCCAACCATAAAGCCGATTTTGCGGAGAATGACGAACGATTTTTTCGGCTCGTTCCTCCAACAGCGGACGAACTCACAGTAATACTGAAAGGACACCTCCTGGTCGAAGAGAAACTGCGATCCATTACCCGTTCGTCAGTCGCCAACCCTCGCTACTTTGACGAAGCGAAGCTCACATTCTCTAATGCCTTGTGCTTGGCAAGAGCAGTCGCCGGACACTTTAATGAGGGCGCATGCTGGGTTGCTGCGGAGCAACTCAATACGGTACGGAATAAGATCGCCCACAGAGCCGAACCTGGACCAGCCGCCGCACTCCTCGACAGGTTTTATTCAGTGTGCGAAGCGGAGAGCCGCTGGTCCGCCTGGTCTTCGGCACCGCGAAGCACGGCAAAGCTTTCGCAGTACATTTGTTGCATCTGGGCCACCTTCGACGCGTTGCGAGCAGTTGTCCAAGTTTGCTCAGAAACCACTTCAGTGTTGCGCCCACGCCCTTAAGTCTCTCGTGACAAAGGCGGCCCCACCTGATGGAAGTCTCGGCTATGCGTTCACCAACCACTTCCCAACGGCCGCGCCCCCTCTTTTCACGTAGTCAATACTGAAGGCCATAAGATCAGCGAGGTGGGCATCAATCTGTCCTTTCGAAATCCCCGGCTGCACGCCATAGATGGCGAAACTGACTTTGTCCGCGCTCCGGTTCAGCAAGATCTCTTGCAACATTGCAAGATTGCCGACTTTGAAGACTGACGGACGCCTATGCCGCCTTTCATTTATCCGATGCTCCACATGCTCGACCAACACACGGGATTCGCAATAAACAACTGACTTTAGTAGCTGGCAGGTGACTTCGTAGACGTCGTCAACACGGGCACCATTTGGTTCGCCCCCAGCTCCCTTGCAGTGATACAGACTCACGAGGACTCTGTCGTCTTCTTCTCGTGTGACCGCGATGTAGTCGGCGGCCTCCCCAGTCCTGTGGTCATAAACGAGGACCTCGAGATTTTCCTTCGCCCTGATCCACAATTCCAAATGTCTGTGGACGGTCATTCGTTCGGGATTATCGGCGTCAAACTCTCTACCGATCTCACAGCCATCCCACCCAGGGTTCTCGACGTCCTCATCAAGAAGCCGATTGCTGGCCAGCTTCGGAGGCGGGTAGCAGTTCATCCCTTCGAACGATGACTTGTCGGCTGCGTAAAAGATTGGAGGGTGCATAGAAAGCCACTGGTCAAAATCCAACCAGTCATCGTGCGTGCTAGATATTTCGACTTCCCAACCAGCGCCGTGCTGTCGAAACAATGCGCCCCCGGCTAAAGACATGCGGTAGGGCACCGCATCTGAGTCCGAGACGATTTCGAAATCCAGGCCATCAGGTCCTGAGGCGAACGACGAGAGCTCGAGATCAGTGATTTGGCGATAGAGCCACTGCTGCTGCCCAACACGTCGATATCTCAACCGATGCGCCTGCTTGTAGGCATTCCGCGACCAACTTCCACCAATAACAACATCTGGGATTCGCCGCAACGTCCGCGAATGCTGGACGAGATCTAGCTGAGACTCTGCTAGCGTTTCGTCGCCATTCAAGCGATTGTTCAGCTTCGATATCCACTCAAGGTATTGCGATACGGAGAGACGTTGATTGCTCCATATACGCGAGTTACTGCTTGCTCCGATGGTTTCACGCTCACCATCTTCCAATCCACTCCCAAAGTAATGTCCTTGTACGTAGGCGCGCCCATCGCCCGGCGTGACCGCTCGCTCAGCACGAGGTCCAGTTAGCATGCGATAGGATTCTGCTTGCGAATTTACGGCCGTGTTACGCAAGCCAACAGCGTAGAAGCGCATATCCGTGAGGCCGGCGCGCGCACGGATGGTCTCCTCGAAGCTCAAAGGCCTATGGTGATCCTTGGCCACGACCTGCATTAGTGCGATATATAAGCGATCTGTTCTACGAGTGGAGCCAATGAAGCACAATCGCGTAGCAGCGTTGTAGGCCAGCAGGAAAACGTCGTGTCGTACATTTACAAGTACGTCAGCAGTCGCCCAGCTCGGTGGCTCATTGTCGACGGTCAAAAGCAGTGTGATCAATCCATCATCAGAGATCCACTGCTTAGCCAAGTGAAGCCGTCGCCCTATCAATGCCTCAAACAAAGTGAAGTCCGGGGCCACGTCGCACTGAAAGATTCGAGCATGGGCATATAGCTCAAATGACATTGGCGACACGGCATCGTAGTCAGAGACTGTCTGCCTCTTCGGCTTTAAGATCTCCAAGATCGATTCATCGGCAGCCCCTTCGGCGAGCTGTCGCCTCGCCTCTTCGTCGATAAGGGAAGCGATGTCCACTCCCTCTTGAAAGAGCCGTGCAGTGGCATCTTGCAGACGACTCACAGTCAATACCAAAGTAGCGTTTCCCGTGCGTTCATCGTTTGTTCGCGCGAACCGCCCTATGAACTGTATCGTTGGAACCAGGGAGCGGTGCGGCGCATGGAGTGCTGCGATCTTCAGCTTTGGAAAGTCATAGCCCTCCCCGAACATGTCTACGCAGACTATTCCCTCCAGCTCCCCCTGGAGCAAGGAGATCTCCAGTTGCTCCTGCCTCCGTTTGGAAATTCCGCTGTCGATCGCTTCTACCCTCGCCCCCAGCCCGGCGTAAATCCCCGTCAGCTTCCTAGCAGCGGATATCGAGGATGCTCGCGCAAACAGTCGATGGTCGAATCCTTGCGCCTGATCTTCCCGCAGCTGTGCAATCGCCACCCTTGCGATGGCAAGGTCCACCTCGTCCTCATCGTGATCGTTATGCACAGGCGCTGGACGAAAAGAGACGCTCCCAAACGCTTGTTCGCGAGACGCCTTGGAAACTGGATAGCTATATGCCAGACGACCCGGAATTGCCTTTTTATCGCGCCTGAATGGAGTAGCCGTCAAGAAGACAAACTTGGCGCGGGAGTAGTGACCGAGATACGCACTCCAAGTGTCTGCTGGAGCATGGTGCGCCTCGTCAAAGATGATCAAATCGAATAGATCTGTGGGACTTGCGGGCTCCAGGACCGGCGATGTGCTCGCTGGCGTGGACACGACCACATCGAAAGTTCGAAAGGCAAGCCATTCATCGGCGCTCAATGGCCTGCCCTTCTGTGGATGTACATGAGGATTTCCTGCCTCCGCCGGTAAGACCTTGAGCTTGCGTAGCGTCGACAGTTCACCGAAGTGGGCCGAGGTCTGTCGTCTCAGCACATCCGTGGGTTCCACCACCAGCACACGGTTTGAGCCCAACAAAAAAGGAAGCGCCATGATCACGGCAGTCTTCCCATATCCAGTCGGCAAAGACACTATGGCCGGCTCGTCGTAGACCGAAAAGTGGGCCGCCACAGAATGAAGAGCGCCCAGCTGGCCTGGCCTAAAACCCGAGTTCGGACTGCTAATGGGTTTCAAAGCCAGCATGTGGCTATGTTCAATGAAGAAATCGGCCACGTCCCCCTCCCGGAATGAACTGGATGACCAATTGTTACTTCAAAGAACATAACAAGCCAGCCTAATTTTTGAGACCTACTCCGAATTATTGCCGCTTCAGGTCTGATGGTCTTCTTTGTTGCGCCCTTCGGAACGAGCGATGTTATTCGCGACCCAAAGGCCGAATGCGATAACAGCTACAAGTACTCCGAGCATCACCGTAGTACCCAAGTCCATACGCTTTTCTCCACATACACAGCCCTATCGGTACGCCTGATGATAGCAATCACCGCCGGATATGAACTGAGAATCCGCAGCGCAACGCAACATCGTTCGTAACAGGAAACCCGTTGGGATCCTGCTGGGTTCCTACTTGGTTAACCGCCGGTCCCCACATCAAAACCGAGAGCGACACTCGACCAATTTGGTTCTGAAACACGGCGTAAAGGAGCGCGCTGTGCCAGAGCACAGTTGCTCAGATCTTGAGGTCCATGAGCGCCGCTGACACAGGATCCATGGCCATCCTCATAGGAGAAATACCCACGGAGCGAGGGAACCTGGCGGCCTGTAGCGGAAACCCAGCAGGTTATGGCCAGGTTTTACTTTCGAACCCAGTGCAAACCGGATGCAAAGCTACCAATCCCAATCCCATTCCCAATCCCAAATCTTTTACTGGCTACGCCAGTGTCAACAGCGTCTGCGCCGCTGTCTGACCTGATAAGCCACAACAGGCCGGATCAATTCCAGATGGGACGCCCTCGTAGATGCAGTGATGGTCCTTAGACGCGTCCACAGCCCGCATGAGCGGTCGAAACACCTAGGGTTACGGAGTAGCAGCCGCTTTAGAGTCATTGCAGCCCAGAGCGCGTTCTGCGCGATCTCGCGCTCTGTTTCTGAAACGCGAGTCGAATCTCCGAGTTTTTGCCTTGCAGGGTCTAGAAGACGGTTGGCGCCGTGCAAAAGAAAGTGGGCAAGTCGGAGGGTGTGGCCAGAGTCCTGTATTGCACAATCCAACGACTTCGCTCGCTAGAACGTGAGACCGCCGAGCCAGCCTTCCCTTTTGTCCATGGCAAGAATCGACGCCCACCGGGGCACCAAGCTTCCCCGCACATTCGGAATATTTGATAGGGGATTTTGATAGGGTGTTTGAAAAGGGCTTTGACTGATGGCGTCAACACTTGATCTCTACGCCAGCCAAGCACTCCGGATCTGTTCGATGGTCCACAACCGGACAGCCGCCCCGCCCCTCGCCCACCGTCAGTGAAGCTGGAACGATCAACGGTCGATGATGTTCCAGACGTACGTGACTAGGGTGGCAACTGTCCGGCGCCGGCGTCTCAAGGTGGGAGTTATTTTTGCAACGCCACGAGCCGGACTTTTTTGACTGGGAACTGTTTGCCAGGCCGAGATACTCAAATACCCTGTCGGCAATTCAAGCCACTAACTTCTCCGCGACATGAACCGCGCTTGGTCCAGCCATTGCCGACCTTTTTGCTGCGACCCACGTTCCGTGTTTCTGAGCATTAATCGCGCCCCACGCTCCTTCGGTGCAGCATGATCCACCAAGGCCGCCCCTCCCCCCACGATTCACAAGTGCGGACGGTTGCGGCGGGGTGAAATCTACGGACCTGCGGACAAGTTTCAGCGCCTCATACGCGGGATCGCGACCAGCCCGGGGTCGACTCAGCGAAATAATCTGTTAGCCGCCTGAAAGACTCCGTGTCCCTGTCGCAGCCATTCAGACATTGCGCTGGCAACTCCTGCTTCCATTGTCGAAAGGGCACCCCTCGTATCAGTACTAGGTTAAAGGATGCCCTATCCCCTCATTCCCGTACTAGGCCAAGTCTCCGCAGTTGACTTTGATTTCCCTCAGCGCAACTCAGAGCGCATTTGACACTGAGGTGTGCAGTATGGTCTCAGTGCAATGCACACAGCACATGCAGAGTACAGGCCGCGACGCTTTAAAAGTGCAACCGCGGAAGACCGGTCCACAGCACAGCTCGGCATTTGCTCCGCTAACGAATAACGCCGCGAGGATGGAAGGGCCGAAGGGTCGTAACGATTCAACTGTCGCGTGATGCCGCCGATGCTCTGCGACCAGGGCTCGGAACTCTCGCTTTGCTGTCCCAGCACACACAGCCTCAGATGAAGGGGTTTGGCCTGCACCAAGCGCAACAGTCCCCAGAGCCCACCCAATTGGCCTGATGAGCCCAAAGTGCAGCGAGCTGCCCGCCCCCCACAATCAAGCAGAGACCCGGCAAGTCCCGAGATGGGCTATTGCCACCGAATGCACATCCTTGCCTTGATGCCGCGTGAACTTGCTCACCGCCAACTGCAAGTTCGTTGTCCCATATGTTGTCCCATATGCCCAGCAAAGAAAAAGGGTTAGCTCACCGACATTGAGCTAACCCTTTGATTTTATTGGTCGGGGCGGCGGGATTCGAACTCGCGACCCTCTGCTCCCAAAGCAGATGCGCTACCAGGCTGCGCTACGCCCCGAAGGACCGAAACTATACCAGAATCGGCCTCGGGAACCGGGCGGTCAGCCGAAGCGGCCGGTGATGTAGTCTTCGGTTTCCTTGCGGGCCGGCTTGACGAAGATCTGGTCGGTGGCGCCGAATTCCATCAGCTCGCCCAGGTACATGTAGGCGGTGTAGTCGGAACAGCGGGCCGCCTGTTGCATGTTGTGGGTCACGATGACCACCGTGTACTCGTGCTTGAGTTCGGCGATCAGCTCTTCGATCTTGGCGGTCGAGATCGGGTCCAGGGCCGAGCAGGGCTCGTCGAGCAGCAGCACCTCGGGCTTGATGGCCACGCCGCGCGCGATGCACAGGCGCTGTTGCTGGCCGCCCGACAGGCTGTTGCCGTTCTGGTGCAGCTTGTCCTTCACTTCGTTCCAGAGCGCGGCCTTCGACAGGGCCCATTCCACGCGCTCGTCCATCTCGCCCTTGCTCAGGCGCTCGAACAGACGCACGCCGAAGGCGATGTTGTCGTAGATGCTCATCGGGAACGGCGTGGGCTTCTGGAACACCATGCCGACCTTGGCGCGGATCAGCGAAATGTCGGTCTTCGAGGTGAGCAGGTTCTCGCCGTCGAGCAGGATTTCGCCCTCGGCGCGCTGGCCGGGGTAGAGCTCGAACATGCGGTTGAAGGTGCGCAGCAGGGTCGACTTGCCGCAGCCCGACGGGCCGATGAAGGCCGTGACCTTGTTTTCGCGGATCGACATGTTCACGTTGCGGATCGCGTGGAACTTGCCGTAGTAGAAGTTGAGGTTCTTGACCTCGAGCTTGGATTTGGCGGCAGTGACGGTGTTGTCCATTTGACTTTCCTTGGTGCCGGCGGCGGGCGCATGCCCCCGCCGGCGGGCGTCGATGAATTACTTGCGGAACAGGTTGCGGGCGAGGATGTTGATGCCGAGCACGAGCAGCGTGATCAGGGTGGCACCGGCCCAGGCCAGGTTGTTCCAGTCTTTGAACGGGCTGGCTGCGTATTGGTAGATCACCACCGGCAGGTTGGCCATCGGCGCGTTCATGTTCCAGGACATGAACTGGTTCGACAGCGCCGTGAACAGCAGCGGCGCGGTCTCGCCCGAGATGCGGGCCACCGCCAGCAGCACGCCGGTGATGATGCCGGTGCGGGCGGCGCGGTAGCAGACCAGCGTGATCATGCGGTACTTGGGGCAGCCCAGCGCGGCCGTGGCCTCGCGCAGGCTGTTGGGCACCAGCAGCAGCATGTTGTCGGTGGTGCGCACCACCACCGGGATCACCAGGATCGAGAGCGCCAGCGCGCCGGCCCAACCCGAGTAGTGACCCACCTGCGCCACGTACACGGCGTAGATGAACAGACCGATGATGATCGACGGGGCCGACAGCAGCACGTCGTTGAGGAAGCGGGTCGCCGGGGCGAGCCAGCCGCGCTGGCCATACTCGGCCAGGTAGGTGCCGGCCAGGATCCCGACCGGCGTGCCGATCAGGGTGCCGATGCCGGCCATCATCAGGCTGCCCACCACCGCGTTCAGCAGCCCGCCGGGCTGGCCCGGCGGCGGCGTGATTTCGGTGAACAGGGCGAGCGACAGCGCGGGCGCGCCCTTGAACAGCAGCGTGAGGATGATCCAGAACAGCCAGAACAGGCCGAACAGCAGCGCCGATACCGAGATCGTCAGCATCACGCGGTTGATGATGCGACGGCGCTGGTAGACGCCGTTGGACATGGAGATAGCCGTTTGAGCCATGAGTCGTCTTCTTTATGCGTGGGGCGTCAGGTCTTGGTGCCTTCGCTGGCCGACAGGCGGACCAGCATCACCTTGGCGATCGCCAGCACGACGGTCGTGATCAGGAACAGGATCAGGCCGAGCTCGAGCAACGCCGACTTCTGCAGGCCGCCGGCCTCGTTGAATTCGTTGGCCAGCGCCGAGGCGATCGAGTTGCCCGGCGAGAATAGCGATTCGGAGTAGCGGAAGGCGTTGCCGATCACGAAGGTCACGGCCATGGTTTCGCCGAGCGCGCGGCCCAGGCCCAGCATGATGCCGCCGATCACACCCGAACGCGTGAACGGCAGCACGACGCGCCACATCACTTCCCAGGTGGTGCTGCCCAGGCCATAGGCCGATTCCTTCAGGAGCGGCGGCACCAGCTCGAACACGTCGCGCATCACCGCGGCGATGAACGGGATGATCATGATCGACAGGATCAGGCCGGCGGTGAAGATGCCGATGCCGAAGGGCGGGCCGGCGAACAGCCCGCCGATCACCGGCACGCTGCCCAGCGTGGCGATCAGGAACGGCTGCACGTACACCTGGAACACCGGCACGAACACGAACAGGCCCCACATGCCGTAGATGATCGAGGGGATGGCGGCCAGCATTTCGACGGCGGTGCCCAGCGGGCGGCGCAGCCAGGTCGGCGAGAGCTCGGTGAGGAAGATGGCGATGCCGAACGACACCGGCACGGCGATGATCAGCGCGATGGCCGAGGTCAGCAGCGTGCCGATGATGGGCACGACGGCGCCGTAGCTCTGGTTGACGGGATCCCAGTCGTTGATCCACAGGAACGACAGGCCGTACTTGGCCAGCGACTCGCGGCTGCCGTAGATCAGGGAGATCATGATCGCCGCCAGAAGAATGAACACCAGGAAGGCGAACAGGCGGGTCAGATTCTTGAAAAGCGCATCCATCAGCGCATTATTGCTAGGCTTCATAGGGGAAGGCGTACCGGTGGTCGACTCCGCCCGGTCGGACGGCAGCGGCACACTATTATCCATTACCGCGCTCATGGAAGGGCTTTCCTTTAGTTGCTGCGGGGGTGCTGCGGAGGGGTGAAGCGCTGCGGAAGATCCGCAGGGCACGCCGGCCGGAGGTTCGTGAGAGCCGCCCGGCCGGCGTTTCGGGAAGGCCGCCCGAAGGCGACCCTCACGCTGCGATTACTTCGCGGTGTAGACCGGCTTGCCGTCGGCGCCCTTGACATCCTGCCAGGCGGCGCGGATTTCCTTGGTCACGGCTTCCGGCAGCGGCACGTAGTCGAGCGCTTCGGCCGACTTGGCGCCGTTCTTGAAGGCCCAGTCGAAGAACTCGAGCACGGCCTTGCCTTGCGCCGGCTTGTCCTGGTTCTTGTGGACCAGGATGAAGGTGGCGGCGGTGACGGGCCACGAATCGGCACCCGGCTCGTTGGTCAGGACCACGCCCATGCCGGGCGCGCTCTTCCAGTCGGCGTTGGCGGCAGCGGCGGCGAAGGCCTTCTGTTCCGGCTGCACGAACTTGCCATCGGCGTTCTGCAGTTGGGTCCAGGCCAGCTTGTTCTGCTTGGCGTAGGCGTATTCGACGTAGCCGATCGAGTTCTTCAGCTGGCCGACGTAGGCGGCGACGCCTTCGTTGCCCTTGCCACCCTGGCCGGTGGGCCACTTGACGGCCTTGCCTTCACCGACCTGCGACTTCCAGTCGGGCGAGACTTTCGACAGGTAGTTGGTCCAGCCGAAGGTCGTGCCCGAGCCGTCCGAGCGGTGCACCACGACGATGTCGGTCGAGGGCAGCTTCAGGTCGCCGTTGAGCGACTTGATGGCGGCGTCGTCCCACTTCTTGATCTTGCCGAGGTAGATGTCGGCGAGGACCTTGCCCGACAGCTTCAGCTGGCCGGGAGCGATGCCGTCGACGTTGACCACGGCAACGGTGCCGCCGATCACGGCCGGGAATTGCAGCAGACCGCTCTTCTCCAGGTCTTCGGCCTTGAGGGGGTCATCCGAGGCGCCGAAGTCGACGGTCTTGGCCTTGATCTGTTGCTGACCGCCACCCGAGCCGATCGACTGGTAGTTGACGGCGTTGTTGGTGGCCGCCTTGTAGTCGGACGCCCACTTGGCGTAGACCGGGTACGGGAACGAAGCGCCGGCGCCGGTGATGTCGGCGGCGTGCACGGCGAAAACAGCGGCGCTCAGGGCGACGCCGATGGAAACTTGCTTGAAGACACGGTTGAACATTAGGGTTCCTTCACTGTGCTCGTTTAAAGAGGTCCCGCAGGCTTTCTTTGCTTGCCTGTCTGGCACGGAACGAATGGTAGAGCCTCAATATGACGAGATAGTGACAGTCATAAATGCGCAACCGGCAAGCGCGATTTCGGCCCATTTCCCCTATGAAGACGTAACGCCGTCGGCCTTTCCGCCCGGGCACGGAATCCGGCCCTGAAATAAAACGGGGACCGTTCTCACGGCCCCCGTCTGCCCTGCCCGGCGTCAGGCGCCGAGCCGGTGCATCAGGTGGTCGTGCAGGTCGAACGCGTCGCGGCGGCTGCGCACGCGCACGTAGCTGCCGTCGGGCTGCTGCTGCCACGACAGCTGGTTGTCGCGCAGCGCCAGCGTGAAGGCCTCGTCGATCACGCGCTTCTTGAGCACCTTGTCGTAGATCGGGAACGCCACCTCGACGCGGCGGAAGAAGTTGCGGTCCATCCAGTCGGCCGACGACAGGTACACCGTCTCGGCGCCGTCGGCGTAGAAGTAGAACACCCGCGAGTGCTCCAGGAAGCGGCCCACGATGGAGCGCACCCGGATGTTTTCCGACAGGCCCGGCACGCCGGCGCGCAGCGCGCACACGCCGCGCACGATCAGGTCGATCTTCACGCCGGCCTGGCTGGCCTTGTAGAGCTCCTCGATCACCTGCTCCTCGAGCAGCGAGTTCATCTTGGCCATGATGCGGGCACGCTTGCCCGCCCGGGCGGCGCGCACCTCGGCGCGGATCAGGTGCACCATGCCCTCGTGCAGCGAGAACGGCGACTGCAGCAGCGACTTGAGCTGGCGGCGCGCGCCCAGCCCGGTGAGCTGGCCGAACACCTTGTCCATGTCCTCGCACAGGCGCGGATCGGCGGTCAGCAGGCCGAAGTCGGTGTAGAGACGCGCGGTACGCGGGTGGTAGTTGCCGGTGCCGAGGTGGGCATAGCGGCGCAGGCGGCCGCCCTCGCGGCGCAGCACCAGGGCCATCTTGGCGTGGGTCTTGTGCGCCACCACGCCGTACACCACGTGCGCGCCCACCTCTTCCAGGCGCGAGGCCCAGTTGATGTTGGTCTGCTCGTCGAAGCGGGCCATCAGCTCCACCACCACCGTCACTTCCTTGCCGGCGCGCGCGGCGGCCAGCAGGATCTGCATCAGCTCCGAGTCTTCGCCGGTGCGGTAGATGGTCTGCTTGATCGCCATCACGTCGGGATCCAGGGCCGCGGCCGTGAGGAACGAGATCACGGGCTGGAACGACTGGTACGGGTGGTGCAGCAGGCGGTCGCGCTCGGCCACGGCAGCGAACAGCTCGGCCGGCTTGTCGGCCACCTGGTCGAACGGGGCCGGCACCGGCGCGTGATAGGCCGGGAACAGCAGGTCGGGCCGCGTGTTGGTATTGCAGATCTGCATCAGGCGCGAGAGGTTGACCGGACCGTTCACGCGGTAGGTGTCTTCGGGCTTGAGCGAGAACTCGCGCTGCAGGTAGGCCTCGAGATCGGGTGGCGTGAGCTTGTCGATCTCCAGGCGCACCGCCGCGCCGAAATTGCGCTGCGACAGTTCGCCCTGCAGCGCGTGGCGCAGGTTGGTGACTTCTTCCTCGTCGACGAACAGGTCGCTGTTGCGGGTGACGCGCCACTGATAGCAGCCCAGCATCTCGAGGCCGGGGAACAGCTCGCCCACGAAGGCGCGCAGCAGCGAGGTGAGCAGGATGTAGCCGTCGGGATGGCCGGAGATCTCCGGCGGCATCTTGATCAGGCGCGGCAGCGCGCGCGGCGCCTGCACCACGGCGATCGAGGCCTGGCGGCCGAACGCGTCGGCGCCCGACAGCGCCACGATGAAGTTCAGGCTCTTGTTGTAGACGCGCGGAAACGGATGCGCCGGGTCGAGCCCGATCGGCGTGAGCAGCGGCATCACGTCGCGGTTGAACACCTCCAGCGCCCAGGCCGACTGCGCCTCGTTCCACTCCGAGGCGTGGTGCAGCACGATGCCCTCGGCCTGCAGGCGCGGCAGGATCTGGTCGTTGAGCAGGTCGTACTGGCGCGCCACCAGCGCGTGCACCGCGGCCTGCACCTCATGGAAGGCCTCGGCGGCGGTGTGCCCGTCCACGCCGAGCACGTTGGGATTCTGGCGCTGCTGCTCCTTCAGGCTGGAGATCCGGATCTCGAAGAATTCGTCCAGATTCGAGCTGACGATACATACGTAGCGCAGGCGCTCGAGCAATGGCGTCCGGGTGTTCTCGGCCATGGCCAGCACACGTTCGTTGAATTTCAACAGCGACAGTTCACGATTGAGCAGCAGCGGCTCGGTGGACGAACGAGTGGACATACCGGATTCCATGAAAAAAAAGCAGCTTCGGGTTTTACTGCAAATTCGTGACGGTTCTATGACGCTCGGACGCCGCGCTGTGTGGCGAGGGCCTTCTGCGTCATGATATGCCTGCACGAGAAGCGTACGTCAAAAGCGGGACATATGACAGTTACGCTTTTCTGTCATGAAAAATGCAGGGTTTGCCGGTGCTGTCATATGGGGTCCTTATAATGGCCGACACATCAAGTCCAAAAGCATCACTCACTCGCCGCATGGATCATCTACTGGCCGCCGTGGACCTCGGGTCCAATAGCTTTCGCCTGTCCATCGGCCGCGTCGTTCTCGAGAACGGCGTGGCCCAGATCTACCAGATCGACCGTCTCAAAGAAACCGTACGCCTGGCCGCGGGCCTGTCGAGCGACCGCCGCCTCGATGACGACGCCATCGACCGCGCCGTGTCGGTGCTCGAACGCTTCGGCGAACGGCTGCGCAGCTTTCATCCGAATCGCGTGCGCGCCGTCGCCACCAACACGTTCCGCGTGGCGCGCAACACCCCCGAATTCCTGCCGCGCGCCGAAGCCGCGCTGGGCTTCCCGATCGAGGTGATCGCGGGCCGCGAAGAGGCCCGCCTGATCTTCTCGGGCGTGGCGCACAGCCTGCCGCCCTCGCCCAACAAGCGCCTGGTGATCGACATCGGCGGCGGCTCGACGGAAGTCATCATCGGCAAGGGCTTCGACCCCGGCCTGATGTCCTCGCTCTACATGGGCTGCGTCAGCTACAGCCGCCAGTTCTTCGGCGATGGCGTGGTCGATGCCTACCAGATGAAGCTGGCCGAGCTCGCGGCGCGCCGCGAGATCGAGGTGATCGCCAAGCAATACCGCAAGATGGGCTGGAAGGAAGCCTACGGCTCCTCCGGCACGGCCAAGGCGCTGTATGCCATCCTGACCGAATGCGGCTTCTCCGATCGCGGCATCACCCGCGCGGGGCTGGCCAAGCTCAAGGAGCGCATCATCCGTTCGGGCCGCGTCGTGCCGAGCGAGCTGCCCGGCATCAAGCTGGAGCGCGCCGACGTGCTGCCCGGCGGCCTGGCCATCATGAGCGCGCTGTTCGACGAGCTCAACATCGACACGATGCACACCGGTGACGGCGCGCTGCGCCTGGGCGTGCTCTACGACCTGCTGGGCCGCGACGACGAACACGACAAGCGCATCGAGTCGGTGCGCCAGTTCATGAAGCGCTATCACGTCGACGCCAACCAGGCGCGCCGCGTGCGCCAGACGGCGCTGGCGCTGTTCGACGAGCTCATGCCCGACGCCGCCGAGCGAACCGAGCTGCGCAACGCGATCGGCTGGACGGCGGACCTGCACGAGGTCGGCCTGTCGATCGCGCACAACGCTTATCACAAGCACACGGCCTATGTGCTCGAAAACGCCGACATGCCGGGCTTCTCGCGCGCCGAGCAGCAGCTGATGGCGCTGCTCGCCATGACGCATCAGGGCAAGCTGGGCAAGGTCGAGGTGCGCAGCCGCGAAAAGTGGATTGCGATCCTGTGCCTGCGGCTGGCCGCGCTGCTGTTGCGCCGTCGCGAAGACGTCTCGCCGCTGCCGATCAAGGTGTCGGTCAAGGGCACGTCGATCGTGGTCCAGGCCGAGCGCGCCTGGCTCGACAGCCACCCGCTCTCCGACTTCACCCTGCGGGGCGAAGAGTCAGAATGGAGCAAGGTCGGTTTCTCGTTCGAGCTGCTTGAGCTCTAGGCGAAATTGCCGGGTTACGCGCCGCACGAAACGAACTTTCATTCGGCGCAGTAACCGGCGCATGATCAGCGGGTCCCGGTGGCCAGCGCCGGCGCGGCGGGCTCGTCGAGGCCGAAGTGCCGGCGGTAGCGCTCATCCATGGCTTCCATGTCCATGAGCACGGGGAAATCGGCTGCGTTGAAGTCGGGATCCCAGGCCGGTTCGCCACAGATGGTGGCGCCCAGCTTCAGATAGCCCTTGATCAGCGGCGGCACGCGGGCCGGCAGCGTGCTGTCGAGCTTCTCGACCGGATAGCGGTGCAGCGGCGTGACCCGCGGCTGGCCGGCGGCGGGCAGCTGGCGTGCCACGGTGCGCCACACCTCGGCGGCGGTCACGCCGTCGTCGCGCAGGCTGACGCTGGCGCAACCCAGGGCGTAGCGGTAACCATGGCGGCGCAGGTATTCGGCGATGCCGGACCACAGCAGCATGATCACCGCGCCACCGCGGTAGTCGGCATGGGTGCAGGAGCGGCCGAGCTCGACGACCTGGTCGCGCAGCGCGCCCAGGCCGGACAGATCGAATTCGGATTCCGAGTAGTAGCCACCCGCCTCGAGCGCCTTTTCGGGCGTCAGGATGCGGTAGGTACCGACCACCCGGCCGGTATCGAGTTCGCGCACCATCAGGTGCTCGCACCATTGATCGAAGCGATCCTGCTCGATGCCGTCATGGGCATCGGGGAACACGGCGCCCATGTCTTCGGTGAAGACCTGGTAGCGCAGGCGCTGGATCTGCTCGACCTCTTCGGCCGTTCGCGCCAGACCCACGGCCAGCGCACGCTGGTTGGCACCCGGCCAGTTCACCGAGCTATTGCCATTGGAATCAATACGAACTAGTTCGAGCATTGCGCGAAACTCCTAAGACGTGGCGCCAGTGTGGCGCAGCGTCATGTCAGTAATCTGACTGATATGTTACGTGACTATGAAGTTTACGCCGAGGGTTCTCCCTAGGGTATTGCTGCGGCGCAAAAAAACGCCGCCTGCACACAACTTCACAATTCCAGGAATGCCGAAGGCCCGCGCATGGCGGGCCTCCGGGGCTTGCGGCCGGCAAGACCGGCTTAAACAGGGACGGTTATACGGGCCGCATCAGGCCAGGCTATCCGCCAGTTTTTGTGCGCAGGATTGGGCCAAAGCCTCATCCTCGGCCTCGACCATCAGGCGCAGCTTGGGCTCCGTGCCGGAGGCCCGGATCAGCACCCGGCCGCGGCCGGCCAGCTCTGCCTCGACGGCCTTGCGGGCGTCGGCCAGGCCTTGATGCGACTTCCAGTCCTGGCCCGGCTTGAGCGGCACGTTGATCATGACCTGCGGGTAGAGGCGCAGCTCGGCGACCCACTGGGCCAGCGTGCGGCCGCTCTTGCGCAGGCCGGCCAGCACCTGCAGCGCGGCGATGATGCCGTCGCCGGTGGTGTGGCAGTCCAAGCAGAGCAGGTGGCCGGAGCTTTCGCCGCCGAACATCCAGCCGCGCGCCTGCAGTTGCTCCAGCACGTAGCGGTCGCCCACGTTGGCGCGCTCGAAGCCCACGCCGAGCTCTTCCATGGCGCGCTCGAAACCGTAGTTGGTCATGAGCGTGCCCACCACGCCCTCGACCTTGGTGCGCTGCATGCGCTCGCGGACGATGGCATAGAGAAGCTCGTCGCCGTTGTAGATGCGGCCGGTGTTGTCGACCATCTGCAGCCGGTCGGCGTCGCCGTCGAGCGCGATGCCCAGCTGCGCGCCGCGCGCCTGGACCTCGGCGGCGAGCGCCTCGGGATGCAGCGCGCCCACGCCCTTGTTGATGTTGAAGCCGTCGGGCGACACGCCGATGGCGTGCACCTCGGCGCCGAGCTCGCGGAACACGTTGGCGACGATGTGATAGGCGGCGCCGTTGGCGGCGTCCACGACCAGACGGAAGCCGTCGAGGTCGAGCGTGTGCGGCACCGTGCTCTTGCAGAACTCGATGTAGCGGCCCTGGGCGTCGGACATGCGGCGGGCGCGGCCGAGATGCTCGGACGTGACACAACCGATCTCGCCTTCCAGCGCGGCCTCGATCTCCGCCTCGACGTCGTCGGGCAGCTTGGTGCCCTCGGCCGAGAAGAACTTGATGCCGTTGTCCTGGTAGGGATTGTGCGAAGCGCTGATGACGATGCCCGCCACCAGGCGCAGCGCGCGCGTGAGGTAGGCCACGCCCGGCGTCGGGATCGGGCCGGCAAGCAAGACGTCGATCCCCGCGGCCGACAGCCCTGCTTCCAGCGCCGATTCCAGCATGTAGCCGGAAATGCGCGTGTCCTTGCCGATCACGACGGTCGGGCGGCCGGTGGTGCTCCTGCCCGCGTGCCGCTTGGCCAGCACCCGGCCCGCGGCATAGCCCAGGCGCAGAGCGAAGGCGGCATTGATCACCGGGCCTCCGACCTCGCCGCGCACGCCATCGGTGCCGAAATACTTGCGTTGACTCATAAAGGTAGTCCTCCTTGTTCGGCCGCTTGCCACACTTTCAGGGCATCGACCGTGGCCGCCACGTCGTGCACACGCACGATCGCGGCACCCCGAGCCACGGATGCCAGGGCAGCGGCAATACTTCCCGCCAGGCGTTGCTCCACCGGGCGGCCGGTTGCCGCCCCGATCATGGATTTACGTGAAACGCCGATCAACAGCGGATAACCGGATGCGCGCAGGCTGGGCAGCCTGCGCAGCAGTTCGAAATTCTGGGCCTGCGTCTTGCCGAAACCGAAGCCGGGATCGAGCACGATGCGGCGCGGGTCGACCCACGCGGCGCGCAGGCGCTGGGCGCGCGACCCGAGGAACACGCCGATCTCGCCGATCAGGTCGGTGTACTCGGGCGCTTCCTGCATGGTGCGCGGCTCGCCCTTCATGTGCATGACGCACAGGCCGACGCGCGACTGCGCCACGGCCTCGATGGCGCCGGGCTGCCGGAAGCCATAGATGTCGTTGATCATGTCGGCGCCGGCATCGATGACGGCGCGCATGACCTCGGGCTTGAAGGTGTCGACCGACAGCGGCACGCCGCAGTCGCGCATGGCCTCGATCACGGGCAGCAGGCGCCGCAGCTCCTCGTCGGCCGACACGGGCTCGGCGCCCGGGCGGGTGGACTCGCCACCGAGATCGAGAATGTGGGCGCCCTCGCCGGCGAGCTGGCGCGCGCGGGCGATGGCGGCATCGGCATCAGGCTGCTGGCCGGCATCGGAAAACGAGTCCGGCGTGCAATTGACGATGCCCATGACAAGCGGGCGTTCGAGATCCAACTCGAAACGCCCGCACAGGAGGTTACTGGCCATGGAACAGCAAGGCGGGCCGCGTCGCGGGCCTGATCGGAATCAGACCGCAGCGGCCGTGTTGCCGCCGGGCGCCACGCCCGAAGCGGGCGAATCCGGCGTATCCGACGGGCCTTGCGGCGTCTTGGGCGGACGCGGCGGACGGCCCTGGATGATGTCTTCGATCTGGTCGGCGTCGATGGTTTCCCACTCGAGCAGCGCGCTGGTCATGACTTCGACCTTGTCGCGGTTGTCTTCGAGGATCTTGCGCGCCACGCCGTACTGCTCGTCGATGATGTGGCGGATGGCGCCGTCGACCTTCTGCATGGTGGCTTCGGAGACGTGGGTCGTCTTGGTGACGCTGCGGCCCAGGAACACTTCGCCTTCGTTCTCGGCATAGACCATCGGGCCCAGCTCGTCGGTCATGCCGTAGCGGGTGACGATGTCGCGGGCGATGGCGGTGGCGCGTTCGAAGTCGTTCGAGGCGCCCGTCGTCATCTGGTCCATGAAGATTTCTTCGGCGATACGGCCACCGAACAGCACGGCGATGGTGTTGAGCAGACGGCCCTTGTCCATGCTGTAGCGATCCGATTCCGGCAGCTGCATGGTCACGCCCAGCGCGCGACCGCGCGGGATGATGGTGACCTTGTGCACCGGGTCGGTCTTGGGCAGCATGCGCGCCACGATGGCATGGCCGGACTCGTGGTAGGCGGTGTTCTTGCGCTCTTCCTCGGGCATCACGATGGAGCGGCGTTCCGCGCCCATGATGATCTTGTCCTTGGCCTTTTCGAAGTCGGACATGTCGACCGTGCGGCCGTTGCGGCGG
>Ga0160496_1000451_pt1 | contig 18208 bp, 16 predicted proteins | sample DIDPMG_2_FD_108231 | JGI IMG/M metagenome (GOLD analysis project Ga0160496, IMG submission 108231) | Enriched soil microbial communities from UW Madison campus, WI, USA - DID2937_E24_FP MG | ecosystem: Environmental > Terrestrial > Soil > Grasslands | place: USA: Madison, Wisconsin | collected...
CATCGGCGTGCACGAGTTCGAAAAGAAGGGTGAGCAGCGCATCCTGATCAACGTCGATCTCTACGTCCCGCTGGCCGATACCACGCCCACCGCCGACCATCTCGACGAAGTGGTCGACTATGACTTCATCCGCTCCACCATCGCCCAGCGCATGGCACGCGGCCACATCCACCTGCAGGAAACCCTGTGCGACGACGTGATGACGGCCATGCTGGCCCATCCCAAGGTGCGTGCGGTCCGCGTCTCCACCGAAAAGCCCGACGTCTATCCGGATTGCGATTCTGTGGGCGTCGAGACATTCCGTATCAAGACCGCGGGCTGATTCTGGCTTTCAGAAACAAAAACAGGCGTCCCCGCCAAGGGACGCCTGTCTGTTTCATGCGGCGCAACACTACATTCCCATATACCTGCCCGCCCGGTGGTTCAAGGCAATCACCAGATTGGCAGTGACCGCACCCAGGATGGATGCCAGCAAGACCCGGGGCGTCACCACCAACAGCGAACATAGTACGATCACCACGTCCACGCCCATCTGCAGCTTGCCGGCACGCAGGCCGTAACGGTCCTGCAGGAACAGCGTGACGACGTTGATTCCACCGAGGCTGGCGCCATGGCGGAACAGCATCACGAATCCCACCCCCATCAACAGGCCGCCCAGCACCGCGCTGTAGAACAGGTCCAGCTTGCCGTAGCTGATGAAGTGCGGATGCATCAACGAAAAGCCGGAGACCAGCGCCACCGCGCAGAAGGTCTTGCCGGTGAAGCGCCGGCCCATCCGACGAAACGCGAAGTAGTAGAACGGGATGTTGATGACGAAGAACACCACCCCAAACGGCAGGCCCGTCAGATAATGCGTCAGGAAGGCCAGGCCGGCGGTGCTGCCGGTCAACAGGCCCACCTGGCTGTACATGTTTACCGCCAGCGAGACGAAGAGCGTGCCGGCCACCAGCGCCAGCACGTCTTCATAGCTCTTGTGGCGGATATCGGCCGCAACCAATGCGGCCTTGCCTGCCACTTCAGCCACGCAGCACCTCGGCCATGGTCTCGGCCACGCGTGCAACGTTGCTGTCGTTGAGGCCGGCCACGCAGATGCGACCGGTACCCACGGCGTAGACGCCGAACTCTTCGCGCAGACGGTCCACCTGGGTGGACGTCAGGCCGGTGTAACCGAACATGCCGTTCTGGCGCAGCAGGAAGGAAAAGTCCTGATCCGGAACCGCGCTCTTGAGTTGCGAGGCCAGCTTGACGCGCATGTCGCGCACCCGTACCCGCATCTCCTCGACTTCGGCGCGCCATTGCGTGGCCAGCTTGTCGTCGCCCAGCACATGCGCCACCAGCAGGGCACCATTGCGCGCCGGGCTGGAGTAGTTGCGACGCACGGTCAGTTTCAGTTGGCCCAGCACATTGGCCGCCTGGCCTGCCTGCGGGCAGAACACCGACAACGCACCGATGCGCTCGCTGTAGAGCGAGAAGATCTTGGAGAAGGAATTGGAGAGGAAGAACGGAATCTGCCGACGCACCGCCTCGCGCACCGGCCAGATGTCTTCGTCCAGGCTCTCGGCGAAGCCCTGGTAGGCCAGGTCGAAGAAGGGCAGCAGACCGCGCCTTTCGAGCACGTCGACTATCTGTTCCCACTGCGCGCGGGTCGGATCGACGCCGGTCGGATTGTGGCAGCAGGGGTGCAGCAGCACCACCGCGCCCTTGGGCAGGGAATCCAGCTTGGCCAGCATGCCCTCGAAGTTCAGGCCCTTGGTCTGCGCATCGTAGTAGGGGTAACGCTCGGTCTTGAAGCCGGCGCCTTCGAAGATGCCGACGTGGTTGTCCCAGGTCGGGTCCGGCAGCCAGATGGTGGGCTGCGGGAAGAAACGCGCGATCAGGTCGGCACCCACCTTCAACGCACCCGAGCCGCCCAGGGTCTGCACGATGGCCAGATGTTCCGCCGAGGGCAGATCCGCACCGAAGAGCAGCTTGGCCACCGCCTGGCGATAGGCGGCATGGCCTTCCATGGGCAGATAGACGTAGGGCGCGCCGGCTTCGGCCACCGCCGCGGCAGCGGTGCGCACCGAGGGCAGCACCGGCACCACGCCACGGCCATCGGTATAGATGCCGATGGAAAGGTTGACCTTGTTGCTGCGCTCGTCGCGCTGGAACTGTTCCATCAGGCTCAGGATGGGATCGCCGGCATACGGCGGGAGATGCGAAAACATGAGGACCTCGTCAGATTGAGAAACGCCGATGCCGGTGCAGCCGAGCTTCACCGGCAAAACCGCCATGGTAGCGCGGCGCGGGGAAAATTTCCCGCTTTGCGTTGGTGTGATCGCCGGTTCACAGGACTTTCTTCAGGCACGGGTAGCAGAAGATGCGGCCTGAATGCCACGTTTTGCGCAAGGCGCACTGCCCGAACGCGCCCCGCCCATGGCACGAACCGGCGCTGCATGAGAAAATGCCGGTCCTCCGCCCGTGCCCAGCCATCTTGCCTGTTTGTCAACCGGCAGCCTTGGCGTTGGCGCGGCAGCAACAGCCTACCGATTGAAGGAATTCCCCCATGAACGACATTGCGGCCGCAGTGCAACTGTCCGACCTGACCCAGCTGCCCGGGCTGGATGAACCGTCCACGCCGGCTGCCGGCGCGCATGCGGAAGTGACGGCACGCGGGTCGCGTCGCTTCGAGATCCTGGAAAAGGGCATCCGCCGCATGACCGGCCGTGCCATCGCCGACTTCGACATGATCCGCGACGGCGACGTCATCATGGCCTGCATGTCCGGCGGCGCCGACAGCTACACCATGCTGGAGACCCTGCGTTACCTGCAGACGGTGGCACCGGTGAAGTTCGAGATCATCGCCGTGAACCTGGACCAGAAGCAGCCGGGTTTCCCCGAACACATCCTGCCCGCGTATTTCGAGCGCATCGGCGTGCGCTACCGCATTGTCGAGGAAGACACCTACAGCATCGTCAAGGACAAGATCGCCCCCGGCAAGACCACCTGCTCCCTGTGCTCGCGCCTGCGCCGCGGCATCCTGTACCGCGTGGCCAAGGAACTGGGCGCCACCAAGATCGCCCTGGGCCATCACCGCGACGATATCCTGCATACCTTCATGCTCAACATGTTCTATGGTGGCAAGATCAAGACCATGCCGCCCAAGCTGATCGCCGACGATGGCGAGAACGTGGTGATCCGTCCGCTGGCCTATGTGCGCGAGCCGGATATCAAGAAGTACGCGGCCGCCATGGAATTCCCCATCATCCCCTGCAACCTGTGCGGATCGCAGCCCAACCTGCAGCGCCAGGCCATGCGCGAGATGCTCAATGAGTGGGAAAAGACCAATCCCTTGTGGATCAAGAGCATGTTCACGGCCATGGCCAACATCACGCCATCGCATATGCTGGACCGTAGCCTGTTCGACTTCGGCAGCTTCCAGCCGGTTGCAGGCAAGCAGGCCGCAGGCGACACCCTGTTCGATCGCGACGACCAGCTCGACCAGGGTCAATCGGTGGTCAGCCTGCTCTGATTCCCAGCCCGACCGGCGTCGTTCTCACGCTTGCCACACCCGCTGCAAGACTTAGGATGACGAGACACCGCGTATCACCTCATTGCCCGGAAGCCCGCCTGCAAAGCGGCTTCTGCGGCCAGCGCGGGCGCCAGCCAAACCCAAAAAAGTAAATTTTTGTTGTCATCCGGCTATAGTCGGGGATTGGACGACAAATACCCTCCTCTTCCACGCTTGAAGGCGAAAAACCGCATGTTCTAATCTGACCCATCGTAGTGAGCTGCCGCGAGGGCTCGCTGCCAGGTCAGAATAAAGACAACCATGCAGTCGTGGTTTCGCAGGGAAAACGTGATCCCGACACGGAAAATACCGGGAGGCCGAGCCGCCACCGACGTGCCGGCCGCCGCGTGAAACATCGCACCCACGCCTCTGCACCCGAACGACTCTCCGCCCTACGTGTAAGAGGCTGCCTGATGGCTCATTTTTGGCGCGACAAGCGCGTTTTCATCACTGGTCACACCGGCTTCAAGGGAAGCTGGCTGACTCTTTGGCTGCACCTGATGGGCGCCAAGGTCAGCGGCTATTCGCTGCCGGCACCGACCAATCCCAGCCTGTTCCACCTGGCGCGCCTGCACAATTGCGTGCAGACCACCACCGGTGACGTGCGCGATCCCAAGCACCTGGCCGAAACGCTGGCGGCGGTGCAGCCGGACATCGTCTTCCACCTGGCCGCCCAGCCGCTGGTACGCGACTCCTACAGCACGCCCCTCGATACCTACGCCACCAACGTGATGGGGACCGCACACCTGCTGGAAGCAGTGCGCCACACTCCGTGCGTGCGCTCGGTGGTGGTGGTCACCAGCGACAAATGCTATGAAAACCGTGAATGGCTGTGGGGCTATCGCGAGGACGACCCGATGGGTGGCCACGACCCCTACAGCAGCAGCAAGGGCGCGGCCGAACTGGTGACCTCGGCCTATCGCCGTTCGTTCTTCGCCAAGGACCCGGAGAACCCGGTCGGCATCGCCAGCGTGCGCGCCGGCAATGTCATCGGCGGCGGCGACTTCGCAGCCGACCGGCTGGTGCCCGATTTCGTCCGTGCATTGGAAAGAAACGAGGCCGTGAGCATCCGCAACCCGCATGCGGTACGCCCCTGGCAGTTCGTGCTGGAGCCACTGTCGGGCTATCTGCAGATCGCCCAGTTGCTCTATGAGCACGGCGGCAAGTATGGCGAGGCCTGGAACTTCGGCCCGGCCGACACCGATATGCAGACCGTCAGCCAGCTCTGCGCCACCTTCAATCATTCCTTGCAGAAGAATGACGTGATGCCGGTGGAGGTAAGACTGGAGCCGCAACCGCAGGGCCCGCATGAGGCCGGCACGCTGCGGCTGGACATTTCCAAGGCCCGCCAGCGCCTGGACTGGATTCCCAAGATGGAGCTCTACACCGCGCTGGAGCTGACTGCGCAATGGTATGCCGGCTACCTCAACAACGAGGATCTGCGCAGCCTGAGCGAGAATCAGATCGCCTTCTACCAGAGTCTGACATAATCTCTGGGTTACGCACCCGGAGAACTGTCAGCTCATGAACATCCTCGTCACCGGCGGCGCCGGTTATATCGGCTCGCACACCTGCGTGGAACTGCTCAATGCAGGCCACGAAGTCATCGTCTTCGACAACTTCTGCAACAGCAGCCCGGAATCGGTCAAGCGGGTACAGCAGATCAGCGGCAGGCAGGTCTCCCTGGTCAAGGGCGACATTCGCAATCGCGACCAGCTCGAGAGCGTGCTGCGCGAATTCAAGTGCGATGCGGTCATCCACTTCGCTGGCCTGAAGGCCGTGGGCGAATCGGTGGAAAAGCCGCTGATGTACTACGACAACAACGTGGTCGGCACAGTGCGCCTGCTGGAAGCGATGGAAGCGACCGGCGTGAAGACCATCGTCTTCTCCTCCTCGGCCACGGTCTACGGTGACCCGCAATACCTGCCGCTGGATGAAGCCCATCCGCTGTCGGCCAGCAACCCCTACGGCCGCAGCAAGATCGTCATCGAGGATATGCTGCGTGACTATTACCGCGCCCATCCCGACTGGAAGATCGCGCTGCTGCGCTATTTCAATCCGGTTGGCGCACACGAGAGTGGCCTGATCGGGGAAGACCCCAACGGCATTCCCAACAACCTGATGCCCTTCGTGGCGCAGGTCGCCATCGGCCGCCGCGAGAAACTCAATATCTGGGGTGGCGACTATGCCACACCCGATGGCACGGGCGTGCGCGACTTCATCCACGTCGTGGACCTGGCCCATGGCCACGTCGCTGCCCTGCAGGCACTGACCACGCCGCAATGCTTCTCGGTCAACCTCGGCACCGGCATCGGCTACAGCGTGCTGGACGTGGTCAAGGCCTACGAAAAAGCCTGCGGCAAGACCTTGCCCTATACCATCGCCGATCGCCGTCCTGGCGACATCGCCTCCTGCTACGCCGATCCGGCCCAGGCCAGGGAAAAGCTCGGCTGGGAGGCCCGCCTCGGTCTGGACGCCATGTGCGCGGATTCGTGGCGCTGGCAGCAGAAGAATCCCAACGGCTTCGTCGGTTAGCAGAGCCGGGGACTTCCGACGGTATGCGTCGCGGGACCACCGAGCTGCTCGTAACAAGGTGCGGGATGAATCATATGATTGCCACATGGAAATAACCTTCAATCCGCCCCCTTCATCGGCGAATCGACGTTATCCCGTTTGTGGTCAAATTCGGGGATAGTCTGCCTCGCCCACGAGCAGGCGACCGAATGCTGACCTCTTCCGATTGCAATCAAACAATGGATACCCCTACCTACTTGGGCAGTGACCTGGATCGCGCCATCGACATTTCCCTTCCCGTCTGGGAGGATCTTCGCCAGGCCAACATCTTGCTGACCGGCGGCACAGGTTATGTGGGCTGCTGGTTGATCGAACTGGCGCTGGCCGCAAACCGCCGTCTGGGGCTGGGACTCACACTGCATGTGCTGGCGCGACGCCCGGAAGTGCTGCAAGCCCGCCTACCGCATAGCGCTGGTGACCCTGCACTCAAGCTCATCACTGCCGATATCTATCAGCTTGATCGATTGAAGGGGCAGTGGTCACACGTGATCCACGCAGCCGGCGAGACCAATGTCTCGCTCGATCATCCCTCAGCCATGAAGATCTTCGACAGCTGCCTCTTCGGTACCCGCAGCGTGCTGGAACTGGCAGGACGCAGTCTCTGCAGTCGCTTCCTATATATCAGTTCAGGTGCCGTCTATGGCAAGGGCTATACGACACCGATTTCAGAAAGCGCTCCCTTCCTGCCGGCCACCGCCTATGGAGAAGGCAAGCGCACGGCTGAATTCCTGTGCCGGGAAATGGGACTGGAGCGCGGATTCGAAGCCATCAGTGCCCGCTGTTTTGCATTTTCCGGCCCTTATTCCCCCCTTCGATCGGGGTTTGCATTTGGTAACTTTATACGTGATGCAATAGAGGGCAACCCTCTGCGCATCCATGGCGATGGCACGGCGCTCCGATCATATCAATACGGTGCTGATCTCAGCAGATGGCTCTGGACCATGCTGGTCAAGGGTCGTCATGGCAATATTTACAACGTTGGAGCCGCTACCCCCATTTCCATCGCAGAGCTGGCGCGCAGCATCGGCGAGATCGTCTGCGGCGCGAGCCGCTTCGATGTCCAAATCGCACGCTCCCCTGTCGCCGGCGCGCCAGTCGAAATGTATGTTCCCGATGTCGGCCTGGCCCGCGTCGACCTGGGATTGGTACAGCAATTCAGCCTGGCTCACGCCATTGGCCAGACCGCTCTGTGGGCAAGGTCTGGGTTAGCGGTTTAGTGGACCGGATACTAAGTTAGACACAGGATGTTGTGGAATGACAAAGCTCTCTGATTATGTCGTCGACTATCTGATCGATAGCGGCGTCGATACCGTCTTCACCGTCAGCGGCGGCGGCATCATGCACCTGACCGATTCGCTGGGAAAGCGCCAGGATAAGATCGGCTATCTCTGCAATTACCACGAGCAGGCCTGCGCCATTGCCGCCGAAGCCTACGCGCGAGCACGCCATCGGGTCGGCGTCTGCCTCGTGACCACCGGCCCTGGTAGCACCAACGCCCTGTCCTCGATTGCCGGAGCCTGGGTGGATTCGGTGCCGGTAGTCGTGATCTCGGGTCAGGTCCGCACCGATCTGATCGCCGACTATTCTCGTGTGCGTCAGATGGGCCCGCAGGAAATCAACATCCTGGACATGGTCAAGCCGGTCACCAAGTACGCCGCCACCATTACAGACGCCTCCACCATCAAGGACGAACTGGAAAAAGCCTTCCGCATTGCGCAGTCAGGCCGGCCAGGGCCGGTCTGGCTGAACCTGCCACTGGATATCCAGAGCGCGCAGATCGACCTGCCACCGGCAGAACCACAAGGCCCTGATCGGATGGAGCCTGAAGCGCAGAACATGCAGCAGCTCAAGACCCTCCTGAGCAAGGCCACGCGTCCGCTGCTGGTACTGGGCAATGGCATTCACCTCGCCGGTGGCCACGACCTGATCGGCCGTCTCAAGGACCAGCTCGGCATTCCAGCCGTGCTAGCCTGGGGTGGGTTGGATCTGCTGGATGAAAACGATCCCCTCAACGCGGGACGGTTCGGACCTCTCGGCCACCGGCACGCCAATTTCGCCGTGCAGACCAGCGACTTTCTGCTCAGCATCGGTTCCAGCATGTCGGTCAGCAATATCGGCTTCAGCACCGACACCTTCTCCCCCGATTCGATAAAGATCATCGTCAACAGCGATCCTGGCGAGATAGAGAAGATGCGTCCCGTCCCCGATCTGGCGATTCAGGCCGATTGCAAGTGCTTCATCGAGGCCATGCTGGCGCAGACCTGGGACACCGCCATGGATCCGCGCTGGCTGCCCACCATCCAGGAGTGGAAGGGCCGTTATCCGACCGTACCTGATTATCGCCTCGACACCCAGCATGTCGACAGTTACGTATTTGTGGATCGCCTCTCGGCTCATTTGCATGCCGACGATCTGATCCTCACCGGTAACGGACTGGATGCGTGGTCGCTCTACCAGTGTCTTAAGGTCAAAAAGGGGCAGCGCGCCTTCACCAACATCAACTTTGGCGCCATGGGCTGGGATCTGCCGGCCTGCGTGGGGGGAGCTGTGGCGCAACGGGGCAAGCGTACCATCCTTATGACCGGTGACGGCAGCGTGCAGATGAACGTCCAGGAATTGCTGACCCTGGGCTTCAATAAGTTGAATACGTTTGTCTTCGTGCTCAACAATGGCGGCTACGAATCGATCCGCGCCACACAGAACAACCATTTTGGCGGCCACCTGGTGGGGGCAGATGCCTCCTCCGGCGTCGCCAATCCGGACTTCGAACTACTGGCGCGCGCCAACGGACTGCGCTACTTCTGCATTGCTAATCACGAGCAACTGGAGCGCGAACTGGGTACCATCATGCAGAATGACGGGCCGGTGCTGTGCGAACTCAAGCTGTCCTATCATCAGTCCCGCAGCCCCCGGGTAATGTCGCGCAAGCGCGAAGATGGAAAGATGGAATCGGCCAGCCTGCAGAACATGTTCCCCTTCCTCCCGCCTGAAGAAATCCAGGTCAACATGAATCGCTTTTCTAATCAAGATTAACTAGGGATCGCCAATGAACTCCACGTCTTTCCTGAACAACAAACGAATCCTGGTCACTGGCGGCACCGGCTCGTTCGGCATGGCATTTACGGAAATGCTGATGGAACGCTACCAGCCGCGCGAGCTGATCATCTTCAGTCGCGACGAATTCAAACAATCCGAAATGGCCAAACGCTGGCCTACCAGCAAGTATCCGATCCGCTACTATCTCGGTGACATCCGCGATCGCGAACGCCTGATGCGCGCCTTCGTCGGTGTCGACGTGCTCGTCCATGCGGCCGCGCTCAAGCAGGTCCCGGCGCTGGAAAACAACCCGCTGGAGGCCGTCAAGACCAACGTCATCGGCGCTCAGAACATAATCGAAGCGGCGCTGGACTGCGACGTGCAGCGCGTCATCGGCGTATCCACCGACAAGGCGGTGAGCCCAAGCAACCTGTACGGCGCGACCAAGCTGGCCATGGAGAAGCTGCTGGTGGCCGCCAACAACTACACCCGGTACCGTGACATCAAGTTCTGCCTGGTCCGTTATGGCAATGTATTGGGCAGCCGTGGCAGCGTAATTCCTCTGTGGCGTGACATGTATCTGCAAGGCCACCGTGAATTCCCGATCACCGATCCACGCATGACCCGCTTCTTGATCAATCTCGAACAGGGCGTGGAACTGGTGTTCCGTGCGATCGAGGAAGGCGATGCCGGCGATATCTTCATTCCGAAAATCCCATCGGCCCTGATCAGCGACATTGGGCAATCCTTCCCGGAACCGACCACCCTGCGCACTGTCGGCATTCGTCCCGGTGAAAAGCTGCACGAATCCCTCATCAGCGAAGACGAGGGCCGCCACACGCGCGACCTGGGCAGCCACTTCGTCATCGTGCCCGAGTTCGAGCACCTCGACAGCAATCGTCATGCGCTGAAGTTCGGCATGACCTTGCCGGAGGGTTTCACCTACAGCAGCGACAACAATGCGGAATGGCTCTCTGCAGACCAGCTCAAGGGCGTAATCGACAATTACCTCAAGGTCTGAGGCGCCGCGCTCCAAGGGGAAACGACGTGTCCGCGTCCGACTCGACACCGCCGCCACTGGCACTGATAGGCAGCACAGGCATGCTGGGGCAGGCGCTGCTGGCCGCCGCTAGCCGCCATGGACTGGCAATGGAAGGTATCGCACGTCGACGCGCTACCCATTGCTGTGATGTCACCGACAGGCAGGCCTTGTTTGCCCTGCTGGAAAAACTGGCCCCGGGGGTCATCATCAACGCTGCGGCACAGACCAGCCTGGATGCCTGCGAGAGGGATCCGGGCGCGGCCTACCTGATCAATGCAAAGCTGGCGGCGGACCTGGCGACCTATTGCGCTGCCAGCGGCGCACGCCTGGTGCAGATATCCACCGACCAGTTTTTTACCGGTGACGGTCGCGCGCTGCACGATGAAGGCGCCCGCGTGCATCTGCTCAATGAATATGCCCGCACCAAGTTCGCAGGCGAGATCTTCGCGCAACAGGCGACCGGCACATTGATAGTCCGAACCAATCTGGTCGGGCTGCGTGGCTGGCCGGGCCAGCCAACTTTTGTCGAATGGGCGCTGAACGCCCTGCGTGAGCGAGCTCCGATGACCTTGTTCGAGGACTTCCATACCTCCAGCATTGATGTGGACTCTTTTGCAGATATCCTCTTGGCCCTCATCACCACAGGGGCCAGTGGACTGCTCAACGTCGCCGCACGCGATACCGCCAGCAAGGCGGAATTCATCACCGGCCTGGCCCGCCGCCTGCAACTGTCGCTCGACAACGCCCACTCCGGCAGCGTACGCTCGCTGGCCGGCGCCCCTCGTGCCGAAAGCCTGGGGCTCGACGTGGCGCGAGCCGAGCGTCTCTTGCAGCGGGCCCTACCCACCACCGAGGAAGTGCTTACGCGCATAGTGGCGCGCATCAGGGAAACCACATGAACTACCAAACCGACATCACCATCAACGGCGCCCGCATCGGGCTGGCGCATCCCGTCTATTTCGTGGCCGATATTGCCGCCAACCATGATGGCGACCTCGAACGTGCCAAGGACCTGATCTGGAAAGCCAAGGAAGCTGGCGCCGATGCAGCGAAGTTCCAGCATTTCAAGGCCGACAAGATCGTCAGCGATGCCGGTTTCCGCAACCTGGGGTCTCAACAGAGCCATCAGGCAAGCTGGGGCAAATCGGTCTTCGAGGTCTACCGTGACTATGAATTCCGGCGTGAATGGAACAGCGAGCTGATCGACACCGCCAAGAAGGCCGGCATCACCTTCATGACCACGCCCTATGACGTGGAGGCGGTAGATACGCTGGATGCCTTCCTGCCGGCCTACAAGATCGGCTCGGGTGACATCACCTGGCCGCAGTTCATCGAGTATGTGGCCAAGCGCGGCAAACCGATTATGATCGCTTCCGGCGCATCCTCCATGGAAGATGTCGAGCGCGCAGTGCAGGCCACCTTGCGCCACAATGCGCAGATCGTGCTCATGCAGTGCAATACCAATTACACCGGCTCGTTGGAGAATTTCCGCTTCATCAACCTGAATGTCCTCAAGACCTATTCCGCACGGTATCCCGGCATGATTCTGGGTCTCTCCGACCATTCGCCGGGCCATGCTACGGTGCTGGGAGCCGTGGCGCTGGGGGCGCGGGTCGTAGAGAAGCACTTCACCGACGACTGCTCCCGCGTCGGGCCCGATCACGGTTTTTCCATGAGCCCTGCCACCTGGTCGGAGATGGTCCAGCGTACGCGCGAACTGGAAGCGGCTCTGGGCGATGGCATCAAACGCGTCGAAGACAACGAACGCCAAACGGTAGTGCTACAACAGCGCTGCATCCGTTTTACGCGTGACCTCGATGCGGGTGCACTGCTGACGGTGGATGATCTGGAAATCCTGCGGCCGGCACCGGTGGATGCCTTGCGCCCCCATGAACTCGAAAATGCACTCGGACGCAGGCTGGCTACGGCCGGCAAGGCCGGCAGTCATTTGACTTCCGCACACCTGGCCTGACTACCATGTTGAATGGACATAAAGTCGGCCTGCGGGCCATCGAAGAACAGGACCTGGACCAGTTGCTGGCATGGCGTAACCGTCCCGAACTGCGACGCTATTTCCGCGAGTACCGCGAACTGAACCACCATCAACAGCAGCTGTGGTTCAACAGCAAGGTCAACAATGACCCGGGCACACGCATGTTTTCCATCGTCGAACTAGGCAGCGGACGGCTATTGGGGGCTTGTGGTCTATGCTACATCGACTGGGTAAACCGCTCTGCCGATTTCTCCATCTATCTGGGCGCCGACGAATTGTATATCGACGAAGTGCTGGCCATTGACGCGGCCCGGGTCATGATCCGTTACGCCTACGATGAACTGGCTTTGCACCGCCTATGGTCGGAGATCTACGACTTTGACGAACCGAAGAAGGCTTTCTTCAAGACGCTAGGATTCCAGCTTGACGGGCGTCACCGGCAAACCCATTGGGCCGAAGGCGCCTGGCATGATTCACTGTTCTTTGGTCTGCTCGCGACCGATGCAGCTGCGGCGGGCTGACCGCGCCCGCCGACGCGCTACCATTCAGCGCTGGTACGCCAGCTTGCAGGCTACCTGAAAAATCCAGGCTGGCCGTTCCTCGCTGCCGATGTTGCGCTCCTCGAAGGCGACCAGCTCCAGGTCGCAGGCCCTGATCAGGCTAAGCAACGCTTGCCGGGTAAAAAAATTGATGTGCTCATGCCAGTGCCGTTTCCCGGTACGACGTGCCTCGGTACTGGCGTTCAGGCGAACCACTTCCTCCAGCGGCACTTCCAGATAAAACAAGGAGTGTTCGTCCATCAACGCCCGGATCTCCAGAAGCATGTCGGCAGGGTAGGGAACGTGCTCGATCACATGGCTGTTGATGATAAGCTCATGTGCCCCCCGCTCAAGCTCCTCGCGTCGCACTCGTTGAGCACCGGGTATCACAGGCTCATTGCTGATATCGTGGATGTGTAGACAACGATTGTCCGATTTGAACGGAGTGTTCTTGCCGGTGTCGCCGCCCCAGTCCAGGATGCGGCAGGGCAGCGCCAACAACGGGCGCAGGAAGCTCTCCTTGTATGAGATGTCGACGGTACCCTGCTTCAGCGCGGCATTGCGTTGCCGATAGCCCGGTTCGTAATGTTCCCGCAGGCTGGTGTAGGCTTCATTGCGATACCCGGCATATAGGGCATCGAGCTCGGCATCACTGAAGCGGATGTCCAGAAATAGGAAACCGCAATCCTCGCAGGTGAGCGTATTGCACACGCTGTAAGCATGACCAGCGGGAATGGTATTGAGTCCCCAGCTTGCATCAATGACGACAGGAGTCCAGCCGAATACACGATGCGCGACGAATGGCATCAACACAGCAGGTGAAGGTATGATCTCGCTGCTACCGCAACATGGGCAGTGCCGCGCCACGCGCTCTCGTACCATTCTTTGTGGAAAATTCACCGCCATGTTCTGCGCCACATTCATTTGCTGCGTCTCATCCATGTGCAGGCCGCCTTATTATTCAAAGGCCACGCCGAGATAACTCTCGATGCGCGACGCCACGAATTCTAGATGCTCTTCGTTCAAGCCGGGATACACGCCCAGCCAGAAAGTATCGTTCATGATCACATCGCTGTTATCAAGGCTACCGCTGACGCGATAATTGCGCCCGATCATGTAAGGCTGGCGCGTCAGGTTGCCGGCGAACAACAGGCGCGTACCAATGCGATTCTGATCCAGATAGGTAAGCAGATCCACGCGGGATACAGGCGCGTTGGGACGCAATGTCACCGGGAATCCGAACCAGGAGGGATCGGAGTGTTCGGTCGCCTCCGGCAGGACCAGGAATTCCTCGCAATCACGCAGGCGATTCTTCAGATAAGCGAAGTTAAGCTTGCGGGCACCGATGAAGTCCTGCAGGCGGTCCAGTTGCGCCAGACCGCAGGCAGCTTGCATATCGGTGATCTTTAGGTTGTAGCCGAGATGGGAATACGTGTACTTGTGATCGTAGCCTTCCGGCAAATTGCCCAACTTCCAGCAGAAGCGCTTGTTGCAGGTGTTGTCCTTGCCGGGAGGACAATAACAATCCCGTCCCCAGTCACGGAACGACTCCGCGATACGCTTGAGTTCCGGATTGTTGGTGAAGACGGCACCACCCTCACCCATGGTGATGTGGTGCGCCGGATAGAAACTCAGCGTACCTATATCGCCGAAGGTACCGACCAGTTGGTTGCGGTAGGTCGACCCGAGGGCATCGCAGCAATCCTCGATGAGCCAGAGGCCATACTTCTTGCACAAACCAACTACCACATCGATATTGTAGGGATTGCCCAGGGTATGGGCCAGCATGATGGCCTTGGTCTTGCTGGAAATGGCGGCCTCAATGCGCGCCGGATCGATATTGTAGGTCGGGATATCGACGTCCACGAACACCGGCACCGCACCAAACTGCAGGATAGGATTGACCGTCGTCGGAAAACCCGCCGCCACGCCGATGACCTCGTCGCCCGGCTTGATCGCACGATCGCCCAGACTAGGCGAGGTCAGCGTCGAAAACGCCACCAGGTTGGCCGACGAACCGGAATTGACCGTAATCAGGTACTGAACCCCCAGATAACGCGCCAGCTTCTGCTCGAAGGCGTCGTTGAAGCGTCCGGTGGTGAGCCAGCCATCCAGCACCGACTCGACCATCAATTCCATTTCCCTTCCGCCGATGACCTTGCCCGCAGGCGGTATCGGGGTCTTGCCGGGAACGAAACCGGCCGGCTGGTGCGCAAGTTCAGCATACTTTGCTGCCAGCGCCACCATTTCCTGTCTCAACTGATCTTTATCCATGTCTGCTTGCCTGATATGTATTACGCGTGTCATTCCCAACGCTTCCATGGCGCGCGACCCGTGCGCCAGAGCTCTTCCAGGTGATTCTTGTCGCGTAGGGTATCCATTGGCTGCCAGAAGCCATTGTGATAGTGCACATGGAGCTGGCCTTCCTTGGCAAGCCGTTCGATGGGATGGGTCTCCCACAGGGTACTATCGTCTTCGATGTAGTCCAGTACCTTGGGCGACAGTACGAAGAAGCCGGCGTTGATCCACCCGCTTTCCTCGGGCGGCTTTTCCTTGAAGCTCAGTACCCGGTCACCATCCACGTTGAGCGCACCGAAACGTCCTAACGGCTGGGCCCCGGTCACCGTCGCCAGACGCCCATGACCACGATGGAAGGCGATCGCAGCGGTAATGTCCACGTCGCCCACCCCATCACCGTAGGTAAAGCAGAAGTCCTCGTCGCCGATGTACTGACTCACCCGCTTGAGACGGCCGCCTGTCTGGGTATGTTCACCAGTATCGATCAGGGTGACCCGCCATGGTTCGGCATGCTTGTGATGCACCTCGACCTTGTTGCTGGTCAGATCGAAGGTCACGTCCGACATGTGCAGGAAATAATTGGCGAAGTACTCCTTGATCATGTAGCCACGATAGCCGCAACATACGATGAAATCGTTTATCCCGTGGCTGGCATAGATTTTCATGATATGCCAAAGGATCGGCTTGCCGCCGATTTCCACCATCGGTTTGGGACGCAGTGCTGTTTCTTCGCTGAGCCGGGTGCCCAGACCGCCGGCAAGGATCACAACTTTCATAGACGCCTTTGTATCACTCTGATGAGATAATCCACGAGAATTGGCGTATTAAATCACATCCGTGAATGGCCTTATCGGACGATTAAAACGGTATTTCAGCCTCCAATCCAAGGCATCGTGCCGCCGTAAGCAGAGAGAAAAATGAGCAAACAAACAAGCGTCGCTTCCCGTCATGCAAGTATTTGCCCTAGCGCCCGCGCCGCGATCCCGACTAAAAACGGTTCGGGTGTTGCCATAACGAATGGCCTGGGCCGTAGCGCTTCCCCTCACTTCACACCACCGGAGCATCAATGAGCCAGCACGACAGTAAGAATTTTCCGGCCCCCCAGGCACTCGAAGAGCGCCTGCAACGCATGGAACTGCGCATGGAAAGTCTGGAGAACAATCTGAAACAGCTGCTCGCCACCAGCCGAGCGCTAGCTGATGGCCAAGCGAGAACTCAGCAACACATCGAAAGATCAATGCAACAGCTGTTCCACCCGGTGCATGTAACGCTCTCGAAACTCAAATCCACCGCCAACCTGATATCGCGAAACGCTTTGCGGCGCGACAAGCGCGTCATACGTGTCGTGTTTATGGTGCATAACGTAGAGACCTGGGATGCCTTGCACGAGATTTATCAGATCATGCTGCGTCACGAACGCTTCGAGCCGGTAGTGGTATCGATGAAACGCGACTTCCTCAATTCGCAAAAATTCGGCCAAGAAGATATCAATTTCAATGGACTCGCACAGCTTGGCATCAACCCGATCCGCTTCAATAGCGACAGCCCGGTACATGAATTGGAGATGCTCAAGCTGATGAATCCGGACGTCATCTTTCGCCAATCGCCATGGGACATCAGCATCCAGCCGGAATTCCATTATCACGAGATCGACTTCGCCAAGATCTGCATCGTGCCCTATGGCTTCGGCTCTGTCGCCATGGAGGATGAGCACTACAATCATTATTTCACCCGCAGTTGCTGGAGGGTATATGCTGAGACCGAGTTCAACGTGGGACGGGCTGGCAAGTTTTCGTTCGAATCGAACCTGATCACCTCCGGCTCCCCCAAGCTGGACCGTATCTTGCAGATGCGTGATGACATGAGCTGGCCATTGCCTGTGGAACCCAATACTGTGCGTATCATCTGGGCGCCGCATCACAGCATGACTTCGGACTGGCTTTATTTCTCTACTTTTCCGACCAACTACAAACATTTCCTGCAATTGGCACGCGAATGTCCCCACCTGCAGATTGTCCTGAAGCCTCATCCGACCCTTTTTGACAAGGTCATCGCCTATGGGGTGATGACACCGGCCGAGCTGCGGGCCTACATGGAAGAATTCATCGCGCTTCCCAATACCGCCATCGTCACTGGCGGCAACTACATCCCCCTGTTCTGGGCCTCGGACCTCATGATTACCGACGGCGTGGGCTTCTTCGCGGAATACATGGTGACCGGCAAACCCCTAATCTGGACGGAAAACCCGGGGCACTTCCCCCTCAACGAAATCGGCCAACTGCTCCAAGAGGGCATGTACCGAGCGGAGAACTTTGAGCAGGCGGTACACTACTTGGAACAGCTGTGTGTCGAGAAGAATGACCCGCTCAGGGAGAAGCGCGAGGAAATCATCAAGCAGCTCATTCCCCACGAAGAGGGCAGTGCACAATTCATCGTCAACGATATCCTCGACGGCATCGATAACGAGTGATCGCCTTTTCCTGAACCGACCCTTTGATTCAAACAATCCAGTCCCGATGAACATCGTCATCCTCGCCGCCGGCATGGGCAAGCGCATGCAATCCGCCCTGCCCAAGGTCTTGCATCCCCTGGCCGGCAAGCCCCTGCTGGGCCATGTGGTCGACCTCGGCCGCTCGCTGGCCCCCTCACAACTGTGCGTCATCTACGGCCACGGCGGCGACGCCGTACCCAAGGCCTTCGCCGACCAGGGCCTGTCGTTCGCCCTGCAGGAACCCCAGCTCGGTACCGGCCACGCCGTCATGCAGGCCTTGCCCCATCTGGACGACAACGCCCCCACCCTGGTGCTGTACGGCGACGTCCCCCTGACCAGCACCGCGACGCTGCAGCGCCTGCTGCAAGCCGCCGGCCAGGACAAGCTGGGGGTGCTGACCGTCGAGCTGGACAACCCCACCGGTTACGGGCGCATCGTACGTGAAGGCGGCAAGATCACCCGCATCGTCGAACAGAAGGACGCCAGCGCGGCCGAACTCGCCATCAAGGAAGTCAATACCGGCATCATCGTCGCGCCCACTGCGCGTCTGCGTGACTGGCTGTCCAGGCTGTCCAACAAGAACGCACAGGGCGAGTACTACCTCACCGACGTGATCGCCGCAGCCGTAGCCGATGGCGTCGAGGTGGTCTCGGCCCAGCCCGACGACGTGGCCGAAACCCTGGGG
>Ga0160496_1000453_pt1 | contig 18190 bp, 14 predicted proteins | sample DIDPMG_2_FD_108231 | JGI IMG/M metagenome (GOLD analysis project Ga0160496, IMG submission 108231) | Enriched soil microbial communities from UW Madison campus, WI, USA - DID2937_E24_FP MG | ecosystem: Environmental > Terrestrial > Soil > Grasslands | place: USA: Madison, Wisconsin | collected...
ACCTTCCACTTGCCGGGGAACGAGCTTTCGGTGATGTCTTCGAAGGCCGAGACACCGTTTTCTTCGTGCTGGTTGAAGCCGGGCTTGACGCCGGCAACCTTGAAAGGCTCGAGCTTGTCGCCAACAGTTTTCATGTGTTACTCCCAGTGAGTTGTTGGTGGAGAGGGCTAGTCGCCCAAACCACTAATTCTACGCTATTGATTATCACTGTCTAATTGATAATTCCTAAACTTGGCTTTGGGTAACTCTATCCGAGCCACCAGTCCGCCGCCTGCGCGCGGCAGCATCTTGAGCGAGCCGCCAGCGTGTTTGAGCAGGCGTTCGACAATCGCCAAGCCCAGGCCGGCGCCACTGACGCCGGTACGCGCGGCTTCGCCGCGCGAGAAGGGCCGCAACAGCCGTTCCACTTCCTCGGGCGCGATGCCCGGGCCGCGGTCGGCCACTTCGATCGCGAGCGTATTGCCCTCGGATTGCACCGTCATGACCAGATGCGCCAGGCCGTCGGTCGAGCGCCCATAGCGGCGCGCGTTCTCGATCAGGTTGCTCACGATGCGCTTGAGATCGAGCGCGGTGATGCGGGCGCGCAGGCCCGGCTCGATCGAGGCCTCGAGCTCGCCGCCCAGCGTCGCCGTGTGGCTGCGCTCGCGTTCGTAGAGCTCGGCCAGCACCGAGGAGATGTCGGTGGCGAGCTGGGGCAGGGTGCCGGCGGGCCGCGCGTATTCCATCAGCTGGCCGATACTGTGATCGATCTGGCCCAGGTCTTCGTCGATGGCCTGGCGCGCGTCCTCGGACACGCCGCTCATCTCGATTTCGAGGCGCATGCGGGCCAGCGGCGTGCGCAGGTCGTGCGAGATCCCGGCCAGCATCAGCTCGCGGTCGGCCTCCGCCTGGCGCAGATCCTTGGCCATGCGGTTGAACGAGGCGTTGAGGTCGCGGATCTCGAGCGGGCCCTGTTCGGGCAGCGGCGCGGGCGTTTCGCCGCGCGACAGCACCTGGGCCGCGCGCGCCAGCCGCGACAGCGGCCGGTTGACGAAGCCCACGCTGACCGCCGCGCCCACCAGCGAAAGCAGCAGCGCGGTCGCGCCCCAGCCCAGCCATTCGATGCCGCCGGTCAGCCCGATCTGCTCGCGTTCGAACACCAGCCAATAGAGATCCTGGTCTATCTGGAAACTGACCCAGAAACCGGGTACCTGATTGACCCCCCAGGCGATCTGGGTCTCGGGACCGAAGCGGGTGCGGATGTGCTGCGCGACGCGCTGCCAATAATCGTCATTGGGCAGGGCTTCGGTGAAATCGGTGACTTCGCGCGGATAGACCTGGATGCCCTCGTTGGTGGCCAGGTCGAGCAGCAGCTTGCTGCGTTCGTCGGTCTGCGAGTAGACCAGCGCGGTGCGGGTGATATTGACGGCCGTGATCACCCGCTGCGCCATCTGATTGGCGCGCGGGCCCAGCTCCATGCTGAAGAACACCTGCAGCCACGCTCCCAGGCTGACCAGCATGAGCGCGGCCAGCAATAGGAAAGTGCGCCCGAACAAGCCCAGGCGCAACCGTGATGTCAGGGTCCTCAGAATCCTGCGCAAGCGGGGCACGAGACTGCGCTCCTGCCCGGGTCGGGGCGAATAATCAACTGCCGCCATCTGGAACAAACACGTATCCCAGACCCCAGACGGTTTGGATGAAGACGGGCTTCGAGGGGTTCGGCTCGATCAGCTTGCGCAGGCGCGAGATCTGCACGTCCAGACTGCGGTCGAAGGCTTCGTATTCGCGGCCGCGGGCCAGCTCCATGAGCTTGTCGCGCGAGAGCGGAATCTTGGGGTGACGGGCAAATACCTTCAGCACCGAGAATTCGCCCGTGGTGATCGGCACCTGTTCGCCGTTGCGGGTCAGGGTGCGGGTCGAGAGGTTCAGGACGTAGGGGCCGAAAGCGATGGACTCGTTTTCCTGGCTCGGGGCGCCCGGATGCTCTTCGGTGCCGCGGCGGCGCAGGATCGCGTTGATGCGGGCCAGCAGTTCGCGCGGGTTGAACGGTTTGGACAGGTAGTCGTCGGCGCCCATCTCCAGGCCCACGATGCGGTCGATTTCTTCCGCCTTGGCCGTGAGCATGATGATCGGCGTGTTGTCGTGGCCGCCGCGCAGGCGACGGCAGATCGACAGGCCATCCTCGCCCGGCAGCATCAGGTCGAGGACGAGCAGGTCGAAATGCTCGCGTTGCCAGAGTTTGCCCATTTCCTTGGCATCCTCGGCGACGAAGACATTGAACCCTTGTTCCGACAGGTAGCGTCGCAGCAGATCGCGCAGGCGCGGATCATCGTCTACGACCAGGATCTTGCGGGTGGGAGTGGTGTTTTGCGTATTCATGGCCGGAAATGTAACAGTGACAAGAACCGGGGGAAAGAGGGTGTTCACAAGATATTACACATTGCACTGACCGGTAGAAATCGTCCTTACATACGAGGGACGAATGGGTGATTCCGTACAATGGAGGACTATGGAAATCAACTTGCTGGCCTTTGAAACATCTTCCTCCCGCTGCGGCGTCGCGCTGCTGACACGCCGGGCGGGAAGCACGGCGATTGCCGTGCGCGAACACGAGGGCGCCCAGGAGCATGCCGAACGCATGCTGCCGATGGCGCACGAGCTGCTCGAGGCGGCCGGTCTGGCGCCGGGCGACCTCGACGCGGTGGCCTTCGGCCAGGGGCCGGGGGGCTTCACCGGCCTGCGCGTGGCCTGCGGCGTGGCGCAGGGCGTGGCCATGGGCCTGGACCTGCCGGTGGTGCCCGTGGTGTCGCACCTGGCCGTGGCCCAGGCCACCCATGCGCTGCCGGGGCAGGTGGTGCTGGTGGCGCTGGATGCGCGCATGGAAGAGGTCTATCTGGCCGCCTATCGCCGGCTGCCGGCGCCGCAGGTGCCGGCGGCGGGCCCGTCCGAGGCCGCCGGCTGGGAGACGCTGCACGCGCCCCTGCTGATCGCCGCCGGCGAGGTCTGTGCCTGGGCCGCCCATCATCTGCCGGCCGGGGCCCGCGTGGTCGCCGCCGGCGACGCCTGGACCGTCTATGCGGCGCAGATGCCCTTGCCCGAGGGCTGGCAGCACAGCGACGAGGCGCGGCCGAGCGCGCGCGCGCTGGCGCGCCTGGCCGAGCTCGCGCTCGACCAGGGCATGAGCGTGGCGCCCGAGATGGCGGCGCCGCTCTATGTGCGCGACAAGGTCGCGTTCACCACCGCCGAGCGTGAGCGGGGCGAGGGCGGCAACCCGCGCGCCCGTGCCCAGGTGCCCGAGGCGCCCGCGCTGCGGCTCGCGCCGATGCGCCCGGCCGACCTCGACCAGGTGGCCGCGCTCGAGGCGCAAGTGCAGGCATTTCCCTGGACCCGCGGCAATTTCTCGGACGCCTTGCTCTCGGGCTACGCCTCCTGCGTGGCCTGGCGCGGCGATGCGCTGTGCGGGTTCTGCCTGCTGATGATGGCGCCCGACGTCTCCCACCTGCTCGTGATCGCCGTGCAGCGCGACCTGCAGCGCCAGGGCGTGGGCACGGCGCTGATGGAATGGTGCGAGGCGCAGTCGCGCGCGGCGGGCGTGGAGGGCGTGCTGCTGGAGGTGCGCCCGTCGAATCCCGGCGCGGTGGCCTTCTACGAACACCATGGCTATCTGCGGATCGGCGTGCGCAAGGATTACTATCCTGCCGGTAAGGGCACGCGCGAGGACGCATGGGTGATGCAGAAACCCCTGAAGGACACGAAGGCATGACGCAGGCATCCGCCGCGCCGGCCGCCGCCGGCCTGCGCGTCAATCCACTGCAGCGGCTGTGGCTGCGCGAGATCGGGATCGAAAAGACCTGGCTGCGCGCCCCGGCGCCGCTGCCGGCCGCGCCGATGCCAGCCACGGCCGAGGCACCCGTGGCGCGCGCCCTGGCCCCCGCCGCCGCGCTGACGCCGGCCGCGCCGATGCCGGCCGCGCCGGTCGCCTCGCCCGCAGCCGCGACGCCCGCGCCGGCGGCAGGCGCCGCGCCGGCCGCCGACCGGGTCCGGATTCCGGTGCGTTCCGGTCCGCCGCCCAAGCCCGTCAAGGTCGAGGAGGCGGCGGCCCAGGAAGAACGCACGCCGGCCGAGCGCGCGCGCGAAGTCGCCGCGCGCGCCGGCCGCGCCGACCTCGACGAGCTGGAAGGGCTGGTCTCCGCCTGCACGGCCTGCGGCCTGTGCGAGGGGCGCAAGCATGCCGTGTTCGGCACCGGCGCCCGCCAGGCCCGCTGGCTGGTGGTCGGCGAGGCGCCGGGCGAGCAGGAAGACCGGCAGGGCCTGCCGTTCGTGGGCCGGTCGGGGCAGTTGCTGGACGCGATGCTGGCGTCGATCGGGATGAGCCGCGAGCAGGACGTCTTCATCGCCAACGTGATCAAGTGCCGGCCGCCCGGCAACCGCAATCCCAAGCCCGAGGAAGTGGCGGCCTGCAGCCCCTACCTGATGCGCCAGATCGCGCTGCTCAAGCCCGACCGCATCCTGGTGCTCGGCCGCTTCGCCGCCCAGACCCTGCTGGGCACCGACGCCACGATCGGCAGCCTGCGCGGCCGGGTCCACAGCCTCAAGACCGACGAGGGCGTCGAGATCCCGATGGTGGTGAGCTACCACCCGGCCTATCTGCTGCGCAGCCCGGTCGAGAAGGCGCGCGCCTGGCAGGACCTGCAGCTCGCGGTCGCGCCCTGAGCGGCGCGGCGCGCGTGCCGCGCCGCGCCGAAACGCAGACTGGCGACCCCGCGGGGTCGCCAGTGGCTTGATTCACAACGGCTTTTTTCAGTGGTGGACGCTGTCGAGCGCCTTGCCGTGGCCTTCCTGGCCGATCTGGTCCTGGAGGTCGGGATTGCGCGCCAGGTTGACGCGCGCCCAGCGGATGAAGACCAGCATCAGGATCGTGACCAGCAGGCCGAACACCACGATCACGGCGTTGATGGGCATGTTGAGCCACAGCATCAGCGTGTACATGGCGACCATCAGCAGGATGTTGAGCTGCTCGTTGAAGTTCTGCACGGCGATCGAATGGCCGGCCGACAGCAGCACGTGGCCGCGATGCTGCAGCAGGGCGTTCATCGGCACCACGAAGAAGCCCGCCAGCCCGCCGGTGAGCAACAGCAGCAGGTAGACGCTCCAGGGCGAGTACACCAGCGGCATCAGCATCACCACCAGGCCCATGGCGGCACCCACCGGCAGCACGACCAGCGCCCGGCGCAGCGGAATGCGGCCGGCCAGGATCGAGCCGATCACGGTGCCCACCGCCGCCACGCCCATCAGGATCGAGGCCTGGTCGAGCCGGTAGCCCAGGTGGCTGCGGCCCCACTCGATCACGATGAGCTGCAGCGTGGCGCCCGCGCCCCAGAACAGGGTGGTGACCGCCAGCGAGATCTGGCCCAGCTTGTCGCGCCACAGCACCCGCACGTAGCCGCCGAAGGTGCGGACCAGCTTGATCGGGTTTTTCTGCTGCGGCGGGTAGCGCACGTGGGTGCTGGGGATGAGCAGGTTGCACAGCGCGGCCAGCAGGTAGACCACGGCGATCACCAGGATCGCGGCCTCGGCGGGCGTGTGGACCAGGCTGCCGATGGTCGGGTGCGACAGCAGCAGCTGCGACACCTTGGGCGAGATCAGGGCGCCGCCCAGCACGGTGCCGATGATGATGGACAGCACGGTGAGGCCTTCGATCCAGCTGTTGCCCTTGACCAGCAGGTCGGGCGGCAGCATCTCGGTCACGATGCCGTACTTGGCCGGCGAATAGGCGGCCGCGCCGATGCCCACCAGCGCGTAGGCGGCACAGACGAGGTAGGTCTGGTAGACGGGGGGCACGCCGATGTTGGCGTAGGAGAACATCAGCAGACAGCCGGCCACCTTGAGCGCGTTGGTGACGAACATCACCCGGCCCTTGGGGTAGGAGTCGGCGAACGCGCCCACGAAGGCGGCCAGCACCACATACGCCAGCGCGAACGACCATTTCATCAGCGGCGCCATCCAGTCGGGCCCACTCAGCTCCAGGATCAATGCGATGGCCGCAATGAACAACGCATTGTCCGCCATGGATGAGAAGGCCTGGGCGGCCATGACCAGATAAAACCCGCGTTTCAAGAATGTCCCCGCTGGTGCCGCTGGCGGCGTTGTGTGGAATTGGGTATTGATATGCGAAATTGTCAGCGAGTATAGCGTCCGGCCACGCCGCCTGGCGCTGCGATTGTGCCCTGACCGTTGTTCACCTTCGGCCGATCCCCGCCTGCGGTATCATACGACCCATATCAGACCGGCCTTTCGAGGCCGGTTTGCCAATTTGCGCGGCAGGTCCGTTCAACGCCTTCGTTCAACCTACCCGGTCCGTCATCGTACTGTGCGCCTTACCCAGCTAAAACTCGCCGGCTTCAAGTCCTTCGTCGATCCCACCGTGATCCCCGTTCCCAGCCAGCTGGTGGGGGTGGTGGGGCCCAACGGCTGCGGCAAATCGAACATCATCGATGCCGTGCGCTGGGTGCTGGGCGAGGCCAAGGCCTCGGAGCTGCGCGGCGAGTCCATGCAGGACGTGATCTTCAACGGCTCGGGCAACCGCAAGCCGGCAGCCCGCGCCTCGGTCGAAATGGTGTTCGACAACAGCGAAGGCCGAGCGGCCGGGCAGTGGAGCACCTACGCCGAGATCGCGGTGCGGCGCGTGCTCACCCGCGACGGCACCAGCAGCTACTACGTCAACAACCAGCAGGTCCGGCGTCGCGACATCCACGACATCTTCCTGGGCACCGGCCTGGGCGCGCGCGGCTACGCCATCATCGGCCAGGGCATGATCAACCGCCTGATCGAGGCGCGCCCCGAAGAGCTGCGGGTGTTCCTCGAAGAGGCTGCCGGCGTGTCGCGCTATAAAGAGCGCCGCCGCGAGACCGAAAACCGCCTGTCCGACACGCGCGAAAACCTCACCCGCGTCGAAGACATCCTGCGCGAGCTCAATTCCCAGCTCGAAAAGCTGGAAGCGCAGGCCGAGGTGGCGCGCCAGTATCGCGAGATGCAGGCCGACGGCGAGAAAAAGCAGTTTGCGCTGTGGTTCCTGAAGGAAACCGGCGCGCGCCTCGAGCGCGACAAGAAAACGCAGGAGATGGCCCAGGCGCAGAACAACCTCGAGTCCGCCATCGCCGCGCTGCGTTCCGGCGAGGCCGAGCTCGAGTCGCGCCGCCAGGCCCACTACGCCGCCAGCGACGCCGTGCACGCGGCCCAGGGCCAGCTCTACGAAGCCAACGCCCAGGTCAGCCGCCTGGAGGCCGAGATCCGCCACGTGGTGGATTCGCGCAATCGCCTGACCGCCCGCCGCGAGCAGCTGCTCGCGCAGATCGCCGAATGGAACGCGCAGCAGGAACACTGCACCGAACAGATCGCCCAGGCCGAGGATGACCTCGCCACCGGCGCCGCCCGCACCGAAGAGGCGCGCGCCGTGGCCGAAGAGGCGCAGGCCAGCCTGCCCGCCATCGAGGCCCGCGTGCGCGAAGCCGCCGCCGGCCGCGACGAGATGCGCGCCGCGCTGGCCCGGGTCGAGCAGAACCTCGCCCTGGCGGCCCAGACGCAACGCGAATCCGATCGCCAGTTGCAGAGCCTGGAGCAGCGCCGCGAGCGTCTGCAGCAGGATCTGCGCGAACTCCACACGCCCGACCCCGAAAAGCTCGAAGAGCTGGCCGGCGCCCGCTACGCCGGCGAGGAGCAGCTCGAGACGGCGCAGGCCGAGCTCGCCGAGCTCGAGGGCCGCATTCCCGAGGCCGACGCCGAGCGCAGCCGCGCCCAGGCCGCCGCCCAGCAGGACGCCCAGGCGCTCGCGCGCCTCGAGGCGCGCATGGCCGCCCTAGTCAAGCTCCAGGAAGACGTGCAGAAGCAGGGGGCGCTCGAGCCCTGGCTGGCCAAGCACGAGCTCGCCGGCCTGGGCCGCCTCTGGCAGAAACTGCACATCGAGCCGGGCTGGGAGCCCGCGCTGGAAGCGGCGCTGCGCGAACGCATGGCGGCCCTCGAGGTGCGCAACCTCGACTGGGCGCGCGCCTTCGCCGAAGACGCGCCGCCCGCGCGCCTGGCCTTCTACCAGACCCCCGCGGCCGGCCCCGCGCCCGCCGCGCCGGCCGGCCTCACGCCGCTGGCCAGCCTGCTGCGCATCACCGATCCCGACCTGCGCGCGCTGCTCAACGACTGGCTGCGCGGCATCTACACCGCCAATGACGTGACCCAGGCGCTCGGCGCCCGGGCCACGCTGCCGGAAGGCGCGGCCTACGTGGTGCGCGCCGGCCATCTGGTCGACGCCCACAGCGTGCGCTTCTACGCCCCCGACTCCGAGCAGGCCGGCATGCTGGCGCGCCAGCAGGAGATCGAGAATCTGCAGCGCGAGATCAAGGCGCAGCAGCTCATCGCCGACCAGGCGCTGGGCAACGTGGCGCGCGCCGAGGCGGCCTGGCAGCAGGTGAGCCAGGCCATCTCGCCGGCGCGCCAGCGCGTGGCCGAGGTCACGCGTCGCGTGCACGACATCCAGCTCGAACACTCGCGCCTGCAGCAGCAGGCCGAGCAGTCGGGCGAACGCGCGGCACGGCTGCGCCAGGATCTCGACGAGCTGGCCGTCCAGGAAGAAGACCTGCGCGCGACCCGCGAGGACGCCGAGGCCCGCTTCGAGACGCTCGACGCCGAGCTGGCCGAACACCAGGGCCGGTTCTCCGACGCCGAGATCGACGGCGAGGGGCTGGCGGCGCAGGCCGAGGCCGCCCGCACCCGGCTGCGCGAGCTCGAACGGGCTGCGCAGGAAGCCGAATTCGCCGAGCGCGGCGTGCAGGTGCGGATCACCGACCTGCAACGCAACCGCCAGCTCGCCGCCGACCAGAGCCAGCGCGCCTCGGTCGAGCTGCAGCAGCTCGAGACCGAACTGGTCGACCTCGACGCCTCCGCCACCCAGGCCGGCCTGCAGGACGCGCTCGAGACGCGCGCCGAGCGCGAGGAAGCCCTGACCCGCGCGCGCCAGGAGCTCGACAATCTCTCGGCGCTGCTGCGCGGCGCCGACGAAGACCGCCTGGCACAGGAGCGCCTGCTCGAGCCGCTGCGCGCCCGCATCACCGAATTGCAGCTCCAGGAGCAGGCCGCCCGCCTGGCCGAGGAGCAGTTCACCGAACAACTCAACGCGCGCGAAGTCGACCGCGAAGGCCTGGCCCAGGAGCTGGCCAACATGCCCGACGAATGGCGCCGCGCCAGCTGGCTGCAGTCCGAAGTGGGCCGCATCTCGCGCCAGATCGAGGCGCTGGGCTCGGTCAACCTGGCCGCGCTCGACGAGCTCGGCACCTCGCGCGAGCGCAAGACCTTCCTCGACGCGCAGCAGACCGACCTGCTCACCGCCATCGAGACGCTCGAAGACGCGATCCGCAAGATCGACCGCGAGACGCGCGAGCTGCTGCAGGAAACGTTCAACACCGTCAACGGCCATTTCGGCGAGCTGTTCCCGCGCCTGTTCGGCGGGGGCGAGGCGCGCCTGACCATGACGGGCGACGAGATCCTCGATGCCGGCGTGCAGGTGATGGCGCAGCCGCCTGGCAAGCGCAACAGCACGATCCACCTGCTGTCCGGGGGCGAGAAGGCCCTCACCGCCACCGCGCTGGTGTTCGCGCTGTTCAAGCTCAACCCGGCGCCGTTCTGCCTGCTCGACGAGGTGGACGCGCCGCTCGACGACGCCAACACCGAACGCTACGCCAACCTGGTGCGCAACATGAGCGAGCAGACGCAGTTCCTGTTCATCTCGCACAACAAGATCGCGATGCAAATGGCAAAGCAATTGGTGGGCGTGACGATGCAGGAGCAGGGCGTTTCGCGTATCGTTGCCGTAGATATCGACTCGGCCGTACAAATGGCCGCCGAAGCCGCATAAACCGACTGAACGTAGGGCGCCCGACAGGGCGCGGGATTGATACATGAGTGATTTGCAGATCGGCTTGATTGCCCTGGGCGTGCTGCTCATCCTGCTGGTGCTGGGATTCAACTGGTGGCAAGACCGCCGCGTGCGCCGCAAGATGCAGGTGCATTTCCCTTCGAGCGAGCAGGATCCCTTGCTGGGCGCCGGCGAGATGCCGGCCGCGCCGCGCGCGCCCGCCGCCGCCACGCCCGCGTCCCCGGTCCAGCGTCGCGAGCCGGGCATCGGTGCGCGCGACCCCGACGAAGATCCGGTTGCCGCCGCCGCCGCCGTGCCGGTGGCCGACCAGGCCGAGCGCGACGATGCCGAAGAGCCGGATCCCGCCAGCGAAGTCGTGATCGAGATCCACTTTGCCGAGCCGGTGCGCGGTGCCGACCTGCTGCCCTACATGCAGTCGCTGCGCCAGATCGGCCGCAAGCCGCTGCGCGTGTTCGCCAGCACCGATCGCGGCCGCCATCGCGCCCGCCTCCACGGCGAGGAATCCTATGCCTCGCTGCAGCTGGCCTTGCTGCTGGCCAACCGCAGCGGTCCGCTCTCGGCCATCGAATGGTCGCAGGCCTGGGCCCGTGCGCAAGACCTGGCCGAGCGTTTCGAGGCCACCATCGAGGGCCCCGACCAGCAGGAAGTGCTCGAACGGGGCGCGCGCCTGGACGCCACCTGCGCGGCGCTCGACACCCAGGTCGGCCTCACGCTGCTGCTGGGCACCGCCCGGCCCGCCGCAGAGGTCATGAACGTGGCGCGCGAACTCGGCTTCGCCAACGGCGGCACGGGCATGTCCTGGCTGACCGACACCGGCGCCGTGCGCTTCACGCTCTCGCGCACCGACGGCGCGCCGCTGGACGCCGGCATGGGCGGCATCACCCACCTCACCCTGTTGCTCGACGTGCCGTGCACGCCGGCCGACCCGCGCGCCTTCGGCCGCATGGTCGACGTGGGCCGTGACCTCGCCACCCGCCTGCGCGCCGAGCTGATCGACGACCAGGGCCGCGGTCTGGTCGACGGCGCCGACAAGGTCATCGACGAGCGCCTGCAGGTGCTGTTCGGCCAACTCGAAGAGGCCGGCCTGCCGGCAGGCAGCGAACGCTCCAAGCGGGTCTTTGCGTGATGAGCAAGGCGTCGCCCACGCCGGCCGAGTCGGCAGCGCGCCTGCGCGCCGAGATCGAGCAGCACAACATCCGCTATTACGTCCACGACGAACCGAGCATCTCCGACGCCGACTACGACGCGCTGATGCGCGAGCTGCAGTCGCTCGAGGCCGAGCATCCCGAGCTGGTCACGCCGGAGTCGCCCACGCAGCGCGTGGGCGCCGCGCCGCTGGCCGAGTTCGGCAGCGTGCGGCACGCGGTGCCGATGCTGTCGCTGGGCAACGCCTTCGCCGCCGAAGACGTGCACGATTTCGACAAGCGCGTGGCCGACACGCTGCGCGCTGCGGGCCTGCTGGGCCTGAGCGACAGCCCGCGCTACTTCTGTGAGCTCAAGCTCGACGGCCTCGCCATCAGCCTGCGCTACGAAGACGGCATGCTGGTGCAGGCCGCGACGCGTGGCGACGGCCAGACCGGCGAGGACGTCACCGCCAACATCCGCACCATCAAGGTGATCCCGATCAAGCTGCGCGGCGATTTCCCGCGCGTGCTCGAGGTGCGCGGCGAGGTCCTGATGAACCGCGCCGATTTCGAGAAGCTCAACGTCAAGCAGGCCGCGCGCGGCGAGAAGGTGTTCGTCAATCCGCGCAACGCCGCCGCCGGCAGCCTGCGCCAGCTCGACCCGCGCATCACCGCGCAGCGTCCGCTGCGCTTCTTCGCCTACAGCTGGGGCGAGGTGCAGGGCCTGGCGCGCGCCACCGGCGATCGCTTCGACGAGCCGGCGCCGGGCACGCGCGAGGTCTCGACGCTGCCGCACGACACGCACGGCGAGATGCTGGCGTGGCTCGCCAGCCTCGGCCTGCCGGTCAACGTGCGCTACAACCACCAGGCCGAGGGCGCGCAGGGGCTGCTGGATTTCTACGAGCGCGTGGGCAAGCTGCGCGCCTCGTTGCCCTACGACATCGACGGCGTGGTCTACAAGGTCGATTCCTTGCCCGCGCAACGGGTGCTGGGCTTCGTGTCGCGCGCGCCGCGCTGGGCCGTGGCGCACAAGTTCCCGGCCGAAGAGGCCACCACCGAGCTGCTCGACATCGAGGTGCAGGTGGGCCGCACCGGCGCCATCACGCCGGTGGCGCGGCTCAAGCCCGTGTTCGTCGGCGGCGTGACCGTCACCAACGCCACGCTGCACAACGAAGACGAGATCCGCCGCAAGGACGTGCGCATCGGCGACACCGTGGTCGTGCGCCGCGCCGGCGACGTGATCCCCGAGGTCGTGGGGCCGGTCATCGAGAAGCGGCCCGAGGGCGCGCGCGAGTTCGTCATGCCCACGCACTGTCCGGTGTGCGGGTCGGCGATCGAGAAGCTCGAGGATGAAGCCATCGCGCGCTGCACCGGCGGGCTGTTCTGCGCCGCGCAGCGCAAGCAGACGCTGCTGCACGCGGCCGGCCGCAAGGCGCTCGACATCGAAGGCCTGGGCGAGAAGGTCGTCGACCAGCTCGTGGAGAACGGCTGGGTCAAGTCGCTGGCCGACCTGTACGGCCTGAACGCCATCAAGCTGGCCACGCTGGACCGCATGGGCCAGAAGTCGGCCGAGAACCTGGTGGCGGCGATCGACAAGGCGCGCAAGCCGGCGCTGGGCCGGCTGCTGTTCGCGCTCGGCATCCGCCACGTCGGCGAGACCACCGCGCGCGACATCGCCCGCCATTTCGGCACGATCGAGCGCATCATGGATGCCGACGAAGAGGCGCTGCTGGCGGCGCCCGACGTGGGCCCGGTCGTGGCCGGCTCGATCCATCGCTTCTTCGCCGAGCCGCACAACCGCGAGATCATCGCCGCGCTGGCCGAGAAGGGCGTGCACCCCGAAGCCGAGGCCGAGCCGCAGGGCACCACCCTGGCCGGCAAGACCTTCGTGCTGACCGGCACCATGCCCAACTGGACCCGCGAGGAGGCCACGCGCCACATCCAGGCGGCCGGGGGCAAGGTGAGCGGGTCGGTGTCCAAGAAAACCGCCTACCTGGTGGCGGGCGAGGACGCGGGCAGCAAGCTCACCAAGGCCCAGGAGCTGGGCGTGGCCATCCTCGACGAGGATGGGCTGCGCGCGCTGCTCGGCATGGCATAGCGCGCCGCGCCCGCCGGCGAGTGCAAAAAGCCCGCGTCAGCGGGCTTTTTCATGTCCGTGCGCTGGCCGCCGCACTGGCCGCCGCACTAGCCGCCGCGCGCCGGGGTGCCAAAAGGGGCGGCACCAACGAAAACGCCCGCTTGCGCGGGCGTTCTGTGCAGCGGCGCGCCCGGGGCGCGACCGGCAGCCTTACTGGACCTTGGCCTTTTCGCGCAGGTCTTTCTGGAAGTTGGCCAGCGTCTGCTGACGCAGCATTTCCTCGATCTGCGGGCGGACCTGGTCCATCGGCGGGAATTCCACCGGACGGGTGTCTTCGACCTGGATGATGTGCCAGCCGAACTGGGTCTGGACCGGCTTGTCGGCCAGTTCGCCCTTCTTCAGCTTGGTCACGGCCTCGGCGAACGGGGCCACGTAGTTGGTGGGCGGGGCCCAGCCCAGATCGCCGCCGCGCTCGGCGCTGCCGGGATCCTTGGAGTTTTTCTTGGCCAGTTCGTCGAACTTGCCCTTGTTGCCCTTGAGCTGGGTCAGCAGGTCGTTGGCGGCCTTCTCGTCTTCGACGAGGATGTGGCGGACCTTGTACTCCATCTTGCCGGACTGCTCTTTCTTGACCTTGTCGTACTCGCCCTGGACCTGGGCATCGGTGACCGGGTGCTTGGCGAGGTAGTCGGCCATCAGGGCGCGGACCAGGATGCCCTGGCGGGCCAGCTCGATTTCGGTCTGGACGTCGGCCTGCTTGGCGATGCCCTGCTTCTCGGCGGCCTGGACGAACACCTGGCGGTTGATCATCTCCTGCTTGACCTGCTCGCGCAGCTGCGGCGAGTCGGTGGCGCCCTGGCTCACCAGCAGCTTGACGAACTCGTCGAGGTTCTTCTGGGAAATGGCCTTGCCGTTGACAGTAGCCACGTTTTGGGCGAAAGCAGGCACGGCGATGACGCAGGCCGCTGCCAGCATGACGATGCGTTTCATGAAGTTCCTTTGGGAGTTACTTGGAAGAGGGTGCCTGTGCGTCGAGCGCCAGCGCATGTATGGGAAAGGGCATGAGATCTTGCAGTCGATCATACACCAGCCTATGGCGGGCGACCGGCCGCAGACCGACGAATTGCTCGGAGACGATGAGCACGCGATAGTGCGCCGCGCCGCCCCGCGCACCGGCGTGGCCGGCGTGCAGGTGCGACTCGTCTTCGATGTCCAGCTGCAGCGGCGCGAGCGGCGCCAGCCGGGCCCGGATGATTTCGAGACGGTCGAGCGGATCGAGCGGATCGAGGGCAGGGGAATCAGTCATGGGTGGAAGCGGGCTTGTCGCCTTCGGCGGCTTCGGGGGCGATGTACTTGCCGAGCCAGAACGACTGGCCGATCACGAACAGGAAGGTCATGATCAACAGGCCGAAGGCCTTGAAGCTGACCCACTGGTCTTCGGTGAAGGCGCCGGAGAATGCCACGTAGAGGTTGAGGGCACCGGCCACGACGAAGAACGTGGCCCATGCCAGGTTGAGCTTGTTCCAGACCGCGGGCTCGGTGAGCGTGATCTTGCTGCCCATGAACTTCTCGATCAGGTTGCGGCCGAGCACGTAGCGCGAGAACAGCAGCGCGCCGCCGAACAGCCAATACAGCACGGTCGGCTTCCACTTGATGAAGGTGTCGCTGTGCAGGTAGATCGTGGCGCCGCCGAACAGGACGATCACGATCAGACTGACCCAGTTCATGGCATCGACGGGCTTGCGGCGGATCTTGAGCCAGGCGATCTGCAGCACCGAGGCCGCGATGGCGACCTTGGTGGCGAAGTAGATGTCGGCGTACTTGAAGGCAACGAAGAACAGCAGCAGCGGGAACAGATCGAACAGAAACTTCTTCATTCTTCGCCCTGCGGCTCGAACTTCATCGACACCGAGTTGATGCAATAGCGCAGGCCGGTGGGCTCGGGGCCGTCCGGAAACACATGGCCCAGGTGGGCGTCGCAGATATTGCACAGCACTTCGGTGCGCACCATGCCGTGCGTGGTGTCGGTCTCTTCGCGCACGCGCGCCGGGTCGATCGGCTCGAAGTAGCTGGGCCAGCCACAGCCGGCGTCGAACTTGGTATCGGAGGCGAACAACGGCGTGCCACAGCCCACGCAGCGGTAGATGCCGGGCGTAAAGGTGTCCCAATAGCGGCCGGTGAAGGCGCGCTCGGTGCCTTTCTCGCGCGCGACGGCAAATTCCATCGGCGTGAGCTGGGCTTTCCATTCGGCTTCGGTTTTACGGACTTTATCCATGGCTTTTAGAGTGTCCCCAATCGATTTGGTTCGATCCGGCCGCGAAATGCCCGCCGGAGTGCGAGAGGCAATGATGTTAATCGAGTTTGCCGCGAGCCCTGGCCGATGCCCGCGCCGCGGGCCGGGGTTTCCCCTTAGAGACGCATCCCTGCGATACGGTAAGAATTCGCCATTAACGAATGCATTTGCTTTTGCAGGTGGGTGTTGGCCTTAGGGTTGATCCCGGGTGAGAGGGGAATCCGCAATTTGATACTCTTTTAATCCTATAATTCTTTTTTCTGTATAACTTTAAACAGGCTCCGCGCCCGCCCCGGGCGCACCACAAGAGCCAACACAGGAGACAAAAAATGATGCGCAAGCAATTCGGCTTGTCCGCGGTCGCGGCCGCACTCGCCCTCGGGCTGTCGTTCGGCGCCCAGGCGCAGGTCAAGGTCGGCGTCACCGTGTCCTCGACCGGCCCGGCCGCCTCGCTCGGCATCCCCGAGCGCAACACCGTGGCGCTGCTGCCGCGTGAAGTCGCCGGTCAGAAGATCGAATGGATCGTCCTCGACGACGCCACCGACACCACCCAAGCCGTGAAGAACTCGCGCAAGCTGGCCTCCGACGACAAGGTCGACGTGCTGATCGGCACCTCGGTCACGCCCGGCTCGCTCGCCATGGTCGACGTCGCCGCCGAGGCGAAGGTCCCGATGATCAGCGTGGCCGCCAGCGCCAAGATCGTCGAGCCCGTCGACGACAAGCGCCGCTGGGTCTTCAAGACCCCGCAGAACGACGCCCTGATGGCCGGCGCCCTGGCCGATGCCATGGTCAAGTCCAAGATCAAGACCCTCGGCTTCATCGGCTTCGCCGACGCCTACGGCGACGGCTGGCTGGCCGTGATGCAGGCGGCTGCCGAGAAGGCCGGCATCAAGGTCGTCGCGGTCGAGAAGTACGGCCGCACCGACACCAGCGTGACGGGCCAGGTGCTCAAGCTGGTGGGCGCAAAGCCCGACGCCATCCTGATCGCCGGCGCCGGCACGCCCTCGGCCCTGCCGCAAAAGGAACTGCGCGCCCGCAACTACCCGGGCCAGATCTACCAGACCCACGGCGCCGCCAACAACGACGTGCTGCGCGTCTGCGGCAAGGATTGCGACGGCATGCTGCTGCCGGCCGGCCCGCTGCTGGTCGCCGCCCAGCTGCCCGACAGCAATCCGGTGAAGAAGTCGGCCCTGGCCTACGTCGAAACCTACGAAAAGGCGCATGGCGCCGGCTCGACCAACACCTTCGGCGGCCACATGTGGGATGCCGGCCAGCTGGTGGTCGCGGCCCTGCCGCAGGCCCTGAAGTCGGGCGCCAAGCCCGGCACGCCGGAATTCCGCGCCGCCATGCGTGACGCGCTCGAAGGCGTGAAAGACCTGGCCGTGTCGCAGGGCGTGTTCAACATGAGCCCGACCGACCACGCCGGCTTCGACGAGCGCTCGCGCGTCATCGTCAAGGTCGAGGGCGGCAAGTGGGTCTACCAGCCCGGCCTCTGATCGCACGGTTTGACCGGGTTGCGCGGTGCCGTGGCGACGCCTCGATGGCGTAGTATCGCGCTTCCCTGCTGCACCTCGCACCGGCCTCGCGGCCGGTGCGTCGTATTCGCCGTGTCCCGGACGGGGTCGGGACACCAAGAACCATAAGGTAGTTGTTCGATGGATTCCACAATTGCGCTGATACTGCTGCAAGACGGTATCGTGAACGGCGCCATCTATGCCCTGCTGGGCATGGCACTGGTGCTGGTCTTCGCCGTCACGCGCGTCATCTTCATTCCACAGGGCGAATTCGTCGCATTCGGCGCGCTCACGCTGGCCATGCTGGTCGACGGCCGCGTGCCGGGCACGGCCTATCTGCTGCCGCTGCTCGGCCTGGTCGTGCTGCTGCTCGAGCTGGTGCGCGCCTTGCGCACCGGCGTCTGGTCCGGCCTGCCCAAGGTGCTCGCCAGCTGTGTGGCGCTGCCGCTCGCGCTGTTGTGGGTCACCACCTCGTACGCCGCCGCCGGCACGTCGCTGTGGCTCAACATGCTGCTCACGCTGCTGCTGGTCATTCCGATGGGCCCGATGGTCTATCGCATCGTCTACCAGCCGCTGGCCGAGGCCACGGTGCTGGTGCTGCTGATCGTGTCGGTGGCCGTGCACTTCGCGCTGATGGGCCTGGCGCTGGTGTTCTTCGGCGCCGAGGGCTGGCGCACGCCGGCCTTCGTGGGCGGCCAGATCGACCTGGGCTTTGCCACGTGGTCGGGCCAGAGCCTGTTCGTGGTGGCGACCTGCGCGCTGCTGATCGTGGCGCTGTGGCTGTTCTTCGGCAAGACGCTGTACGGCCGGGCGCTGCGCGCCACCGCCGTGAATCGCCGCGGCGCGCGGCTGGTGGGCATCAGCACGACCATGTCGGGCAGCCTGACCTTCACGCTGGCCGTGGCCATCGGCGCCATGTCGGGCATGCTGATCGCCCCCATCACCACCGTTTACTACGACACCGGCTTCCTGATCGGCCTGAAGGGGTTCGTGGGCGCCATCATCGGCGGCCTGGCGAGCTACCCGGTGGCCGCCGCCGGCGCGCTGCTGGTCGGCGTGCTCGAAGCGTTTTCGTCGTTCTGGGCCAGCGCCTACAAGGAAGTGATCGTGTTCACGCTGATCATTCCCGTGCTGATCTGGCGTTCCTTCTCGCATCGCCACGTGGATGACGAGGAGTAAGCATCATGAACATGAACCGTATCCTGCTTGCAGTCTTCATCGTCGTGCTCGCGGCGCTGCCCCTGGTGGGCGCGACGCCCGAGTTCTGGATCACCCAGCTCAACT
>Ga0160496_1000454_pt1 | contig 18132 bp, 17 predicted proteins | sample DIDPMG_2_FD_108231 | JGI IMG/M metagenome (GOLD analysis project Ga0160496, IMG submission 108231) | Enriched soil microbial communities from UW Madison campus, WI, USA - DID2937_E24_FP MG | ecosystem: Environmental > Terrestrial > Soil > Grasslands | place: USA: Madison, Wisconsin | collected...
GAGCCTCCCGTAATCGGGCCGCCGCGCATTGACCCGTCAGTGCGACGGCCCAGGGTTCAGATCAGGGAGAGCCGGTGGATGACCTGGCTGGGATCATCCGGGTCAGCGACGGTGGTGAACCCCGCCGCTTTGGCCAGCTCGCGCATCGCTTGGTTGGCTGCTGCATCAACCGAATACATCTGCCGCAAGCCCTTGGCCCGGGCATGGTCGATCAGGTGCTTGAGCAGCAGGCGACCCAAGCCATGGTGCTGCCAGCTGTCCATGACGGTAACGGCACACTCGCACTCGTCCTTGCCGCTAGCAGTGGCGTAGCGGGAAATGCCCACTTCCTGCAATTCGCCATCCACGTGGGCAAGGGCGACGTAAGCCGCCTGGCGATCCTGGTCGACCTTCATCAGCTGGTCGAGCATGGCTTCACCGGGCTCCCTGAGCTGGCAGAGGAAGCGGAAATGCCGCGATTCGGGCGACAGCCGTTCGATGAAGGCTTTTTCGCGTTCTCGGTCCTGGGCTTGCAAGGGCCTGATCAATACGTGAACGCCGTTTTCAAGGGCTTCGATCCAGTATTCACCCGAAGGTTTTGGGAACGAAGGCGTTTTATGCTCACGGGAAGTCTCGGCGGGCGCCATGGCAATGTCCTCTGTGTCGAATGAACAAGGAAGTTCAGTTTCGGCAGCGGGCCCATCGCTGACTTGACAGTTGTCAATTGCTTCCCACATGACTTGTCAAACCGATAGAAAAAAGCGGGTATAGCCGGGGATAGCGTCCGACCCTTGGTCGGACAGACCGCTAACGTTTAGTGGAACCGCTAACTTCAATAGATACACGCCTGCAAAAAAGCAGAGGCATCATCATGTCAGGCCTTGCGGAAATGGGAGCAAAGCTCCAGGTCAAGTGCCTTGCGTGCTCGTTGAGCCGGCTTTGCCTGGCAGCCAGCCTCAGTGCCGACGAAGTGGCCAAGCTGGAGCGAATTGTCCGCCGTAATCGGCCGCTGAAGCGGGGTGAGTACCTGTTCAAGGCCAATGAACCCATGGAGCATGTGTATGCCTTGCGCTCCGGGGCGATCAAGAATTTTCTGCTCGATGCCGAGGGCACCGAGCGGGTGACCGGCTTTCTCCTACCGGGGGAAATGCTCGGGCTGGACGCTATTGGTGCCAGTCATTACCGAAGCTTTGCCGTTGCCCTGGAAATCTCGCTGGTATGCGCCATCAGGCTGGACCAACTGGTGGACCTGTCCGGCCAGATTTCAGGGCTGCGCTATCAGTTGCTGCACATGCTCAGCCTGGGGATCCAGGGCAAGGACGAGCACCTGCGCTGCTGCCATGGGCGTGCCGAACAGCGGTTGGCGATCTTCCTGCTGGGTATGTCCGCGCGTTACCAGGCGCGAGGCTTGCAGGCTGATGTGTTCAACCTGCCCATGTCCCGTGGTGATATCGCCAACTACCTGGACCTCACGCAGGAAACGGTCAGCCGACTGTTCAGCCGTTTCGTCCATGCAGGTTTCATGCTGTGCGCCGGGCGTGAGGTCAGGCTCATCGACATGCAAGGCCTGGTCAACCTGACCCGCCTGGAGGAGCCCACTTGAGCGCGGCAAGCACCCGGTCATAGCGTTGCACAGGCCAGCTTTCGGGGGAGTGCCCCACCCAGATCGGGCGTGACACATGATCTGTGCGTATCCAGATGCGCTGCGCGGCTACGCCAGTTTGCCAGCACAACCGTGCGACTTGGCGCGCCACCTGTGGCGGCGCGCAACAGTACACCGTGTCCGGGCGGAAAGTGGTCAGCAAGTGCCTGGTCTGCCACCAGCCACTGCTGTAGTCACGCGGCAATGGCGACAGTGCCGACAGCCAGGGTCGACACTCGTCTGGCAGCAGTTCGGCCGCAATGCCGTCATGTGACAGCTGCAACTCTACCCCAGGCAGCCAGCAACGAATCTCATCCAGCGCACCCAGCAAGGGCAGCAGGCCTTCGGCGCGACTGATGGCCAGCAACCTTGTACTTTGCAGGGGCAACGGCCAAGCGCTGCCAAGCGGCCCGGAATAGTCGAGCAGCTCCCCCGCACGGCCCAAGGGCTGCGCGCTCTGGGTGCTGACGATAAATTGCCCGGCCCCGCCAGGTAGGGTCACGTAACTGCACGGCCAGCACTCGGTACGACCACTGAGCACGCAGTACTGGCCAGCCATTGCCTCGCCGCATGGCTGGCTGCAAAGGGCCAGGCGCACGAATTGCTGGATGCCCAGGCCGGGCAATGTCTGGAGCAAGCGAACGCTGGCACCCTCCCGGTCCATGACTGCCTCGCACTGTAAGGATGACTTGCTGTAATCAGCCTAGACCGTGGGCAATCCGGCACTTTGATCAGGATCAAACCAGCGGGCGGCAGGGACTTCACGTTGTTGATAAAGGTCAAATGGGCTGCTGCCCCACGGCGCATGATCGAAGCGTCTCCCTGGGAGGCATTACTCATTCGAGGAGGACGCCATGTCAGAAGTTGCCAAGAAAGTGCCTGTTACCCCCGCCGCCCCCCAGCCAACCAAAGCTTCGCCGCCCAGCGTCGAACCTTCGGAGCTGTGGCGGCCCTTCCAGCAATTGCGCCATCAGATCGACAGCCTGTTCGAGGATTTCGGCCGGCGGCCGATGCGCATGCCGTTCAGCCACACACCGTTCGATGTCGAACCTTTCTGGCGGCGTGACCTGTTCACCCACGGCATGCCGGCCATGGACATCAGCGAGCTGGCCGAGGAGTACCGCATCAGCGCCGAGTTGCCTGGCGTGGACGACAAGGATATCGAGATCAAGCTCGTCAATGGCAACCTGTTGATCCGCGGCGAGAAACAGGAAGAAGTGGACGAAAAACGCAAGGCATATCACCTGTCCGAGCGCCATTACGGCAGCTTCGAACGGGTTTTCCAACTGCCCCGTGAAGTCGACGCCGAGAAGATCAACGCCCAGTTCAACAAGGGCGTGCTACTGGTGCACCTGCCCAAACGCGCCGAAGCCATCCATCCGGAAAAGGTGATTCCGATCAAGAGCGGTAAATGATCACCCATCCTCACCGCATCGAGGAGCAAGGAGGCTCCGCCTGTGGAGGTAGCACATGATGTCCATTGGCAAATACTGCAACCGGGACGTGGCCATCGCACCACCCGGTATCTCCATCTATGCCGCGGCGCGCCACTCTCCGACGCATTCCGGTCGTCGATGATCTCGGTCTGCTGGTCGGAATCGCCACGGCGGACGACCTGATGGGCCTGCTGTCGGACCACCTGTACGAACTGTGACTGCTGATCCGTCAACAGAGCCGGCGGGAGGAAGATCTTCGCGGCGAAGACCTTTGAGCGCCCCGTGCGCGATGACGAAAGGAGGCTGGCATGAGTGATTTCCCTGGTACTGAAGAGCTCGAAAGCCTGGACGCCTATTGGCGGGCGGCGAACTACCTCACCGTTGGCCAGATCTATCTGCAGGGCAATGCCTTGTTGACCAGGCCCTTGACCTTGGCCGATGTCAAACCTCGGCTGCTGGGCCACTGGGGGACTTCCCCGGGGCTCAACCTCGTCTATACCCATCTGAACCGGTTGATTCGCCAGTACAGCCTCAATGTGCTGTTTGTCACGGGGCCTGGCCACGGCGGTCCTGCCCTGGTCGCTCAGGCATACCTCGACGGTACCTACACCGAGCTCAACCCATCGGTCGAGCGCAACGCACTTGGAATGGCCCGGCTCTTTCGGCAGTTTTCCTGGCTTTATGGCATTGGCAGCCATGTCGGTCCCCACGTGCCTGGCTCCATTCACGAAGGGGGCGAACTGGGCTATTCGCTGGCCCATGCCTATGGTGCCGCCCTGGACAATCCGCAACTGATCGTGGCGTGCGTCATTGGTGATGGTGAGGCCGAAACCGGGCCACTGGCTGCCAGCTGGCACTGCAACAAGTTCCTCAACCCCGCCCGCGACGGCGCGGTGCTGCCCATCTTGCATCTGAACGGTTACAAGATCGCCAACCCCAGCGTGCTGTCGATGATCAGCGAGGAGGAGCTGACCAGCCTCATGTATGGCTATGGTTATGATCCGTATTTTGTCGAGGGTGACGAGCCTATGGAGGTCCATCGCGCGTTGGCCAGGACGCTGGATGTCATCTACGAGAAGATCAGCCAGATCCAGCGCCTCGCGCGGCATGCCGAAGACCCGCAGGTGGTCGACAGGCCATTGTGGCCGGTGCTGATTCTTCGTACCCCCAAAGGGTGGACGGGGCCCAGGTACGTGGATGGGCAACGCGTAGAGGGCACCTGGCGGTCCCATCAGTTGCCGTTGGCGGACCTTGACAAACCGCCGCACCTGATGCAGCTGCAACAATGGCTGGAAAGTTACCGCCCCCATGAGCTTTTTGACGCACAGGGTACGTTGTTGCCTGAGTTGGCCGCGCTGACCCCAACTGGCCGGCGACGCATGAGCGCGACCCCCATGCCAACGGCGGTCTCTTATTGCGGGCCCTGGATTTGCCGCACTACGCCGATTACTGCGTGCCGATGCCGGGCCCTGGTCAGGTGCGGGCCGAGGCGACCAGAGTGCTGGGTGGTTATGTACGCGATGTCATGAAGAACAGCCTTGCGTCGCAGAATTTCCGCCTGTTCGGCCCTGACGAAACGGCGTCCAACCGTCTGGATGCGGTATTTGAGGTGACCGACAAGGTGTGGCTGGATGCTCGGGCCAGCGATGATAGACACCTTTCGGCACAGGGGCGGGTCATGGAGATCCTCAGTGAGCACATCTGCGAGGGCTGGCTTGAGGGGTACCTGCTGACGGGCCGCCATGGCCTGTTTTCCTGTTACGAAGCTTTCATCCATATCGTCGATTCGATGATCAACCAACATGCCAAATGGCTCAAGACAGCTGCCGAGGTGCCTTGGCGCAAGCCGATCGCCTCATTGAATATCCTCCTGACTTCGCATGTCTGGCGGCAGGACCATAGTGGTTTCTCGCACCAGGACCCGGGCTTGCTCGACCTGCTGGCAAACAAGAAGGCCAACCTTGCGCGGATCTATCTGCCACCTGACGCCAACTGCCTGTTGTCGGTGGCTGAGCATTGCCTGCGCAGCCGTGGGTACATCAATGTGATCGTTGCCGGTAAGCAGATGGAGTGGCAATGGCTCGATTGCGAAGCGGCCGCCGTGCACTGCCAATCAGGTATAGGGCGCTGGGGCTGGGCCTGCCATGATGACGAGATGCCCGAGGTGGTGCTTGCCTGCGCGGGCGATGTGCCGACACTGGAGGTACTGGCGGCGGTTACACTGCTGCAAGAGCAGGCTCCAGACGTGCGTGTGAGGGTGGTGAATGTCGTTGACCTCATGGCGCTGCAACTGTCGCAACAGCACCCCCACGGGCTGTCCGACAGCGATTTCAACGGGCTGTTTACCGAAGATCGACCGGTCATCTTTGCCTTCCATGGCTATCCGGCGCTCATCCACCGCCTGATCTACAAACGCGCCAATCCGCAACGGTTTCATGTCCGGGGCTTTCGCGAAGAGGGCGCAACGACCACGCCATTCGACATGGCAGTCATCAACAATCTGGACCGCTACCAGCTGCTGCTCGATGTGTTCGAGCGCGTGCCACGTTTGCAGCCCCAGCTCGAACAGGCCCGCGCCCGCTATTGGGCCACGATGGAGAAGCACAAGCTCTACCTCATCGAACATGGCGAAGACATGCCTGAAGTTGCGCAATGGCGCTGGACATCAGCGTCGCGTGCCTGAACCCGCCTTACTTGGCCTTCCAGTACTTCTGCATTTCCAGGAACAGGAACGAGGCGGTCCAGGTGATCAGCACCAGGCCCGTCAGCGCCTGCAGGCCGGTGAGGTACTTGAGGTGGCCAGTGGGGGCGATATCGCCGAAGCCTATGGTGGTGTAGGTGGTGAAGGAAAAATACACGCAGTCCAGGAAACTGCCGTCGAAATTGCCGCTGAGCGTGCCCCAGCCTGGGGCATGAGCCATCAGGTAATAGGCCAAGGCAAAGCACCACACCTCCAGGGCATGGGCCAGCAGTGCGCCGAACACGCCTGCGACGATGCGAAAGCGGCTCCAGAGCTTGAGCCGAGGTAGCCAGTCATTCAGGCGCAGCAGGCATTCGTAATGAATGATCACCACCAGGATCACCACCAGCATATTGATCAGCGTGACAAAGAGCATCGCAGGTACCCTGGCCAGGATCGGCGGTTCATTTCGTGGCATCGACCAACACATAGGTGGCGGGCTCATTGGCTTGCGGTTGCAACGCCGGGAATTCTTCGGGGGTGATGGTCTCCTTGGCCAGCAACAGACGCGCGCCTGCATCCAGGTCGTTGCGGCGCTGCTCCAGCAAAGCCCGGGCGCGGCCATAGGCTTCTTCGAGCAAGCCGCGGACAGCGAGGTCGATCTCGCGCGCAGTTTGCTCCGAGTAGTCCTTGCGCTCCTGACGCAACAGCAAGTCACCCAGATAGCCGGCTTGCTGGCGCTCAAGGACCGCCTGGCCCAGCACCGGGCTCATGCCGAAGCGGGTGACCAGCTGGCGGGCGATATCGGTGGCGCGCCCGAGGTCGTCGGCGGCACCCGTGGAGACCTGGCCGAACACAAGGTGCTCGGCGGCGCGCCCGGCCATCAGCACGACAAGGCGGTCACGCAGCATCTGCGTGCTGATCAGGTAGCGGTCATCGGTCGGCCGTTGCAGGGTGTAGCCCAGTGAACCCGCGGCGCGGGGAATGATCGACACCTTGTGCACCAGGTCCATCGCCGGCAGGCTACTGGCGGCCAGGGCATGGCCCATTTCGTGGTACGCCACCACTTGGCGCTCGTCGCTGCGCAATACGCTGCCTTTGCGCTCGATGCCCGCCACCAGTCGCTCGACCGCAGCGGTGAAGTCCTGCAACTCTACCCACTGGCTGGACCGCCGGGTGGCAACGATGGCAGCCTCGTTGACCAGGTTGGCCAGGTCGGCGCCCGTCAGGCCCGGGGTGATCTCGGCAATCCGCTCGCAGTCCAGGTCGTCCTTGTAGATAATCTTGTGCAGGTGGACTTTCAGGATCGCCAGGCGGCCCTTGCGGTCGGGCCGGTCGATGAGAATCTGCCGGTCGAAGCGCCCGGCACGCAGCAGCGCCGGGTCCAGCACTTCAGGGCGATTGGTCGCCGCCAACAGCACCACGCCTTCCCGTGGGTCGAAGCCGTCAAGCTCGGCGAGCAACTGATTGAGGGTTTGCTCTTTCTCGTCATTGCCACCAAAGCTGCCGACGCCGCGCATCTTGCCCAGGGCATCCAGCTCATCGATGAAGATGATGCAAGGCGCCGCTTGGCGGGCCTGGTCGAAGAGGTCACGCACCCGGGCGGCACCCACGCCCACGAACATCTCCACGAACTCCGAGCCGGAGATCGAGAAAAATGGCACCGCCGCTTCCCCGGCGATGGCCTTGGCGACCAGGGTCTTGCCGGTGCCGGGTGGGCCTACCAGCAGCGTGCCCTTGGGCACATGGGCGCCAAGGCGCGCATACCACGCCTTGTTTTTCAGGAAGGACACGATCTCGGTCAGCTCGCCCTTGACGTCGTCGATACCGGCCACGTCGGCGAAAGTCACCTGGGTGTCGTGTTCGACGTAGACCCGCGCACGCGACTTGCCCACCCCCATCAACCCGCCCAACCCCTGTTTCTGCCCCAGGCCATGAAACAGGAAGTACCACAGCACCAGCATCATCAACAGCGGCATCAACGCACCCGCCACGGTCGCAGCCGTGTTGTCCTCGACGACGCCAGAGAACGCGACTCCAGAGCGTCCCAGCTGCTCGCTCAGAGCCGGGTCGACGCGAACGGTGGAGAATACCGAGTGGCCATCGATCGGCTCCTGCAGCCTGCCGAGGATCCGCTCGTGCTCGATATGCAGGTCGCTGACCTTCTGCTGATCGAGTAATTGCAGGAACTGGCTGTAAGGAATGGCTTGCACGGCCGGCTGGCTGAACAGGCCGAACTGCACGGCAGCGAGCACTGCCAGGCCAACTGCCAGGAGGTAGAGCGTCCAGGGCTTATCCTTGTTCATGGCCATCGGTCCTCGGCGCGGCGGCGCTAGGCGATCAACAGATAATCTTCGACCTTACTGACGCCCGGCACCGACCAGGCCGCACGCTCGACCACTTCTCGCTCGCGCAGCAAGTGTACCTTGCCTTCCAGCTTGACCACACCACCCTCGACCGTGACGCGGATGCCTTCGGCCTCGATTTCGGCGCTGCGCTTGAGTGCGTCCTCGATGTGGCGCTTGATATCGACCACGTCGGCCCGGGCTTTGAGGGTGATGCGGTTGTGTACGCCAACCACACCCGACAAGCGCCAGATTGCCTGTTCGATCACTTCCTTCTGGTATTGCCAATCGAGCTGGCCTTCCAGGGTCACCGTCCCTTTTTGCACGGTGACCTGGATGCCCTCCACGTTGGCGTCCGAGCTCCAGGCGATGATGTTCAGGGCACGGCTGGCAATCGTGTCGTCAGCGGTACCTTCGAGCTTGTTCAGGCGTACCTCTATCTCCTCGGCCAGGCCGCGCACGCCTTTCATGGCCTTGACCGTGCGCTCGGCACTGACTTTCTGGGCGTAGCTGTTGACGTGCCCGGAGAGGGTCACCACGCCGTTCTGCACTGTCACACCGATGCTGGCTGCATTGATATCGGGTTTGAATTCCAGCTCTTCGAGCACAAGGTCTCGCAGGTCAAGGTCGTTCATGATCGGCTCCGGTAGCAGATAGGGTAGGGGCGGTGCCCTGAGTCTTTGTTTCTACCCTTGTGCCCCCCAGCGCGATTGATAAAGGTCAAACCGGGTGAACAGGCCGCTCGCGGTTGACAAATGTCAGGCGTTCGGCGCACGCCGCCATCGATACTTAGCGTGTCCTGGCCATGCACGAGGGTACCGACATGCGACGTTATGTGCTTTGCGGGTGGGCAAGCCTGTTGCTGGTTACCGCGTCCGGCTGCACGGCGTGGCGCGCCGAGGAATACGATGCGCGCCTGGAATCAGCGGAGAACAACGCCGCCACCGCAAGGTTGCGCGCCGATCAAGTGTGTTACCGCATCGATCTGGTCGAGCAGACCGCCAACGAGGCCCTAAGGCGGGCAACCCAGGCTCAGGACGAGGTGCGGCAACTGCGCCAGCAGGCCAGACGCAAGTAGCCCGCCATGCCACGTCGATGGCTCGACCCCGCACTGCTGGTGGTCTGCACGCTGGCCCTGCTGACTGGCGGCGTGGCCTATGCGGCGCAGCGGCCTGCCTGGGCCGGGCTGGTCTGGGCAACTGGCGGCCTGGTCATGGCCGGGGTCCTGGCGGTGGAAATGTTCAGGCGCCTAGCCCGGGGTGAGGCGGGTATCGACCTGATTGCCTTGCTGTCGATCACCGTCGCCCTGGCCCTGGAGAACATGCTGGTGGCTGCGGTGGTCGCGCTGATGCTGGCCACCGGCCGAGCACTTGAAGCGTTCAGCGTGCGTCATGCCGAGCGCGAATTGCGGGCGCTGATCGACCGAGCGCCGCAACGTGCCTGGATCCAGGAGCAAGACGGGCTGCGCGAAGTTGCGGTGGATCAGGTCAGGCCAGGGCAGGCCGTGCTGGTGCGCCTGGGTGAAATCGTGCCCGTGGACGGGCGCCTGCAGAGTCCCCAGGCCACCCTGGACGAGGCGGCGCTGACCGGGGAGTCGTTACCCGTCACTCGTCATTGCGGCGAGCCGGTGGCCAGCGGGGTGTGCAACGCCGGCGCGCCGATGGTGCTGGTGGCCACGCAGACTGCGGCACAAAGCACCTATGCCGGCATCGTGCGCCTGGCCGAGGCGGCACGCCAGTCACGGGCGCCCTTCGTGCGCCTGGCTGACCGCTACGCGCTGGCGTTCATCCCGCTGACGTTGCTGATCGCCGCGCTCGCCTGGTGGGCCAGTGGCGACCCGCAACGCGTGCTGGCGGTGCTGGTGGTCGCCACACCTTGCCCCCTGATATTGGCGGTGCCGATTGCCGTGCTGTCGGGCATCTCGCGAGCGGCGCGGCGTAGCATTCTGGTGCGCGATGGCGCGGTACTGGAGGCGCTCGCCGGGATCCGCCAGGTTTTTCTCGACAAGACCGGTACCTTGACCAGCGGCCATGCGCGGCTGCAATCGATCGAGCTTAACGGGGAGGGCGCGCCGCTGCAGATCTTGCAGTGGGCCGCGTCATTGGCCCAGGCATCCACCCATCCGATCGCTCGGGCTATTGTCGATGCGGCCCTCGCGCGGGGCCTGAGCCTGGCGGCGCCGCAACAGGTGCAGGAGGCGCCAGGCCAAGGGTTGGCCGGCCAGGTACAAGGCAAAGCCGTGCGCTTGGGGCTGCTGGCTTACGTGCAGCAGGGCAGGGATGCGGGCCCTTGGGCACAGGTGTGCTTGCAGCAGCTGGACTATCTGGCCAGCAGTGGCAGTTTCGTAGCCGTGGACGGTGAATTGAAAGCGATGCTGCGGCTGGCCGACGATGTGCGTCGGGAAACCCCTCAGACCCTGCGCCGGCTTCGAGCCCGCGGCATCGACCAGATTGTCATGCTGACTGGCGACCGCCCCCAGACGGCGCAAATGATCGCGCTGACAGCGGGTATCGATGCGCTTCACTCTGGCCTCTCACCGCAGGACAAGGTCCGCCTGGTGCAGGAAGGTTGCCGAAAAGGTCCCACGCTGATGGTCGGGGATGGCATCAATGATGCGCCAGCACTGGCTGCCGCCGATGTCGGGGTTGCCATGGGCGCGTCCGGCGTGACTGCTTCGGCACAGTCAGCCGGCGTGGTCTTGCTGGTCGACAGGCTGGATCGTCTGATCGAAGCGCTCGACATCGCCCGACACACCGTACACATCGCCCGGCAAGGCGTATGGGTGGGCATGAGCCTCTCGCTGCTGGCCATGCTGTTCGCTGCGGCCGGCTACCTGCCTGCGGTGATGGGGGCGGTACTGCAGGAAGGCATCGACCTGTTGATCATCCTCAACGCCCTTCGCGCCCTCGGACCGGTTGCGGGCGATGGCCACAACGGGTTGCCGACCGAGAGCCTGCAGCGCATGCAGGACGAGCATCGACAACTGGACGGGGTGTTGACCGACCTGAGCCAGATGGCGCGGGACTTTGCCAGCCGCCCTACGGAGCAGGCGCGGGCCGACCTCGGGCGCCTGGTCGCCGCCCTGCATGGCTCGCTGGAGCGCCATGAGCGGGACGACGAGCAGCAGCTGTACCCCCTGTTGAGCCGCTACATGGGAGGCGAGGATCCGCTCTCGCCGCTCAGCCATACCCACCGGGAAATGTTCAGGCTGATCCATTTGCTGACGCGCATGAACGAGGATTTCGCCCAGGCCGCAGCCAACCCGAGCGCCGACGAAATCCAGCACCAGCTCATACGCCTGGATACCTTGGCAAAACTGCATTTCGACCAGGAGGAGGCCTTGTACCGTTACCTTGACCAACATTGAACACCGCTGCAGGCATTTGCACGCTTGATAAAAATCAAGCGCCAAGAGCGGCGTTGACCGGATGCTGGCAGCAGCGGTCAATCACTGCCGGCCGAAAAGCCCTGTCTCGATGCAACCCGAGCGACCTGAGTGATCAGGCCGGCCCACCGTTGGAGGCCATCATGAGTCACTATCAACGGCTGTTACTGATCATGCGTCCAATGCTGCACCAGGCGGTCGCCCTGGAGCAGGCTGTTGCACTGGCCAGATCGGCATCGGCCAGCCTGCACATCGTCGCCTTGCTCGAGTCATTGGACAAACTCTGGCTGCTGGAGTCCGGTAAGCATCAAGCGGAGCGGGAGGCTTATCGGCTTGCTCAGCATGAACAGCTGGAAGCCCAGGCAAACGCACTGCGTGCCTCCGGCGTGCAGGTGACGACCGAGGTGGCCTGGAGTAACGACCTGCAGGATGACATTCTGCAGCACGTGCTGGAGATGCAACCGGACCTGCTGCTCAAGCAGGTCGAGCATGAGCCTGCGCTCAAGCGCGCGTTCTTCACGCCGCTTGACTGGCAACTGTTGCGCCACTGCCCGGTCCCGGTCTACTTGCTCGGTGCCAGCCAGCCGGCGTTGCCGCGCCACATCGTGGCGGCGGTGGACGTGGCCGACACCTCGCCAGAGGGGCAAGCCCGAAACGACAGCATCGTCCAGCAGGCCGGTGCTTTGGCCTTGCAGACAGGGGCGCAACTGGACCTGCTGCACGCCTGCGATCTGTCGATGGCCTACATGGGCGACATGGGCTATGCCGCCTGGGCCATCGGTGACATTGCCGAGCCCATGCGCCAAGCGCTGGAGGATGATTTCAGGAAACTGGCCGAACGCTTCGGCGCACCACCGCAACGTTGCCATTTCGTGCTGGGGCGCCCGGTCGCGGTGCTCAGCGCATACGTCGAATCACAGCCGGTGGAGGTACTGGTCCTGGGGCGGCCCATCGCACGGGGACTGGACCGTCTGTTCGGCAGTACCACCGAACATGTGTTGTACCAGGTACCTTGCAACATCCTGGTGGTGTAGGAACGTGCGGATGACTACGCCATGGGCGTGAGGCGCTCGGCGACCAGGATGCGTTCGAATATCCTGTTTTGGAACAGCGCCCCGCGCTGCTGGAGCTGCGGCGGCGTAGGCTATCCTGCAGCCGCACCGGGAGGTGCCCGATGAGCCCGTATCGCCGGATTTTGCTGATCATGACCAAGGCTCAAGCCAATGCCGCGCTGGACCGGGCCATGGCCCTGGCTGCGGCGTCTGGTGCTTCCCTGCACGTGCTGGGTATTCATGAACCCGGCGAACTGCGCCTGCGCCACGAGTTGCCGACACCCCCGCTGCCTTGCGTTTCATCCGTGCACTTCAGCACAGCGCTCAAGGCGCTGCTCGATGAACAGCCGGCAAGGGGGGCACGCCCAGGTTTCGAGGCCGTGGAAACCTCCGATCCCCGAGACCTGGTGCCGGCCTGCATTCCCCGCTATGCGCCTGATCTGGTGATCAAGGACTGCTCGGGCTGTTCCCTGATCGATCAGCGGGCCCGGACTTCACTTGACCAGGTACTGTTGCATGGGAGCGAGGTGCCGTTGATGTTCGTACCGGCGAATGCCCCAGCCATGCCAGCTAGCGTGCTGGTCGCGGTGGATGTATCCCACGCCTCGCCGCTCAATGACGCAATGGTGATGGCCGGTCAGCAACTGGCAACACAATGCCAGGGCCAGCTGAACCTGCTGTCGGCTTACGACCTGCCAATCGCCATGCTGGCAAATCCTGACCTCGCCGGCCCTTGGGCGGATGAGCTGCGGGAATCGCTGCAGTTGCCGTTCGATGCGTTGGCCGATGCCCACGGCATCGCCCACAACCATCGATTCTTCAGCGAAGGTGCGCCGTTGCGTGTCATCAAGTCCCATGTCGCTGCGCTGGGAGCCGATGTGGTGGTGGTCGGCGCCGTGCAGGCCAGGCGTTGGGCCAAGCTGATCGGCGATACTACCGAGCGGCTTGTCAGCCATGCGCCGTGCAGCATCCTGACGATCAGGCCTGCACCTGGCAGTTGAATCAGGCGGTATCGCCTGTTCGGCCATGGCGCACCACCTCCACGCAGAATTGACCTTCGTAGGGGGGCACATGGCATTCGACGATATCCTGCGCCGCGACCTGCAGATGAATGCCGACGATATCGGCATGCACCGGTTGGCGGCAGACGTGGCGGTCGACGAGCACCGCGCTGATGATGTGGCGCGCACCCAGTTCGGCGAGGTAGGCGCAGGTGCGTAGCAGAGAGTGCCCTTCGTAGAGCACGTCATCGACCACCAGCAAGGTGGTTGCGGCAAGGTCGAGCTTGGCGAGTTCAGGGTTTTCGGTGAGTTGAGTATGGGCATGCAGGAGGCTCAGGTCGTCTGCATAGCGCTTGACCTTGATCGGGTAGAGCGGCAAGGGCGCAGCACCGGTGAGTGCCTGCAGGTGCAGTTGCAAGCGCTGCGCCAGCGGCTCACCACGCCGCTGAATGCCTACCAGTGCCACTTCGGACGCAGGCAGGCAGGCCATGGCCTGGCGGGCCATCGAGCGCAGCACGCTGTCCAGATCGTCTTCGTCATACAGGCGGACCCTCGATGGAGCGGGGCGATTCATGGTGTTTCTCCTTTATTGGATATCACTGGGCGGGAGCCTACCCGGGCACGTTGATGTGGGCTTGATAAAAGCCAAGTGATAGCCAGCCGAGTCCGGGCCAGGAACCTAAGTTTCAGTGCATCGCGGATTACTGCATCTACCAGACGGGCGCAGGCACCAATAGCCTGCTGATGACACTGATGGGCCATGGCCGCTACCGGCACGCGAGATCTTTATTACCTGCATAGTTGACCTAAGATAACTTCTGCCGCCTTTCAGATCGTCGCGTTGCGCGGGCAGTGATAGCGTTGCTACATACGCTTTTGATCCCGAGGCGTGGCCATGTATCAGAACCTGGCTGTTCTGGACGCCTTGCTGGTGCTGTACGCCAGCCTGGCCGGTGCGCTTGAGTCCAAACCTGTCAATGGGCCGCTGTTGTTTCTGCTGGCAGGCCTGGTGGCAGGCCCCTCCGGGCTTGGGTTGTTGAACCTTTCGCTGGACCGCAACGATCTTCGCTGGCTGGCCGAGCTCACCCTCTCAATCGTCCTGTTCAATGATGCCGCCAAGGCCAACCTGGCCCAATTGCGGCAATCCCGTAGCCTGCCCTTGCGCTTACTGACCCTGGGCCTGCCGCTGACACTGATTGCGGGCTGGCTTGCTGCCTGGCTGATGTTCCCACGGATGCCCTGGCTGGAGATGGCGCTGTTGTCGACGATACTGGCCCCGACCGACGCCGCCCTCGGCAAGGCCGTCGTGAGCAACCCCGACGTTCCGGCCGATGTGCGCGAGAGCCTGAATGTCGAAAGCGGCTTGAATGACGGCATTTGCGTGCCGGTACTACTCTTGCTGTTGGCATTGTTGACGGAGGCTCACTCGACGATGCCTTTTGCCTTGGCGGGCTACTTCTTCCTGGGGAGTTGGGTATCGGTGTTCTCACGGGGGCGGCGCTTGCGCTGTTGGTAGGCGAGTTGTTACGCCTGTCGCAACGCCATTGCCTGCAGATCGAGGCCTGGCAGCAACTGGTGATGCCCGCGCTGGCATTACTGAGCTTCGCCAGCGCTCAGGCACTGGGGGGCAGCGGTTTTATCGCCGCGTTCTGCGCAGGGCTGCTGACAGGTTACCTGTTCAAACGGGAAACCCAGCCGTTGATCGTCACCGGCGAGTCGTGCGGTGAAGCGCTGTCGCTGCTGACCTGGGTGGTGTTTGGCGCCTATGTGGCGCCCAAGGCTTCGCAGATCATGGCGCCCTCCGTCTGGTTCTACGCACTTTCGAGCCTGTCGCTGGTGCGAATGCTGCCTGTTTGGCTCAGCCTGGCGGGGAGCACACTCAGCGCCGAGAGCCGCTTGTTCATCGGCTGGTTCGGCCCCCGTGGGCTCGCGTCCATCGTGTTCGCGATACTGATACTGGATGCGCCGTTGCAAGAGGCTGGCACGATCATCGCGTGCACCATCGCTTGCGTTCTACTCAGCGTGGTATTACTCGGCATGAGTGCATTGCCGGGGGCGCGGCGGCTGGGGCGCAGCGCACGAGAATGAGGGTGTGACAGGGGGCCGACCGGTATCATCAAGGCATGTACGCGCAGAAGCGCACCAGGAGTCATCCAGCAAAGAAAATGGGCTTGTTGGCTGGCAGGGGCGGTCATACTGATCTGGTTTACCACATTGGCCAATGTTGGCGGCGCCTACATCACTGGCCGGCTGGGCGCCATCAGTGTATGGGGCGTACCGGTACCCGGTCTGAGCCTGATCGGTTGGTACTGGTTCAGCCCCACGCGCTTTCAAGAGGCCTGGAACCCAATGCATATACCCGTCGCACAGGCTGTTACCAGCAGCATCCCTCTGACGCTACCCGTGGCTGGCCATGGGCCCGAAGGGCCGTCGCGATGGGGTGGATTCCAGCGGTGCAGGCTCAGCGTTAAGATGGAAACGGTTCATTTCTGCAGTTGGATAGGGAGCACTGAAATCGTGGTTGATATGGCTGCCTTCACACCGTGGTCGGCTCTGGCAGGCGGAGCACTAATAGGCCTGGCCGTCGGGCTGTTCGTGGTGGCGAACGGGCGCATTGCCGGTATCAGCGGTTTGCTCGGCTCGCTGTTGCAGCGCACCGGAGAAGGGCGAGGCGAGAAACTGTGGTTTCTGCTGGGCATCATCGCGGCGCCACTTGTGTGGCGAGCGTTCTCGGCGATGCCCACGGTACATTTCAGTACGGCCCCCTGGTTGCTTATGGTCGCAGGGCTTCTGGTGGGCGTGGGTACCCGCTATGGCAGTGGCTGCACCAGTGGCCATGGTGTGTGCGGCCTTTCTCGCCTGTCCCCTCGCTCGGCGGTGGCCACGTTGTGCTTCATGGCGGCCGGCTTTGCCACCGTCTTCGTGGTTCGCCACCTTTACCCAGGAGCATGAAATGACCCGGATCAGCGCATTCATCGCGGGGTTGCTGTTCGGCATGGGGTTGTTGCTGTCGGGCATGGCAAACCCCACCAAGGTACTGGGGTTTCTCGACCTCGCGGGGCAGTGGGACCCGTCACTGGCACTCGTCATGGCGGGCGCCATCGGTGTTGCACTGCTGCCGATGGCTTGGGCGCGTCAGCACGCTGTGTCCTTGCTCGGCGGCGCGATGCAGTTGCCTGCCCGGCGCGACATTGACCGACGGCTAGTGGGTGGCAGCCTGATCTTCGGCATTGGCTGGGGGCTAGCCGGGGTGTGCCCAGGGCCGGCCCTGGTGCTGCTGGCCGGCGGGTTTTGGCAAGGCTGGCTGTTTGTGGCAGCGATGCTGGCCGGCATGGCGCTGTTCAATGGGCTGGAAGCGCTTAGTAAAAGCCGCCAGGCGTAAAGCAAGCTGCGGCCGTGCCGCGTAGACAACAGCGGGTGGGTTTCATTGGGTGAGGGCAGAGGAGACAACCCCGTTGCCCTTACCGGCGACATGGAACCACCAGTTACCATTGCCATCCCGACGAAAGTCGCCCATTGAAGGCGGGTGAGGGCGCGGCCAGTTGCATAGTCGTCTGTAGCCCTCGGCCGCGTTTAGGGGGCGGGGAAGGAGGCCAGGTAGGCTCGCACCGTCGGCTGTTCTTCGGTCAGCTGCTGGAAATTCAGCATCAGGAAGCACCGGTCACTTTCGAAGACAGGGTGGTAACGATGACATGGGACAACCTGAATAAAGAATGGCGCTGAGGAATACACAATATCCCGGCCTGAGAGTTATCGGATATTGAGGGAAGCGTGAAGGGCACTTTCCCGACAGGCTATGCGTATAACTCAACTAAATATTCATTTAGTCGAGTTGGGTCGCGCGCTTACATAAAAGAAGGGTAGTTTGGTATTTATTGCTCGACAATGCAACCGACTGGCCTTATCTCAGGTTCTCTGGGTTGTCGGGCTGCGGGCGCACGCTGATATCGGACAGCTTCGTGGCAAACTGAAGCGCTCAGGTAGCCTGGAGTTGGGCTTTGAGGATACAGAATGGCTGGCGTGCACCCGCGCGCCAGGCAAATTAAACGGGTGTACTGACTGAGACAGAGCTGTACAGGGCGATTATTTCGACCGATTTTATCGTTTATTGAGTGAGTAAACCGCTCTAGGTTGAGAGGTTGCCAAGGTTAGGCGACAGCATCTATTGGGATTGATCTGGGCATTAGGCTACTGAAAGATAGTGGCGTCTGTGCAAATCAGAGCCAAATGCGATTGGACAAACCCGGTTCTACAAATATCTCATGCTTTATTTTCACTTGGATAATGATGAGCCACCTGAAACAGATCTCACCGATATTGCGTGTTCGGAACCGTACAGGATTGAAAGCGCAACCGCAGTCACTCGAGGCTATCGCGCCTAGATTTATGCTTGATGCTGTAAGTTCAAAAGTTCTTCTGATTTCACAGGTTCGACCTCTGGTCAGAAAAAAGGAGTCCGCGCCGATGCTTGTGTTTTCGTCGATGAGTAAGCGTACGCGGCCTTCGCAAGTCTTCAGACATAGCAAAGGCGCTGGCACGGTTGCTAACGCGGTTGACGCGGCTGCGGTAACACATAGACGTAAATCGACACCTTAATGAGGCCCGTCGCGCC
>Ga0160496_1000459_pt1 | contig 17974 bp, 10 predicted proteins | sample DIDPMG_2_FD_108231 | JGI IMG/M metagenome (GOLD analysis project Ga0160496, IMG submission 108231) | Enriched soil microbial communities from UW Madison campus, WI, USA - DID2937_E24_FP MG | ecosystem: Environmental > Terrestrial > Soil > Grasslands | place: USA: Madison, Wisconsin | collected...
CGCCGGCGTCGGCGCCGGATTCGATCGGCGGCAGGCCCGCGTCGTAGGTCACCACGATCTTGCCGATCTGGCGTGCCTGCTGCATGTGGCGGAACGCCTCCACCAAGTCGCGCGCCTCGAAGGTGCGATACGGCAGCGGGCGCAGCGTGCCGCGCTCGAACAGGGCCATCATTTCGCCGAACAGGCGGCGCGTCAGGGCGGGGCGTTCGCGCATCAGCTGGTCGGCGTCGATGCCGAAGTAGCTGATGTTGTTGCGGAACGGGCGCAGCCCGATGCGGGTGTTTTCGTAGAAGTCGCGCTTGCCGAGCTCGAGGAAGCGGCCGAAGGGCTTGAGCACGGCGAAGTTGCGGTTGATCGCCTCGCCCGCGAGGGAGTTGAGCACCACGTCCACGCCGGCGCCCTCGGTGGCCGCGAGGATCTCGTCGGCGTAGGTGAGGGCGCGCGAATCGTAGATGTGCGTCACGCCGAGCAGGCGCAGGAAGTCGCGTTTCTCGGGCGTGCCGGCGGTGGCGTGCACTTCGGCGCCCATCGCCTGCGCGAACTGGATCGCCGCGATGCCCACGCCGCCCGCCGCGCCGTGGATCAGGATGCGCTCGCCTTCCTCCAGGCGCGCGAGGTGGTGCAGCGCGTAGTAGACGGTGAAGAAGGTGCTGGGAATCGTTGCGGCCGCAGCCGCGCTCAGGCCGCGCGGGATAGGCGAGATGGCGTCGGCCGTGGTGAGCACGCGGTTGCTGAAGCTGGCCGGGCCGAAGCCGACCACCCGGTCGCCGGGACGGTAGTCGGTCACGGCGGCGCCGACGCGGCGCACGGTGCCGGCGAACTCCAGGCCCAGCGTGGGGCCGGCGAAGCCCTGTTCGATCGCCTCATCGGACAGCATGCCGAGCGCATACATCACGTCGCGGAAGTTCAGGCCGGTGGCCTGCACGTCCACCTCGATCTGGTGCGCGTCCGGGGCGGTGGCGGCCACGCGCTCCCAGCGCAGATTGCGCAACTGGCCGGGGAACGACAGGCCCAGGCGTACCACCGCGTCGTCCGCGCCGGCCGCGGCGGCGCGCGGCGCCTCGACCTGGCGCAGCCGCACCGCGTGGCGTTCGCCCTGGGCGCCCAGCAGCACCTCGGGTTCATCGGTGGGTTGGCGCAGCTCGCGCACCAGCGCGTCCCAGCCGGCCGGGGCGGCGGCGGGCAGGTCGATCTGCCGCACCGTGAAATTGGCGGCCTCGTTCTGCAGCGTGCGGCCGAAGCCCCACAGCGCGGCGTCGTCGTCCTGGCCGGCGGCGCCGGTCAGGTACTGCATCGCGCCGCGGGTGAGCAGCACCAGGTCGACGGGCGCGGCCAGCGGCTCGCAGGCCTGCGCCACCAGCGCGGCCAGCGTCACGCGGCGCTGCTGGCGGGCCAGCCGCGCGTGGGCGGCGTCGTCGTCGCCCGCCCCGTCGCCGGCCAGGCCGTCCGCGTGGATCACGCCATGCAAGGCGCCGGCGGTTTCGCGTGCCATCGCCAGGCTCGCGGCCACCGCCTGCGGTTCGGCCTGCACGTCGCGCACCAGGATGGCCTGGTCGCCGCAGGCCGCCAGACGTGCCTGCAGGCCTTCGGCCCAGGCGGCGCCGGCGTCGTCGGCCAGGATCAGCCAGGCGCGCGGCGTGTCTGCCGTGGCCGGGGCCGGGGTCGTGGCCGACCGGGGCTGGGCCTCGGGTTGCGACCAGATCATGTAGGGGCCGGCCTCGATGGCGTCGGGCGCCAGCAGCGGCCGCTGGCCCGCGGCCTGCAGCGCGGCCTGCCAATGGGCCGCGGGCTGCAATGCAGCGATCGCGCCTCCATCCTGCGATTCGGCCCACCATTCGGCGCGCGCGCCGAACACCAGATCGAGCCAGCCGTCGGGATGGTTGCCGGTCAGGCCCAGCAATCCGTGCGGCGCCACCGCGGCGCACGCGGCCGCCACGGCGGCCTGGCTCTGCGCCAGCGTCTGGCAGGCGGTGTGGACGAATACCAGGTCATAGTGGGCCGGGGGTACCGCCTCGCCGGCAGGCTGGACCCGGGCCTGGGGCCAGCGCTCGAGCAGCCCCGCCGCCGCGTCGGTCGCGTCGGGCTGGGTGGCGAGGTAGAGATAGTCCGCGCGGTCGAAATCCAGCGCCGCGCAGCAGGCGGCGCCCAGCTCGGGTCCGCAGCCGCCGATTTCCAGCACGCGCAGACGGGCGCCGGCGGGCAGGCGCGCCTGCGCGGCATGCACCGCCTCGGCCACGCTTTGTTGCCAGTGCAACTGTCCGGCGCGGCCGAGGATGGCAGTCTGCGCCGCGGCGGGGCTGAAGCCGCCCTCGACGTCGCCGGCCTGGGTCTCGCCGCGCAGCAGCGCGGGCAGCGCCATGCCGGTGCGGGCGCAGGCCTGCATCAGCGTGAAGTCGTCGGGGTAGTCGTGCGACAGCAGCGTCCAGATGTCCTGCGCGCTCGGGCGGCCTTCGTCGCTGGCCTGCGGCGTGAGGCGCCAGCCCGCGGTGGTCGGCGCGAGCCAGCCGGCGTCGGTACCCAGGCGCAGCAGATGATCGAACAGCGGCGCGGCGTCGCGGGCACGTTCGCGCAGGCGCGTGACCGTGACGGCGGGCAGCTGCCCGTCGGGCTCGGCGAGCTCGCGCAACGCCTCCAGGCCGAACTGTTCGCTCAGGCTGTAGAGCAGCGGCTCGACCTCGTTGGTGTAGCGTGCCAGGCGCTCGCGCGTCTCCTGCGGCACGTCGAGCAGCCGCGCCAGCAGCGCGGCGTCGGGCGCCGGCGCGGCCGGGCTGGCGAGCGGGTGGGGCGCGGCAACCGCCGCGTCCTGGAGATAGTGCAGCGCGGGCAGGCCCTGGCCCCCGAGCCGCACGCTGCGAAAGCGCGCCTGGCGGATCGCGGCCACCGCGTTGCCCTCGGCGTCGAACAGCTCGAACTCCGCCGTGAGCGAATGCGGATTGCGTCGCAGCAGGCGCGCGCGCACCCAGCGCGGCGCGGCGGCGCCGGCGCGCACCGTGATGCGGCCCATGCGGGCCGGCACGAAGGTCATGCCGGCGTAGCGGTGCGCGTGTTCGCGCATCAGCATGATGATGAGCTGGAAGGTGCAGTCCAGCGAGCCCGGATGCAGCAGCAGGCCCTGCCAGACGGCATCGTCCAGCGGCGCGTCGAGCTGCGCCAGCACCGTGTCGCCATCGGCCAGCCAGCCCTGACGCACCAGGCTGAAGTGGGGGCCGTAATCCAGGCCGGCATTGCGCGTGAGCTCGGCGTGCAGGTCATGGTCGAAGTCGGGCATGCGCTCGGGCACCGCGGGCGCGGCCAGGTCCAGCAGGCCGTCGGCGGTCTGCGTCAGCGCACGGGCGGTCGCGTGCAGCGTCCAGGCGCCATCGCTGCCGGTGGCGCGGCCGAGGATGCGCACGCTGGCGTCGGCCGGATCGAGTTCGGTGCGCAGGCGCTGGGCCTGTTCGCCGTCGAGCAGCAGCGGCACGCGGATCTCGAGGTCCTCGACGTCGAGCACGGCGCTCTGCGGCGACAGGCGGGCGGCCGCGGCCAGCGCGACCTCGGCAAAGCCGGTGCCGGGGAACACCGCCGCTTCGCCCACCACGTGGTCGGCCAGCGGTGCGTGGCGCGCGGTGTCCAGGCGCGACTCCCACTGCCAGTCCTGCTGCGGCAGCGCATGGCCGAGCAGCGGATGCAGGTCGTGCCGGCCCAGCAGGCTGTGGCTCTCGGGCGTTTCCTCGATCCAGTGGCGCTCGCGCTGCCAGGGGTAGGCGGGCAGTGTGACCGGGCGGCCGGCGCGCGGCAGCAGCGCGTGCCAGTGCGGCACGGCACCGGCCACGATGGCCTGTGCGGCGGCATCCAGGATGCGCTGCGGGTCGTCCTCGCCACGCGCGGCGGTCGTGAGCGCGCGGCCGTTGAGGTCGGCCTCCTTGAGCGCATCGTTGAGATAGCCGCGCAGCACCGGGTGCGGGCCGATCTCCAGGTACAGGGTCTGGCCCTGCGCAGTGAGCGCGGCGAGCGCCTGCTCGAAGCGCACCGGCCGGCGCACGTTGTCCCACCAGTACTGCGCCGTGAGTTCCGGGCCGGCCACCGGCGCGCCGGTCACCGTGGAGATCATGGGCACCGACACCGGCTGCGGCGCGATGGCTGCCAGCACCTCGCGCAGTTCGGCCTCGATGCCGTCCATGGCGCTGCTGTGGAAGGCATAGTCCAGGTCGAGGCGGCGCTGGAACTGGCGCCGCGCCTTGAGGTCGGCCTCGATGCGGGCCAGGCCCGCGGGGTCGCCCGCGAGCGTCGCGCCGCGCACGCTGTTGTAGCCCGCCACGCACACGCTGTCGGAGAGGCCGGCCGCGTCGATCATGGCCTGGGCATCGTTGCCGTTCATGCCGACCGCGGTCATGGCGCCCACGCCGCGCGTGGTGCCCTGCAGCCGGCTGCGCTGATAGATCACGTGCGCCGCGTCGCGCAGGGTGAGGGCGCCGCTGGCCCAGGCGGCCGCGACCTCGCCCACGCTGTGGCCGAGCACCGCGCTGGGCCGCACGCCGCGGGTGGCGAGCAGATGGGTGATGCCGACCTGCACGGCGAACAGTGCGGGCTGGGCGAACTCGGTGCTGTCGTAGCGGCTGGGCGCGTCCTGGCGCTGCAGTTCGTCGGCCAGGCGGTAGCCCGCCAGCGGCGCGAAGTGCTGGTCGATCGCCTCGACGGCCTGGGCGAACACCGGGTGCCGCATGAGGCGCTGGCCCATGCCGAGCCACTGCGAGCCGTTGCCGGAGTAGGCGAACACCACGCCGCTGGCATCCGGCACCGCCGTGCCGGCGGCCACCCGGTGGCGCGGCGCATTGCCGTCGACGTGCTGTTCCAGCAGGGTGGCGACGGTCTCGGGATCGCGGCCGAACACCAGTGCGCGCTGGGCGTGCCACTCGCGCCGCAGGCTGGTCTGCCAGGCGATGTCGTAGAAGCGTTGCGGTTGTGCGCGCAACTGCGCGGCCAGCTCGCGCGCCGCCTGGGCCAGGGCGGCCTCGCTGCGCGCGCTCACGACCACCGGCAGCTCGGCGGCCGGGGCCGGCGCGGGCTGCTCCTCTTGCACCGGTTCCGGCACGCTCTGCAGGATGACGTGCGCATTGGCGCCGCCGAAGCCGAACGAGTTCACGCCGATGGTCAGCGTGCCGGCCGGGCGCAGCTTGCGGTTCTGCGTCACGATGTCGATGTTCCAACCCTGGCAGTCGATATTCGGGTTGATCTCGGTGATGCCGATGGTGGCGGGCACCTCGCGGTGGCGCAGCGCGTGCAGCGCCTTGACCAGCCCGGCCACGCCCGAGGCGGCCTCCAGGTGGCCCAGGTTGCTCTTGACCGAGCCGATCGGCAGGGGCTGGTCGCCGGGGCGTCGGGCGCCCAGCGCCATGCCGATGGCACGGGTCTCGATCGGGTCGCCCACGCGCGTGCCGGTGCCGTGCGCCTCGAGGTAGTCGAGCTGGGCCGGGTCGATGCCGGCGCGGGCGTAGGCCTGCTCCAGCAGCTGGGCCTGCACCTGCGGGCTGGGCACGGTGAGGCCGGACTTCTTGCCATCGGTGTTCACCGCCGAGCCGGCCACCACGCCGATGATGCGGTCGCCGTCGGCCAGCGCCTGTTCGTAGTCCTTCAGGAGAAACAGCCCGCCGCCCTCCGAGCGCACATAGCCGTCGCCGGAGGCGTCGAACACGCTGCAGCGCCCGCGCGGCGACAGCATGGAGGCCTTGGAAAAGGTGATGAAGCCGAAGGGGTGCAGATGCAGGCTCACGCCGCCCGCGATGGCGTGCGTGCACTCGCCGGTCTGGACCGCGCGCACGGCCTGGTGAAACGCCACCAGGGCCGAGGAGCACGCCGTGTCCACCGCCATGCTGGGGCCGCGCAGGTCGAACACATATGACAGGCGGTTGGCGGCGATGCTGCTGGTGTTGCCCGTGGCGACGCTGCTGTCGAGCAGGTCGAGGTCGTGCGCCATGCGATAGGCGTAGTCGGCGGTGGAGATCCCGATGTAGACGCCGCAGTCGCTGCCGCGCAGGCGCTGCGGCGCGATCGCCGCGTCTTCCATGGTCTCCCAGCACAGCTCCAGCAGCAGCCGTTGCTGCGGATCCATGACCGCGGCCTCGCGCGGGGAAATACCGAAGAAATCGGCATCGAAGCCGGAAATGTCGCCCAGCGTGCCGGCCGAGCGGGTATACGCGGTGCCGGGATTTTGCTTGGAAGGGTGGAAATAGCGATCGGGAGACCAGCGCCCGGGATCGATTTCGGTGACCAGATCCTTGCCGGCCAGCAGGTCTTCCCAGTATCCGGAGGTGTTGGTGCTGGGAAAACGGAACGACATGCCCACCACGGCGACGCGCTTTGCCATTTAACTTCCTTTAGCAATAGCTAATGCAGCGTCGCCCCTTTCGTGGGCTTCGGGATGGTTGCAGCGCCAGCTTCATTGCGTGCCGGCAGGCACTGCGCGACCTGATCCGCCCCTATCCGGAGTGCCGACGCTGCGATTATTGTTTATAGAGCCTGCGTGAAAGGGAGGGGCCGGGCCGCGCTCCGGTTTCACGGAGAGTGATTCTAGGGAGCGGGCGGGGGCAGAGTATGTCAAGAACCGACAGTATTAATGGCAAAGTTGCCAATAATTAATGGCGGGCCGCGCCGCCTCTGGGCGCGTCATGGGGAAGGGGGTGGGATGCTGCGATGCAGCAGTGAACGACTGCTTACATCGCCGCCCGCAGGCTTACATCGGATTTACAGGTTGTGCACGACCCCGGATTTCCCGGTATTTGCCGGCGCTGCATTTTGTAAATTGACCGCGGGGGCGCAGGCGAGTTCCCGATTATGGAAGAAAACCCGCGTTTAATAACGCGTTAATAAAAGGCGGATAAAGAAAACGCCGCCCCGGAGGGCGGCGAATAACCTTCAGGCGGCGGCAGCCTCAGGTATTGGAAAAACGTGTCCCGAGCGGCGCGAGCGGCACCGGCGGGATTTTCTCGGGCGGCGGCGACACGCGCCAGCTGGCACGGCGGCGCAGCGCACCCAGCAGTTTCAGGCCCTGCGACCATTCGCCCAGCCCGCTGTCCGCGTTGATATGGCCGGCATTTTCGAGCACCACCAGCCGGCTGCCCCAGTCCTGCGCGAACTGGCGCGCACGCTCGAGGCGGCAGTAGGGATCGTCGTCGCTCGCGACCACAACGCTTTGAAACGGCAGGGGCTGACGCGGAACCGGACCGAAGTTGCGCAACAGCGCGGGGGCGTTGGGGCGCTCCACGTCGGCGGGCGCGACCAGCAGTGCGCCCGCGACCTTGCCGCGCAGCGGCACGGGCAGGCTGGCGCTGATCAGGCAGCCCAGGCTGTGGGCGACCAAGAGCACCGGGCTGGCGGACTGGTCCACGGCGGCCGACAGGGTTGCGAGCCACTCGGTGCGCTCCGGATTCTCCCAGTCGCGCTGGCGCAAGCGCCGGGCGTTGGGAAGGAGCTGCTCCCAGAGGGTTTGCCAGTGGCCGGGACCGGAGTCTTTCCAGCCAGGAACGATGATGGGCTGAAGTCTCATGGACAGAATGATGCAATCCGCGCTTAAGAACGCAAACGAATAAATAGGCGATTGCATATGCCGCGAGCCGTATATGGCGGCCGTCCATGGGGTGGTCGGAAGCCCCGGTCTTTCAGTGTATGCTTGCCGGGCCGAAGGACGGGTTTTCAGGAGGCCGGTACGCCGGTGACCCGTCGGTGAGACCAAATGATTACAAGCCTTGAAGGAGTAAAGCCCATGAAGAAAACCTTTCGTCTGGCTCCGGTGATTGCCGCGCTCGGGATGACGGCCGGTCTGGCCTTCGCCAGCGGCGCGCACGCCGCCGACGCGATCAAGATCGGCGTGGTCGGCCCGACCACCGGTCCGGTCACCCAATACGGCGACATGGTGCGCGAAGGCGTCAACACCGCGATCGAGCGCATCAATGCGGCCGGCGGCGTGGATGGCAAGAAACTCGAGGCCGTCGTGATCGACGACGCCTGCGAACCCAAGCAGGGCCCGGTGGCCGCCAACCGCGTGGTCAATGGCAAGATCGGTTTCGTCGTGGGCCACGTGTGCTCGGGCGCCACCATCGCCGCCACCGACATCTACAACAACGAAGGCGTCGTGATGGTGACCCCGTCGGCCACCTCGCCCGCCGTCACCGATGGCAAGAACTACGAGTTCATCTTCCGCACCATCGGCCGCGACGACCAGCAGGGTCCCGCCGCCGCCAAGTTCGTGCTCGAGAAGATCAAGCCCAAGACCGTCGCCGTGCTGCACGACAAGCAGTCGTATGGCCAGGGCATCGCCACCGCCGTGAAAGACACGCTGGAGAAGGGCGGCGTGAAGGTCGCCGTGTTCGAAGGCATCAATGCCGGCGACAGCGACTACTCGGCCGTCATCACCAAGCTCAAGAGCAACGGCGTCGACTTCGTCTACTACGGCGGCTACCACCCCGAAATGGGCCTGCTGCTGCGCCAGGCCGCCGAACAGGGCGTGAAGGCCAAGTTCATGGGCCCCGAGGGCGTGGGCAATCCCGATATCAACGCGATCGCGGGCGACGCCTCCGAGGGCATGCTGCTGACCCTGCCGGCCGACTTCACCGAAAACCCGGCCAACGCCGAGATCGTGAAGGCCTTCAAGGACAAGAAGCGCAACCCGAACGGCGCCTTCCAGCTCACCGCCTATGCCGCCACGCAAGTGATCGCCGACGGCATCAAGGGCGCGGGCAGCACGGATCCGGGCAAGGTCGCGCAGTACCTGCACGCCAACAGCTTCAACACCCCGATCGGCAAGACCGCCTGGAACAAGCAGGGCGACCTGACCGACTTCGAGTTCCAGGTCTTCACCTGGCACAAGGATGGCAGCAAGACCGCCTACAAGTAATCCAGCCATGTGAGACGCACGGCCCCGCGCGGGCCGCGCCAGCCGGGCGGCGAACCTGTCGCGCCCGGCTTTTTTCATCCCGCCGCCCGCGCGGCATCCGGTGGACGCTGTCATGACCAAAGCCTTGATCGTCGAAGACGATGTCAAGCTCTCGCGCCTGATCGCGCAGTTTCTGGAAAGCCACGGCTTCGAGGTGGCGCAGGCATGGCGCGGGGACCAGGCGGTCGATGCCTTCGTGCAGGCGCAGCCCGACGTGGTGCTGCTCGACCTGATGCTGCCCGGCCGCGACGGCCTGCAGGTGTGCCGCGACCTGCGCGCATTCAGCGCCACGCCGATCCTGATGCTGACGGCGCGCGAAGACGACCTGGACCAGATCCTGGGCCTGGAGTCCGGCGCCGACGACTACGTGATCAAGCCGGTGGAGCCGCGCGTGCTGCTGGCGCGGGTGCGGGCGCTGCTGCGGCGCCAGGCCAGCGCGCCGGAGACGCGCACCCGCCTGGTGTTCGGCAGGCTGCAGATCGACCGCTCGGCGCGCAGCGTGCATCTGGGCGATGCCGAGGTGGACCTGACCACGATGGAGTTCGAGATGCTGTGGGCGCTGGCCAGCCACGCCGGCCAGGTGCTCACGCGCGACGACCTGCTCAACGCGGTGCGCGGCATCGAATTCAACGGCCTGGACCGCAGCGTGGATGTCTGCGTGAGCAAGCTGCGCCGCAAGCTCGACGACGACCCGCGCGATCCGCTGCGCATCAAGACCGTGTGGGGCAAGGGCTATTTGTTTTCGCTGCTCGAAGGGGAGAGCAACCTTGCTTAAGTTCCTGCTGCGCCTGTTCGTGGTGCTGGTGGTGGGCACCATCGTGTCGACCCAGGTGGTGAACCGCGCGGCCGAGTATCTGTTCGATTCGATCACGGCCGACTATTCCTACGATGCCGTGCGCGGCCAGGTGTTTGCGCTGCGCACGGCGCTCGACCCGGTGCCCCCCGCCGGGCGCGAAACCTATCTCGAGACGGCGCTGCGGCCGCACTACGGGCTGGAGCTGCGGCTGCTGCAGGCCGACGAAGTGGTGCCGACCCGCGGCGAGATCACCCAGCTCGCGGCCGGGCGCTTCCTGATGCGCGACGATTACCGGACCTACATCGCGCCGCTCGCCGGCGAGCCGCGGCAGTGGCTGGAGATCCGGCTGCCGGCCGATCCGCCGATCGTGAACTGGATCGTGGTGGTGGCCTATGCCTTCGTCATCCTGCTGCTGGGGCTGATCCTGCTGGCACTGTGGGTCTGGCCCATGTGGCGCGACCTCGACGCGCTGCGCCAGGCCGCGCTGCGCATGGCGCAGGGCGACCTGGCCGTGCGCGCGCGCAGCTCGCGCTTCTCCGGCCTGCGTCATGTGAGCGGCGCGTTCAATCACATGGCCGAGCGCATCGCCGCGCTGATCGACAACCAGCGCAGCCTCACCAATGCCGTGTCGCACGAGCTGCGCACGCCGGTGGCGCGCCTGAGTTTCGAGCTCGACATGCTGCGTGCGGAGGCCGACCCTGCGCGCCGCGCCAGCCTGATCGGCGACATGCAGGGCGACGTGGCCGAGCTCGACGCCATGGTGGCGGAGCTGCTGGTGTACGCGCGCCTGGAGCGCCCGCCGGGTGGCGCGCTGGCGCAGGAAGACGTGGACGTGCGCGACTGGCTCGGCGAGGCCTGCGCGCAGCACGAACGCGACGGCGCCCGACGCGGGGTGGCGCTGCGGGTGCGCCCCGGCGGCCCCGCGCGGGTGCGGCTGCAGCCGCGCGACATGACGCGCGCGCTCGGCAACCTGGTGCAGAACGCCGTGCGCCATGCGCGCAGCCAGGTCGAGATCGCGCTCGAGTCGCACGGGCAGGGCGGCTACGCGCTGATCGTCGACGACGACGGCCCGGGCATCGACGTGGCTGACCGCCAGCGCCTGTTCGAACCCTTCATCCGGCTCGACGAGAGCCGCGGCCGCGACACCGGCGGCGTCGGCCTCGGCCTGGCCATCGTCGCGCGCATCGCGGCCAACCACGGTGGCGCCGTGCAGGTGCTCGACAGCCCGCTGGGCGGCGCGCGCTTCATGCTGACCTGGCCGGAGGCGCCGGCCCCGGCCTGAGTTCCGGCTGCGGCCGCAAAAACAAAAACGCCCGTCGCGTGACGGGCGTTTTGTCGTGCGCGAGCGAGGATCAGAGGCCCTCGACGCGGCGGCCGGTGTCGATCTCGAACCAGTGCAGCGCGTGGCGGCCGTCGGAGCCGATGTTCAGCGTGTCGCCCACCTTGGCAGGCGATTCCGACAGCTGGCGCGTCGTGCAGCGCACCACCAGCATGGTGTTGCCGCAACGGCCGTGCACCAGCTGCTCGGAGCCCAGCGTCTCGACCATTTCGATCTCGACCGGGATGCCGGGCGCGTTGAGCAGCATGTGCTCGGGGCGCATGCCCATCACGACCTTGCGGCCGCGCACCTGCGCCGGCACCTGCAGCGGCGACACGTCGAGCGGGCGGCCGTCGGCGGTCTGCACCGTGCCGTCGCCGGCAACGGCCACGTCGATCAGGTTCATCGGGGGCGAGCCGATGAAGCCGGCGACGAAGGTCGAGGCGGGCTTGTCGAACACTTCCATCGGGGTGCCGATCTGTTCCGGCACGCCCTGGTACATCACGACCATGCGGTGCGCCAGCGTCATGGCTTCGACCTGGTCGTGCGTCACGTACAGGCTGGTGGTGTTGAGGCGGCGGTGCAGCTTCAGGATCTCCAGGCGCATCGCCACGCGCAGCTTGGCGTCGAGGTTGGAGAGCGGCTCGTCGAACAGGAAGACCTTGGGCTCGCGCACGATGGCGCGGCCCATGGCGACGCGCTGGCGCTGGCCGCCGGAGAGGGCGCGCGGACGGCGGTCGAGCAGCTTGCCGAGCTCCAGGATCTGGGCCGCGGCTTCGACGCGCTTGCGGATCTCGTCCTTGGAGAATTTGCGGATCTTCAGGCCGTAGGCCATGTTGTCGTACACGCTCATGTGCGGATAGAGCGCGTAGTTCTGGAACACCATCGCGATGTCGCGTTCGGCGGGTTCCAGGTTGTTCACCGGCTTGTCGTCGATGAGGATGTCGCCGCTGGTCACGGTCTCCAGGCCGGCGACCATGCGCATCAGCGTGGATTTGCCGCAGCCCGACGGACCGACGATGACGATGAACTCGCCATCCTTGATCTCCATGTCGATGCCATGGATCACCGGCACGTTGCCGGCGTAGGTTTTCTTTACGTTGCGAAAGCTGAGGGTAGCCATGTGTTTCTTCGTCTGCGTAATCTTGTTCGGGAAGGCCGGTTGCGCCTTATTTCTCGGTGTCGACCAGGCCCTTGACGAACCATTTCTGCATCAGGATCACCACCAGCGCGGGCGGGATCATGGCCAGGATGGCGGTCGCCATGGTGATGTTCCATTCGGTGACGCTGTCACCGCCGCTGATCATGCGCTTGATGCCGATGACCACCGGGTACATGTCTTCCTGGGTCGTGACCAGCAGCGGCCACAGGTATTGGTTCCAGCCGTAGATGAACTGGATCACGAACAGCGCCGCGATGCTGGTGCGCGACAGCGGCATCAGCACGTCGCGGAAGAAGCGCACCGGACCGGCGCCGTCGATGCGCGCCGCTTCCACCAGCTCGTCCGGCACCGTCAGGAAGAACTGGCGGAACAGGAAGGTGGCGGTGGCGGAGGCGATCAGCGGCAGCGTCAGGCCGGCGTAGCTGTTGAGCATGCCGAGGTCGGCCACGACCTTGTAGGTCGGGGCGATGCGCACCTCGACCGGCAGCATCAGCGTGACGAAGATCATCCAGAAAAAGAACATGCGGCCCGGGAAGCGGAAGTACACCACCGCGAAGGCCGACAGCAGCGAGATCAGGATCTTGCCCAGCGAGATCGCCAGGGCCATGATCAGGCTCACGTACATCATGCGCGCGACCGGCGTGCCCGACGAGCCGCCGCCGGAGCCGGCGAACAGCGCCTGCATGTAGTTGTCGATGAAGTGCTTGCCGGGGATCAGCGACATCGGCGCGGAAGCGACTTCCTGCGCGGTCTGGGTCGAGGCGACAAACGTGACGTAAATCGGAAAGGCGACCAGCGCCACCCCGCAGAGCAGGATGACGTGGGCCAGAATGTCCAGCCAGGGACGGCGTTCTACCATGATTCGATACCTGTTTCTGTCTAGGTTCAGTACTGCACTTTGCGGTCGATGTAGCGGAACTGGATCACCGTGAGTGCCACCACGATGAACATCAGCACCACCGACTGCGCCGCCGACGAACCCAGGTCCAGACCGCGGAAGCCATCGGAATAGACCTTGTAGACCAGGATCGACGTGGACGTGCCCGGACCGCCCTGCGTGGTGGTGTCGACCACGGCGAAGGTGTCGAAGAAGGCGTAGATCACGTTGACCACCAGCAGGAAGAAGGTGGTGGGCGAGAGCAGCGGGAACACGATGGTCCAGAAGCGCCGCGCCGGCGAGGCGCCGTCGATCGCGGCGGCCTCGATCAGCGAGCGCGGGATCGACTGCAGGCCGGCCAGGAAGAACAGGAAGTTGTACGAGATCTGCTTCCAGACGGCCGCGATCAGCACCAGCGTGAGGGCCTGGTCGCCGTTGAGGCGCGGATTCCAGGGCACGCCCATGCCGTTGAGCGCAACGGCCAGGATGCCGACCGACGGTGAGAACAGGAACAGCCACAGCACGCCGACCACGGCGGGCGCGACCGCGTACGGCCAGATCAACAGGGTCTTGTAGAGCCCGGCGCCGCGGATCACGCGGTCGGCCATCACGGCCAGCAGCAGCGACACGGACAGACCGACGAAGGCGACCAGCGCCGAGAAGATGGCGGTGACGCGGAAGGAGTCGAGGTAGCTGTCCTGCGAGAACAGCTCGGCGAAGTTCGCCAGGCCCACGAATTCCGAGGACAGTCCGAAGGCGTCTTCGAGACGCAGCGACTGCCACATGGCCTGCCCGGCGGGCAGGAAGAAGAACACCACCGTGATGATCAGCTGCGGGGCGAGCAGCAGATAGGGCAGCGTTTTATGGCCGAAAACTACACGTTTTTCCATGGGGCGGATGCCTTGGAGGATTCAATGAAAGCGGCGCGCGGGCGCCACCGGTACTGCGCCGGCCGGAGACACAGCCCGGCGGCGGGAGGCAGGCCGGGCGGGGCGCCCGTCAGGCCGGTGTCGAGGGCAAAGGCACCCCTCGAAACGAAAATTCCGCAGTCTGCCGGTCGCGCCCGGAAACCGGGCAGGGCGGCAGCTGCGGCTGCATCATAAACGACAGGCCCGTCGTCCCGGAAATGCCGGTGCCGACGGGCCAGTGGGGACGCGCCCCGGTGTTTACTTCACGCTCTTTTCGAACTTTTCCAGCAGTTCGTTGCCACGCTTGACGATGCTCGCCAGACCATCCTTGGCGGTCGTCTTGCCGGACACGATACGCTCGATCTCGGCGTCTTCGATCTCACGGATCTGCGGCAGGTAACCCAGGCGCAGGCCGCGCGATTGGGCGGTGGTCTGCACGTTGAGCTGCTTGACGCCGACGTCGGTGCCGGGGTTCTTGTCGTAGAAGCCCTGCTTCTGGGTCAGCTCGTAGGCGGCCACGGTGACCGGCACGTAGCCGGTCTGCTGGTGCCACTTGGCGGCGGTTTCGGGCGAGGCCAGGAACTTGAAGAACTTGGTCACGCCCTTGTAGACCTCGGGCTTCTTGTTGGCGAAGACCCACAGCGAGGCGCCGCCGATGATGGTGTTCTGCGGCGCGCCTTGCACGTCGGCGTAGTAGGGCACGGTGGAGGTGCCGAACTCGAACTTGGCGTTCTTGGCGATGTTCGCGCGCAGGCCGCTCGAACCGGTGATCATGGCGCACTTGCCGCTGATGAACAGCGAGTTCGGCTCGTCGCCGCGCCCGCCGTACATGAAGATGCCTTCCTTGCCCAGCTTGGCCAGGTTTTCGAGGTGGCGCACGTGCAGCGGGGTGTCGACGGCGATACGGGCGTCCAGGCCGCCAAAGCCGTTGTCCTTGGTGGCGTACGGCACGTTATGCCAGGCCGAGAAGGTTTCGAGCTGGGTCCAGGACGGCCACGAGGTGGTGTAGCCGCACTCCTGGCCGGCGGCCTTCAGCTTGGCGCCCGCGGCGGCCAGCTCTTCCCAGGTCTTGGGGGGCTTCTCGGGATCCAGGCCGGCCTTCTTGAAGGCGTCCTTGTTGTAGTAGAACACCACGGTCGAGCTGTTGAACGGCATCGACACCAGCTTGCCCTCGGGCGAGGAGTAGTAGCCCGCGACCGCGCCGATGAAGGCCTTCGGATCGATCGGGTCGCCCGCTTCCTCGGACATCTGCTGCACCGGCTTGACGGCGCCCTTGGCGTACATCATGGTCGCGGTGCCGACTTCGAACACCTGCAGGATGTCGGGGGCGTTGCCGGCGCGGAAGGCCGCGATGCCCGCGTTCATCGACTCACCGTAGTTGCCCTTGTAGACCGCCTTGACCTGGTAGTCAGGGTTGGCCTTGTTGAATTCTTCCACCAGGCCGTTGACGCGGTCGCCCAGGGCGCCTTCCATCGAGTGCCAGAACTGGATTTCGGTGGCGGCGTGGGCCGAGACACCCGCGAAGGCGGCCATCAGGGCCGCGAAAGTGAGTGCGAGACGTTGGGGTCGCATGAGTTGTTCCTCCGGTTTGAGCGACCGCGCGAGCCGGATCCGGACCGCGCGAGGCGTTACACCTTATGAATTGTTTGTGACAAAGGCGTGACTTTTACACCATGCCGGTGTGCTGTCAAATGGCCGCGCGACGCAGAGCCTGCGAAATCCCGGACCGGATGAGTCTGGCCATTCTGCGCCGCAGTCCGGCGGTTTACAATCCTCGCCCATGGAAAACCAACTCTCTATCGCATTCATCGGCGGCGGCAACATGGCGGCCGCGCTGGCCAGCGGCCTGGCCGGCAAGGTGTGCCCGGCAGGCAACATCCACGTCGTCGACATCAACGCCGACGCCCATGCCGCCTGGCAGGCGCGCGGCATGACCACCGCCACCGCCCCCGACGCGGCCCTCGCGCGCGCGCGCGTCTGGATTTTTGCCGTCAAGCCACAGAACATGCGCGAGGTGGTGGCCGCCGCGCGCCCGTGGCTGCGCGACGACACCCTGGTCATCAGCGTCGCCGCCGGCCTGCGCGCCGACACGCTGGCGCAATGGCTCGGCAGCGCCGAGGCCCCGTGGCAGCGCCTGGTGCGCTGCATGCCCAACACGCCCGCGCTGGTCGGCGCCGGCATGACCGGCCTGGCCGCGCTCGCGGGCGTCGACGCCGCCGATCGCGAGCTGGCCACGCGCCTGCTGGGCTCGGTGGGCGAGGTGGTGTGGGTGGCCGACGACGCCGCGCTCGACGCCGTCACCGCGCTCTCGGGCAGCGGCCCCGCCTATGTGTTCCTGTTCCTGGAGTCGCTGATCGAGGCCGGCCTGAAGCTGGGCCTGAGCGCCGAGCAGGCGCGCCAGCTGGCGCTCGGCACCTTTGCCGGCGCCACCCGCCTGGCGGCCGAGTCGGAAGACGGCCCCGGCGTGCTGCGCGAGCGCGTCACGTCCAAGGGCGGCACCACCGCCGCCGCGTTGGCCGTGTTCGAGCAGGCCGACTTCCGTGGCCTGGTGGCGCGCGCCCTCGACGCCGCCGCCGCGCGTTCGCGCGAGCTGGCGCAGGAGTTCGGCAAGTGAATCCGGCCGTCAACCACGCGCCGGGCCGCTACGAGCCCATGCGCGTGGCGCAATTCCTGATCGCGGTGCTGTGCATGTGCGCCGTGGTGGTCGGCTCCAACATCCTGGTGCAGGTGCCGCTCAACGACTGGCTCACCTGGGGCGGGCTGTCGTACCCGATCGCGTTCCTGGTCACCGACGTGCTCAATCGGCGCTTCGGTCCGGCCGCGGCACGCCGCGTGGCCTGGTTCGGCTTTGCCGCGGCGCTGGCCGTGTCGGTGTGGGTGGCCTCGCCGCGCATCGCGCTGGCCTCCGGCCTGGCCTATATCTGCGCCCAGCTGATCGACATCCAGGTGTTCGACCGCCTGCGCGACCAGCGCTGGTGGCGCGCGCCGCTGCTCTCCGGCGTGATCGGCGCGGTGTTCGACACCGCCATCTTCTTCTCGGTGGCGTTCGCGGCGACCGGCGCGCCGTGGGTGAGCTGGATGCTGGGCGACCTGGCCATCAAGCTGGTGGTCAACATCAGCATGCTGGCGCCGTTCCGCGCGCTGATGTGGAACCTGGCCCGACCGGCCGACGGAGTGGCCCAGGCACGCTGATCCCGGCCGATCGCGGGCCGCGCGCCGGTTGTCTGGGAGGGCGGCCGGCGCGTTGTCTTTTGGGCGACAGGGGAGGCGGAAAGGAATGTGGCATTTGCATAAAACAAAAGCCTTACATGACGATTACGTCCGGCATTTTCCGATATCCGTCACACTTTTTCCCGGATATGAAAATACTGGGGATTGTACGCAGTGACAGCCTTTAGGCTTGCTTTCAGAATACCGCCCACATTGGTTTTTTGCCCAAGAAGCCGGTAATGCGCATGTCAGAAGCCTGGCCAGATCGGCCCGGCCCCCGGCAGGTGCAAAGCCGCACCGAACCAACCCCCTCTAGCCGGGAGAATCCGCATGAAGTTGTCGCAACGCTTTACGCCGCTTGCATTTGCGATCGGGGCACTGGCACTCGCAGGTGCCGCCCACGCCGCCGATACCATCAAGATCGGTATTCCCCAGCCCATGACCGGCCCCAACACCCAATACGGTGACCAGATCCAGGCCGGCGCCCTCACGGCAATCGAAACCATCAACGCCAAGGGCGGGGTCAAGGGCAAGAAGCTCGAACCCATCCTGATCGACGACGGCTGCGAGCCCAAGCAGGCCGTGCCGGCCGCCAACCGCGTGGTCAACTCGGGCGCCAAGTTCGCCGTGGCCCACGCGTGCTCCGGCGTCACGGTCGCCGCCGTCAACGTGTACGAGCAGGAAGGCATCGTCGGCATCACGCCGGGCGCCACCTCGCCGCTGGTCACCGACACGATCAAGCCGCACTTCTTCTTCCGCACCATCGGCCGCGATGACCAGCAGGGCCCGTTCGCC